>Ga0247823_10004032_pt1 | contig 11790 bp, 7 predicted proteins | sample 13C_PalmiticAcid_2_FD_192426 | JGI IMG/M metagenome (GOLD analysis project Ga0247823, IMG submission 192426) | Soil microbial communities from agricultural site in Penn Yan, New York, United States - 13C_PalmiticAcid_Day30 | ecosystem: Environmental > Terrestrial > Soil > Agricultural land...
AGCACCACACCTTGCGGTCGGACTTCTCGATCAGGCCGCGGTGCTCCAGGTACTTCATGAACTGCGCCTGGTAGATCGCCGCCAGCGGGCCCAGGCCCATCGAGACGGTCGGGGTCTGCCAGTAGTCCGGCATCAGCCACGGGTGCGGATAGGACGAAATGCCCTGGCCGTCGACTTCCATGCGGAAGTTGTCGAGCTGCTGCTCGCTGATGCGGCCTTCCAGGAACGAACGCGCGTAGATGCCCGGCGCGCTGTGGCCCTGGATGAAGAGCAGGTCGCCCGGATGGCTGTCGCTGGGCGCGCGCCAGAAGTGGTTGAATCCCACGTCATAGAGCGTGGCGCCGGAGGCGAAACTGGCGATGTGGCCGCCGAGGTCGCCGGGCTTGCGATTGGCGCGCACCACGGTGGCCATCGCGTTCCAGCGGATGATCGAACGGATGCGCCATTCCAGTGCGGCGTCGCCCGGGCTCTTGGCCTCGTTCTGCGGCGCGATGGTGTTGACGTATTCGGTGGTCGGCGAGAACGGCAGGTAGGCACCGGCGCGACGGGTGACTTCCACCATGCCTTCGAGCAACTGGTGAGCACGCAGGGCGCCGTTCTTCTCGATCACCGCCTGCATGGAATCGATCCATTCGCGGGATTCCTGCGGGTCCGGATCGCTCTGCAACATCTCGTTCAACCAGTTCATTCCCACTCCTGTTGCGCCGCGCGTGGGGCGTGGCGTCGCCGATTCTTGTAGACCCTGAAGTGTAACGCACGCACCCCGCGGGGGACCTGGCTACGCAGGCGTATGGAACGGACACAACGTAGCTGTCCCGGGACAATCGAAGCACCAAAATAAGACCTTTGCCGTATTGCAACATTGCAATGCGCTTATGATCGACACGGGGGGAAGGCTCGGGGGCGGCATGCAAGACGCAGTGCCAGGGAACGTCGTGCCAAAAGCGGCCGCCGGTGCTTCGCACTGGCGCAGCAGCCTGCGCACGCGCATCGCCTTGTGGGCGGGCCTGGTGAACGTGGTGCTGCTGGTGCTGCTGGTGGTGGCGACGGCGTGGTTCGCGCGGCGGATGATCCTCGACAACGCGCGCCGCGACACCCAGGCCAGCGCGCAGGAAGCGGTGCAGCGGCTGGACAACGCGATGCGCGTGGTCACCATCACCACGCACGGCATCTCCGACCTGGTGGGCGCGGCCAATCTGGCGCCCGACGAACTCACCGCCACGCTGCGCGCCATGGTCAAGGCCACGCCCGGCTGCGCCGGCGGCCTGCTGGTGCTGGAGCCCCGCACGCGCGAGGACGTGCCCTTCGCCCGCTACGTGGCGGCGAACGGCCGCGACCGCGACCTCGTCGCCGACAGCTATCCGTACCGCACCCAAGGCTGGTACCAGCGCACCGTGGCATCGCCGGGCGGGTGGTGGTCCGAGCCCTACCTCAACCAGACCGCCGGCGCGGTCTGGATGGTCACCTACAACATGCCGCTGCGCGACCCCGGCCGCGGCGCGCGCACCCGCGGCATGGTCAGCCTGGACTTGCCGCTGGCCAACCTCACCGACATGGTCGAATCGCTGGCCAACCTGCCCGGCTGGCGGGTGACGCTGGTGGCGCCGGCGGGCACGCTGGCGCTCAATCCGGAAGTGACGGTCGACCGGCTGGAAACGCTGGACGACTACATCCGCCGCGCCGGCCGCGCGGACCTGCAGGAGGCCGCGCAGGCGGTCAGGCTGCGGCAGCCGCTGCAGCACGCGCACGTCGATGCCGTGACCGGCGAGCGGCGCTACACCGTCGTGGAGCCGGTGGGCGACACGGGCTGGAACCTGCTGGTCGCGCAGTCGTACGAACTGATCACCGAACGCCTCAACCAGGCGCTGTGGATGCTCGCCGCGGTGGGCGCGCTGCTGGCGCTGGTCTGCATGCTGGTGGTGCGCAAGCTGGCGCGCCACATCAGCCAGCCGGTCGAACGCCTGTCGACCTCCGCCGCGCGCCTGGCCGAAGGCGACTACGCCATGCCCGTGCCGTACGTGGGCCGCCGCGACGAAGTCGGCCAGATGGCGCGCACGCTGGAACATGCGCGCGGCTCGATCCGGCAGCAGCTGCGCGAGATCGAGGACATGACGGCGGCGCGGCAGAAGCTGGAGAGCGAGCTGTCCATCGCGCGCGAGATCCAGCAGGCGATGTTGCCGCCGGGCCGGGTGATCGACCGCGAGCAGAGCCACCTGGAAGCGTATGCGCGGCTGGAACCGGCCAAGGCCGTGGGCGGCGATTTCTACAGCTTCATCGAAACCGGTACCGACGTGCTGTGGTTCGCCATCGGCGACGTCTCCGACAAGGGCGTGCCCGCGGCGCTGTTCATGGCGCGCACCGTGACCGTGCTGGAGGTGGCGGCCAGCAGCCACGCCAGCCCCGAGCGCGTGCTGGCCGAAGCCTCGCGCCGGCTGGTGCAGGGCAACGATGCCTGCATGTTCGCCACCGTCCTGTGCGGTCGCGTGGACGTGCGCACCGGCGAGTGCGTGCTGGCCAGCGCCGGCCACGATGCGCCGCTGCTGCTGCAGGCCGACGGACGCCACGAGGAACTGCCGCTGCAGCCCGGCCCGCCGCTGGGTTTCGAAGTGGGCGAGGCGTTCCCGTTGTGGTCGGGCCGCTTGCCGGCCGGCGCCACCCTGCTGGCGTGGACGGACGGCATCACCGAAGCGTTCGATCCCGACAACCTGGCATTCGGTCCCGAGCGCATCCCCGGCGCGCTGCGCCCGGGCGCGAACGCGCGCGACCAGTGCGAAGGCCTGATCGCCGCAGTTCACGCATTTACCGGCAGCGCACCGCAGTCGGACGACATCACCGTGCTGGCCATCCGCCGCCGGCTGGACAGCGATCCCGCTTCCCCCGAAGCTCCGCCATCACAGGAGACCGCGCATGCAGATGCGACTGTTCATTCCCCGTGAGCACGCCCGTGTCGACGACCTCAACGCGTCGCTCGAGGCCGTGCTGGCCAACAACGGCGTCAGCCGCGCGATCCAGTGCGACGTGCGGCTGATCGTCGAGGAACTGGCGAGCAATGCGATCGAGCACGGCGACCTCGCCCGCGTCGATGCCGAGGAACACGAGCTGTGCGTGGACATCGGCATCCGCGATCGCCTGCTGACGCTCGAGTTCCGCGAGAGCGGCGTTCCGTTCAATCCGCTCGACCAGCCGCCGCCCGACCTCGATGCCGACATCCTCGACCGCCCGACCGGCGGCCTGGGCCTGCACCTGGTGCGCCAGGTCTCCGAGGACGCCCACTACGTGCGCGACGGCAACTACAACGTGCTGCGGCTGACGCTGCGCATCCCCACCGAGGAGAACGGACCATGAGCCTGGGCATCGACATCCTGCCGCCGGGCAAGGGCAGCCAGCGCGTGGCGGTCAGCGGCCGCCTCGATACGCATACCTACGAGGATCTGGACGAAGCGCTGGCACCGCTGCTGTCGCGGCAGCTGCATTCGCTGGTGCTGGACCTGTCGGGCCTCGAGTACATCAGCAGCGCCGGCATCCGCTCCATCTTCAAGGCCCGCAAGACGCTGGCGCCGCATGGCGGCAAGGTCCTGCTGGTGAATCCGCAACCGCAGATTCAGAAGGTGCTGGACATGGTCAAGGCGGTGCCGTTGAACGAGATCTTCTCGTCGACGGCGGAAGCCGATGCCTACCTGGATGCGATGCAGCGCAAGGTCCTGCGCGCCGACGAGGACGACGACTGACGGGCGTCGGTCGCTTCGTCCCGCTTTTGCTTTACGATCCGACCTCCTCCCCTCCATACCCGGGCCACCCCCACCCGGCACATCCGTCGCACCGAGATGCCCGATGACATTGGAGATTGAGGTCTACCCGCCGGTGAACGGCAACCAGTACGTGCTGCTCAGCGGCCGGCTGGACACGCTCAGCCATACCCAACTCGACGAGGCGCTCGCACCGATGCTCGCCTCCCGTCCGCAGGCGCTGGTGCTGGACCTCGCCCACCTCGACTACATCAGCAGCGCCGGCGTCCGCTGCATCCTGAAGGCGCGCAAGGCGCTCGCACCGCACGAAGGCCGCCTGCTGGTCGTGCATCCGCAGGAACAGATCCGCAAGGTCATCGAGATCGTCCAGGCCGTGCCGATGGACGAGATCTTCGAATCCACCGCGGACGCCGATGCCTACCTGGACGCGCTGCAGCGGCGGATCCTCGACGGCGAGGAGTGAGGTCCGCGCGACACCCGTCGCGCCTCGATCCGATGACCCACCGCCTTGCGGACGCAAGGCAGGGCTCAGGCATGCCCGTGTCGGACCGAAGGCCCGCTCCCCAGCGCCGCTGCACGCGCGGACCACGCGCATTCCCTGAAAAAAAAGGCGGTGCGCATACCGGCCGCCGCCGAGGGAGAGAGTGCCTGCGTATCCGGCGGCCCGTACCTGCCGTGCCGTCCATGCGGAAAGGCTAGGGGGCCGCGCGCGCGGCCCGCATGCGCTGCACCTCAGGGTGACCGGTGTCCGCCGCCATTCGTCATGGCCCCTGCCGGACGTCACCGTGACTTTCGGCGGCGGCGCATCTTCATCCTGACCACATGCATTCGCGGCACCGCCTCCGCGCTCCCTAACGTCGCGACCTCTGGCCGGCGGCATCGCGCCAGTGCCCCGCTTTTTCCCCAAGACACGGAAAGGACCGATGAACAGAGGCCGCATACGCAAGCAGTTCCGCATCACCACGCTCAGCCTGGCGCTTGGCGCCTGTTTTGCCAGTGGCGTACAGGCGCAGTCCAACACCACCGGCAGCGTGTTCGGCCAGGCGGCGGAGGGCGACCGGATCACGGTCACCCACGTGGGTACCGGACTCGAGCGCTCCGTCAGCGTCGGTACCAGCGGCGACTTCCGCGTCGGCGCCCTGCCTCCCGGCCAATACCGCGTCACCCGCACCGATGCGGCCGGCGCCACCAGCACGCGCGAGGTGGCGGTCAACACCGGCACCGGCAGCAACGTCTCCTTCGTGGTCGCAGGCGGGGCCGCCACCCTGGATACGATCACCGTCGTCGGCTCCGCGGCGGTCAATCCCATCGACGTCTCGTCGGTCGAATCGGTGACGATCTTCACCGAAGCCCAGATCGACCGCCTGCCGGTCTCGCGCGACATCACCAACGTCGCGCTGCTCGCGCCGGGTACGGTCAAGGGCGACCCGCGCTTCGGCAACGTCGCGTCGTTCGGCGGCAGCTCGGCGGCGGAGAACGTCTACTACGTCAACGGCTTCAACGTCACCAACATCGTCACCGGTCTGGAATTCAACCAGGTGCCGTTCGAAGCGATCGCCGAGCAGCAGATCAAGACCGGCGGCTATGGCGCGGAATTCGGCCGTTCGCTCGGCGGCGTGCTCAACGTCACCACCAAGCGCGGTACCAACGAGTGGAAGGGCGGGGCCAATGTGTTCTGGAGCCCCGACTCGCTGTCCAGCGGCCGCGCGCTCGCGCACGACCCCGAGCGTGACGGCCGCTACCGCATCGTCGAGAGCGGATCCAAGGTCGATACGACCACCTACAACGTGTACGGCGGCGGTCCGCTGGTGAAGGACAAGCTGTTCTTCTTCGGCCTGTTCCAGGGCCAGCGCGACGAAGAGGTCCTCGACTACGAGAACGGCCACGACAAGTCCACGATCGATTCGCCGCAGGGCCTGGTCAAGCTGGACTGGTACATCAACGACGACCACCGGCTCGAGCTCACCGCCTTCCGCGACAAGGCGATCGAGGAGGGCGTCACCTACCAGCGCCCCGCGGGCGACCTGTCGGTCGGCGGCGGCGACCCCATCGGCACCTTCCGCCGCACCACCGGCGGCGACAACTACATCGCCAAGTGGACCGGCTACATCACCGATGCCTTCACCCTCTCGGCGCTGTACGGCTACGGCAAGTACTCGCGCGGCAACGAGAACTCCAACTCGGAAGACTGCCCCTACATCCTGGACGGGCGCAACGCCGGCACGCCGCCGATCGGCGTGGCCGGCTGCTACATCGACTACGACATGCGCATCCCGGACGCAGGCGATACGCGCAAGGCGTTCCGCGTCGACGGCGAATGGCTGCTCGGCGACCACACTCTCCGCTTCGGCCTGGACAACGAAGAGTTCATCACCGTCGACGGTTCCTCGTACTCCGGCGGCGTGTACTGGCGTTACTACAACACCACGCCGGGCACGACCGTCGCGCCGGGCGTGGTGGTGCCGACGGGCGTCACCGAAATGGTCCGCCTGCGCGTGCTCGACAACGGCGGCACGTTCACCACCAAGAACAAGGCCTGGTACGTGGAGGACACCTGGCAGGTCAACGACCGCTGGATGGCCTACCTGGGCATCCGCAACGAAGCATTCGAGAACCTCAATGCCGAGGGCGGCACCTTCATCGACATCAAGGACACGTGGTCGCCGCGCCTCGGCTTCTCGTGGGACGCCAAGGGCGATTCGACGCTGAAGGTGTTCGGCAACGTAGGGCGTTACTACATCCCGGTCTACGCCAACACCAACGTCCGCCTGGCCGGCGCCGAACTCGACTACAACGAGTGGTACACCTTCACCGCGATCGATCCGGTGACCGGCATCCCGACGGTCGGTCCCCAGGTCGGTCCGCGCAACTACAGCAGCGACGGCGAGATCAAGGATCCACGCACGGTGGTGGACAACAACCTGGAGCCGATGTACCAGGACGAGTTCATCGCCGGCTGGCAGTGGCAGTTCGCGCCGAAGTGGACGCTGGGGATGCGCGGCGTCTACCGCGAGCTCAAGTCCGGCATGGACGACATGTGCGCGGGCAGCGGCGCCGAAACCTGGGCGCTCGCCAACGGCTATTCGGCCGACCATGCGGCGGCGATCGCCGAGGCCCTGTCGCACTGCTTCCTGACCAATCCGGGCAAGGACCTGTCGGCCAACGTCGACCTGGATGGCACCGGCGAGCTGACCGTGGTCAACATCCCGGGCAGCGCGCTGGGGCTGCCGATCGCCAAGCGCAAGTACAAGGCCGTGGAGCTGATGCTGGAGCGCGCCTGGGACGACAGGTGGTTCATGCAGGCCTCGTACACCTGGTCCAAGAGCCGCGGCAATACCGAAGGCTACGTGAAGTCGGACATCGCCCAGGAAGATGCCGGCATCACCCAGGACTTCGATTTCCCCGGCCTGATGGACGGCTCCTACGGCTACCTGCCCAACGATCGCCGCCACAGCCTGAAGGTGTTCGGCGCCTACCAGATTAACGAGCAGTGGCGCGTCGGCGCGAACCTGATCGCGCAGAGCGGGCGTCCGGTGAACTGCTTCGGCATCTACCCGTCGGATGGCCCGGACGGCGAAGCGGTGCAGTACGGTGCCGGTTCGTTCTACTGCGGCGAAGGCGTCGGCACCCCTTACTCGGTCGACGACAGCCTGCATCCGCGCGGCACCTCCGGCCGCGTGCCGTGGGCGACCACGGTGGACCTGCGGGTGGACTACGCGCCCACCTGGGCGAAGGGCCTGAAGCTCGGGCTGATGGTGCAGAACGTGTTCGACAGCCAGGACTACTACCGCGTGGTGGAGATCTGGGACGACGGCGGCGGTGCGGCGGCTTACAACTACAAGCATCCGCGCAGTTTCGTCGATCCGCGCAGGCTGACGCTGACCGCGAGTTACGAGTTCTGATGCCTCCCCATCGGGCATCGTCGTGATGCCCGGGCGCCACCGGCGGCGACGCCGCCGGTGGCCACATCGCACGCACATGCCCATTCCCTGCCCTCGCTATGTCGACGCCGTGCATCAGCGCGTTCGCTGCATGACGTCCTGCACGCAACGCGGCATGCGCGATCGCTCACACATGAAACCAATTCATCGCACATCGGATGCCGATCATGCGTCGCATGACCGGCATCGCGCGATGACTGCGTTCCACTGGATTACAGGGGCAATTTTTTGGACCAGGATCCGGTGACACCTACAACGCATCTCGGCGCGCACGCGCCCGCACCAGCCCCCCCGCCTCGTTCCGCCGCCACTCCCTGCAATACGCGCGTCGTGCTCGCCCAGCGCCCCGTGGGCCGCGACATCGCGGACTGCTTCCGCATCGAGCGGATGCCGTTGCGGTTGCCGAAGAACGGCCAACTCCTGCTGAAGACCGAACTGGTCTCGATCGACATCTGCGCGGCCAGCCGCATGCTGGAAGACGCGCCCGACGGCGACATCCTGGCGCTGGGTCAGGTGATGCCGTGCAGCACCGTCTCGCGCGTGGTCGCGTCGAGGCACGCCGGCTTCAAGGCCGGCGACCAGGTACTGGCGCATACCGGCTGGCAGAGCCACCAGGTCGTCGATGCCACCTCGATCCGTCGCAAGCTGTATCCCGGCGTGGCGCCGGTCAGCACGGCGCTGGGCATCTACGGCATGTACGGTTTCATCGCCTGGTCGGCCGTGCGCGAAGCCTGCGAACCGCGTCCCGGCGAAACCATGGTCGTGGCCGCGGCCAGCGGACCGATCGGCGCCACGGCCGGGCAACTGGCGCAGATGCGCGGCGCGCGCATCGTCGCGGTGACCAGCAGCGAGGAGAAGTGCCGCCACGTGCGCGAGACCTACGGCTTCCCCGTCGCCCTCGACCGCCATGCCGACGATTTCCCCGAGCAGTTGCGGCGCGCGTGTCCCGACGGCGTGGACGTGTTCCTCGAAAGCGTGCACGGCCACTGCATCGATACGGTGATGCCGCTGCTCAACGACGGGGCGAGGATGCCCCTGTGCGGCATGATGGAGGGCGAGCTGTGGCCCGAGCCGGCCAGCGACCGGTTGCCGGCCTTCCTCAACGCCATCCTGCTGCGCCGCCTGCTGGTGCGTTCGTTCACCCATCGCGACGTGACCCGGCTGCATCCGCAGTTCCTGGTGGACCCCGGCTTCATGAGCGAGATGGGCGCACTGTTGCGTTCGGATCATCTCAGGTGGCAGGAGGAGTACGTGGAAGGCCTGGAGCAGGCGCCGCTGGCGCTGTCCCGGCTGGTCCGCGGCGACAACCTGGGCAAGCTGATCGTGCGCGCCACATGACCCCTGCCGAACGTCACCATGACTTCCGGCTGCCCTCGATCGTCACCGGGACTTCCTGCGGTCGTGGCGGACCGGGCGGGCGTCTACCGTTGCCGCCTCACTGTCAGGACGACATCGCGATGCCCCGTTTCTTCCGTTCCCTTCTCCTCGCCGGCGCCACGCTCGCGTTGGCCGCGCCGACGGTCCACGCGCAGATGATGCCCGACCCCGGGATGTTCGTCGGCCAGGCGACCGACATCGCCCGGCTCTCCGATTCCGATGCGAGTTGCGAGGCGCTCTACGCCGAATCCGAATGGCTGGGCCGGCGCATCACCGCCCTGCCGCAGGCCGCCGATCCGATGGAGATGTCGCGGCAGATGCAGGACGACATGCGCCAGGCGCAGAAGAAGATGGTGGCCGGCCAGCGCGCCCGCAGTTTCGGCAGCGCCCTGCTCGGCCTGGTGCCGGGTGGCGGCATGGCGAGCGGCGCACTGTCGTCGCTCGGCGGGCGTCCCAACACCGACGCGATCTACGAGGCGATGGACAAGAGCATGAAGGCCCAGCAGGACAGCATGGCCGCGATGGCGCAGCGGGCGCAGTTGCAGGGCCGCCGCGAGCACGTGACGGATCTGTTCCTGGACCGCGCCTGCAAGGTGTCCACGCTCGACCGTGCCGCGATCGCCCGCGCCACCACCGAACTCGACGCGAGCGAGGGCGCCCGCAGCGCCGTTCCGGCGGGCATCGAGGAGCCCGCCACCGCCGAACCGGCCATCGAGGCCGACCTCGGCGCCGACGTCAGCGCGCCGGCGTCGTCGTGACCGTCACCGTGGCGCGGGCGTTCAACCCGGCCCGGTGCGCTCGGCTTCGCGCTGCTGGCGGATCTGCGCGTCCACCGCGGCGATGGCGGTCATGTTGATCACGCGGCGCGGCGTGGCGCTGGTGGTCAGGATGTGGACCGGGCGCGAGATGCCCATCAGGATCGGGCCGATCGCCACGCCGTCGGTGACCACCCGCACCATGTTGTAGGCGATGTTGGCCGCGTCCAGGTTCGGCATGACGAACAGGTTCGCCCGGCCCGACAGCGTGCTGCCCGGCATCATGCGGCTGCGCAGCACCTCGTCCCACGCGGTGTCGCCCTGCATCTCGCCATCGACGTTGAGATCCGGCTTGCGCTTCAACAACAGCTCGCGGACCTTGCGCATCTTGATCGAGCCCGGCGTCTCGTGACTGCCGAAGTTGGAGTGCGACAGCAGCGCGATGCGCGGTTCGATGCCGAACAGCTTCAGGCGGTAGGCGGCCTGCAGCGTGGCTTCGGCGATCTGCTCGGCGGTCGGATCGTCCTGCACGTGCGTGTCGAGGAAGAAGTACGCGCCCTGGTTGTTGATCACGCCGGTCATCGCCGAGGTCGACTGCACGCCCGGGTCCAGCGGGATCACGCTGCGCACGTAGCCCAGCTTCTTGTGGAAGCGGCCGACCAGCCCGGTGATCATCGCGTCGGCTTCGCCGCGCGCGACCATCACCGCGGCGATCAGCGTGGGCCGCGAGCGCATCAGGTTCTTCGCCGCCGCCGGCGTCACCCCGCGGCGCGACGTCAGCGCGTGGTAGTGCTGCCAGTAGTCGTTGAAGCGCGGGTCGTCGTCCTGGTTGGTCACTTCGAAATCGACGCCGGCGCGCATGCGCAGGCTCAGGCGCTGGATGCGCGCATCGATCACGTCCGGACGGCCGATCAGGATCGGGAACGCCAGGCCTTCGTCGATCACCGTCTGCACGGCGCGCAGCACGGTCTCTTCCTCGCCTTCCGCGTAGACCACGCGCTTCTTGTCGGCGCGCGCGCGGTCGTAGACCGGCTTCATCATCAGGCTGGTGCGGTAGACGAACTGGCCCAGCTTCTCGCGGTACGCCCACATGTCCGGGATGGGACGCAGCGCCACGCCCGAGTCCATCGCCGCCTGCGCGACCGCCGCGGCCACTTCGACGAGCAGGCGCGGATCGAACGGGCGTGGAATCAGGTATTCGGGACCGAAGCACGGCACGTCGTCGCCGTAGGCCGAACCCAGGTCGGAGGCCTCGCGCCGTGCCAGCTTGGCGATGGCGTGCACGCAGGCGACCTTCATGTCCTCGTTGATGACCGTGGCGCCCACGTCCAGCGCGCCTCGGAAGATGTACGGGAAGCAGAGCGCGTTGTTGACCTGGTTCGGGTAGTCGCTGCGGCCGGTGCCGATGATGACGTCCGGGCGCACGGCCTTGGCGTCGGCCGGGAGGATTTCCGGGTTCGGATTGGCCAGCGCCAGGATGATCGGCGTGGCCGCCATCGTCGCGACCATCTCCGGCTTCAGGATGCCGCCGGCGGACAGGCCGAGGAAGATGTCCGCGCCGTCGACGATCTCCGCCAGCGAGCGCTTCGGGGTGTCGCGCGCATAGCGCGCCTTGTCGGGATCCAGGTGCGGGCGGCCGGTGTAGATCACGCCCTCGCGGTCGAAGGCCAGGATGTTCTCCGGCTTCAGGCCCAGCGCCACCAGCATGTCCAGGCAGGCGATGCCGGCCGCGCCGGCGCCGCTGGTGGCCAGCTTCACGTCCTGGATCTTCTTGCCCACCACTTCCAGCGCGTTGACCACCGCCGCGCCGACGATGATCGCGGTGCCGTGCTGGTCGTCGTGGAAGACCGGGATCTTCATCCGCTCGCGCAGCTTGCGCTCGACGATGAAGCACTCCGGCGCCTTGATGTCTTCGAGGTTGATGCCGCCGAAGGTCGGCTCCATCGAGGCGATGATGTCGACCAGCTTGTC
>Ga0247823_10004034_pt1 | contig 11786 bp, 11 predicted proteins | sample 13C_PalmiticAcid_2_FD_192426 | JGI IMG/M metagenome (GOLD analysis project Ga0247823, IMG submission 192426) | Soil microbial communities from agricultural site in Penn Yan, New York, United States - 13C_PalmiticAcid_Day30 | ecosystem: Environmental > Terrestrial > Soil > Agricultural land...
GCCCGGTCAGCACGACCCGGGTGCCCGGGTCGTGCTGACCGGGCACAGCCAGGGCGGGCTGATCGTCGCGGTCACCGCGGCGCGGCTGCTGGAGTCGGTCAACGAGCCGGAACGGCAGCGGCTGGGCATCGTGACGGTCGGCTCCCACCTGCAGTGGGCCTACGCCCGCGCCTTCCCCGGCGTCGTGCCGCACACCTCGCTCGCCCATCTCTCCGGCGAGTTGGGCACCCGCTGGCGCTCGCTGTGCCGCGGCACCGACCCCCTCGGCGGCGCGGTGACGACGTGGGGCAGGCAGGTCTGCGACGGCAAGCTGCTGGGCACCGGCTTCCGCCCGGACGGCACCATCGGCCCGCTCCCGGCCGCCCAGGTCAGCCCGACCGGCGCCCTGGTCCTCGGCGGCGACCACTGGCTGCCCGACCCGATGCGCGGCCCGTTCCCGGCCCGTCGGTGGGCGGCGGGTGTGCTCGGCCACCGCGACTACACGGTCGACCCGGAGTGGGACCGCGCGATCGCGATGGCCGCGGGCATGGACCCCGCCGACCCGGACTCGGCCGGACTTCCGTGGCCCCGGGCCGGAAGACGCTGACTGGATCCGTCCAGTCGAGGACGCGCGGAGGTTGGACGAGCTCTAGAGCGACCGCTCCAACAGGCGGTCCGCCACATCGCCGCGACCCGCGTCGGCCAGCAGGCCCGCGGGCGCGAGGACATAGCTGCGGTCCACCACGACACGGGCCGTCCGCAGCATCGGGCGCACGATCGGATCCGCGCGCAGCGTCTCCTCGACCCGCGCCAGCGCCTCACCCGACGCGTGTCGGAAGACGCCTCCCGAGAGCACGAGCAGGCCCGCTCCCTTTGGGCCGAGGTTGCCCTCAACTAGCCGCAAGTGCCTGCGCACAGCCAGAATCGCGGCGAGCGACGCCAGTCGGATGTCCATTTCGGACTCTTCGTCCGTCGTCGGGATGAAGTCCACGTCCGCAGCGCGGTGCTTGGCCGCCGCGGCGAGGTCCTCCGCGGCGGTGATAAGCCGTTCGGCTACCGCCTCGGCGACGATCCCCGGCGCCGACCAGCGCATTCCGATGTCACCCTCGACGGTGCGACGGTCGGCGGGCAGCGCCACCGTCGCGGCCCGCTCACCATCCACAGTGGACACCGCGGAGTAGACGTCTGTCGTCGCGCCGCCCACGTCGACGACCAGGACGGCGCCTTCCTCCTCGTCTCGGGCGAGGACGCCGGCGAGCCGGGAGACGCCGGTCAGCACCGCGTCCGGGGTGACGGTCCGCACCAGCGAGCGGAACCGGGGCCCGCGCGAGAGGCCCTTGCCGCCGATCACGTGGCTGAGGAACACCGACCGGATCGCCGCGCGGGCCGGGCCGGGGGCCAGTTCGCCCACGTCGGGCAGCACGTTGCCGGTGGCGACGACCTTGCGGCCCGCCAACGACTCCAGCGCCTCCGCCTGGGCCTCGATGTTGCCCGCGAGCACGATCGGCACGGCGATCCGGTTCGCCCCGAGCCTGCGCGCGTTGTGCAGCAGGACCCGCTGGTCGCCGCCGTCGGTGCCGCCGACGAGCAGGATCACGTCGGGCCGGTCCGCGCGCAGCGCCCGCACGCCCGCGCCGTCGAGTTCGCCGCTGGACACGTGCACGACCTTGGCCCCCGCCGACAGCGCCACCCGGTACCCGGCCTCGGCGCTGACCAGGCGTTCCTGCCCGACGACGGCCAGCCGCAGACCACCACCCGCCGACGAGCACGCGAACACCTCGGCGTCACCCGCGTCGAGCGCGTCGGTCACCGAGGCGACGCCGTCGAGGACCTCCGGCGGCGTCGTCTCGTGCTGAGCCGTGCCCAGGAGGGTGCCGTCGGACGCCACGAGGGCGCCCTTGGTCCAGGTCGATCCGACGTCCAAGCACAGCAGGGGCACGAGCGCGGATCCTACTTGCCGGACTTGATCTTCCGGCCGAGCACGGAGTGGCGCCTGCCGTAGGCGAAGTAGATGACCACGCCCAGGACCATCCACACGATGAACCGCAGCCAGGTGAGTACGGTCAGGTTGAGCATCAGCCACAGGCACGCGCCGATGGCCAGCACCGGGATCAGCGGGACCCACGGCACCCGGAACCCGCGCGGCAGGTCCGGCCGGGTCCGGCGCAGCACGATCACCCCGGCCGAGACCAGGATGAACGCGAACAGCGTGCCGACGTTGACCATCTCTTCGAGCTTGTCCGCCTCGAAGAACGTCGCCGCGACCGCGACCAGACCGGCCACGATCGCCGTCGCGCGGGCGGGGGTGCCCCGGTCGCTGGTGCGCGCGAGGCCGCGCGGGAGGAGGCCGTCACGGGACATCGCGAAGATGACGCGGATCTGGCCGAGCATGAGCACCATGACCACTGTCGTCAGACCCGCGAGCGCGCCGATCGAGATGACCTGCGCCGCCCAGTCGACGTCGTTGAGAGCGAACGCCGTGGCCAGCGTCTTCTTGTCGGCGCTGCCGTCGGGCTTCGTCGTGGTGGCGAGTTCCTGGTAGTTGACCATCCCGACGAGGACCAGCGAGACCGCGACGTACAGCACGGTCACGATCGCGAGCGAGCCCAGGATGCCGCGCGGCACCGACCGCTGCGGGTTGGCGGTCTCCTCCGCCGTCGTGGCCACGATGTCGAAGCCGATGAACGCGAAGAACACCAGCGACGCCGCGGCGAGCAGCCCGTAGGCGCCGAATGCGCTGGACTCCGCGCCCGTGATCACCGAGAACAGCGACTGTTCGACACCGGTGTGGCCGCCGCTCGCCTCCTTGCCGGACGGGACGAACGGCGTGTAGTTGGCCGCCTTGATGAAGAACAGCCCGAAGAAGATCACGAACAGGACGATCGCGACCTTGATCCCGGTGATCACCATGCTGACCCGCGACGACAGCTTCGTGCCGACCGTCAGCAGCAGCGCCAGACCCGCCACCAGCACCAACGCGCCCCAGTCGACCGCCAGGCCGCCGATCTTGACGACCGTGGCCGTCGTCGCGGCCGGGTCGAACCCGAACAGGTAGCCGAGCACGGTGTTGAGGTAGACCGACCAGCCCTTCGACACCGCGGCCGAGCCGACCGCCAGTTCCAGCACGAGGTCCCAGCCGATGATCCACGCCACGAACTCGCCGAATGTGGCGTAGGAGAAGGTGTACGCGCTGCCCGCGACCGGCACGGTCGAGGCGAACTCGGCGTAGCAGAGCGCCGCGAGCGCGCACGCCACCGCGGCGAACACGAACGCCAGCGAGACCGACGGCCCGGCCAGGTCACCGGCGGTGCGCGCGGTGAGGGTGAAGATGCCCGCGCCGATCACGACCGCGACGCCGAAGACCGTGAGGTCCCAGGTCGACAGTGTGCGGCGGAGCTTGGTGTCCGGATCGTCGGTGTCGGCGATCGATTGTTCGACGGATTTGGTGCGCCACAGTCCTGTCCCCGGCATTGATCGAGGCTAACCCGCGCCGAGTGGTCACGCTGGACCGTGATCTCCTTGGCGCTACGGTCAGCGCATGGGAATCCTTCTCGTCTGCGGCAGCCTCCGCGCGGGCTCGACGAACGCGGCGGTCCTGGCCACAGCGGCGGCGCTGGCCCCCTCGGGTGTGCCGATGACGCACTACACCGGCCTCGCCGACCTCCCGCACTTCAATCCCGACGACGACGCCGAGCCGCTGCACCCGGCGGTGACCTCGCTGCGCGCGGCGTTAGGCAAGGCCGACGCGGTGCTGTTCTGCACTCCCGAGTACGCGGGCGCGCTGCCCGGCTCGTTCAAGAACCTGCTCGACTGGAGCGTCGGCGGCGGCGAGACCTACGGCAAGCCGGTCGCCTGGATCAACGCGGCGCCGCGCGGCGCGGTGAACGCGCACGAGTCACTGCGCAAGGTCCTTGGCTACACGGGGTCGCTGATCGTCGAGGAGGCCATCGTGTCCGTGGCGGTGAGCCACGTCGACGTCGGCCCGGACGGCCAGGTGCACGACCCGGCCGCGCGGGCCGCGATCGCCGCCGCGGTCGCCGCGCTGACTCAGACGACCGACTCGCGATAGAGGTCGGGCTCCAGGTAGATCAGCCGCGCCGACGGGATCGAGGCGCGGATCCGCGACTCGGCCAGGTCGATGGCCTGGGCGACCTCTTCCAGCGGCAGGCCGGGCGCCAGGCCCACCTTCGCGGCGATCAGCAGCTCCTCCGGCCCGACGTACTGGGTCCGGATGTGGATCACGCGGTCGATCTTGCCGCCGACCAGCTCGGCCTCGATCGTGGCCAGCTCCGGCCCGGTGGCACCCTCGCCGATCAGCAGCGACTTCATCTCGATGATCAGGATGATCGCGATGATCCCGAGCAGCACGCCGATGCAGATGGTGCCGATCGCGTCCCAGATCGGGTCGCCGGTGAGCAGCGTCATGCCGACGCCGCCGAGCGCGAGGACCAGGCCGAGCAGGGCGCCCGCGTCCTCCAGCAGCACGACCGGCAGCTCCGGGGTGCGCGACTGGCGGATGAAGCCCCACCAGGTCGCGTCGCCCTTGATCTTCTTGGACTCGACGATCGCGGTGTAGAACGAGTAGCTCTCCAGGCCGATCGCCACGACCAGGATGATGACCGCCACGATCGGCGAGGTCAGCTCCTCCGGGGCCGTCGCCTTGTGGATGCCCTCGTAGAGCGCGAACGCCGAACCGAGCGTGAACAGCATCAGCGCGACGATGAACGAGTAGAAGTACCGATCGCGGCCGTAGCCGAACGGGTGCTCCTTCGTCGCGGCGCGCTGTGAGGTCTTCTGACCGAGCAGCAGCAGGCCCTGGTTGGAGGTGTCGGCCACGGAGTGCACCGACTCGGCGAGCATCGACGACGACCCGGTGACCAGGAAGCCGACGAACTTCGCCGCGGCGATTCCAGCGTTGGCAACCAGTGCGGCCAGGATCGCCTTGGTGCTACCCCCTGCGGACACAGCAGCTCCTCATACTCAGTCCGTAATGTCTGGATGAGCCTAGTGTCCCGAGCCGGAGGTTCGACACCGGCTCCGGCGCCCGCGCGGCGCCTGGCCGCACCGAGCGAAAGGCCAAGTACACCCGGTACTACGACCTTCCGCTCGGCACGCCCAGCCACCACGCGGATCACCGGATCCGACGCCGAACCTCCGGCTCGGGACACTAGAGCGTGTCGTGCAGCGGCGACTCAGCACCCACGGTGGCGAGGAACACCCGCGCGCCGTCCGAACCGGACGGACGGATCGTGAGCTCCGTGTCGGCGGCGGGCACCCAGATCGACTGGCCGCGGCCGACCTCGATCGACCCCGCCGCACCGTGCACCGTGACTCCGCCGTCGGTGCACACGAGGATCTGCGGACGGGACGACGGCAGCGGCGCCTGCTCTGTGTCGGCCGCCGCCCACTCCATCCTGGACAGCTCGAACTCCGGGGCGGGCGTCGGGTAGACGTGCCGCCGACCGTCCGGCACGCCGGAGGTCACCGGCATGTCGCCGCAGCCGAAGTCCAGCACGCGCAGCAGTTCCGGCACGTCGACGTGCTTGGGGGTGAGGCCGCCGCGCAGGATGTTGTCGGAGTTGGCGAGGATCTCCACCCCGGTGCCGTGCAGGTAGGCGTGCAGGTTGCCCGCGGGCAGGAAGATCGCCTCGCCGGGGCTCAGCACCAGCCGGTTGAGCAGCAGCGCGGCGAGCACGCCCGCGTCGCCGGGGTAGCGCTCGCCGAGTTCGAGGACCGTGCGGCACTCGGCGCTGAACTCGCCGCGCGCCTTGACGTGCGCGACGCAAGAGTCGAACAGGCCGGACAGCAGCGCGGCGAGCGCGTTCTGCGGCAGCGTGATCCACGTGGTGAACAGCGCGCGCAGGCCCTGGGAGTCTGGCTGGTCGCCGAGCAGGTCGATGTAGGGCGACAGCGACGGCGTGCGGACCGCGTCGAGCAGCGCGACCGTGCGGTGCGGGTCGCGGAACCCGGCCAGCGCGTGGAACTCCGTCAGCGCGCAGATCAGCTCGGGCTTGGCGGTCGGGTCCGGGTAGTTGCGGATGGCCGCGTCGCGCGCGACACCCGCGGCCTCCTCCCGCTCGTACCCCTCGGCGGCCTGCTCGGCCGACGGGTGCGCCTGCAGGCTCAGCGGCTCCTCGACGGCGAGGATCTTGAGCAGGAACGGCAGCCGGTTGCCCCAGCGCGCCGCGTTGTCCGCGCCCAGCTCGGCCTCGGGATCGGCGTCGATGTGGTCGATCAGCGACACGTCGGTGGCGGCCAGGTGCGACGGGTCGCCAGGGTGCGCGCCCATCCACAGCTCGGCCTCTGGATGCGGTGCGGGGACCGGCTGACCGAGCATCTCGGCAATGGTCGTGCGCGATCCCCACGCATAGGGGCGCACAGCATTGCGCAACAGGTCCACTGCCACTTCACTCCCTTGTCGAACTGCGAACTGGCCGCTCAGGCCGTGGCGGGCGCGTAGCGGCCCGATCCACCCGCGGTACCCGCCGCCAGCCCCAGGTAGAGCGCGGCGAGTTCGAATCTGAGCGCGAGCACCGCGGCCAGCGTCGGCTCGTCGGCGGTGATCTCCTCGGCGATGGAGATGAGGTCGGCGCCGGGCAGCGTCGCCGCGGCGTGCGCGCGGGCCGGGTCGCCCGGCTTGGACCGGATGGCCAGCAGCAGCGCGCGCGGCGGCGCCATCGTCGAGCCGTCGAGGTCGTCGGGGTCGAGGAAGAGGTCACTGCCCGACGCGGCGGCCACGGCGGCGCGGTGCAGCGCGGTGCGCGACATCGCCTGGGCGTAGCTGGCCACGTCGCACACCGCTCCGGTGTGTGTGGCCAGCAGCTGCGCGGCGTGCCTGCCGACGGCGGAGGCGACGTAGTCCAGTCCCCACAGCAGGGGCGTGCGGTCGGCCAGCCGCAGCGCGAGCGTCTTCGCCGGGTTGACGAACGACTCGTGCTGCATGTGGTCGCGTTCGGCCTCGTTGTCCAGTTCGTCGGCCAGCGTGTCGGTGTCGACTTCGAGCAGGCCGAGGGTGCGCAGGGTCAGCAGGCCCGCGGTGAACGCCTTGGCGAAGCCGAACCCCGGCGGGACGCTGACCCGCGGCGCGAGGTGCACCGCCATGCCCGCGCCCGCGGCGGCCACCGGACCGTCCTGCGGCGCGGTCAGCACGACGCCCGCGCCGAACCGTCCGGCCCGCGCGATCGACTCGGCGAGCACTACGTCACCGGCGTCGTCGGTGTGCGAGATGACCACGTCGAGCGGCCCGATCCAACTCGGCACCAGGTCGGCGACGACCAGCGGCACCGGGCAGGACGGGGCGAGCAGGGCGGAGAGCAGGTGGCAGACGGCCGGGCCGAGGCCGGGCCTGGTCAGCAGCACGATGGCGCGCGGCTTGAGCCCTTCGAGGCGGTCCAGCCGGGCTTCCACCGCCGCCTCGGCGGTCGCGCGCACCTGCGCGCCCGCCAGCGCGGCGGCCCGCAGCAGACCGTCGGCGTCGACCTCGGCCAGCCGGGCCGCGTCGTCGAGCAGGCTGTCGTCCGGCAGCGCGGTCATTGCGAGTCCGGCTGCTCGCCCGGGTTGGTCGCCTCGTCGAGCAAGAGGACCGGCACCCCGTCGTCGACTCGGAACTGGCGCCCGCACTCGGTGCAGGTCAGCGCGTCGGCGTTCGGGTCGTCGGGCGTGCCGACGACCAGCCGGGCGTGGTCGTCCGACGGGCACGCGAGGATGTCCAGCAACTGCGGGTCCAGATCGACTGCCATGGTGGGTCCTCCTCGACTCCAGTGTCCCAGGCCGGGGCCACCCCCGCCTGGGCAAGATCAGCGTTTCTCAGGCGCGGACGATCGCTAGGACCTCGTCGCGCAGCGCGGCGACGGCGGTGTCGTCCGCGGCCTCGATGTTCAGGCGCAGCAGCGGCTCGGTGTTCGACGCGCGCAGGTTGAACCACGAGCCGTCGGCCAGCTGCACGGTCAGGCCGTCGAGCTCGTCGAGTTCGACACCGTCGCGGCCACCGAACTCGGCCTTGATCGCGGCGAGCCTGCCCGCCTGGTCGGCGACGGTGGAGTTGATCTCACCCGAGGCGGCGTAGCGGTTGTAGACCGTGGTCAGCGCCGAGAGCGGGCCGTCCTGCTCGCCGAGCGCGGCCAGCACGTGCAGCGCGGCCAGCATGCCCGTGTCGGCCTTCCAGAAGTCGCGGAAGTAGTAGTGCGCCGAGTGCTCGCCGCCGAAGATGGCACCCGTCTTCGCCATCTCCTCCTTGATGAAGGAGTGGCCGACGCGGGTGCGGACCGGCTTGCCGCCGTGCTCGGCGACGATCTCGGGGACGGCCTTCGACGTGATCAGGTTGTGGATGACCGTGCCACCCGGGTCCTTGACCAGCTCGCGCACCGCGACCAGTGCGGTGACCGCGCTCGGGGACACCGGCTCGCCACGCTCGTCGACGACGAAGCAGCGGTCGGCGTCGCCGTCGAAGGCGAGGCCGGCGTCAGCGCCGACCTCGCGCACCTTGGCCTGCAGGTCGACGATGTTCTTCGGGTCGAGCGGGTTGGCCTCGTGGTTGGGGAAGCTGCCGTCGAGCTCGAAGTACATCGGGACGACGTCGAAGGGCAGACCCGCGAAGACGCTGGGGACGGTGTAGCCGCCCATGCCGTTGCCCGCGTCCACGACGATCTTGAGCGGGCGGCTGCCGGACAGGTCGACCAGCTTGTTCAGGTACGCGGCGTACTCGGCGAGCAGGTCGCGCGACTCGACGCTGCCGGACTTGCCGGAGCCGGGGGTGTTCGCCTCGACATCGCGCTGGATGTCGGTGAGGCCGGAGTCCTGCCCGACCGGGGCGGCGCCCGCGCGGCAGAGCTTGATCCCGTTGTACTGGGCCGGGTTGTGGCTCGCGGTGAACATCGCGCCGGGCAGGTTCAGGCTGCCGGAGGCGAAGTAGAGCATGTCCGTGCTGGCCAGGCCGATGTTGATGACGTCGACACCCTCGCCGGAAGCCCCCTCGGCGAACGCGTCGGCCAACCCGGGCGACGAGTCGCGCATGTCGTAGCCGACGACGATCGTCGGGCCACCGACCAGTCGGGCGAATCCGGCACCGATGGCCCGGACGAGGTCGGCGTCGATCTGCTCGCCGACGACACCGCGGATGTCGTACGCCTTGAAGACGCCGGACAGGTCACGCACGGGATGCTCCCAGGGGTTGGCACTGTAGGGCTCTCGCGGCGAGCCTACCGGCGGGGAACCCGCGCGCCGCACTCAGTCGTTGACCGGGTCGGGCAGCACCCGCAGGTGCCCGCGGCGGGAGCCGAGGGTCTGGTCGGGCTGCTCGATCGGCCGGTCGACCCGGCCCGCCTCGCGCACGGCCTCGGCCAGCGCGGTCAGGTCGTCGACCGATGGCTCGGGGAGGGCGAACTCGCCGTCGTAGCGGACGACCTCCCAGCCACGCGGCACGGTCAGCCGAAGCGCGTGCTCCTCGCACAGGTCGTAGCTGTGCGGTTCGGAGTAGGTGGCCAGCGGACCGACGACGGCGGTCGAGTCGGCGTAGGCGTAGGTCAGCGTGGCGACGGCCGGGTTGAGACACCCGGTTCGCGAACACCGACGCACGCTCCGCACGATCGGTGACCATAGCGCCTCCGGCCGGTCCGGCGGCGCAGGAGTGCGCCCGACACGCCAGGGCTCCCCCGCTCCGATGCCGCTGGCACACCCATCCGGCGCAGCCGTACCCTGCTGATCGTGGTGACGGCTCGCAGCTCCCGGCGACGCGGACGACGCAACCGCGACCGACACGGCCGCGGCCTGCGCGGACCGCTCTTTCCCTCGACCCTCCCCGCGGCCAGCACCCGCGCGGAGAAGTTCGACGCACTAGTGCTGGACGCGCTCGAACCCATCGAGGCCCGCTGGCGCACGGAGCTGACCAAGCTCGACGTCGCGGTCGACGATGTGCCGGAGGTTCCCGACGGCGCGACCCCGGACGGGGTGCTCGCCGACAGCGGTGTGCCGCTGGCCCGGTTGGTGCAGGCCGGGGTGGACCGGCGCGGGCAGCCGACGCGGGCCAGGATCGTGCTGTACCGGCGGCCGCTGGAGGCACGGGCGAAGGACGGGGCGGACCTGGCCGGTCTGATCCACGACGTGCTCGTGGAGCAGGTCGCGACCTACCTGGGGCTGGACCCAGGCGTCGTCGAGGGCGAAGGCTGACAAGCCCTATTTCGTCTTGACTCCCTCGTTGATCACGCCGAATGGCACGTGCACACATGGAACTGTCAAGGCTGCCGTCTCGAGGTTCAGCTTCTGATCATCGAAGAACAAATGAGGCTTCAAGACCTGCAGTACCTTACTCTTATCTATGCCGCCAAGAAAGAATGCGTCATTAACTCGCAGCCCCCACTCTTTCAGGCTCAAGACTGCGCGTTCATGAGAAGGAGCATTCCGGGCCGTCACCACCGAAACTCTGACGCGTACCCGATATTTGGGATCCGCTAAACGCTTTTCCTCCTCCCGCTGTTGAATCCTGTTGATTCCTTTCAGAAAGTCCTTGAGCGGGCCGGGGTTATGCGTTGCCGCCAGATTTGTCGTCTCGTGCTCATGGAATTTTTCGAGACCATTTCCTTGCATGACTCGCTCCGACTCATCGTCGGCCAACACGCCGTCGAAATCGAACGCGATTCGCAGATCAACCTCTTCATCGTCCACGAACTCAGACTTGATCACACAGCCAGCGGGCAGACCCTCCCCCACGGCCTGGCGAACATCACCTTGACTACCTGACAGGAACAGCGACATGTTCAAGGCATGCATGAATCCGAAAGGTGAACGGCCCTGCTGAAATATGGCCCTCGTTATCGGCAAGGCGTGATGCTTTATGGATCTCATCACACGAAGCCCGGTGTCCGGACTGTTCTTGGACAGAACAATGACTTCGACAAGAGGGTTATTCTCTTCCGTCAGCCCGTTGAGCGAAAGTAGTCGTTTGATGAACGGGAACGCAACACCCGGACGAAGCGGCTTACTCAAACGCTCCTCTTGATATTCGCGATATGCCCGCACCCCGTGCTTCCGGAACACTTTGTCCGATTTTGCAAGATCGAACAAAGCGCTTGAGGCGATCCCGATCACGAGCCTGTCGTCCAGGCTGTAGGGCATACAAACCACCTCCGCGCCACCGTCAGCGACCGACAAGCGTATCCCCAAGATGGGTGCCCAGAGTGCGAATGCCTCATCAACTGCCCATTGGGGCGCGGGTGATCTGCCTAGTCCTCCTGCTCGCGCCGTCCGGGGATCGACGTCAGCAGGATGAACAACACCACCGCGCCCTGAGTCAGCAGGAGCACGCTCCTCAGCGCCGTCGGCATCTCGACGCGCACGTCGGCGGCGCGGGTCGGGACCACCACGGCGACCAGGTGACCCCACGCCCGCACGACGGGCGCTTGCTTGCCGTCGACCGTCGCGTGCCAGCCAGGCTCCTCCTCCGCCGCGATCACCAGCAGCCTGCCCTGAGCGCCATCGGACACGCGAAGCGCGACGTTCGGCGGCGCCGCCTCCACCGGTACGACACCCCCACCCAGATCGAGCTGCGCGGGTGGCCTGCCGCCGGTCACCGCCGCTCGCGCCAGGTCCGGTGACAGCAGCAACGCGGGCCCCGCGCTCAGTTGCAGTCGGACGACTGGCCTGCCGTCGGTCGTCGCGGGCGCGTCCGCCACCAGATCGCCCACAGCGGCCTTGAGCCGGTCACCCGCCGCCCGGTCCGGGAGAACGGCGAACAACACCCCGTTCGCGGCGGCCATCGCGACGGCGGTGCGGGCAGTGTCGGGGTCGCCGGAGGTGAGGTCTCGGCTCAGGCC
>Ga0247823_10004035_pt1 | contig 11785 bp, 8 predicted proteins | sample 13C_PalmiticAcid_2_FD_192426 | JGI IMG/M metagenome (GOLD analysis project Ga0247823, IMG submission 192426) | Soil microbial communities from agricultural site in Penn Yan, New York, United States - 13C_PalmiticAcid_Day30 | ecosystem: Environmental > Terrestrial > Soil > Agricultural land...
GTATAGAAGAATGATATGGGCGGATTGCGCATGACAGATTAGCGGATGACGGAGGTTTCTCGCAGGGGGCGCAAGGGAACTACGCGTAACAATGGGCTCGCGGCTAAGACACGGAGGAAATGCGTAATCCGTCAATCCGTAATTCGCAATAAAAAATCCCGCCGTGCCTTTGCGCCCCCTGCGAGATACCCCACACTCACCCTGCGCCACCGCGAGCCACAACCACTGCGAGAAACGAAAAAGAGCCCCACCCGAAGGCAGGACTCTTTCATTGTCCATGAAACTATATACTAAAACTTAACCTGGATACCTCCTGTTACGCCGATATACAGTCCGTACGTGTTACTGGCGGATGGGCTCCACAAATAATTGTTCACCAGCTCGTTGCTTCCAAAAGGATTGTTGAGGAAGTTGATGGTGGGACCCGCATAAATCTGTACCCTATGGGCAAAAGTATAAGAGGGCAGCAGCCGGAGGGTGGATTTAATGTACCAATCTTCGCCCCAGTTGTTGAGCGACATACATACCGCCTCGGCACTCAGCCTGAAGTTTTTATAAACCGGGATCCTGGCACCATAACCAGCCTCAATGGCCATCAGCGGGTCTTCGGATTTAAAGTTGAGGCCCAGACCGATGATGCCATACAGCACCCGGCCACCCGAGCGGAAGGTCACCAGTGTAGTTTGGGTTTCGTCTATCGACAGGCCGAATGATTTTTCACCGTTCTTAATGATGTTCACCACACCCAGCGCGTAATCACTACTATCGGCCACGTTCACCAAACCGGCGAGCTGCATACCTTTTACGTTTTTGGCGCGGTTCACCAAACCTGCAAACTGAAAGCCTTTTACATTCTTACTATTGTTCACCAGGCCCGAAAGCTGGAAACCTTCGGCATCATTCACGGTATTTACCAAGCCGGCTACCTGCGCACCTTTGGCATTGCGGCTATCGGCGTTGGCCAAACCCGCTACCTGGAAACCAGTCATCTCGCCCGACACATTCACCAATCCTGCTACCTGTGCGCCGGTTGTGCGGCGAGCGCTTACATTGACCAGTCCGCCCACCTGGGCACCGGTGCTGGCTTTGCTCAGGTTCACCAATCCTGCTACCTGCGCACCTTTAGTGGTACCATTCACCTGGTTCACCAGTCCGGCCACCTGCCCGCCAATCGTGGAGCCACCGATATGGTTGCTCAAACCAGCGATCTGCGCGCCCACAGCATCGTTTTTAATGATGCTCGTCAGCCCCGATAAACAAAAAGCTTTTTCGCCACCCGACACACCGGCCAGCGCATGAAAAGAGAAAATATTGGTGTATGCTTTAGCATCCAGGCCATTGGTGCTGATGGGATAAATAAAGCCCACATGAGCCAGGCGCTCGGTGCAGGCAGCAGCAGGAGCTTGCGCTTTGTCGGACTCCTGGTCACCGGCATCCTGCGCCGCAGCCAGTTGGGGAACACTAATAGCAGTCAGGAAACAAGCAGCAAGCAACGCGTTGTGAATCTTGGAGATCATAGAATTTTCAGATGATTTGCAAGTATGACAGCTGAAGTGAAACTTACCCCTAGTGAGAAAGGATAATTTTTATGCTGTTAGCGATTAGCTGTTAGCTGCTAGTCGATAGTAGAAAGTCGTTAGGCGCGGGTACGAAAGCAGTTAGACGAGAGCTTCGACTTGAGCGCAGGCGCTTGGTAGATACCGCTCCACTGAGCAGATCCTGCACTGCGCTCGTACCTCGCTGCGCGCAGGATGACTAAAATTTCGCCGCGCCGTTGTGGCGCCGTGAGCAATAACCCTCTGCGCACTTTGCCTCCTTGCGCCTTTGCGCGAAATCCCCCATTCGCTAACTCTCAATTCGTAATCCGCAATCCACTAATCCGCCATCAAAACACCAACACCCCCACTTGCCAGCCTATCCAGGCATTGACCCTGTCGGCTACTTCCCAGCTGAGGGCGCCGGTTTCGGGGATGGGCAGGATTTCATAACCATCTACTTTCGTGAATGGCAGCGGCGAATAACATACATTCAGCGCGGGACCACCAAATACCGTGATGCCTTTCACCAATTGCACTTGCAGATTGGATTGCAGACGGGTGATGCTGGGTACATTCTCCCAGGTACCCAGGTACACGCCCTGGCTCGTCAACTCGGCATTCAATGATAAACGACGACCTAAACGAAACTCACTACCGAAGCCATAACCTACCACAAAAGCCTTATCACCCAAAGGTTTGGCACCTACAAATAATGTATTATAGAAACGGGAAGTACCCAGTTTAGCACCAATATTCACCGGCACGATATCCGTAGCGAACACGGTTCCCTTGTGGTATCCTTTGCGGACAATGTTGAGAAACCCGATGCTCAGTCCGGACGAAGTATCTGCAATGTTGAGAAATGCTACCTGGAAACCTTTCAGGTTGCGGGTTACATTCACCAGGCCCGCTATTTGCGTGCCTTCCATTTCGCGGGCATAGTTGGCCAGGCCGCTGATCTGGAGACCATTGGCTTTTTTTGTAGTCAGACAGGCCAGTCCACCGATTTGCATACCCTCCATATTGCCCAGCGCTGCGCTGCCCAAACCGCCGATCTGCATGCCTTTTACACTACCCGATGCCTGGTTGTATAAACCTCCGATCTGTACACCATCCAGCCTTTTGCCGGCAATGCTACCCAGGCCATTGATCTGCACACCGCTCACACTCCCTTTGACCACGGAAGCCAAACCACCGATCTGCACACCATCGAGCGAGTCGAGCACCTGGTTGTAAGCACCTCCAATTTGCACACCTGTGAGCCGGCCACCTACCATGTTAAACACACCTGCGATTTGCACATAACCGGCATCCCCTTTCACGATATTAAAAATGGTGCCCAGCTCAAAACCTTTCACAGCAGCATTATAGCCGCCGAGCACGTTGAAGGAAAATTTATCCTCTACCTGTCCGCTCATTTTGCCATGCGTACCTACGCCGGGAATAATTGAGAACTGGAAAGGCCGGGAAGCGAAATAGCCGCCAATATTAAGGCTCTGCACTTTTTGGCGCGAAGAGAGAAAATTGCGGCCCAGCCAGGTTTTCTCTACTCCATCCTGGTGATCGATGATGGTTACTACCGGAAGGATTTTGGTTTTTACAGGCGAAAGGCTGACCATCAATTGCTGGTCAAAACCCGGTTCCAGCGGCATCAGCGTATCCATGTACATGTGTTTGCTGAGGCTGATGGCGGCATCGGGGTATTTATCCTTAAGTTTCAGTTTAAAATAGCCTTGCTCATTGGTGAGGGTGGAAATAAGCTGGTGCTGTTCATACACACTGGCATTGGGCACACTCTGACCGGTAGAAAGATCGCGCACATAACCGCTGATGGTGTAACTGTATTCGCCGGGTTTGCGCAGGATAATGTAGTTACCGGTTTCACGGTAGAGGCAGGGCGTACCTTCAAACACCTGATCCAGCACCTGTTTCACGGTTTTATCGCTGGCGTTGATATTCACTTTTTCCATGCGGCGTACCAGGTTGCTGTTGTACGAAAACTGAAAATCGGCCTGGCGGCTCAGTTCGGTCAGCAGTTCGGGCACGGTTTTATTGACTGCATGTACAGAAACCTTTTTGCCCAGCAATTGCTGGGCAAAACCTGCTGCTGTGCAACAGGCTAAGGAAAGTGTGAGTAATATTTTCCGGATCAATCTGGTATAGGTTATATCATTGAAAGGGTTACTTAAGCATTATATTTTTACCGTTTCGGCTGACGCTGATGTTGAAGGTTTCGCCAATCACGCGTAAAATATTATCGAGCGACTCATCCTTGAAAGTTGAGGTGAGCGGTTGCCGGGCCAGGTAAGGATCGGCAATGGTAATATTTACATCATAAGCTTCGTTGAGTACTTCCACAAAACGGCTGAGCGGTGTATTGTTGCATACAAACAGGCGGGTATGGTAATAGTTGTATAATTCATCACCATTGGCCTGCTTTTCGGGAGCCGCATCTTCCTTGCGCACGGTGGCTTTTTCGTGGGGAGAAAGCTGCACTGCATTTTTCTTTTTGCTCACTTCTACGATGCCGGTTTCTACAATCACTTCGGTAAGTGCTTCGCTGGTTTTAACGTTGAAGGTGGTGCCCACTACTTTTACCGAAGCCTCGTTGGCCGTAATGATAAACGGATGTGTTTTATCGGGGGCTATTTCAAAAAACGCTTCGCCTTCCAGTTCCACTTGTCTTTCTGCACCGGTAAATTTTTTGGGGTACCGCAGCGTCGCATTTTTGTTCAGGGTCACCACAGAGCCATCGGCCAGGGTTTGGGTTACTACTTTGCCATCGGCATAGAGGGTTTGGGTGCCGGGATTGAACATGAACCAGATCCATCCGCAGCTGATGAGCAGCACGGCCGCAGCGGCTACCCGGGCCCATACCGGGAACGACATGCGGCGCACCTTCGCTTCCCGCACCGGTGCAGCAGCAGGCTGGTTTACCCTGGTTTTGAACCGTTGCCAGGCGGCGTCCGTATCGATGGTAGAACGGGCAGCCAATTCCCGGCTTTCAGTCCAGATGAGGCGGAAGTGCTCCAGCCTCCGGGCATTCTCTGCTCCGGCTGCGGCCCAATCCTCCACCTGTACACGCTCTTCTGCACTGGCCTCTCCCAGCATGTACTTCACCAGCAGGTCATCGGTAATATTATAATCAGAATGTATCAACAGTTTTAATTTACAAAGTCATTAAATAAATCAGCAGCAGCGGCAGAAAATCGGCCAGCTCGGTACGCATGATGCGCAGGGCTTTGCCCATATGGTTCTCCACCGTTTTGATGGAAATCGATAACCGGTCGGCTATTTCCTGGTATTTGAGCTCTTCGAAACGGCTCATCTGGAACACGGTACGGCATTGCTCCGGCAGGGCTTCGAGCGCCTTGCTGATGCGTTGCTGCAACTCGCTGAGCTGCAATTTTCCGGCTGCATTATCGTGCTGCTGTGGCATATGATGACGGGCATGGGTCACATAGGCATCTTTTACCTTCTGGTGTTTGAGGTAATTGAGACATTCGTTGTATACCGACCGGTAGAGGTAGGCATTGACCGACTGGCTGATCTGTATCTGCTCACGCTTCTCCCACAACTTGCAGAAAACATTCTGCACCATTTCTTCGGCCATGATTTCATCTTTCAGTATCGTGCAGGCATAGGCGTGCAGGCTCCTGAAGCTGGTTTTAAAAACCTGCTCAAAGGCAGCCTCGCCCGATAATGCTCCGGACACGACCAACTGGGGTTGACTGGACTCCATTCGTATGCTTTGGTTAGGCAAACCAAATATAACGTCTTCTAACAATAGCTCCATTTAGAGTAAGACACCTCACCCGCTGCTTACCCCTATTTCTGCCAGCTTTATTTTTCAGCCCTGCCAAACCAGACCCAAAGGAGTGTTAAATTGCGACAATAAGCCATATATCCATGCCTTTTTTACAGTGCAGGAGCTGTGGCATCAAATTAGATGTACATACAACAAAAGGAATAATTATGGACAACTCCAGAACAGTAGAAACCCTCATCCGCAGCCACCACGCCAATATGGTGGGTGATGGATTCAAAGTGTTCAATTTGTTTCCGAGCAGTAATGAAATAGCGTTGAGCCGCATGAGCCCGTTTTTCCTGATGGATTATGGCGCTCCTACCTATTTTCCGCCTACCCGCAACCCAAGGGGTGTGGAAGAACACCCGCACCGTGGGTTCGAAACCGTGACCATTGCGTTCCAGGGTGCTGTAGCGCACCGCGACTCCGGTGGTAACTCGGGCGTGATCTACCCCGGCGATGTGCAGTGGATGACCGCAGCAGGCGGTGTGGTGCACGAAGAAAAACACGAACCGGCTTTTGCAGCCGAAGGCGGTACCCTCGAAATGCTGCAACTGTGGGTCAACCTGCCCAAGGCACATAAAATGGATACGCCCAGCTACCAGGGCATCACAAAAGCAGATATACCCGAAGTAGCCATTGGCGAAGACGGCAGTACCCTCCGCGTGATTGCTGGCAGCTACGGCGATGCCAAAGGTCCGGCCAGTACGCATACCCCGCTGCACATGTACCATATAGAACTGAAAGCCGGCGATATGATACAGCTCGACCTGCCTGCCCATTACAATACCGGCGTGCTGCTCAAAAAAGGCACCGCCACCATTGGTGATGAAATGGTACATGCCATTGCTTTTGCCGTGATGAAAAACGAAGAAGGCACCACAGATATCGTGGCCATCGAAGACAGCTCACTGATTGTACTGAGCGGCGAACCCATCAACGAACCCATTGTGGCTTATGGCCCGTTTGTGATGAATACACCCGAAGAAATCAACGAGGCGCTGGCCGATTACCGCAGTGGTAAAATGGGACACTTATAAACCCCGTCAGTTTAGATTTTCAGATACAACAACACAACAAAAAACGCCATCCTTCACGGGATGGCGTTTTTCATTATGCTTTGTGCAGCGGGCCTCCGGGTTGCCAGAAGCGATCGATGCGTTCTTCTACTTCGGGTGTCATGATGAGGGGTGGTGCGTGGTGGGGTTTGATGCGCGCATCGATGATGAGCGGCCCTTTGCAACCCCAGTGCTTGTGTTCGGTAAAGGCGTTAATGCCATGGATATCGTGTGAGGGGTTACTTCTGGTAAACGTTACCCACACAAAGTTGTTGATGTGCTCAGCTACAAATCCGGCATCGTCGCAGAGCACCAGTAAAGGAATACCGCTCAGATCGGCCGCGCCCAAGGCTTCCTGTAACAGGGCTATCTCCTCCTTTGCTTTGGTGTCGCTTTCATAAGCCGGTGCTTCTACGGCCAGCACTCCGGGCATCACCATTTTAACGTGCTGCATAGGCCTGGGGAAACTAATGCCTGCCGGCACTTCGCTCCAGAGGCTGCGGATAGGATCGCCTGCTGCTGCAATGGCTACTTTGGAACCGCTGTTGAGGCCGCTGCCGCTGTAGTCGAGGGTATCGATGGTGGTTTGGGTGTAAAAATGCAGATCACGCGTGAGGTCTACCCGCTCCAGGATATGTTTCATAAATGGCACCACCTGGTGAATGCTCAGTTGCGGATCATCCTGTTTGGCAGCAATGAAGAGGTATTTGGCCAGGCTCAGCTGGTTGGTTCCCAAAATATGGTTGGCAATGGTGAGCAGCTCTTGTGGCTTGCGCACCTGCAAATAAGGCGTGTAGCGTTCGCTGCCGATAGCAAAAAGCAATGGGTGTACCCCGGCTGCATCTACGGCATGTACAGCATGCACACCCGGTATTTCTGATGGGATGGCACTGCCGGTGATATCATGAATCAGTTCGCCAAAGCTGGTATCTTCTTGTGGAGGGCGGCCTACTACGGTAAACGGCCAGATGGCATTTTTGCGCGCATACACCTTGTGCACATGCATGAGCGGAAACGGGTGTGTGAGGCTGTAATAACCGAGGTGATCGCCAAACGGACCTTCCGGTTTGTTCTCCATCGGGTTCACATAACCGGTGATCACAAAATCGGCATCGGCCGAAATGCAGTAACCATCAGCATCATAGGTATATCGGAAGCGGCGGTTGTTGAGTGCGCCGGCAAAAGTCATTTCGGAAAGTCCTTCGGGCAGCGGCATTACAGCAGCCAGGGTATGAGAGGGTGCGCCCCCTACAAAAATGCTCACTTTAAGCGGCTGGCCCTTGGCGTTGGCCTTGGTTTGGTGCACGCCTATGCCTCGGTGTATCTGGTAATGCAGGCCTATTTCTTGATCGGTGATGTAGTCATTCCCGCCCAGTTGAATGCGGTACATCCCCAGGTTGGCTTTCATGGCACCGGGTGCATCCACATCTTCGGTATACACTTGCGGCAGGGTTACGAATGGACCACCATCCATGGGCCAGTTCACGATCTGGGGGATATCGCTGATCTTAATTTCTTCGAATTGGCTCAGCACACTACGGCCGGTTTTCATGGGCAGGGCCGACAGCGCAGTCATGCTTACACCGGCATACCGAAATGGATTTTTCATCACCTGCATGGGATCGCCTTTGATATCAACCAGTTGTTTGATCTTATCGAGCGTGTCGCGGAACATAAACCGGCTGCGGTCGAGCGTACCAAACAGGTTACTCACCGCGGGGTAGCGGCTGCCTTTTACTTTTTCGAAATACAGGGCCGGACCCTGCTCCGCATAAGTACGCAGGTGAATGGCTGCCATCTCGAGCCAGGGATCTACTTCTTCCTTGATTCTTACCAGGTGACCGTGCTTTTCGAGGTCGGCCACACATTCCTGTAATGTTCTGTAACCCATAATGGGCGTAAATATACTATGGAATTGATGGAAATAACGGATGGGCAACGCAAGCTAAAACTTTGTCATACATCTAAAAATACCCACCAGCACGGACATAAGATACCGTGAAAATACCGTCAAAAAACCTGTACATTCTGTCGTGGTTGGATGTAACTTTATGCCACCAACCAACTATAATGAAATGAACAGTTCAGACCATCCTTCGACATCGCCCTTCATCAGGGAACGCTGGTTGAGCAGGGAAATCCAGGAATGGGAAGTGCTGTATTTTCTCCAATATGCGCTGAACCGCATCGTGGTGTCCACTCCCTGCAACTGGGTTTCTAAAACAGCTGTCAATTTTGTTATTCCTTCCGTTACCTGCCAGCCACTGATCTTCGACTGCAGCGAATCGGATATAGATGGTGGTCCGCCTTTCCGCATTACCCTTTCCCTCAATAATTTCTGGGGCAGCCCCGAAGACCTGCAACTGTTCAATGCCGCGGGATTCCTGCTGCAAAACCTGGAAGCAGGCAAAAGCCTCGATAAACTGATTGATGAATGGAGACAATCCGGCCTGGCACAACTCCCGGAACCGGAAAACGGCTACCAACGCCAACTGTTGCAGATGCTGCAGCAGGGTGAATGTATCTCTGCCTCCAACGGGTTCAATTATTTTATGCTCAACAAAAAATGGTTGCAGCTGGATCCTTATGAACTCAACAGCTTCCAAACCATTACCGAAACCATCCGTGACGTAATCTGGCACCCGGAATACCGCCATCCTTGTGCGCCAACCCAATGCCTGCACATCCTCACCGAAGATGATTTTGATGAGCCACGTAAGGTCAATGCTGTATTCTGGCACCATCGCCAGCCTGTGGTACTGGCGCCCAGCGATCACCTGCTGCTGGAGCCCAGTCCCGGCGACTACCGCCTCGTGACCCCACAAACCTGGCTTTCGGCTGCGGCTGAATACATGGTACCTTTTGATGCCAGCGAGCGCCTGCGTTCCAAACGCATCAATGAAAACGATTACCTGCATCTCACCGACCAGGTGGCTTCCGAATCAACCCGCCTGCAGTTGCTCTGCGCTTTCGATGCTTCCGAAGCTCCTCCTTTGTTTGTGACGGCTTAATAGCCTTCCTGATAAACCGATTAAAAAAAAGAAAGTCCCTGCTGGTGGCAGGGACTTTCTTTGGGGATATACTCAGCAAGGAGTTTACAACACCTGCACTTTGATCACGAAGTCACGTTTTTCGCTGCGGGCGCGTAACAGGTAGATACCAGGTTGCTGGTTGCGCAGGTCTACCGGCAACAGGTTATCGCCCTCTTGTGTTTCGAAAGTACGCTCATATACTTTGCTGCCCAGCGAGGTATACACCGTCACTTCGAGCGGAACGGTCCGCACTGCTTGGTACACGAGGGTAAATTCGCCATGACCAGGATTGGGGAACAGGAAACAATCCAGCGGATTCTTTTTAGGAGAGTTTACACCAGTCATAGGACCAGCCAGTTTTTTGATCGCACCGTAGGCGTTGATTTTACCAAAGCCCCAGGTATTGCTGCCTGCAGCGGGGATAGTGCCGGTAAAAATATCCTTGATGGCTGTTTCTTTCAGGATGCTTTTTATTTGTGCGGGGTCCAGCGTGGGGTTCATTTGCAGCATCAGCGCTACCACACCTGCTACTACCGGCGATGACATGGAAGTACCCGAGAAAGCACCATAGAGGTAATCTTTTCCGCTGGCGGCATCTGTAAAGGAACTCACCGCGCTGCCGTACATGCTGCCGGTGGGCAGAAAGGTAGAATCAAACGAGCTGACGGCCGAAGCCACTACATGGCCCGGAGCCGAAATAAAAGGCTGCACGGTACCATCTACCGCCGGGCCACGGCTGGAGAAATAAGCAATAGCACCTTTTACACCACCATAGGCAATGGGGTCGCCATTGAGGTTGGTATAAGCCAGTTTGGAAGAATAGGCACCTACCGAAATAGCCGTAGCCGCAGTGGCCATATCGCTGATCGTAGAAGCAGTGTTGCCATTGGCAGCCCAGGAGCGGCCATTGCTGGCAAAGCCTTCGTTGTTCCACATGTGCACGGTGCCCTGGTGACCGGATACGTTCAGGACCAGTCTATTGGCTGTTTTGTTTTTCACTTTGACATAAATGCGGGTTTTCTGGTTAAACTCCGCAGTGCTGGTGGTCATCGTGATCCAGCAGGTATCGCCGGCCGAGCCCAGCAGGTACGTACCATGCACCTGGTCGTCGAGACAAATGAGGCCCGTATTACTTACTTCGTTATACGAGGCATCGTACAGTGAGAAGCCCGCGCAGAAAGGTTTGCCGGGTTCGCCCCACATATCCACAGTATTGGAATCGGAGCCCTGTGCAAAGGAGATGAACGTATGCACGAGGGTATCGGTGGCGGTAAATGTTTTTTGCAGGTGCAGGTTTTGCAGGCCTTCGTTTCCGGCGGAAATAGATAATATTTTACCGGGGCCGGTCAGGTTATTCACAGCCTGACTGAAGAGCGATGAGCCGTCGTGCGGACCACTGTTGATGCCCCAGCTCAGGTTGGCCGATACGGGTTTGCCTTCGGCAGCGCCTTGTGTAAACACATAATTAATAGCATCTACCATATGGGTTAAACCCGTGGTGATGGCCGAGCCGGGTTTGGAAGCAATGCCCACAAACACCAGGTCGCTTTCGTAAGCCAGTCCGCGCAGGGAAGCGTTGCCGTTAGGTGTGCCATAGCCGGAACCACCTGCGATGCCGCCCACGTGTGTACCGTGTGACAGAACCCGGGTGCTGTCCCATCTTTTAGCACGGATCGTATTGGAGTCGATCATTTCGTGGCCATAGGTAAAACCGGTTGGCGGATTACCCACAGTTTCTTCTTCCCACACTTTTTTGATCCTGAAGCGGGAGCCGGTAGCATCCATGAACGCAGGATGGGTGTAATCGAACCCGCCATCGATAATGCCCAGCAATACGCCTTCGCCATGCAACGGCATATTGAGGCCGGCGCCCTGGTGTACAGAATCAACACGAGTCACTTTGCGTACCGAATCCATGAGCGGATATACCGGCTCATCGAGCTGCACATATTCGATGCCCTTCACTTCGGTAAATGCTTTGACATATTGCACAGGCACCTGTACCGTCCAGATGTTTCCGGCGCGGGTACCGGTGCGTACGCCCAGCTGCTCCAGTGCTGCTGCATCTACCGCAGGCGTTACTTTAATGAGGGCGGGCATATACCCATTGCGGTAAATATAACCGGGCAATGGCGCACCTGTATAACCGGGCTGAGCGGTTTCGTACAGGTAAATTTTAGTTTGTGGCGACAGGCGGGGCGATTCCTGCTTTTGCTGTGCTGCCACCGATCCGGCCAGCAGCATGCCCAGCAAAGTGCCGTTTATCATTTGGGTAAAAAACGTCATAATCTCAAAAATAGGAACCTAAAATAATATTAAAAATGCACTATACATAGTCCTTCCCAATTC
>Ga0247823_10004038_pt1 | contig 11780 bp, 8 predicted proteins | sample 13C_PalmiticAcid_2_FD_192426 | JGI IMG/M metagenome (GOLD analysis project Ga0247823, IMG submission 192426) | Soil microbial communities from agricultural site in Penn Yan, New York, United States - 13C_PalmiticAcid_Day30 | ecosystem: Environmental > Terrestrial > Soil > Agricultural land...
TGGGCCAGGTGCGCCGGCCCGAGGGCAACCGCGCCAGCTACACGGCGCCGTCCAACATGTACCGCAGCCGCGACGGCCAGTTCTTCACGCTCGTGGCCTCATCGAATGCGATCTTCGCGCGCCTGTGCGAGGCCATTGGCGAGCCGGCGATGGCGAGCGACCCGCGCTTCAGCACCAACCCGGCGCGCGTGAAGCACCTGCAGGTGCTGGACGACTTGCTGGGCGCGTGGTTCGCGCGGCACGACTACGGCGTCGTGTCCGAGCGCCTGGAACAGGCGGGCGTGCCTTTCAGCAAGGCCTACACCATCGAGGACATCGAGCAGGACCCGCACTTCATCGCGCGCGGCGCGATCGTGCGGCTGCCGGACCCCGACGGCGGCAGCCTGCCCGCGCCCTGCATCGTGCCGCGCGTGGTGGGGCGTGAAATGAAGCTGCCGCGCACCGGGCCGTCGGTGGGCGAGCACAACGCCGAGGTGTACGGCGCCTTCGGGATCGGTGGCGAGGAACTGGAGCGCCTGCGGGCGCAGGGCGTGGTCTGAAACTCAGTTCGGCGACGGTGCACGACCGGGGTCGCGCAGGTACATGCACTGCACCTCCATGGTGTGCACGGCCACGCCCCGCTGGTTCACGATCTCGCGGCGAAAGCCCACCACGCCGCGATCGCCCTGGCTGGTGACGCGCGTCTCGATCACTTCCATCGTCAGGTGCAGGGTGTCACCCACTTTCACCGGCGCGTGGATGCGCCACTTGTCGATGCCGAGCATGGCCACCAGCGTGTCGTCGTTCAGGCCGGACTGGCACAGCAGCCCGGTGGACACGGCGAAGACCAGCGGGCCGTGCGCAATGGGCTCGCCGTAGGGCTGCGTGCGGCAGAACTCGTGGTCCATGTGTGGGGCGTTGAAGTCGCCCGACACACCGGCGAAGTTGACGATGTCGGTCTGGGTGATGGTGCGCCGCGCGGTCTGGAAGCGGTCGCCGACGGCGAACTCGTCGAAGTATTTGCCGCGCGGGCGGGTGGTGATGTCCTGGGTCATGGCGTGTCGAACCTCAGCAGTGCGCGGCCCGAGTTGCGGCCCGCGAGTTGCGCTTCGCTGAAGGGCAGCAGCTCGTCCAGCGTGATGAAGCTCAGTTGCGGCTTGATCCGGTCGACATCGGGCTTCCATTCGCTGCCCAGGCGGGCCCACAACCGGTGGCGCTGCTCCCAGGGCGCGTTGGCCACGATGCCCACGAGCTTGACCGATCGCATGATGAAGGGCAGCACGCTGCCGTCGAAGCTGTTGCTGGCCGCGTTGCCCACGCAGGCCACGCAGCCCTGGTCTTGCGTGGAGCGCAGCAGCCAGGACAGCAGGGGGCCACCGACGTTGTCGATGGCCGCCGCGAAGCGGGGCTTCTCCAGCGCGCGCGGGGGCGCGGCCAGCAGCTCGGCCGCGTCGAGCACCTCGCTCGCGCCGGCGGCGCGCAGGGCGTCGGCCTGCTCCATGCGGCGCGTGATCGCCACCACCTGATGGCCCGTGCGCGCCAGGATGCCCATGGCCATCAGCGCCACGGCGCCGCCCGCGCCGGTGATGGCCACGGGCCCCGAGTCCGGTCGCAGGCCTTCCATCTGGAAGCGCTCCAGGGCCATGGCCGCGGTGAAGGCCGGCACGCCCAGCGCGGCGCATTCCAGCGGCGTGAGCCCGGCGGGCAAGGCGTGCACATGCGCCGCGGGCACGCGCACGTACTCCGAAAACGCGCCATCGAAGGCGATGCCGGTCTGGAAGCCGTGCACCAGCACCGTCTGGCCGGGTGAGAGGCCGGCGGCGTCCGACTGCACGACCTCGCCCACCAGCTCGATGCCGGCCACCCGGGGGAAGCCGGTGATGATCTTCGCCTTGCCGTGCAGCGACAGGCAGTCCTTGAAGTTGACGCCCGCGTAGCGGTTGCGGACCACCACCTCGCCGGGGCTGAGGTCGTCCAGCGTGAGGTCTTCCAGGCGGCTCTCGGTGCGGCCGTCCACCACGTGGGTGCGCACGGCGCGGAAGGATGTCGGAATGGGTGTGTCGGTGGCGCTCATCGGGCGTCGGTCTCCATCAGTAGTCCACGAGGGACCCCTCGCGCAGGCAGGGGTTGCGTTCGGCGGACCGCGCGCGCCGCATCCAGTCGCGCCCGATCACGGTCTTGTGTACTTCGCTGGCGCCTTCGCCGATCTGGTTGAGCTTGGCGTCGCGGAAGAAGCGTTCCAGGGGAAAGTCCTGCAGGTAGCCGCGCCCGCCGGTGAGCTGCAGTGCATCGGTGACGACCTTCATGCACAGGTCGGTGGCCTGCAGCTTGGCCATGGACGCGTAGGTCGCCACGTCGGCGTCGCCGCGGTCGTACTTCTGCGCCGTCAGCGCCAGCAACGCGCGCGAGGCCTCGATCGACGTCACCATGTCGGCCAGCATCCACTGCACGCCCTGGTGCTCCCCCAGGGCCTTGCCGAAGCTGTGGCGGTCGCTGGCGTAGGTGGCGGCGATCTCCACCGCGCCGATCGCGCGGCCCAGCGCCATGGCGGCGTGGCCGATGCGGGCGCGCAGCAGGGCGTCCTGCGCCAGGCTGAAGCCCTCACCCTCCGCGCCCAGGCGGTGCGAGCCCGGCACGGCCACGTCGTTCAGCGTCAGCGACGAGATGGGCACGCCGTACCAGCCCAGCTTGCCCACCTCGGGGCCGATGGAAAAACCGGGCGCGTCGCGCGGCACCAGCGCGGCCAGGAAGGTCGACGGCTCGTCTTCCGCGCAGCCCACGATCACGAACCAGTCGGCCGTGCTTGCGCGGGTGATGAACTTCTTGCGGCCCGTGATGCGGTAGCCCTCGGGCGTGCGGCGGAACCGGGTCTGCAGGCCGCGCACGTCGGAGCCGGCCTCCGGCTCCGTCAGGCCGAAGGCCGCCTGCAGTTCGCCCGTGCACAGGCCGGGGACCAGTTGCTCCTGCAGCGCGTCGCTGGCGCCGGCCACGATGGCGCGGCTGGACAGGTCGGTGCCCGTGATGAGCGAGGCCGAGGTGCTGCACACGCGGGCCAGCTCTTCGATGATCCGCACGCGCAGTTGCTGGCGGGCGTCGGTGCCGCCGAAGCGGCGCGGAAAGGCGGTGCCGACGATGCCCTCGCGGGCCAGCAGGCGGAAGTTGTCCCAGGCGAAGACGTCCTGTTTTGCGACTTCGGCGGCGTTCGGTCCGAGTGTGTCCCGGCAGAGCTCGCGCACGCGGCGCACCACCGCTTGCTCGTCGTCGGTCAGGCTGTGCAGGAAGTGGTCGCCGAACAGGCGAGGGTGAGTCATGGCGTGGTCCCTTCTGCGTTGCATCATGCGGCGCGGGGTGGTGCCGAGTCGAGACACCGTTTCGATCTGCGAAACAGCACCTTGCACCCGGGCCCGGCCGATGGCCTGATGCCACGCGACCCTCGACTTCAAGCGATGCGCACAGACCGTTTTCCCCGATGCTTCACCCTCGCGCGCCCGCAGGAGGCGGCATGAAGCGGCAAGGCCCGCTGAGCGGCCTGCGCGTGCTCGAGATCGAGGCGATCGGCCCGGTGCCTTTCGCCGCGATGCTGCTGTCCGACCTGGGCGCCGACGTGCTGCGGGTGGACCGCCCCGCGGCGCCCGAACTCGGCGTGGCGCGCGACCCTCGCTTCGAAGTGAGTTCGCGCGGTCGCCGCTCGCTCGTGGTGGACCTGAAGGACCCCGCCGGTGTGGAGCGCGTGTTGTGCCTGGCCGAGCGGGCGGACGTTCTGCTGGAAGGCATGCGCCCTGGCGTGATGGAGCGCCTGGGCCTGGGGCCCGACGACTGCCTGGCGCGCAACCCCCGGCTGGTCTATGGCCGCATGACGGGCTGGGGCCAGCACGGCCCGCTGGCGGACACGGTGGGCCACGACATCAACTACATCGCCACCACCGGCGCGCTGCACGCCATCGGCCGGCGCGGCGAACCGCCCAGCGTGCCGCTCAACCTGGTGGGGGACTTCGGCGGCGGCGCCATGGTGCTGGCCTTCGGTGTGCTGGCCGCGCTGCACGAGACGCGGGCCTCCGGCCAGGGCCAGGTGGTGGACGCCGCCATGGTCGATGGCTCGCTGGCCCTGCTGGCGCCGGTGATCGGCCGCTGGCAAAGCGGCGCCTGGCGCGACGAGCGCGAATCGAACGCGCTGGACGGCGGCGCGCATTTTTACGGCTGCTACGCCACGTCGGACGGCGAGGCGGTGGCCGTCGGCGCGCTGGAGCCGCGCTTCTACGCCGCGCTGCTCAAGGGGCTGGGCCTGTCGCCGGATGCGTTGCCGGCGCAGCACGACCGCAGCGCCTGGCCCGCGATGCGTGAACGCCTGGCGTCGATCTTTATTCAGCACCCGCGCGCGCATTGGGTGAAGGTGTTCGAGGGCACCGAGGCCTGCGTCTCGCCCGTGCTGTCGATCGCCGAGGCGGCGCGCCACGCTCACTTGCGGGAACGCGACAGCCTTATCGAGCGCGACGGCGTGCTGCAGCCTGCTCCCGTTCCGCGTTTTTCGCGCACGCCCGGGGCGGTGGCGGGGCCGCCCGTGCCCCGGGGCGGCGGCGGGGACGCCGCGCTGGCGGACTGGGGTCTGGTGGCTCCGGGCGAAGGCTCGTAGGCAAGCGTCCCGCCGTCGGGGGTAGGTCTGGGCGCCCACGCGCTGCGGTTTATCATGGCCGGTTGCCCTGCACGACCCACGCCTTGAAGCCAATTCCGCCTTCCGATATGCCGTCCAGCGACCTCCGCCTGGACGATGCCGCCCCCCTGAAGGTGGCCGAACCCGACGCCCGCTACCTCGGCGACGCCATGCGCCTGCGCGGCGCCACGTTGTCGGTGCGCGGCGCGCGCACGCACAACCTCAAGAACATCGACCTCGACATCCCCAAGCACCGCTTGGTGGTGATCACCGGGCTGTCGGGCTCGGGCAAGTCCAGCCTGGCCTTCGACACGCTCTACGCCGAAGGCCAGCGCCGCTACGTCGAGAGCCTGTCGGCTTACGCGCGGCAGTTCCTGCAGCTCATGGACAAGCCCGACGTCGATCTCATCGAGGGCCTCGCGCCCGCGATCGCCATCGAGCAGAAGGCCACCAGCCACAACCCGCGCTCCACCGTGGGCACGGTGACCGAGATCCACGACTACCTGCGCCTGCTCTACGCGCGCGCCGGCACGCCGCACTGCCCCGACCACGACCTGCCCCTGGCCGCGCAGAGCGTGGCGCAGATGGTGGACGCCACGCTGGCCCTGCCCGAAGGCACCCGGCTCATGGTGCTGGCGCCGGTGGCGCGCGCGCGCAAGGGCGAGTTCGCCGAGCTCTTCGCCGACATGCAGGCGCGCGGCTACGTGCGCTTTCGCGTGGACGGCGTGGTGGTGGAGGCCGAGGCCCTGCCCACGCTGAAGAAGAACGACAAGCACGACATCGACGTCGTGATCGACCGCCTGAAGGTGCGCACCGAGGCCGACGCCACCGGCACCCACACGCAGCGCCAGCGCCTGGCCGAGAGCTTCGAGGCCGCGCTGCGCCTGGCCGATGGCCGCGCCATCACGCTCGACATGGACTCGGGCGAGGAACACGCGCACTCCGCGCGCTTCGCCTGCCCGCTGTGCCACTACGCCGTGGCCGAACTCGAGCCGCGCCTGTTCTCCTTCAACTCGCCCATGGGCGCCTGCCCCACCTGCGACGGCCTGGGCCACACCGAGTTCTTCGACCCCGCGCGCATCGTCGCCTTCCCCTCGCTCAGCCTGGCCAGCGGCGCCATCAAGGGCTGGGACCGGCGCAACGGCCACTACTTCTCGCTCGTCGAAAGCCTGGCCGCGCACTACCGCTTCGACGTCGACACGCCTTGGGAGTCGCTGCCCGAGGCGGTGCGCCAGGTGCTGCTGTTCGGCTCGGGCGAGGAGGAGATCCGCTTCCAGTACGCGCTGGACGGCGGCGAGCGCGCCAACAAACGCGTGAGCAAGAAGCACCCCTTCGAAGGCATCGTGCGCAACTTCGAGCGGCGCTGGCGCGAGACCGACAGCGCCACCGTGCGCGAAGAACTCGCGCGCTACCGCGCCACGCAGCCCTGCCCGGAGTGCGGCGGCTCGCGCCTGCGCCGCGAGGCGCGCCACGTGTTCGTGGGCGAAGGCAACCAGCGCCGCGCCATCTTCGAGATCGGCCACGTCACGCTCGGCGAGGCCTTGCGCTGGTTCGGGGCGCTCACCCTGTCTGGCGCCAAGGGCGAGATCGCGGGCCGCGTGATCCACGAAATCCGCCAGCGCCTGGGCTTTCTCAACGACGTGGGCCTGAACTACCTGAGCCTGGACCGCAGCGCCGACACGCTCTCGGGCGGCGAGGCCCAGCGCATCCGCCTGGCCAGCCAGATCGGCAGCGGCCTCACCGGCGTGATGTACGTGCTCGACGAGCCCAGCATCGGCCTGCACCAGCGCGACAACGACCGCCTGATCGGCACCCTGCAGCACCTGCGTGACCTGGGCAACACCGTGCTGGTGGTGGAGCACGACGAGGACATGATCCGCGCCGCCGACCATGTCATCGACATGGGCCCCGGCGCCGGCGTGCACGGCGGGCGCGTGATGGCCCAGGGCAGTTGCGCGGACGTGGTGGCCGCGCCCGACTCACTCACCGGCCAGTACCTGGGCGGCGCGCGGCGCATCGAAGTGCCGGCGCGGCGCACACCGTGGCAGATCGCGCACGCCCGGTCGGCACCGGCCGCACCCACCAAGCCGCGCTTTCCCGCCGGGCCCAAGGGCCGCGCCAAGGCCGAGCCCGTGGCCGACGGCAGTGGCCTGGCCATCCGCGTCGTCGGGGCCTCGGGCCACAACCTGCGCGGCGTCACGGCCAGCTTTCCGGTGGGCCTGTTCACCTGCGTCACCGGCGTGTCGGGCTCGGGCAAGTCCACCCTGGTCAACGACACGCTCTACGCCGCCGTGGCGCGCGCCATCTACCGATCGCACGACGAGCCCGCGGCGCACGAATCGATCGAGGGCCTGGAGCACTTCGACAAGGTCATCAACGTCGACCAGTCGCCCATCGGCCGCACGCCGCGCAGCAACCCGGCCACCTACACCGGCCTGTTCACCGGCATCCGGGAGCTGATGGCCGAGGTGCCCGCCGCGCGCGAGCGCGGCTACGGCCCGGGCCGCTTCAGCTTCAACGTGGCCGGCGGCCGCTGCGAGGCCTGCCAGGGCGACGGCGTGGTCAAGGTGGAAATGCATTTCCTGCCCGACGTCTACGTGCCTTGCGACGTCTGCCACGGCCAGCGCTACAACCGCGAGACGCTGGAGGTGCTCTACAAGGGCAAGAACATCGCGCAGATTCTTGAGCTCACGGTGGAGCAGGCGCACGCATTCTTCGGCGCCGTACCCACGCTGGCGCGCAAGCTGCAGACCCTGCTGGACGTGGGCCTGTCCTACATCCAGCTCGGCCAGGCCGCCACCACGCTGTCGGGCGGCGAGGCGCAGCGCGTCAAGCTTGCGCTCGAACTCTCCAAGCGCGACACCGGGCGCACGCTCTACATCCTCGACGAGCCCACCACCGGCCTGCACTTCGCCGACATCGAGCTTCTGCTCAAGGTGCTGCACCAGTTGCGCGACGCGGGCAACACCATCGTCGTGATCGAGCACAACCTCGACGTCATCAAGACCGCCGACTGGGTGATCGACATGGGCCCCGAAGGCGGCACGGGTGGTGGCACGGTGGTGGCGCAGGGCACGCCGGAGGACGTGGCGGCGAACCCCGCCAGCCACACGGGGCACTACCTCGCGCGCCTGCTGTAGGGCTCAGCGGTTGCGGTACGCCAGCCCCACCCCCGCGCTGTAGGTGGTGGGCCGCGTGGCCAGCGGGCTGCGCCGCGCGGCGCCCTGTAACTGCGCCATGCCCAGGCCGGCGTAGCCCACCCAGTGCCGGTTCAACGCCGAGGTGATGCGCCAGCCCATGGACAGGCTGTCCCAGCCGCCGCCCAGGGCGTAGGCGGGCAGGCCGGTGGCGGCGGCGCCTTCGGGGCTCACGCCGTAGTGCGTCTGGCGGAAGGTGCCGTTGGCCCAGCCCGCGCCGAAGGACAGGTCCCAGTGCGTGTCGCGCGAGATCCGGTGGCGGTAGTTCAGGCCCGTGTCCAGGCGCAGTCCGCCGTCGCGGCCCAGCAGGTCCTGCGAGGCGCGGCTGGTCAGGCTCCAGCGCTCGCTGAGCGTGAGACCCAGCGTGAGCCGGCCGCGCACGGTGGCGCGCACCTTGCCCAGGCCGTGGAAGCGCGGGTCCTTCTCGTCGCGCCAGTCGCGGCCGTCGTCGATGGCGAGCGAGGTGTTGAGCGAAAGCCTGTCGCTGCGCGCGAGCTGCGTGCTCACGCCGCTGTCCACCGTTTCGCGGCCCTGGTTGAGCAGTGCGCTGGCGCCCGAACTCGCGAAGCGGAAGCGCCCGAGCTGAAAGGCCCAGATGCCGCCCAGCGAGAGCTTCTGCTCCGCCGTGCCCAGCGGGTTGGCCGAGGAGCCGATGGCCGCGCCGATGAGGTAGTCGCGGCTGGCCTGCAGTGTCACCTCATCGCGGGGCGCTGCGGTTCGGCCCTGGGCGTCGGCGCCGTCCTGCGCCAGGCCAGCGGCGGCGATCAGCGACAGCACCGCGCCGGCCAGGGCCTGCTTCACAGTCGGCTCAGGTCTTCGATGGCGTCGATCACCATGCCCGTGCCCACGGCGATGAGCAGGATGTCGGTGGCCACGCGCACGTACTTGTGGCCCGAGGGCGGCACGCCCAGGCGGATGGAGATGGCGTCGGGCACGGGGTAGTAGATGACGTCGCCCGGCAGTGGTGCGCCCCGGCGCCACTTTTTGGCCTGCCCCGGCGGCATGCAGCCGTTGTTCTTCTTGGCCAGACCGGGCGGGCAGTTGCCGGCGCGAAAGCGCGGCTCGTAGTACTCGACCACGGTGCGGCGCTGCACGTCGGTGAAGTAGCCACCGATCTGCACGTTGACCGAGAGGTTCGTGCGGTCGCCGCCCGAGCTGCTGTGGCGGGGTCCGTCGTCGCGGTCACCGCGTTCGCTTTTGTGGGGCTTGCCGCCTTTGGCTTTCTCCTCGGCATGGCCGTGCTTGCCACCGCCGGCGTGCGCGGGCTTTTCGGCCAGGGAGGGCGCGGCCGCCAGCGCCAGTGCGGCGCCAAGGAGGAAGGTCGAGAGGGATCGATGATGGATGGGCATGGCTTGGGGCTCTGCGGTTCAGGGGAAAACGAAATCCTGGTCGACGGTGTCACTGTCACTCACCCCCAGGTGATCGGCGGTCTTGCTCGCGCCGCCCGTGGTGGCGCGCACCGTGAAGTTGCCGGCGGCGCCGTTGTCGGCCGAGAAGCTCAGCGCGCCGCCGGCGGCGTGCTGGGCCACGCGCGGCGCGTCCACGGCCAGGCCGGTGTGGGCGTATTCGCCGGTGATGGCGTTCACCGGGCGGTCCACCAGGGTGATCGTGTCGCCAGCGGTGAGCGTCTGGCGCACGGCGACGGACGCGTCGATCTCGGCGGGCACCGGCGTGATCGACACCTGCCCGGCGAAGATCGCCGTGCCCGAGGCGGGTGGGTCGATGCGCTGGCCGGCCGGCAGGGCGCGCACGAGCTGCCCGCTGCTCACCAGCACCTGGCGCACCGCAGCGGTGGCGTACCCGGACGCGGTCACTACCAGCGTGTACTCGCCGGGCTCCACCGGTTGCAGCTTGAACAGTCCATTGGCATCGGCCACGGTGGCGCGGCGCACCTCACCGCTCTGCTGCAGCGAGACGCTGGCGCCCGCCGTTGCCGCGGCGAGCGAGACCTCGCCGATCACACCGGTCTCCACGCGCGCCAGGGTGCGCAGCACGGGTTTGAGCAGGTACTGGCCGGAGTTGCCCGCCTTCACCACGGATCGGCAGGCATCGAAGTCGATCACCACGTCGGTGAGACCGTTGCGCTGCACGTCCAGGCTGGTCTGCACCTTCAGGCCCGACTGCTGGCCGCTGGGTGTCTTGAGTGGCACCCTCACGCCCGGCGCGCTGCTGAGCACGATCCAGTTGCGGTCGGCCAGCGCGCCGGTGTTGGCGGCCAGCACGAGGCGCAGCCGCGTGTAGGTGCCGGCAGGTACCAGCGTCTGGCCCAGGTCGAGCAGGGCGCCGTTGGTGTAGTCCAGCAGATTGATGGTGCGCGGCGGGTTCACAGGGATGGAGCGCCACCCTGGGTCGCTGTCGGGCGCGTCCGCGGTGTGCACGCGCACCTCGTTCACGGTGACCACCACCTCGTCGTAGCCGCAGGCAGGGTTGTCGGTGAGCGCCACGCGCAGCGTGCCGCTGCCGCTGTCTCCACTACCGCCACCGCCACCGCCACAAGCGGCGAGCAGCAGCATCAGCGCCGCCGCCAGGGCGACGCGCATCCGGGACATCAGGTTCATGTGCTTCTCCAACGACACCGCACCGTGGGGTGCGCGGATGGGCATTGTTGGGCGAGGTAGCGCGGCCCCGGTTACCAGTTGTAAGGTGCGACATCAAGGAACTGTGATCTGATCGATTCATGCCCCAGGAAACCGAACTCAAGCTCGCGCTGCACCCGAGGGACGCCGAGAGCCTGCTGGCCCACCCGCTGATGAGCGGCCTGCCGCGCGCGGGCCAGCGCCTGTTCAACACCTACTTCGACACGCCCGAGCTGGCGCTGCGCGACGCGCGCCTGGCCCTGCGCGAGCGCCGCGTGGGCGGCCAAAGCCTGCTCACCGTCAAGACCTCGGGCAGCACCGTGGGCGGCCTGTCGCAACGCGGCGAATGGGAGGTGCCCAAGCCGCGCGGGCGCATCGACTTCGCGCGGATCGTGGACGAGCCCGCGCTGGCCGCCGCCCTGCAGGACTGGGCGCCGCGATTGCGCGCGGTGTTCCGCACCGATTTCACGCGCCGCGCCATGGTGGTGGAGCACGCGGGCGCGCGCATCGAACTCGCGTTCGACGACGGCCACATCGGTGTGGGCAGCGGCCGGCGCGCGCGCCGCGAGCGGCTGCTCGAAGTGGAACTGGAGCTGCTCGACGGCCCGGTCGACGCGCTGCTGGACCTGGCGCACACCCTGGTGCTGGGCCCCGAGGGGCAGACGGCGGGCGCGCTGCACCTGCACCCCGAGCCGCGCAGCAAGGCCGAGCGTGGCTACGCCCTGTTCGCCGGCCAGGCGGCCATGCCCCGGCGCGCCGCGCCGCTGGAACTGGCGCGCGACATGACGGTGCGCGAGGCCTTCCAGGCCGCCAGCCTGGCCTGCCTGACGCACCTGCAGGCCAATGAGGCCGAGCCGCGCGCGCTGGCGCACCTGCCGCCCGCGGCCGCCCCGCTGCCCGACCCCGAGTTCGTGCACCAGTTGCGCGTGGCCCTGCGCCGCCTGCGCACGGGCCTGCGGCTGTTCCGCGAGCAGCTGCCGAGTCGCTGGGAGGCGCACTGGTCGGCGCACTGGAAGGGCCTGGCCGACACGCTCGGCGTGGCGCGCAACTGGGACGTGTTCGCCACCGAGTGGCTGCCCGATCGCCTGCCTGACAGCGACACCCGGGCCGACGCCCAGGCCCTGCGTGCCTGGGTGGCCGGCCAGCGCCGCGAGGCCAACCTGGCGGTCGCGCGCGCCCTGGCCGACCCGGCGCACGCGCTGGCCCTGCTGGCGTTCACGCGCTCGGTGTTCGCGCTGCCCCAGCCGCACCAACGGGTGAACCTGCCGCGCTGGGCCGTCGCCACGCTGCGTCAGGGCCATGCGCGTCTGCGCGAGCAAGCGCGCGACGCGCGACGCCTGGGCCCCGACGGGCGCCACGAGCTGCGCCTGGCACTCAAGA
>Ga0247823_10004039_pt1 | contig 11778 bp, 15 predicted proteins | sample 13C_PalmiticAcid_2_FD_192426 | JGI IMG/M metagenome (GOLD analysis project Ga0247823, IMG submission 192426) | Soil microbial communities from agricultural site in Penn Yan, New York, United States - 13C_PalmiticAcid_Day30 | ecosystem: Environmental > Terrestrial > Soil > Agricultural land...
ACCCGATCTGGGTCCGCGCATTGTTTGGCTGTCACGGACGTCTTCCTATCCGTCCCCCCCGACCCCCCGGGAAGATGACCGTGACCTCGAATAGCACAGGGCGACCCTCGCACGGGGTCGCCCTGTTTGCGTTTGGGTGGCCGACAAGCTCAGTGGTGGATGGCCTTGTCGCGAGACAGGGCGCGCTCGAGGCCCTTCGGATGGATCTGGTACATCTGCGCCGTGCTCGACACGCCGGGGCGTGATGGCACGAAGAAGTGGGTGGCGATGCGCCGGTAGGCGACGAACGAGACGTTATCGAGCGTCTCTTCTTCTGTTTCGACGCGATAGCTGCCTGCCGGCAGCGTGTGGTCGATTTCGTCGAGCGTGAAGGGGCTGCCGAATACAACGGTGCTGGTGACCATGCGGGTGGTCATTGAACGGGATCCTTGTGCATCTTGGCTGCAGCGTCGTGCAGAGCCGTTACATGGCGATGTCGAAGTGGATGGCGAGGAAGGTCGCGAAGAACAGCGCTACAGCGCCGAGAGCAGCGCCGTAGAGCGGGCCGTTGTGATTGGTTGGCATGGCGATGAGCGCTCTCTACCCGGCTTTCTCGACAAGGCGGCTGTTCACTTCAGCAATGCGTGCGCTGTAGAAGCGGGTTTCGGCAGCGCTGATGCATTGACCAGCTTCGCCCGTATTCAGCGCCTTGAGATCGCGCATGAGCGTATCGCGCCGCATACGCAGCGCGCCGAGTGTTTCAGTTGTCATTGTTATGTCTTTCCGCCGCGCTCTGCGCAGGCTTCAGCGATCGGCGAAGCCTAGCACGTCCTGCTGCACTGCGGGGATAAATCGGCAGCAGCCGGAAATGACGACCTTAGCTCAGCTTCGTGATGCAGCTGGCGATGGCTTCGGCGGTTTCACCCGGCGTGAAATAGGTCTGCAGCTTCCAGTTCTCGTCCATCAGATAGAGGATGGAGGAATGGCTCACGAGATAGCCCGAAGCGCCGTCGGTTTCTTCATCGCGGCTGAACTGCGTCTTGAAGCCGGAGACGGTCTTCTGCAGCTCGTCCAGTGTACCGGTGAGGCCGACGATGTGCTTCGGGAAGCCGTTCGACTGGATGTACTGAGAGAGGGATTCCGGCGTGTCGCGGGCTGGATCGACCGAGATGAACACGGTGCGCGGCGCCTTTTTGCCGGCCGGCAGGAGTTCCATCGCCTTGCCCAGCGTGAACATCGTGGTCGGGCACACGTCGGGGCAGTGGGTGAAACCGAAGAACACGAGCGACTTCTCGCCCTTGAAGCTCTCTTCCGTCGTCGGGGAACCGGTGTGCGAGGTGAGGCGGAACGGTCCGCCGATCGCGTCGGACGAGCGGTTCCCGCAATTCTCGGCCTGCATGCCGGAGGATACGACGCCGTTTCCGGCATTGACGCCTGCAACAGGTCTATCGCCGGGAGAACACGCCGTCAGAGCCAGGCAGGCGAGCGAAGCGGCCGAAAAAATCAGAGTACGCATGGCTGGAAAATCGCACGCGCAGGCCAAAAAGCAAACTGTGGCCTGATGACAACCGCGCGCGATTGCGCGAGCAGTTCGTATGGCTGAATCTCAAGGTGAGGTGATTTCCACTCTTCCCGCGGCGGCGATCGACGATCCCTCGCGCGAAGCTCTGCGCAGCGTGGGGTCTGCCTTCGGGCGAACGCGCCTCCGCACGCTGGTGACGCTGCGCTGGATGGCGATCGCGGGGCAGGTCGGCGCTGTCCTGTTCGTGAACCTTGGTCTGGGCTTCGACCTGCCACTGGTGGCGTGTCTGGCCGCCATTGGCGCATCGGCCTGGCTCAACGTGGCGTTGATGGCGGTGTTTCCGACGCAGCACCTGTCGTCGCCGGCCGAGACGGCGGGGCAGCTGGCGTTCGACATTGTGCAGCTGTCGGTGCTGATCGGGCTGACGGGCGGACTGAAAAATCCTTTCCTCCTGATGATCCTGGCGCCGGTCACGGTGGGCGCTTCGCGTCTGCTGCCAGCCTATGCGGTTCTGCTGTCCTTCCTCGCGCTGGGTTGCTGCGTGGCGATGTGGTTCTGGGGGCTCGACCTGCCCTGGTATGACGAGGCGTTGCAGTTGCCGCCGCTGTATCAGGCGGGACAGTTCGCGGCTGTGGGTCTGGGGCTTGTGTTCTTCGCGATCTATTCTTGGCGAACAGGGCGAGATGAGGCGAGCCTCGTTTCCGCGCTGGACGCCGTGCAGGCCGTGCTGGCGCGCGAGCAGCAGCTGTCGGCGCTGGGCGCGCTGGCGGCGGCGACGGCGCACGAGCTGGGCACGCCGCTGGCGACGATCCACATCGCGGCGAAGGAATTGGGGCGCGCGGTGAAGCCGGGGCATCCGGCGCGCGAGGATGTCGAGCTGATCATCGAGCAGTCGGAGCGCTGCCGCATGATCCTGAAACAGATCTCGCAGCGGCGTCACATGACGGATGCAGCGATGGCGCGGGCGACCCTGCCGGGACTGATCGAGGAAGCCGCGGAGCCGCATCAGGGATCGGGCATCCATGTGCAGTGCTCGTGCTCGCCGCTGGCCGGCAGCAGCGTGGCGCCGGAGAAGGCGCCGGATGTGATCCGCAAGCCCGAGATCATCCACGCGCTGGGCGCTTTCGTGGAGAATGCGGTGAGTTTCGCCGCAAAAGAGGTCAGCGTGAATGCGCGCTGGTCGGATGAGGAAGTGCGGATCTATATCACTGACGACGGCCCTGGCTTTGCGCCAAGCGTGCTGGCGAAACTGGGCGAGCCGTATTTCTCCGAGCGCAGGATCGAGCAGCGCGGCGGCGGCATGGGGCTGGGCTTCTTCATCGCGTGCACGCTGCTGGAGCGCACAGGCGCACGCGTGACGCCGTATAACCGGCAGCTGCCGGCCAAGGGCGCGGTGGTGCGGATTGTTTGGCCGCGCGCCGCGATCGAGGCGCCAGATGGCTGGGTGGAAGTCTGATTACTTCGCCATCTCTTGCACGAGCTTCATGCCGCTTTGCTCCATGTCCTTGATGCGGTCCTTCTTGACGAAGGGCTTATCGAGGAAGCGCTGGACAGTGGCGTTGAAGAGTTCGGGATCGTCGTAAGGAACCATGTGCGTGTTGTTCGGCAGCACGGCGAGGTTGGCGTTCGGGATGTTGTTGTAGATCTGGACTGTGTGCTCGAGGCGGATGACGTCCTGGTCGCCCGAGACGATCAGGGTCGGCGCGGTGATCTTGTTCAGCGCCTTCGGATCGATGTGGGGCTGGGAGAGCAGCAGGCCCATGACCTTGAGCATGCGCTTGCCTTCAGGCGTATTCTTCGCTTCGGCCGGGAAGCCGTCGGCCATCGCTTTCGCCATGGCTTCGGTCTCGGGATAGATCGCCTCAAGCGACGGGTTGAGGTTGGCGGCCATCGCGACCAGCTTCTTGACCTTGTCCGGGTGGCGCATGGCGAGGAGCAGGCCCTCGATGCCGCCATCGCTCCAGCCGACTACGTCCGCCGGGCCGGTCTTGAGGTGGTCGAGCAGGGCGGCGAGATCGTCGGCCATCTGTTCGTAGGTGATGGGTTTGTCGCTCGAGCCGGACTTGCCCTGTTCGCGGCTGTCCATGGCGATGACCTTGTAGCGCGACTTGAAGGCGTCGATCTGCGCTCCAAAGCCGCCGATGCTGCCGCCATTGCCGTGGACAAGGAGGAGCGGTTCGCCCTCGCCATAGGTCTCGAAGTAGAAGGTCACACCATCGTGGGTGAAGGTTCCGGAGGCCGCCTGGTTGGCGCCGTAGGGGATTTTTGCAGCTGGCGTGGCTGGAGCCGCCGTTTGCGCGGGAGGCGCTTCGACGACCGGCGCAGCAGCTGGCGAGCAGGCTGCCATAGCCAGAGTCATGGCAAGCGTAGCACCCAGACGAATGTGCATGTTCAGACCCCCAACTCGCGCCCCGATCAGCCCGATGAGCGCGGGAAAACCCCTGTCGAGCTGTCATCATGGGCCAGAGCGCGGCAAAGCGGAAGAGAAGGCGTAACCCAAGCGTAACCGTCGTTTTGCGTCGTCAAAAGCTGTTCGCGCGGGGTATCTGGACTATCCTAGCGTTATGGCGGCGAGAAAAGCCCGTACGCAGGTAGACAAAAATCAATCCGGTGGCCTAAGCAGCCCCTCACGTTTATATAGCTGTTAAACGACAGCTCTGCGGGAGACATCAGCGTGGAAGAATCCGTTGAGTCAGACCCACGGGTAGCGGCTCTTGAAGACCGTAGCCTGATGGTTCTCGACGATGACGCGCCATTCCGGACGCGCCTGGCGCGTGCGCTTGGTCAGCGCGGTTTTGATGTGACGTCGCTGGGTTCCGTCGCCGAGGCGCGCGAGCACCTGAAGAAGCAACAACCGGCCTTCGCAGTGGTCGACCTGCGGCTTGAGGATGGCTCGGGCCTGGAAGTGGTCGAGGCGCTGCAGCGTGCGCGCGAAGACACCCACGCCGTGATCCTGACGGGCTATGGCGCGATCTCGACGGCGGTTGCCGCGGTCAAGGCTGGCGCGATCGACTATCTGCCCAAGCCGGCTGACATCGACGATGTGGTGAACGCTTTGCTGACGGGCCGGTCGGATCGGCCGGAACCGCCGGAAAATCCGATGTCGGCGGACCGCGTTCGCTGGGAACACATCCAGCGGGTGTACGAGCTGTGCAACCACAACGTCTCCGAGACGGCTCGCCGTCTCAACATGCACCGCCGGACGCTGCAACGCATCCTCGCCAAGCGCGCGCCTCGCTAGCTGTTGTTCCAGGCATCAAAAGCAGTCGCATTAAGTCTTGCGTCAAATTTCGTCCGTAGTTCAGGTTTGGACTGCGGACTGGAGATATGACTATGGCGCGACTGGTACCTTTGATGGCTGTGATGCTGGCGGTTGCCCCCGCCGCCCTGGCGCAGTCGAAGGCGATCGGCCGCTACAATGACTGGCGCGTCTTCACCGAAGGCGAGGGGCGCAACATGGTGTGCTTCGCCGCCGTGGAACCCAACGACATGGCGCCCAAATCCGCCACCCATGGCGAGGTGACGTTCTACGTCGCCGCGTTCAAGTCCGGTGCCGCCACCAGCCAACCGAGCCTGCGTGTGGGCTATACGCTGCGCACCGATCTTGCCCCGCAGGCCGTGATCGGTCGCGACAAGTTCCCGATGTTCGCATCGGGCCAGGAAGCTTTCTTTCCCGACGATCTCGAAAAGCCGCTGGTCGAGGCGCTGAAGAAGGGCCAGGAGCTGCGCGTCGAGGCGGCTTCGGTGAAGGACGCGCGCACCGCGTATCACTTCTCGCTCAAGGGTTCGCGCGATGCCATCGACAAGGCCCGCGACCTCTGCCGGTAGGCGGCCGATCACATCACGATCATTCCGCTCTGCTCGCCTTGCCGCACAAGGTTCGCCGTCTAGTGTCTGATCCTCAGATCAGAGCGAGGATGCGCCATGGCCTATGTCGACGGATTTGTTCTTCCCGTGCCGGAAGGGAATATCGACGCCTACAAGAAGGAAGCGAAGCGGGCCGGCAAAGTGTGGATCAAGCATGGCGCGCTGCAGTATTTCGAATCCGTCGCTGACGATGTGCAGGCAGGCAAGTCCACCGACTTCTATCGCGCCGTGAAGCGGAAGGAGGGCGAGACCGTGGTGTTCGCCTTCGCCGTCTACAAGAACCGCAAGCATCGCGACGAGGTCATGAAGAAAGTCATGGCCGATCCGGACATGAAATACGATCCAGCCAAGATGCCATTCGACGGCAAGCGCATGTTCTGGGGCGGCTTCAAGACCATCGTCGAGCTGGAAGCCAAGGAAGAATAGCGATTACGCCGCTGGCGGGCGGAAGGCGATGATGCCTTCCGTTCGGGCGCGGACATCGGGCGGCGCAAGGCAGGTGGCGACGGCTTCATAGCCACTTGATCCTGCATGGGGCGTCACGATCAAAGGCATGCTGTGATTGGCCGGGCAGAGGATGATCGTCTCGTCCGGTCCACAGGCAGCGAGATCTAGCATGGCGCAGGAGCGCGTCATGGCGAAGATCGGGCGTGCGCCGGGTTCGCGCAAACGCAACCATGCTGCGAGCGCGAGTTGGGTCGGTTCGTCGAGACCTTGTTCGATCAGGTCGACGACGAAGGCGGCCGAGCCTTCTGCTCCCAGCAGCGTGATGAGGGTCGTCAATGCATCGTTGCGCGTTGCGCCGTCTTCGGTGAGCCAGTTGATGTTGCGTTCTACGCGAGCGAGGTGAGCATCATCCGTCACGGCAGCCCGACGATCGAGGCCGAGGAAGACGCCGCCGGGGATGGCTTCTGCGAGGCGTATGGCGAGTCTTGTCTTGCCGCTGCCGAGCGGGCCTGTGATCCAGGTCAGCGGGCGGTGGACCGACAGCTCGAAGTGCTCGCCACCCCATGGCCACGGTAGATCGAAGCTGGTGAGGCGGTCGGGCGATTGCAGGCGAGTGAGGCTGGACAGTGCAGGCGTCGTCCCGGCGGCGAGCTGACGGCGCAGGCTGCGGACCTGGTCGATCGTTCCGGTCAGCTGCGTCAGGTGGGATTCCAGCGCGGCCTGATGGGCGGCGAGGGCAGGCTCGAGGCCCGACGTCTTGCCGCCGAGTACGCTGGCAACCTGCGTTAGGCTGAGGCCGAGCTTGCGGAGGGATGCGATCTCTTCAGCGCGGGCGAGGTCGGTAGGGCCGTAGGCGCGCCAGCCGGCTGGCGTCCGGCCGGGCGTCAGGAGGCCGCGGTCTTCATAGAGGCGCAGCGCCTTGGCGGAGACCCCGAGGCGGCGGGCGGCATCGGCTGCTGAGAGGTAAGGGTGGTTCAAGAATCACCTGTGTCTGTTGGCCAGACAGGGTTATCGGACCGTCCGCAGGGGCCGGGTCAAGCGCGGTTTTGGGCTCTGAGACAGTGCGGCCCTTGGGATATTTACCCGCCGCTGCTATCTGAGCCCCGAAATGTCCGTGGAACTCGACCTCACCCGTAAGCCGGCTGCGCCGGCGATTGCCAACCTTGCAGGCCTTGGCCGCGAGGGCCTGCGTCAGGCGCTGATTGGCGCGGGCGTGGACGAGAAGAAGGCGCGGATGCGGGCGAGCCAGCTCTGGCGCTGGATCTACCATTACGGCGTCACCGACTTCGACAAGGCGACGGACGTGGCCAAGGAGCTGCGCGCCGTCCTGAAAGAGAAGTTCGTGCTCGAGCGGCCGCCGATCAGCGCGGCGCAGGTTTCGGTCGACGGCACGCGCAAGTGGCTGATCGGCTATGGCCCCAACGTCGAGGCCGAGTGCGTCTACATTCCGGATGTCGGCAAGGCGGGCGCGCTGTGCGTGTCGAGCCAGGTCGGCTGCACGCTGACCTGCTCGTTCTGCCACACCGGCACGCAGAAGCTGGTGCGCAATCTTTCCGCCGCCGAGATCGTGAACCAGATCATGGTGGCGCGCGATGCGCTCAACGAATGGCCGACGGCGGAGAAGCCGCTGAACCTCGGCGATCGCCTGCTGACCAACATCGTCTTCATGGGTATGGGCGAGCCGCTCTACAATCTCGATAACGTGGTCGAGGCGCTCGAGACCATCGGCGATGGCGACGGGATTTCGATCTCGAAGCGCCGTATCACCGTGTCGACCGCGGGCGTTGCGCCGAAAATTCCTGAACTGGGCAAGCGCACGGGCGCGATGCTGGCGATCTCGCTGCACGCAACGAATGACGATCTGCGCGACCAGCTGGTGCCGATCAACAAGAAGTACGACCTGAAAGAGCTGTTCGATGCGATCCGGCAGTATCCGGACCTGTCGAATTCGCGGCGCGTGACGTTCGAGTATGTGATGCTGAAGGGCGTCAACGATACGCTGGCAGAAGCGCGCGATCTGGTGCGGCTGATGAAGCACGTGCCAGCGAAGATCAACCTGATCCCGTTCAACCCGTGGCCGGGTACGCAATACGAGTGCTCGGACTGGGAGACGATCGAGGCGTTCGCCGTAGTGCTGAACCGGGCGGGCTATGCCTCGCCGATCCGCACGCCGCGCGGCCGGGACATTCTCGCCGCCTGCGGCCAGCTGCGCTCCGAGAGCGTGAAAGAGAAAGCCAGCGAGGCGCTGAAGCGCCGTCTGGCCGAGAAGGAAGCAGCCGCCGAAGGCTGATACCCAACTTGCGTGATCGCGGGCTTTCTGGCCTAAACCCTCCCGGGTCGCGGAGGCAGTCATGACAGCAGCTACAGCAGAGCGCGCGCCGGCGGCGCGGGTGTTGACGGCCAGCCTGGTCGGCACTGCGGTCGAATTCTACGATTTCTACATATACGCCACAGCGGCATCGCTCGTCTTTCCGGCGCTGTTTTTTCCATCGGAGTCGGCCAGCGCGCAGTTGCTGTCCTCCTACGCGACGTTCGCGATTGCCTTCATTGCGCGGCCTGTAGGCGCCGTTGTGTTCGGGCATTTCGGCGACCGGATCGGGCGAAAGTCTACGCTGGTATGGTCGCTCATGCTGATGGGCGGATCGACCACCGCGATCGCCTTCCTGCCGACCTATGCGCAGGCTGGATGGATTGCGCCAGCGCTGTTGTGCCTGCTGCGCTTTGGTCAGGGCCTCGGCCTTGGCGGCGAGTGGGGCGGAGCGGCCTTGCTGGCGGTCGAGAATGCGCCGCCGGGATGGAAGGCGCGGTTCGGCATGTTCCCGCAGCTTGGCGCGCCTGTCGGTTTCATCGTGGCGAACGGATTGTTCCTGTTGCTTGGGCTGATGCTCACGGCGGATGACTTCCTCGCCTGGGGCTGGCGCATTCCGTTCGTCGCCAGCGCGGTGCTGGTGATCATCGGCCTGTGGGTGCGACTGAAGCTGACAGAGACGCCGGCTTTCCGCGAAGTGCTGGAGAAGGAAAAGCCGCCCATGGTTCCGCTGGGCGAGTTGTTCCGCGATCACTGGAAGGCGACGATCGGCGGCACGTTCGGGGTGGTGGCCTGCTTCTGCATCTATTACATCGCGACCGCGTTCGCGCTTGGATATGGCACGACCACGCTGGGCATTCCGCGCGAGACGTTCCTGCAGGTGCAGCTGGTCGCGATCCTGTTCATGGCGGGCGGCATTGTCTGGGCCGGTTACTGGTCCGATGCGACGACGCCGCGTCTGGTATTGATGGTCGGCTGTGCGTTGGCGGTGTTGGCCGGCTTCGTGATGGCGCCGATGTTCGGATCGGGCGACCTCTTCATGATCGGCGCGTTGCTGTCGATTCTACTCCTGTTGATGGGCTTTGTGTATGGGCCGCTGGGCGCCTGGTTGCCGGGACTGTTTCCGGCGCGGGTGCGCTATACGGGCGCCAGCGTGGCGTTCAACGTGGGCGGGGTGATCGGCGGCGGGTTCACGCCGGTGGCGGCGCAGATCCTGGCCGAGCAAGGCGGGTTGTCGTTCGTGGGCTTCTATCTGAGCCTTGCGGCGGCGCTGAGCCTTGCAGCGCTGCTGTTGCTGCGCAAGCCGGCGATCGACTAGAACGGATAGATGGAGACGCCGATGAAACGCCTCGCGATCGCCCTTGCCATGTTCGCTGCCGCGCCAGCCTTCGCGCAGGGGGGCGGCACGCAGGTCGAGACGGAGGCGCGGCCTCTGGTCAATGCGTGGATCGCCAACTTCAATCGTGGCGATGTCGCGGGCATGGCGAAGGATGTTTACGTGCAGGCGGATGAGGCGGCGCTGACCAAGGCATTCACCGGCATGCGCGACGAGAATTTCGGCAAGCTGGATGTCTATGGCGCATCGTTCTGCGCGAGCAGCGCGACGCAGGGCAAGGCGCTGGTGAAGTATGGCCGGCTCTATTCCTTTGGCGGCCTGATGGATGGCGACGAGGCCAAGCTGTTCGACATCGTGAAGACTGACAATGGCTGGCGCGTTTCGAGCGAGGCTGATGTTGCCTATGCGACTGAGCTGAGCTGCAGCTAGGGATCGGGCAATGGGGGCAAGGCTGGATATCAGACTGCCCGACGGGATCCGCGCAGGAACAGCGCAGGACTGGCGGCAGATCGGCGGGATAACCGCCGAAGCCTTTGCCGAAGACCCGGTGAACCTCTGGATATTCGGCAGGACGGAGGCGATGCCGCCGGTTTTTGGTGCGTTGGCGCGTGGGGTCTATCTTCCGCGCGGTATCTGCCATGTGGCGGGGGATGCCGGGGCGACGATGTGGCGGCATTCGTCGGCGAGTGGCGAGATGGGGCTTCTGGCGACTCTGGGCGTCGTGATGTCGGTGATGGGCAAGGGCACGAGCGGCGCGGTGAAGCGTGCGCTGGGCGCCGCCGCCGTGATGGAGCGCGAACATCCCAAGGCGCCGCATCTCTATCTGTTTGCGATCGGCACGCGGAAGGCGGCGCGGGGCAAGGGATTGGGCAAGCAGCTGATGACGCCGATGACGGATGCGGCGGACCGGGCGGGGCTGCCCTGCTATCTCGAGAATTCCAATCCGGCGAATACCGGCTTTTATCGCTCGCGTGGGTTCGAGCGCGTGAAGCTGTTCGAACCGGGGCCGGGCGCGCCGCCGATGGAGGCGATGTGGCGTGAGCCTCGGGCGCCGGTCTAGGTCTCATCAGCTCAGCGTGAAGCTTTCGACCGCATCGCTGGTCTCGCTGCCGCTTGGCTTTTTGGCGCCGCCGACGAGGTAGATCGACTTGTCGATGACGATGGCGCCGAGGCCATGACGCGGTGTGGGCATGGCCGGCATCGACGTCCACGCGTCGGACTTCGAATCGTATTGCCAGGCTTCGGGGTGCACGCGGCCGCCATTGTCGAAGTATTCGCCGCCGAAGACGTAGAGCTTGTCCGCGAGGACGCCGGCTGCGTTGCCGCCTGCGCCGGAGCCTTTCGGCATGGGCGCGGCGTTGCGCCAGCGATCTTCCTTCGGATCGTAGACTTCGTGCGCGTCGGTGGGGCCGTTCGCCACGCTCCGGCCGCCGACGACGTGCCACAGGCCGTTGATGACGCCGCCCGAGGCGCTGTTGCGCGCGGTGAGGGCGGGCGCGGCTTGGCGCCATGTGTTTGCAGCGGGGTCGTAGACGAGGTGGCGCGTCACATCCTCATGGTCACCATAGGCGAGGTTGGCGGCGCCTTTCGGACGGCGCCCGCCGACGATGTGGATGTTTGCGCCGAGGCTTGTGGCGACGACTTCTGCGTGCGGTTCGGGCGCTGGGGCGAGAGAGGCCCAGCTGTTCGCGGCGTCGTCATAGCGCAGCGTGTCGGTGGACATGATCCAGTTCACCGCATTCGGGTTCGTGCCGAAGCCGCCGAGCAGGTAGAGGCGACCGTTGTGACTGACGGCGTGCGGGTGGTGGCGGTGCGCGGGGAGTTTCGCGAGCGTGGCGCTGGCGCAGGTCTTGGGATCGTAGGCGATGTGCTGGTCGGAGACGCCGGTGACGGTTGTGCCGTTCGACAGGAGACCGCCTGCGATGTGGATGCGGCCCTTGTGGGCGGCGGGATAGATCTCCTGCACGCGGAAGGGCAGCGGCTTGTGCGTGGTGATGTAGTGCGGATTGGCCGGTGGCGTCGGCTGGGCGTTGGCGCAACCGACGGCGAGCGTTGCGCCGGCGGAGATCAGGGCGGTGCGGCGGGTTAGCATCGTGTTTCTCCGTGGGCTCGACGGCTGGTGTGAAGACGATAGCATGCACGCAACAAGACGGGGATGAAACTCATGCGATCTGTGGCTGCTGTGATGTTGCTGGCTGTTGCCGCGTGCGAGAGTGCGCCGCCAGCGCCCTCGCTGTCGCCTGAGCGCGTGGTCGAGCAGACGATGTGGAACTACACAGTCGCGTGGAACAAGCATGACGCCGCTGTGATCGCGCGCGA
>Ga0247823_10004040_pt1 | contig 11777 bp, 11 predicted proteins | sample 13C_PalmiticAcid_2_FD_192426 | JGI IMG/M metagenome (GOLD analysis project Ga0247823, IMG submission 192426) | Soil microbial communities from agricultural site in Penn Yan, New York, United States - 13C_PalmiticAcid_Day30 | ecosystem: Environmental > Terrestrial > Soil > Agricultural land...
CGAGAACTACACCGAGCTGCTGTGGTTCTTCGAGGGCTTCACCAGCTACTACGACGACCTGTTCCTGCGCCGCGCGGGCCTGATCGACGACGCCACCTACCTGCAGCTCGTGGCCAAGAACATCAACCAGGTGAACCAGACGCCCGGGCGCCTGCTGCAAAGCGTGGCGCAGGCCAGCTTCGACGCCTGGGTGAAGTACTACCGCATCGGCGAGAACACGCCCAACGCCACGGTGAGCTACTACACCAAGGGCGCGCTGGTGGCGCTGTGCCTGGACCTCACCCTGCGTGACGAAGGCCGCGGCTCGCTCGACGAACTCATGCGCGAACTCTGGCGCCGCTGCGACGGCGGCCCGATGCGCGAGAGCGACGTGCGCGCGGCGCTGCGCCGCGTGGGCGGCCGGGCCTACGACGGCGAACTCGCCGACTGGGTGCACGGCACGGATGACCTGCCCGCCGAACGCCTGCTCAAGGCGCTGGGCGCCAAGGTGCAGCACGACGCCGCCCCGCTCGCCCAGCGCCTGGGCCTGCGCGTGGGCGAAGCGGGCGGCACGCTCGCCATCAAGACCGTGCTGCGCGGCGGTGCCGCCGAGGCCGCCGGTTTCGCGGCGGGTGACGAGTGGCTGGGCGTGGAGTTCGCGCCCGCGCGGCGCGGCGCGCCGGCCGAGGCCTGGCGCGTGCACCGCCTGGACGAGGTCGACGCCCTGCGCGGGGAGCGCACCCGGCTCACGGCATTGGTCTCGCGCGATCGGCAACTGCTGCGGCTGACGCTGATCTGGCCCGCCGAACAGCAGGCGCTGCGCCTGGGCGTGGACGACGCCCAGCGCCTGGGAAGCTGGTTGAGCGCCTGAGCGCCACCGCGGCCGGGTGCCGCTGGGCCACCTCAGGGCAGGCGCGAGGCCACGTCCTGATCGAACTGCGCGACCGTCGCGGCGTTCTTGAAGTTCAGCAGGCCGTCGCGCACCCGCGGCAGGATGGCCTGGAGATCGGCCGGCGTCTTGCAGCCCTCGATGCGCATGGCCAGCGGCTCGCCCATGGGGCCGAGCTGATCGTTGACGAAGCGAACCATCAGGCGGCGCGCGTCGGCGAAGGGCAGCGCAGGTGCTGAGGGCACGGCGTCGGTGAGCACCGGCACGCCCACGGGGGCGCCAGCGGCTCCGTTGAGCACGGCAGCGCCAGGGGCCGCCGCCTCGCTCTCCACCCAACCCTGCGCGGCCAGTTGCTCCAGCAAAGGCGCTGCATCGGCCCCCAGCAGCTTGTCGAACTCGGCCACGCTGCGCTTGCCGTCCACCATGATCAACAGGGAACGCAGGCGCGGGCCGAGGCCGGCAGGGCGGCTGGTCAGGGCCTCTCGGCCCTGCGCCGTCTTGAAGAAGATGAGCTGTTTGTCCATCGCATCCCAGGTTTTCGCCGGGAATGTAACGATACCCCCCAGGGGTTACCAGCGGGTTTGACCCCAATTCGCCACAAACCCGCCCCCGCCCGTGCGATTCATCTCGGCCGTTGGTCGATCACCCGCTTGGCCTTGCCCTGGCTGCGCTCCACGCCGCCCTCGGCGATCAGCACCACCTCGATGCTGGTGCCCACGAAGGTCTTCACGTCGTGCTGCAGTTCACGCGCGGCACCGCGCGCCTCTTCAGCCTCGGGCGACAGACCCGGGCGCGTCTCCACGCGCACGGTCAGGCAGTCCATGGGGCCCTCGCGCGTGAGCACGCACTGGTAGTGCGCGGTCAGCGCAGCGCGCTTGAGGATCAGCTCTTCGATCTGCGTGGGGAACACGTTCACCCCGCGCACGATCATCATGTCGTCGCTGCGGCCCGTGATCTTCTCCATGCGGCGCATGGTGCGCGCCGTGCCCGGCAGCAGGCGCGTGAGGTCGCGCGTGCGGTAGCGAATGATGGGCAGCGCCTCTTTCGTCAGGCTGGTGAACACCAACTCACCCAGCTCGCCATCGGGCAGCACCTCACCCGTCTCGGGGTCGATGATCTCGGGATAGAAGTGGTCCTCCCAGATGGTCGGGCCGTCCTTGGTTTCCACGCACTCGTTGGCCACGCCGGGACCCATCACCTCACTCAGGCCGTAAATGTCCACCGCGTCGATGCCCATGCGCTGCTCGATGGCCAGGCGCATGTCGTTGGTCCAGGGCTCCGCGCCGAAGATGCCGATGCGCAGGCTGCTCTCGCGCGGGTCCAGGCCCTGGCGCTCGAACTCGTCGGCGATGGCGAGCATGTAGCTTGGCGTGACCATGATGATGTCGGGCCGGAAGTCCTGCATCAGTTGCACCTGGCGCTCGGTCTGGCCGCCGCCGAAGGGCACCACCGTCAGGCCCAGTTTTTCGGCGCCGTAGTGCGCGCCCAGGCCGCCGGTGAACAGGCCGTAGCCGTAGCTCACGTGCACCAGGTCGCCGGGGCGCGCGCCGCTGGCGCGGATGCTGCGCGCCACCACGTGCGCCCAGGTGTCGATGTCGCGCTGGGTGTAGCCCACCACCGTGGGTTTGCCCGTGGTGCCGCTGCTGGCGTGGATGCGCGCGCAGCGCTCGCGCGGCACGGCGAACATGCCGAAGGGGTAGTTGTCGCGCAGGTCGGCCTTGGTGGTGAAGGGGAACTTTGCCAGGTCTTCCAGCGAGCGGCAGTCGTCCGGGTGCACGCCCGCGGCGTCGAACTTGGCGCGGTACACCGGCGAGTTCGCGTAGGCGTGGGCCAGCGTGGCGCGCAGGCGCTTGAGTTGCAGGCCGCGCAATTCGTCGACGCTGGCCTTTTCGATGGGTTCAAGCGGAAAACTGTTCATGCCTTGTCCTCTTCGGGAAACACATGGCCGGGGATCTGCGCGCTCTTGCCGCGGAACATCGCCACCACCTCGCCGCGCTGATTGCTCACCTTCATGTCGTAGATACCGTGGCGGCCCGACAGGGTCTGCTCGACGCCTTCGCAAGTGAGCACGTCGCCCGCGTGCGCGGGGCGCAGAAACTCGATGCTGCAGCCGGCGGCCACGGCGTTCTTGTTGTGGCTGTTGCAGGCAAAGGCAAAGGTGGAGTCGGCCAGGGTGAAGATGAAGCCGCCGTGGCAGATCTGGTGGCCGTTGAGGTGCAGGGGCTTCACCGCCATGCGCATGGTGGCGCGGCCGGGCCCGCAGGCCAGCAGCTCCATGCCCATGGTGTCCTTGCTGGCGGTGTCGACGGCGAACATGGTCTCGCCCACGCGGGCAGCGCGTTGCTCGGGCGTCATCACTCCCCCTTGAAGCGCGCGGGGCGCTTCTCGCGAAAGGCCATCACGCCTTCGATGTAGTCGTGCGTCTTGCCCAGGGCCGACTGCGTGTCGCGCTCGGCGTCGAGCTGTTGCGTGAAGCTGCGCGTGGAGGCATCACGCAGCAGGCCGCGTGTGGCCACCAGCGCCTTGGTGGGCATGGCCGCGAGCTTGTCGGCCAGAGCCAGGGCGCTGGCCACGCAGTCCTCCGACACGTCCCACACCATGCCCCAGTCCTTGGCCTGCTGGGCGGGCAGCTTGTCGCCCGTCATCGCCAGGGCCATGGCACGCGCCAGACCCAGGCGCTCCACCAGCAACCAGCTACCGCCGGCATCGGGGATCAGGCCGATCTTGCTGAATGCCTGGATGAAGCTGGCGTTGGGCGCGGCGATGGCGATGTCGCAGCACATGGCGATGGAGGCGCCCGCGCCCGCCGCCACGCCATTGACGGCCGCGATGGTGGGCATGCGCAGCGCCATCAGCCGGCGCGCCGTGGGGTTGAAGGCCTGCTCGATCACCGGACCGGGATCGGCGCGCTGCACCAGGTCCGGGCCGGGCTCGAAGTCGAACTCGGCCAGGTCGGCGCCCGCACAGAAGCCGCGCCCCGCCCCGGTGATCACCAGCGCGCGGACAGCGGCATTGGCCTCGGCGCGGTCCAGCGCGGTCCACAGGTCGCGGTGCATGGCGCGGGTGAAGCTGTTCAGCGCGTCGGGGCGGTTCAGGGTCAGCAGGGCCACGGCCCCGCGTTCCTCGTACACCACGGTGGTGTCGCTCATCGTGTCTCCTCGTTGGGGTGGCTGGGCGGCAATTTACCATTAACCAACCGATCGGTCGGCTAATATTTTCCCTGAGGCTATAGTGGCCGGCTGGACAGAACCACCACCCCCGAGGAGATCCATGAGCACCGCCCCCGAATGCATCACCGTGCGCACCGAAGGCCGCGTCGGCATCGTCACGCTCAACCGCCCCAAACAGCTCAACGCGCTGAACAACCAGCTCATGGACGAGTTGGGCGCCGCCCTCAAGGCCTTCGACGCCGACGAGAACATCGGCTGCATGATCGTCACCGGCAGCGAGAAGGCCTTCGCCGCGGGCGCCGATATCGGCGCCATGGCCACCTACACCTTCGCTGATGTCTACAAGGGCGACTACATCACCCGCAACTGGGAAACCATCCGCTCCGTGCGCAAGCCGGTGATCGCGGCGGTGAGCGGCTTCGCGCTCGGCGGCGGCTGCGAGCTGGCCATGATGTGCGACTTCATCATCGCCGCCGACAACGCCAAATTCGGCCAGCCCGAGATCAAGCTGGGCATCATCCCGGGCGCGGGCGGCACCCAGCGCCTGCCGCGCGCCGTGGGCAAATCCAAGGCCATGGACCTGGCGCTCACCGGCCGCATGATGGACGCCACCGAGGCCGAGCGCGCCGGCCTGGTGAGCCGCGTGGTGCCCCTGGACAAGCTCATGGACGAGGCCCTGGGCGCCGCGCTCATCATCTGCGGCTTCTCCCAGCTCGCCGTGATGGCGGCCAAGGAATCGGTCAACCGCGCCTTCGAAAGCGGCCTGTCCGATGGCGTGATGTTCGAGCGGCGCATGTTCCATGCCCTGTTCGCCACGCAGGACCAGAAGGAAGGTATGGCGGCCTTCGTGGAGAAGCGCCAGCCCGACTTCAAGAACACCTGAGGTCTTCCAGATCGCCCCGAGGCTTGGGCTATAATGCCGGGCTTCGGCGATATAGCTCAGTTGGTTAGAGCGCAGCATTCATAATGCTGATGTCGGTGGTTCAAGTCCACCTATCGCCACCAGACAGCGAGGCGGGTTCCGGCAACGGAACCCGCCTTTTTCATTCCCGCCGCCCGATCCGCCATGGCCCTCAAGTCCACCGTCTTCAAGGCGAACCTGCAGGTCGCCGACATCGACCACGGCTACTACGCCGACCACGCGCTGACCCTGGCCCGCCACCCCAGCGAGACCGACGAGCGCATGATGGTCCGCCTGGCCGCGCTGGCGCTGAACGCGCACGAGCTGGTCGACACCTGCAAGGGCGACGGCACCCTGGCCTTCGGCGCCGGGCTCTCGGACCCCGACGACCCCGACCTGCACCTCACCGACTTCACCGGCCGCAAACGCCTGTGGGTGGAGGTGGGCCAGCCCGAGGACAAGCCCATGGCCAAGGCCTGCAGCCAGGCCGACGCGGTGCGCGTCTACGCCTTCGGTCCCGCGGCCGAGGTCTGGTGGCGCGGCATCGAAGGCAAGCTCACGCGGCTGGACAAGCTGCAGGTCTGGCGCCTGCCGGCCGAGGCCGCGCCCGCTCTGGCGGCGCTGGCCGAACGCAGCATGCAGTTGCAGGCCACGGTGCTCGAAGGCGTGCTCACCCTCAGCGGCGAGCGCGGCAGCGTGAGCTTGGAACCCACGCGCTGGCGGTGAACCGCCGGGGCGGGACCCCGTGAGACAATCGCGCCTTCATTCAGCCTCTGGATCTACACCATGAACCGCTGTTTCATCCCCCTCGTGATCGCACTGACCCTGGGTGGCGCCGCGCAGGCGCAACCGCAGATGTCCACGTCGACCACCACCACGGTGCTGCCAGCGGCCGTGGGCGCCCAGCCGGGCGTGCGCAGCTTCCCCAAGCAGGCGTTGCGCGGCACCATGACGGTCAAGCAGCCGCCCTACCTCGAAATGGACGACCGCGTCACCCGCTTCACACCGGGCGCGCGCATCCTCGACGAAGGCAATCGCATCCGGCAGTCGGCCGCGTTCGTGAACCGCGAGCTCACGGTCAACTACCTCATGGACCGCCAGGGCCAGGTCACCCAGGTCTGGGTCCTCACCGAGGCCGAGAAGAAGGAACGCCGCCGCACTCTGGGCGTGGAGCGCAACTTCGAATTCGAATCGCAGCAGGGCGCGGCCACGCCGACCACCCTGCCCGCGAAAACCAACTGATCCCCACGTGAATGCGCGCCCCGCCATGGGGCGCCACAGGCGTTTCGCGCCTGCAGGAGCCATGCCATGAGCGAACAGAGCCAACACAAAAAGGTGTTCATCAAGACCTTCGGTTGCCAGATGAACGAGTACGACTCGGACAAGATGGCCGACGTGCTGGGCGCCGCCCAGGGCTACGAGCCCACCGATGACCCCGAGCAGGCCGACCTCATCCTCTTCAACACCTGTTCGGTGCGCGAGAAGGCGCAGGAAAAGGTCTTCTCTGACCTCGGCCGCGTGAAGCACCTCAAACAGAAGGGCGTACTCATCGGTGTGGGCGGCTGCGTGGCCAGCCAGGAGGGCGAGGCCATCATCCAGCGCGCGCCCTTCGTGGACGTGGTCTTCGGCCCGCAAACCCTGCACCGCCTGCCCGAGCTGCTCGCGCAGCGCGAGCGCCAGGCGAAACCGCAGGTGGACATCAGCTTCCCCGAGATCGAGAAGTTCGACCACCTGCCGCCCGCCAAGGTGGACGGCGCCTCGGCTTTTGTCTCCATCATGGAAGGCTGCTCCAAATACTGCAGCTACTGCGTGGTGCCTTACACGCGCGGCGAGGAAGTGAGCCGCCCCTTCGACGACGTGCTGGTCGAGATCGCCGGCCTGGCCGACCAGGGCGTGAAGGAAGTGACGCTGCTGGGTCAGAACGTGAACGCCTACCGTGGTGCGATGGGCGACACCACCGAGATCGCCGACTTCGCCCTGCTCATCGAGTACGTGGCCGAGATCCCCGGCATCGAGCGCATCCGCTACACCACCAGCCACCCCAACGAGTTCACGCCGCGCCTGATCGAGGCCTACGCGAACGTGCCCAAGCTCGTGAGCCACCTGCACCTGCCGGTGCAGCACGGCAGCGACCGCATCCTCATGGCCATGAAGCGTGGCTACACCGCCATGGAATACAAGAGCACGATCCGCAAGCTGCGCGCGATCCGGCCCGACATTTCCATGAGCAGCGACTTCATCGTCGGCTTCCCCGGCGAGACCGAGGACGACTTCAACAAGATGATGAAGCTCATCGAAGACGTGGGCTTCGACAGCAGCTTCTCCTTCATCTTCAGCCCGCGTCCCGGCACGCCCGCGGCCAACCTGGCCGACGACACGCCGCACGAGGTCAAGCTCAAGCGCCTGCAGCACCTGCAGGCCACCATCGAGGCCAACGTGCGCCGCATCAGCGCCAGCCGCGAAGGTACGGTGCAGCGCATCCTGGTGGAAGGCGCCGCGCGCCGCCCGGGTCCCAACGGCGCGGCCGAGCTGATGGGCCGCACCGAATGCAACCGCATCGTCAACTTCGACGGTGGCCCGCAGGGCACGCGCCTGGTTGGCCAGATGCTCGACGTGCGCATCACCCAGGCCCTGCCGCACTCGCTGCGCGGCGAGGTGCTGGTGCGCGAAACCGCCTGAGGCAAGGGAGCGCGTGCGACCCTCCTCGCTCTCCTTCCAGCAGTTGCTGCTGGTCGCCTTTCTGCTCATCGGGGCGCTGCTCGGTGGCGCGGCGGTGCGCTCGCTTTTCTCGCTCGAGACCCTGCTGCAGCAAAGCCGTGAAGGTGCGGAGCAGGCCATCGCCCTGTCCACGGCCGCGCAATCGCTGCCCGAGCGCAGCCTCACCATGGAACGCGCGGCGCGCCAGTCGCTGGTGCTGCGCGACAACCAGTTGCGTCAGCGCTTCAACGAGGCCGCGGAGGATGCGCGCAACATCCTGCAGCGCCTGCAGGACAACGAACTGCCGCCCGAGTTCGCGCAGAACTGGCGCGAGCGGATGCAGGTGGTGGCGGAGTTGCTCGACGGCCCGCCCGAGACCGCGCTGGACCGCGAGCGAGACGTGGCCCGCGCCTTTCGCGAGCTCGACGGCCACAGCGCCTCCATCGCGCAGAAGGTGCAGTCCATCATCGCCGCGCGCAACGCAGCGTTGCAGGCGCGCTTCCAGCGCAACCAGGACCAACTCACCCGCATCGTCACCGGCGCCATCCTGCTGGCCGCGGGCATGGCGCTGGGCTTCGGCGTCTGGCTGGCCAAGCCGTTCAAGCGGCTGGAGCGCGCCATCGTCTCGCTCGGCGAGAACCGGCTCGACCAGCCGATCGACATCGTCGGCCCCCGCGACGTGCGCCGCGTGGGCCAGCAACTCGACTGGCTGCGCCTGCGCCTGACGGAGCTTGACGCCGACAAGGCGCGCTTCCTGCGCCACATCTCGCACGAGCTGAAAACGCCCCTGGCCTCGCTGCGCGAGGGCGTCTCGGTGCTGGGTGACGGCATCGCCGGCCCGCTCAACCCCGACCAGGCCGAGGTGGTCAACATCCTGCAGCACAACACCCAGGTGCTGCAGACGCAGATCGAGGCGCTGCTTCGCTTCAATGCCGTGGCCTTCGAGGCGCGCCAGCTCAAGCGCGAGCGCACCGACCTGCGCGGCCTGCTCGACGACCTGGTCGAAGCCCAGCGCCTGCACTGGCTGGCGCACGGCCTGGACGTGCGCGTCGAAGGCGAGCCGGTCTCGCTGCAGGTCGATCGCGAAAAAATGGCCTCGGCCATCGGCAATCTTCTGCTCAACGCCATCCGTTTTTCACCGCAAGGTGGCACCATCCGCCTGGTGTTGCTGAGCCTGCCCGGCCGCGTGAGCGTCGACATCATCGACCAGGGGCCCGGCGTGGCCCTGGCCGACCGCGACCGCATCTTCGAACCCTTCTACCGGGGCGAACGCCAGCCCGAAGGCGCGGTGCGCGGCACCGGCATCGGCTTGTCCATCGTCCACGAATACATCGTCGCCCACGGCGGCCGCGTCGAGTTGCTCGCCGGCTCCCCGGGCGCCCACTTCCGCATCGAGTTGCCCCATGCCACATGACACCGCGCGCCCCACGGCGCCCGCCCACTTCGACCAGACCCGCGCCCGGGTCGGGCTCTGGCTGGCCACCTGCGCCCTGAGCGCCTGCGCCACCACACCCCTGCCTCCCGCCGCGCCGGCCAGCGCGCCGCTGCCCCCCGTGAGCACGGCGACGCCCCGGCCAGTCCAGGCGCCGGCCCCCGCACCCGTGGCCGTGCCCTCCACCGCCCAAGTGGCCACCTCATTGGTGCAGGCCGCACCGGCCAGCGCGCCCGAGGGCGAGGCCGCCGCGCAACTGCTGCGCTACGCCGACCGTGTGCGCGGCCTCACGCCCGCCGAACTGAGCCTGGAAATCGCCGCCCTGGGTGACCCGGGCGGCATCCCCGAGCGGCAGTTGCAGCTCTCGCTCGCCCTGATGCACCTGAACCAGCCGGTGGAAACGGCCCGCGCGCTCGGCCTGGCCCAGCGCGTGGCCAACAGCCCCGCACCCGAGGCCGCGCCGCTCAAGCCCCTGGCCCGCCTGCTCGTGCAGCGCTTCATGGAGCAGCGCAAGCTCGAAGAGGTCATGGACAAACAGGCCGCGCAGTTGCGCGAACACCAGCGGCGCATCGACCAGCTCAACGAGCGCCTCGAGGCCATGCGCGCCATCGAACGCAGCATCAACAACCGCGCACCGGCGCCCGCGGCCCCCGCGCCGCGCGCGCCCTGAGGACGCGGGATGAGCGAAGCTCCACACCACCGCGCCCGCATCCTCGTCGTCGACGACGACCCGGACATGCTGCGCCTGCTGTCCATGCGCCTGGGCTCCGCCGGCTACCAGGTCACGGCCGTGGGCTCGGCCGAGGCGGCGCTGGCCCAACTCGAGATCGAGCGCCCCCAGCTCGTGCTGTCGGACGTGCGCCTGCCCGGGCGCGACGGCCTGGCCCTGTTCGCCGAGGTGCGCGCGCGCCACCCCTCGCTGCCGGTCATCCTGCTCACCGCGCACGGCACCATTCCCGACGCGGTGGACGCCACCGCGCGCGGTGTGTTCGGCTACCTCACCAAGCCCTACGAGGCCAAGGAACTGCTCGACAAGATCGCCCAGGCCCTGGCGCTGAGCACGCCGGCCGGCCCCTCGCGGCGCGCCGACGAGGCCTGGCGCCGCGACATCGTCAGCCGCTCCAACCGCATGGACGACCTGCTGGCCGAGGCGCGCATGGTGGCCCAGAGCGACGCCAGCGTGCTGCTGCGCGGCGATTCGGGCACCGGCAAGGAAATGCTGGCGAACGCGATCCACAAGGCCAGCGCGCGCGCGGGCAAGCCCTTCGTGGCCGTCAACTGCGGCGCCATCCCCGAAGCCCTGCTCGAGTCCGAGCTGTTCGGCCACATGAAGGGCGCCTTCACCGACGCCGTGAGCAACCACAAGGGCCTGTTCCAGGCGGCCGACGGCGGCACCCTGCTGCTCGACGAGATCGGCGACATGCCGCCGGCGCTGCAGGTCAAGCTCCTGCGCGTGCTGCAGGAACGCGCGGTGCGCCCGCTGGGCTCCAGCCAGTCGGTGCCGGTGGACGTGCGCATCGTCTCGGCCACGCACCGCGACCTGGAGGCCGCCATGGCCGAGGGCCAGTTCCGCGAGGACCTGTACTACCGCCTCAACGTCGTCACCCTCACCCTGCCCACCCTGGCCGAGCGGCGCGAGGACATTCCCCTGCTGGCCAACCACTTCCTGGCCAAACTGGCCGCCAAGTACGGCAAGCGCAGCTCGGGCTTCGCGCCCGAGGCGCTCAAGGCCCTCACCATGGCCACCTGGCCGGGCAACGTGCGCCAGCTCTACAACGTGGTCGAGCAGGTCTGCGCCCTGTCCACCACGCCGCTGGTGCCGCTGGCCCTGGTGCAGCGCGCGCTGCGCACGCCATCGGTGGAGGTGCTCAGCTTCACCGAGGCCCGCCAGCGCTTCGAACGCGACTACCTGGTGGACTTGCTCAAGATGACCGACGGCAACGTGGCCGACGCCGCGCGCCTGGCCCAGCGCAACCGCACGGAGTTCTATCGCCTGCTGCAGAAGCACGCGCTCACCCCGGGCCTGTTCAAGAGCGACGGGGCCGGTGCGCCCGACGGCGGCGACGACGAGGCTGTCGCCGATACCTGACAGGCAAAGATCGTTGATTTCATTGATGATTTTTTTGACCACCTCACCACCTGTCGCCGATCCCCGACAAATTTGAGGGTTTACCCGCATTTCGCAGGACCATTCCGCCGAAATGCCGATTTCGATGGCGCCAAGCCCTTGATCTGAAAGCACTTTTCCGACTTGGCACAGGGCTTGCCCTTGAGGGGGCATGCCTTTGGTTTTTCCCCTCCCCCTTCGTGCGACGGCTTGGCGCCTGAGCGGCCTGCTGGCCGCGCTGGCGCTGGTTTCCTCGCCGGCCCGGGCATTCAGCTGGGATCAGCTCACCCACCTCGCCCAGACCCGCGCCGCCGAACCCTGGCGCGAAAGCGGCGACAAGCTGCCCCCCGCCCTGGCCGACATCACCTACGACCAACTCCGCGACATCCGCTTTCGCACCGAGCGCTCCACCTGGCGTGACCTGAACCTGCCCTTCGAGACGCAGTACTTCCACCTGGGCCTGTACCAGACCCAGCCTGTACGCATCCACGAAGTCGCGCCCGACGGCCAGGTCCGCACGCTGCCCTACCGCGCCGAGGACTTCGACTTCGGCAAGAACACCTTCGCCACCAACGGTTGGGGCGATCTGGGTCACGCCGGCT
>Ga0247823_10004041_pt1 | contig 11777 bp, 10 predicted proteins | sample 13C_PalmiticAcid_2_FD_192426 | JGI IMG/M metagenome (GOLD analysis project Ga0247823, IMG submission 192426) | Soil microbial communities from agricultural site in Penn Yan, New York, United States - 13C_PalmiticAcid_Day30 | ecosystem: Environmental > Terrestrial > Soil > Agricultural land...
AACTTACAGATGAAATTCTTTCGCAATTTCTTAACAAAAATTGATTGCCTTGAAAAAAGTTCTACTTTCCCTGTTATTATCGGTGCCCGTGTTAGCTACAGAGTCGTTCGGACAGGTCTTTAAAGAGGTAAATAACAACAACCACCACGAATTTGGTGTTTTTGTAGGTACTGCCAACTACAGAGGCGACCTGCAGAAAAACTTTTTTCCTAATTATGGCTATAAGCCTGTGTATGGTTTGATGTATAAATACTTCATGAACCCTTTCCTGGGTATCCGTGCCGGTCTGTCGTATACCAACCTCACCGCTGCAGACAGCCTGAGCCGTATCGCTTCGCAGGAGCAACGGAACCTGAGATTCAGCACCCAGCTGCTCGAAACCCAGTTAGGACTTGAGTTGAACCTGTTGCCCGTATCGCTCGAAAACATGAAAGTATCGCCTTATGTATTTGGTGGTGTGTCTGTTTTCTATGCCAATCCTTATACTGATACCGCTTACGGTCAGGGCAAAGTATTCCTGCGCCCCCTCAACACTGAGGGTCAGGCACTGCCCAACTATCCTGATCGCAAACCTTACAGCCTGGTAAATTTTGCCGGTACGTTCGGTGGTGGTCTGAAAGCTTTTGTATGCAATAAAGTAATGTTTGGCCTCGAACTGGGTTTCCGCTATACCAGCACCGATTACCTGGACGATGTAAGCAAGACTTATGTAAATATGGACACCCTGTTCCGCTACCGCGGCAAACAGTCGGTTGACTACTCTTTCCGTGGCGACGAAGTTCCGGGATGGGATGGCAACAACCCCGATTACAAATACCAGCGTGGTACTGTAAAAGGCAATGACTGGTACTGGTTTGGCGGTGTATCTGTGACCATCTACCTGGATGCTATGGGTAATACCAAACCTTACATGAATACCAAATGTGCTACCAAGCGCCGCATCAACCCGATGGCGTTCTAATAAAGAATCGATAGTATTGAAAAGCCCCCTGGATGCAGGGGGCTTTTTTTATGCGTGGATGGTAAAATGGCTTATTAAGAACCGTTTTAAACGTCATCTCCAAAGGAGTCCTATGGACCTGCGCTTCGTTCCTCGCACGCAGGATCACGTAGGGGAGGAGGACCCTCCGCTACTTTCCTATGACCTTCCTGCGGTGTTTAGCGCCAAACGTAAGTAAGGCTTCTATAACAGGTTGGGCTTCGTAAGCATGGGGCGTGAGTGTGTATGAAACGGTAACAGGCCTGGTGTCATTAACAGTTCTGGTGACCAACAAATTCTGCTCCAGGTCCAGCAGTTCTTTCGCTAATACTTTGGGGGTGATGCCTACCAGGGTTTCCTGCAAATCGGTGAAACGTTGGGTGCCAAACGAAAGGCTGTGCAGGATGGCTATTTTCCATTTGCCGCCCAATACTTCTATGGTATCTCTCATGGCCAGTATCCGCTCCCGGCAGGAGGTTTGGCCATCGCAGGAAATCAGTGTCATATGCTGTGCAATAGTTACTTTCCTGAAGGTAAGGAATATATGCAGGATAGGTGGTGAAGCTACATTTGTTGCAGATAAATCAAGAACAATGAAAACAACATTATTTGCATCCGTATCGGTCAACGGAAAAGTGCTGATGGCCGAAAATCCGAATCACCAGGTACCGGCTGAAGTGCTGGGTGATTTTATGCAAAAAGTAGTAACTGCCGGCAATGTGGTAATGGGCAACAGCACGTTCAGGATGCTGGCGCAACACCCTGCTACCTTGCAGGCCTTGTCGGGTGTTGAATTGGTGGTGCTTTCCTCCAATGGTGCCGAAATGGAAGGCTGCAAAGTAGTAGCGAGCCCGGCTGAAGCCATTGCTTACCTGCAACAAAAAGGTTGTACGGAAGTGTTGGTAGGAGGTGGTAGCCACACTTACCGGTCCTTCCTGGAAGCAGGTATCATCACCGGTTTGCACCTGAACCTGGTGCCGGTTATTGCAGCAGCGGGCGGCGATTGGTGGCCTGCTGATGCCGATTGGTTTCAACGGCTACAGCTCATATCTGAGCAACGGATGGTGGGGGATGTGGTACAGGTGCATTATGAAACGATGTCACTGATTTGATGTCTGATGTAGGATTTATGATGTATGATTTTTTGTGTCATCCTGCATGCTCGTTCCTCGCACGCAGGTCCATAGAACTCCTTTGGAGATGACGTAAGGACGAACTTGGGTAAAGCTGGTACTCACGCCCCCGCAGTGGCGGGGCAGGCTGTCTGACCTTTCATCTCTCCCGATTGACTATTCACCATTGACCATTGACGCCCCTTTACGCCGCCTGCAAAAAAACAATCAACTCCTGCACAATCTGCTTCGCTCCGGCACCATACAGCATGTTCTGATGGTTGCCATCAATAGGTACATACCGGCAATTGTGAATGAGGTGGGCGGCCATCTGGGCATTGGCGGCTGGGAGCAGGGGGACGTCCATCGTGTAGGGTTGCAGGGCATTGAACAGCAGGGCCGGCTGCGAGGTTTTGGGAATCAGCTCGAGCCAGGGTACTTCCAGCAGTTTGAGGCCGGCTTCGGTGATGTGGCTGGGATGGCTCAGGGGCGTTACGCTGCCATCGGGGTGGGTGATGACATCGGCGCGGTAATAGTCGAGCATATAATCGTCCCAATAGGTCGTATAAGCTGCTTCGCGAATGTGACTGATGTAGTCTTCAAACGAAGGATAGGTTTGCCCCAGTCGACTGATGGTGGGCATGAGCATGGCCTGGGCATTTTCGTGCAGTTGCGCAGCGCCATCCATGAGAATCATGCGGGAAACCCGGTCCGGATAATTGGCGGCAATATAAAAAGTGAGAAAAGCACCGTAAGAATGACCGCCCAGTACCACTTCGGGTATTTGTAACTGATCGAGGATAGCGACGATGTCCTGTGCCTGCTCGGCCATGCTGTAGCCGGTATCAGGTTTGTCGCTTTGTCCCCGCCCGCGAAGGTCTACGGTAATGATGGTGGCAATTTTATCCAGTCCGGCCGCTATAAGTCCATCAAAAGCATGCGCGTTGGCCGATAAACCGTGGAGAAGGAGGAGAACAGGCCCGTTGCCGCTAAAAGTAAGGTAGTGCAGGCGGAGCCCGTTGATGGTGGTAAACGCGTCTTCATATCTCTGCTGCATGGTCGTGCGTTTTTGTTGTTATTAAGTTACAACACATAATTGGGATTTTTGATGTAAGATTTGGGGATTTAGGATTTTTTAGGTCTGATTTGAGGATGTCTGATGTGTGCGGATAAACCTGCCAGGTGCGCAGTTCCTGTCAGGTTGTTCGCAGGAGTAAAAATATCCCTGGTTACCGCGCCTCATGACTTTCTACTCCAGACTAATGACTGATGCATGATTTGGAGATCTCTTATGAACCCGCCAGGACCTGCGGACCTGGCGGGTTCTCTATGCGTCGTCTCATCCCGCATGAGGCGGGACAGGCTCTTTGACCTCTCACGTAAGAACGATTGACTATTCACCCCCGCATTGGCGGGACAGGCATTGACTGAAGAACCCTCCGCAGCCCAAAAACAAACAAAAAAAATCCCCCCGGCAGAACCAGGGGGATCAATATGAGAACCGTTCAGCTAAAGACTACAAATCAAACTTGATGCCTTGTGCCAGTGGCAGGGAAGTGCTCCAGTTGATGGTGTTCGTCTGGCGGCGCATGTAGTTTCTCCAGGCATCAGAACCGCTTTCGCGGCCACCACCGGTTTCTTTTTCGCCACCAAAGGCGCCACCGATTTCGGCACCGCTGGTACCGATATTTACGTTGGCAATACCGCAGTCGCTACCGGTTGCTGCCAGGAACTGCTCTGCTTCGCGCAGGTTGAGCGTCATGATAGAACTGCTCAGGCCCTGAGGAACGCCGTTTTGCATCGCAATGGCTTCTTCGATGGTGTTGTACTTCATGATGTACAGGATAGGCGCAAAGGTCTCGTGCTGTACAATGGCCATATCGTTGGTAGCTTCAATGATGCAGGGTTTAACGTAGCAACCGCTTTCGTAACCTTTGCCTTTGAGCACACCACCGTCTACAACGGCTTTGCCGCCCTGGGCTTTGGCTTCGCTGATGGCGTTGAGGTAAGCGTTTACAGCGTCGGTATCGATCAACGGACCAACGTGGTTTTTGCTGTCCAGAGGATCACCGATTTTCAGCTGACCATAAGCTTTTACGAGGCGTTTTTTCATAGCATCGTACTGCGACTCATGGATGATGAGGCGACGGGTAGTGGTGCAACGCTGACCAGCTGTACCTACGGCACCAAATACAGAACCGGGGATAGCGATGTTGAGATCGGCATGCTCAGAGATGATGATAGCATTGTTACCACCCAGCTCCAGCAGGGCACGACCCAGGCGCTGACCTACCGCTGCACCAACGGCTTTACCCATGCGGGTGCTACCGGTAGCAGATACCAGGGGCACACGGGGATCGTTGGACATCAGTTCGCCGATATTGCGGTCGCCCACTACGAGGCAGCTTACGCCTTCCGGAACGCCGTTTTTCTTAAATACAGTATTGATGATGTGTTGGCAGGCAACAGCAGTCAGTGGGGTTTTTTCGGAAGGCTTCCAGATACAAACGTCACCGCAGATCCAGGCCAGCATGCTGTTCCAGCTCCATACGGCTACAGGGAAGTTGAAGGCAGAGATGATACCAACGATACCCAGTGGATGCCATTGCTCATACATGCGGTGGCTGGGGCGTTCGCTGTGCATGGTTAAACCATACAGCTGGCGGCTCAGGCCTACTGCGAAATCGCAGATGTCGATCATTTCCTGCACTTCGCCCAGACCTTCCTGGAGGCTTTTACCCATTTCGTAGCTCACCAGTTTACCCAGTGCGTCTTTGTGGTCGCGCAGGGCTTCACCGATCTGGCGGATCACTTCGCCACGCTTGGGAGCGGGCCAGGTGCGCCATACTTCAAAGGCTTTCTGAGCCTGGGCTACTACTTTTTCGTATTCTTTTTCAGAAGTAACGGTTACGTTGGCAATCAGTTTGCCATCAACCGGAGAAAAGGAAGAAATAACACCAGCGGTGCCTTTCAGCCATTTGTTACCGGTGCTTACGCCCGCATTTTCTTTCTGGATGTTTAAAGCTTTTAAGATAGAAGCTGTATTCATTGCCATTGCAGTTGCTTAATTTATTTCGTGAATGTGTTTACAGAGAGATTAGTACTGTTCCTTTTCGTTGGGGAAATCGCGGGTTTTTACATCGCTGATGTAATGCACAGTGGCATTTTTGATGTCCTCATACAGGTTGGCATAGCGGCGCAGGAAACGGGGACTGAAATCCTTGGTGATACCGAGCATATCGTGCATCACCAGCACTTGTCCGTCTACATGGCCACCGGCACCGATACCGATCACGGGAATCTTAACGGTTTCGGCTACACGCTTGCCCAGTGCAGCAGGAATTTTTTCGAGTACCAGGGAGAAACAACCGGCTTCTTCGAGCAGCTGTGCATTTTTGATGAGCTGTGCGGCTTCGGCTTCTTCTTTGGCGCGTACGGTGTAGGTACCAAATTTATAGATCGACTGGGGCGTAAGGCCCAGGTGACCCATTACCGGCACACCGGCAGAGATGATGCGTTTTACCGACTCAATGACTTCTTCGCCGCCCTCGAGTTTAATGGCGTGGGCGCCGGCTTCTTTCATGATACGGATAGAGGAGTTGAGCGCCTCTTTGGAATTGCCCTGGTAAGAGCCGAAAGGAAGATCTACCACTACCAGCGCACGCTTCACACCACGGATCACCGAGGCAGCATGGTAAATCATCTGGTCCAGGGTAATGGGAAGGGTGGTTTCGTGGCCTGCCATAACGTTGGAGGCAGAGTCGCCAACCAGCAATACGTCGATTCCTGCGTCGTCAAAAATACTGGCCATGGAAAAGTCGTAGGCGGTGAGCATGGAGATTTTTTCTCCTTTCACTTTCATGGATTGTAAAACGTGGGTGGTTACCCTTTTTACTTCCTTGTTTTCATGATGTACAGACATGTGAAAGACTTTGGGGTGGTAAAAGTACGCAAATTTATATAGCAAATACGTATTTGAAAGGCTGTATGCCAGCTATCTGCGCACAGATTATTGATACTATAAACCGTAAAAATGTATGATGTTGTATATGTGATTATTCGGTCATGCCAAAGCGGAGCTGAAGTCGTGTTATCACGTGTTGTAAAGAGCAGGTGATTAAGAAAAGAGAGCCAGCACATGCTGGCTCTCTGAATTATTTTAACAGCGTATCTGATAGGGCTCAAATTCCTTTCATCTCATTATATAAAATCCTGATCAAACCATCTGCCACACCGATTTTGGGAACATAAATCTCTTCGGTGTTGGTCCAGCGCATGATGTTGATGTAAATGAGCAGGGCCGGTACAATTACATCGGCGCGGTCCTCGCGCAGTTTGTACAGTTGTATGCGGTCGTGGAGCGATACAGCGCCCAGTTCTTTGTGGTAATCTTTGAGCAATTGCAGCGGCAGGGGTTTGCCTTCCTTGCGTTTGGAGAGCGAGAACACCTTGTTGATGTTTCCGCCCGAACCAATGGCTACCAGCGGCTGGTTGTTTTTGATATTGTTTTTGATGAAATCCTTCATGACGTTCCATTGGGCTTCCGACACCTGGTTGTTGAGGATGCGGATGGTGCCGATGTTGAACGACTCTTTGAATACCATCTGGTTTTTGCTGAACAGGGTAATCTCGGTACTACCACCCCCTACATCGATGTAGAGGTAAGAGCGGGTTTTATCGAGGTTTTCGGCAATATGGTTTTCGTACAGGATACTGGCTTCCTGCTGACCACTGATGATCTCGATGTCAATACCGGTCTGCTCCTTAACCTGGGCTATAATGCCAACTGAGTTTTTGGCATCGCGCATGGCCGAGGTGGCGCAGGCTTTGAGGCCCTCTACCTGGTAGGCATTCATCAGGTGTTTGTAAGCACACATGGTTTGCAGCATCATGTCGGTACGGGTTTGTGAAATGAACCCGTGCTGAAACACATCTATACCCAGGCGCAGTGGCACCCGCACCAGGTTGAGTTTGTTAAACTCCAGGGTTCCATCGGCTTCCCGGATGACCTCGGAAATCAATAGTCTTACAGCGTTTGAACCAATATCAATGGCGGCCAGTCTCAATGCTTAGTACGTTTGTTGGGTTAGATAATCGAATATCGCCACCTGCGAACGGATCTCCTCTTCTCCGGGTTTCACCTCCACATAGCGGTTGCGCTGATCGTTGTCCAAGATACGGCCTTTTACATTTTCTGAAAGCTGAATATTGAGAATCTCTTTCAACTCTTTCTGAATCACAGGATCTGTAATAGGACAAGCCACTTCTACGCGGTGATCCAGGTTGCGCAGCATCCAGTCGGCAGAAGAAATATAGAACTTCTCCTTGCCGCCATTATGGAAAATAAACACCCGGGCATGCTCCAGGTATTCATCGATGATGCTGAGCGCTTTCATATTGTTTTTCCACTTCTTGTTCTGGGTATAGGCGCAGCAGATGCCCCGCATCACGAGGTTTACCTTCACGCCAACCTTGGCGGCTTCGTACAGCTTATTGATGAGGATTTCATCGACCATGCTGTTGAGCTTGATGGTGATTTCGGCTTTGTGTTTCTTGCGGGCTATTTTGATTTCATTGTCAATCAGGTCCAGGAAATGTTTGCGCATATTGACCGGAGCCACCACCAGTGTTTTGCAAAGGCGCAGCGGGGCCAGGGTTTTGGGATTTTCGAGAAAACTAAATACCCGGTTCACATCCGCAATGATGCGTTTGTTGGTCGTGAGCAGGTAGTGGTCGCCATAATAAGCACCTGTGTTTTCGTTGATATTGCCGGTGCTGATGAAAGCGTATTGTTTGATGCGGGAAAACTCGCGTTTTTTAATCACGCAGAGTTTGGCATGTACTTTCATACCAGGCACGCCCAGCAATACTTTCACGCCTTCTTCTTCGAGTTGGGTTTTCCATTTCAGGTTGGCTTCTTCGTCAAAGCGGGCTTTCAACTCGAGTACCACGGTTACCTGCTTACCATTGCGCACGGCATTGATGAGGGCGTTCACCACCTTCGATTTTTTGGCGAGGCGGTAGCAGGTAATTTTGATCTGCGTTACGTTAGGATCAATCGCCGCTTCGCGCAGCATATCTACGATGGAGTCAAAAGCATGGTAGGGCAGGTGCAGCATCACATCGCGCTCGTCGAGCACTTCGAGGATACGTTTGGGTTGCACCAGCAACGGATGAATCATGGCCGAGGGGCGGCGACTTTTATCAGGAAACACTGCTTCCGGGAAGTCCATGAAATCTTTGAAATTATGGATACGGCCGCCAGGCAACAGGTGGTCCTTTTTGGACAGACTGAGCCTGCGGGTCAGGTATTCGAGCAATCCCGGATCAATGGTGCGGTCGTATACAAACCTAACCGCTTTACCTTTCTTCCGGTTTTTAAGGCTTTTCTCCAGCTCGGAGATCATATTCGTATTGAGGTCGTTGTCGATATCCAGTTCTGCATCGCGGGTCACCTTGATGATGTAGCCGAGAAATTTATCGAAACCAAACTGTGCAAAGAGGTTGGGCAGACAAAAACGGACAATATCTTCGAGCAGAATGATGTGTTTTTCCGTTCCGTCTGTCGGGAGGATGATGAAGCGGGGCAGCTCATTCGAAATTTCGATGAGGCTATAACGCTGCATCATCGGGTTTTGAGAACTGCCGAGTACGCAGGCCAGGTAAATGGATTTATCCTTCAGCAATGGCATCTGCGGAATACTTTCAATCATGAGCGGCACCAGGTTGGTCCGCACCTTATCGCTGAAATAGCGGGTCACAAACGCACGTTGCGCGGCATCCAGCTGTTTTTCATTTTTGATGTACACGCCTTCCTTGGCCATATCCTTGAGGATCTGCTGGTAGGTGCGGTCAAAATCTTTTTGCTGCTCCATCACCGTGGTGAGGATCTCGTCCAGGATTTTCTGCGGATTATCTTCCAGGTAAATTTTGGCTGCTTTGCCAAATATCTTCATGCGGTAAAGGGTAGCCACGCGTACCCTGAAAAACTCGTCGAGGTTGTTCGAAAATATACCCAAAAAACGCAACCGTTCCTGTAGGTGCACATCGGTGTCTTTCGCCTCCTGTAACACCCTTTCGTTGAAAGAAAGCCAGCTTAAGTCTCTTGTAATGGTTTTTTCCAAACGTCTTGTTGCCATAAATGCGCCCTGTTAGTTTAATCCGCGAAATTACACTTGCGATAACTGATGGAATGTTAAGTTATTGTAAGTTAACAAAAATGAAGGAGAGAGGCAAGAGGGGGAAAAGGTCAATGGTGAAAGGTCAATGGTCAATAGTCAGAGGTGAGAAGTGAAAGGTGAGACGGTGCGAGAAGTGGAACCGGAGAGCGCAGTCCCCAGCAGGTCTGAACAGGATAGGCTGCTTTGTCAATGGTGAATAGCCTGCCCCGCCCAATGCGGGGGTCAATGGTCAATAGTCAATTGGGGGGTGATCTTTTTGTCAGAGGTGAGACGTGAAAGGTGAGACGGCGCGAGAAGAGGAACCGGAGAGCAGAGTTCCCGGCAGGTGTGAACAGGATGGGCTGCTTTGTCAATGGTGAATAGCCTGCCCCGCCCAATGCGGGGGTCAATGGTCAATTGGGGGGTGATCTTTTTGTCAGAGGTGAGAAGTGAAAGGTGAGACGGCGCGAGGACGAAAGAACTTCCTGATGTTTCCCCTTGATGTCATCTCCAAAGGAGTCCTATGGACCTGCGTGTAGCGCAGCGGAATGCAGGATTTGCTCAGAACAACAATGATCCGGAGTGCTTGTACCAACTCGTTCACATTCTCAAAGCCCCTTGAGCCTGTCGAAGGGAGCTTTGACAACAGACCGTCTTGGATGATCATTCAGTAAAGTTCTGGAAGTGTTTAGTTGTGCAGGAAATCTCAAATCTTACATCCTAAATCAGACATCAGACAAACGGTCTAATCCTGTTTCCTGGCCTTGGCCACCAATGCAGTTGTAGAATAACCTGCCGTGATAGGAATGATGCGTACTTCGCCGCCGTAAGATTGTACAAACGAAGCTCCGGCAATTTGTTCGGGAGTATAGTCACCGCCTTTGGCCAGCACATCGGGTTTTACCTGTTGGATGAGCAGTTCGGGTGTGTCTTCATCAAAAATAACCACGGCATCCACAAAGGTTTGGGCGGCCAGGTTCCAGCTGCGGGCTATTTCGTCGAGCAGGGGGCGTTCGGGACCTTTGGCCTGGCGCCTTACCGATGCATCACTGTTGAGGCCCACCACCAGGCGATTGCCCATTTCGGCGGCTTGCAGCAGCGAGTCGATATGCCCCTTGTGCAGTAGATCGAAACAACCGTTGGTGAACACAATTTTTTCACCTTTCAATCGCCAGCCGGCACACAGGTGTGGTATGCTTCCCCGGTTAAAAATTTTATTCGCTATCAGCTGCCGCTTGTTCATTGCCTTTGGTTTTGTTGAATACCGGTAACAATAATACGGAAAGGAAACCGAGAATGATGAGGATAATGGTTTGAATACCCCACGACATCCAGCCAAAAGCCAGCGCCGGTTCTTCGCCGATGGCATAGAGGTTCATCAGCGCTTCTTTGATGATGAGCTGGTAAGCACCAATCCCGCCTGGCGCTACAATAAAGCCGAGGGTACCGAGCGTAAGCAGCGTTAGACCAGCGCCTACACCCAGGTGAGTGGTATCTTCAAAAGCGAGGAAACCTACCTGAACCATGAGGTAATAACAAAGCCACACCATCAGGCTGTAGCCGATAAAACCCCACCTGTTTTTGATGTTGCGGATAGAAGTGAAACCGGTCCAGAATCCCTTGAGGATATTGGTGATTTTCTGACCAATCGGTTTTTTGCTGAGGCTTTTGAGCAGGAATATAAGTCCTGCAATCGCCACTGCTATACCGGCCAATGCCAGTCCTACCGAAGCGGGACTCAGGTTGCTGAGTTTGGTCCAGATGGGCACCCAGATTTTTTCGTTGAGGTATTGGGCTTCAAAAATGGTAGTGAGGATGGCTACCAGCAGCAGGCACAGCATGTCTACCGTGCGTTCGGCGATCATGGTACCCGCCAGTTTATCGGCAGGTATGCCTTCGTACTTGGTGAGCACAGCGCATTTAGCCACTTCGCCCATGCGGGGAGTAGCCAGGTTAACGAGGTAACCGATCATCACGGCCATGAAGGTGTTGCCCAGTCCGGGTTTCTTGCCCAGCGGGGTAATCATCATCTGCCAGCGCAGGGCACGGGCAAGGTGACTGGCTATACCAATGAGCAGCACACCGGCCAGGGGCAGGTAGTTGACCCGTTTAAAATACTGCAGCAGGTTTTTAAAGTCGATGCCTTTGGTAGACAGCCACAGCAATAACAGGCCGAGCCCGAAAAAAATAAAAAATTTCAGCCGGTCTTTCTGCTTTTTCGATAAAGCCATAAGGTAGGGTTAGAGTTTGTTGTCTTCTTTCGGGAAAATCACGATGGGTTCGAAAGTCTTGGCGGCTTCAAAATCCATGTGGGCATAAGCGATAATGATCACTACATCGCCGGGCTGTACCTTGCGGGCAGCGGGGCCGTTGAGGCAAATGGTGCCGGTGTTGCGTTTGCCTTTGATCACGTAAGTCTCCAGGCGTTCGCCGTTGTTGATGTTCACGATCTGAACCTTCTCGTTCTCGATCAGGTTGGCGGCATCCATCAGGTCTTCATCAATCGTAACGCTGCCGATATAGTGC
>Ga0247823_10004042_pt1 | contig 11775 bp, 13 predicted proteins | sample 13C_PalmiticAcid_2_FD_192426 | JGI IMG/M metagenome (GOLD analysis project Ga0247823, IMG submission 192426) | Soil microbial communities from agricultural site in Penn Yan, New York, United States - 13C_PalmiticAcid_Day30 | ecosystem: Environmental > Terrestrial > Soil > Agricultural land...
TCAGTGTTTATCACTCAACGCGTATTTTTTCATCAAATTTAAAATACTCCAGAATTATATTCTCTGTAAAAGGTTTAGCCAAAACTTCGACGTTTCTGTCGGCCGCAGCGCGCGTCTTTATATTCGCGGGTGATGGACCTTTTTTCGGCCCGGCGCGTAATATTGATAGGGGCAAAGTACCGGAGATATCGTCGTCGAAACGCAACTGATGATCATCAGCGGCCTGATCGCAATCGTCATTGCCTGCGCGGCCGTGGCCCGCAAACTTCGCTCGAATACGCGTGAGCTTGACCGGGCATTATGGGTGCAGTGGCGACGTGGTTGACCTTCGACATGGCAAGCAACCGGGCGACTGCAAAGTTACGGATATTCGCGAGGCACGGGAGTGGCGTGATCGGACCGGCGAGATTGCCGACTGGGTCGTCGCCAATGTGCCATGGACTATCGCCGTTCCAGAATGGCCGGGTTTCAACGACCGCTGGCCGCTGCTGTCGCTGACCGACCTTGCCGCTGTGGAAGCCGAGTTGCTGCGGCGGGGTGAAGCGCTGGATGCCGGGGATGCCGATTTCGACGCGATTGTGGGGACGCTGACAGGCCGCCCGAGCGTTTGGAGCGCGGCCGCCGACTGGCTCACTTCGAACCCCGAGGCCGACATAAAAGATGCGGAGTTTTTCCGCCTCTTCGGGGAGATGTCGCGTGCCGAACTGATCCTGGCAGCCATCGAACATAAACAGCGACTCTTGCGCGGGTCATGAGATCCAAAAGCCCGGTCAGCCTTATTTTGCTCAAGCAGCACTCTCGCTTTCGCAGCACGAGCGGACCGAGCATGATTGGGCGAGCCGCGAAACATGGCTATATCGCGTCGCCACTGGGACGCCGCGATTCTTGCCGGAATGGTGAAGGCGGGCCCCGGCAGTGCTTCAGTCCTAACGCTTATACGCCATCCGTTCGGCCGATTTGCCAATTTCAGACCGTGTGGCTTTGGAGGCAGATCGGATATAGCGGCCCCCTCCCTTCCCATTCCCTCCAATAGGTCCATTCAATGCCATCACCGAGCGGCAAGCGCGTCCTTTTACTCCACAATGCGAAGGCGCGGCAGGGCGATGGCGCGTTGGAGCCGGTGTACAACAAACTCGAAGCCGGCGGCTTAGTCGTCACCGTCGAACCTTTCGAAAATCTTCCCGAGATAGCGCGCGACATCACGCGTTTACACCAGTCGGCGGATGCGATCGTCGTTTGCGGCGGGGATGGATCGATCTCGTCGTCGGCACCGGCGGTGATCGAGAGCGGCCTCCCGCTAGGCATCATTCCGGCCGGCACTGCCAACGATCTCGCGCGGACGCTTTCGATTCCTCTCGACTTCGCCGCGGCCGCCGACGTCATAGTTGCCGGCCACAAAAAGCAGATCGATATCGGCATGGTGAATGGTCATGCCTTCTTCAATGTCGCAAGCATCGGTCTCAGCAGCGAGTTGGCGCAGAAAATGGACCCCGGCATCAAGAAGCGTTTTGGAAGGTTAGGCTATGCCGTCGCGGCGCTCCGCATCATGGCGGGCGCGAGGCGCTTTCGCGCGAGGATTGTAGAGAAGGGAAGCGGCACGAGTGTCAGAACCTACCAGATCGCGATCGGGAACGGCCGCCTCTACGGCGGGGGCAATGTCGTTGAAGAGACGGCCGCTATCGATGACGGCGCGCTGGATCTCTACAGCCTGGAAATGCGCAACCTCTGGAAATCGGCCCTGATGGCACGGGCCTTTCGGAGCGGCACGCACGGGGCCTGGAAGGAAGTGCGGACCGCGCGGTGCGTGGAATTCGACATTGAAACACGGCGTCCGATGCCGATCAACACCGACGGCGAGATCGTGACCGCAACTCCGGCTCGTTTCAGCGTTTTGCCTGGAGCAGTCACGGTTTTTACACCCCTCGACGCCGGCGTCGGTCATCGGTCCGCCCGCCTCTACCATAGCTGATATAGCCGCATAGACTATCAGCCAAAGTGGCTGCCACCGCTTCGGCGAGCGTGTTTGTATGGGACGAACTGAATCATTACAGGGATAGAGTGCCGCTTGGTCGCGCACGCGGGTCTCAAACTGAAAAATGGATTGCCCGAAAGACGAGGTAGAGACCGCAGCCAGCCAACAGCATGCCCGCGGCCGTGGTCCAGGCAGCATGCATCCATTTGCTACGTCGGGCATGGCCATATGCCGAAGCGAACGCGTAATAGGCTGCTATGCCGACCAGCGGCACCAAGAGTAAATTGATCAGGTCCATTCAGCAGGAGAAACGCACCGCACCAAGCGAGGCTGCATTCCCCGTGTTGCTGGGCATCAGAAAGGGGGGAACTGGGACGAGCGCTCCGGTGTCCAACAACTCTATCGGCAAATAGGAACGCTATATTTATGCGATGGCAGCGTGTAGCCGCCATAGCACCGCGTCCACATTCCACCCCATCTGTGCCTTCCCCGATGTGAAGCGCGTCAGTGCTCGTACCGCGGGAACCGGCGACCTTAAGACTGGCGCCTCGTAGCGCCCAGACTGAGGCATACGATTGTGAGGAGGCGAGCGAAGTTGGGATACAACCAATAGTGGCCATAACATTCCCTTCGCGTCGTGAAGAGTTGCCAGTCATTTCGATTTCGTGCGCTGCCAGTCCAGCCCGCATGCTATACCCTCCGTCCGGGGCAATGGTCGGCGATAGCGATCGAGCATCCGCCCCTCGCTATGGTTGCCGACAAGGCCGCGTTCTGCGGTCCAGGCCGACTCCAGGCGCTCGCCAAACAATTGGGCGCGCAAATCTCGGTCGATAATGCCGCGCCGGGGACACGTGTGTCGCTGACCCGTACCGCGCACATCGCACGGCAGGTCGCGGCCAATGACGAAGCGGAGATCGCCGCAGTCTGATCTGCTCTCTCGATCGGGAACAGGAACAAAGGATTTTGCGGATCATCCGCCGGGCGCTTCGGCCGGTCGGCGCGATAGGGGTTTGCCCCTTGCTTCCGAATATAGCGAGACGAGCTCGGGAGTTTACCGCCGCGTTGCAGCTAGGAGTCGCTTGATGTGAGCCGCCACGCTTTCCGGATCATAGGGCCGTTGGAAATGCGGACCCTCATCGCATAAGTGGCCTGCAGCCTTCGCTGCCGAATCGATGTTGCCGGCAAGGACAATCTCGACATCGGGATAACGGTCCCTGACCCATATCCGCAACTCGAACGCGTTGAACTGCCCCGAAAGCTCCACGTCCGCCAGCAGTGCGTCGATTTTCATGGCGCCCTCCTCGAGCGCGATGATCACCTCATCGGACGTTGCCGCTTCAAAAACCTTGTAACCGCAGTGCCGAAGATATTCGGCGAGCGCGTTGCGGCTGCTGGCGAGCAAACAAAGAGAGCGGACGTTCTGCGACACATCAGAGCGCTCGCTCTCAGGGTGTTCAGATTTAGACGTTAGACCTCGATGCCTTCCGCCAACGTCAGCGCATCCTCCACATCAACGCATGAGTATCGCAAGCACGGTCGCAACTGCCATCAATCGACCCAATCGCGATCGAGTGACCGGGCGCCGAATAGCATCATAACCGCTGAAATGACGTAGAACAGCAGGCAACCCATCATCGCATATTTCAGCCCGTCACTGCCATAAACCGGCAGCAACGCGTCCGAGAGCCCTCCCAATATATAGATGCCGAGCCCGGGGCCGAGCAGGTTGTTGATGAACAGGAAGCTTGCTGTGGCGGTGGTGCGCATTTGCGACGGCACGAGATGCTGGACGGCAGCAATGACCGGCGCCAGCCACACATAGCCCAACGCCATCGGGATGGTGAACAGGACAAAGGTCAGCGGAAGCGAGTCCGACAATATGCCGCCGGCGAAGACGGGCGCCGCGACCAGAAAGCAAAAGGCCGGCACCCTCGCGAGCGCTTTTTTGTCCTTCCGGCCAACGCGGTCGCCGATCACGCCACCAAGCAGTACTCCGACACCCCCGCCGAGCAGCAGCATCGTCCCGAAGAAGAGCGATGTCCCCTCCAGATCGAGACCAAAGCTGCGCTGCAGGAGCGTCGGAAGCCAGAACGCCATGCCATAGCCCATGATCGAGCTGGACGCTGCGCCGAGCGCGAGGAACCAGAAGCTGCGCTTTCGTGACAGGATGGCCAGAACGCCCCGAAGGCGCATGGTGTCAGGCGCGCCGGCAGCGCGAGGAGGGTCCCGAACGATCAGCCGAAACAGAGGGGCCAGCGCGATGCCGGCCAATCCCACGACAATGAAAGCGGCCCGCCAGTCGACGTTCGCTGCGATATAGCCCCCGAAATACACGCCCAAAGCCGAGCCCAGCGGGATCCCGAGCGAATAGATGGCGAGGGCTCTCGCGCGCTGTGCCGACGGGAAATAATCCGAGATAAGAGAAAATGACGGTGCGACGCCCCCCGCCTCGCCCACCCCTACGCCGAGCCGGCAAAGGAAGAGCGACCAGAATCCGCCCGCCAGGCCGCACAAGGCGGTGAAGCCGCTCCAGACTGCCAATGAGCCGGTGATCACCCAGGTGCGGCCCGTGCGATCGGCGAGCCAGGCCAGCGGAATGGCCGCAGTCGAGTAGAGCAGGGCAAAGGCGATGCCCCCCAGCAGGCCGAGTTGCGTATCGCTAAGGCCCAGTTCCGCCTGAACGGGCACGGCGAGAATGCCCAATATCTGTCGGTCGATAAAATTGAAGGTGTAGACAAGGAGGAGCATCAGGAGAACAAGCCCCCGATAGGAGCTCGACCCATGGCCTTCGGCTGCATCGGCCGGCGAAACTGACAGACCCTTTTTCACGCGGCATTTCCTTCATCGCAGACCGCTTGGCCGGTCGATTTTCCTTTGGTGCGCTCTGGCGCGCAGGCGTCCGCTACAGGCTCCATTGCATGATCCTCGGTATGCAGCAGCGGGTACCGGCCATTTCTTTCAATCGATCGCCTTCCGGCCCGCGCCGGCCAAAAGCCACGCCGCATTGTCATGGCGCCATTCGGCGGCGATATCGGCCGGAAGCCCCAGTTCGTCGATTTGCGCCGCGAGGTCGGCGGGTCCCAGCCGGGAAACCCAGGCTGATGCTCCGAACAGGACGCGACCACGCAACGCGCCGCGAGCCTGTGCGAGCAAGGGTTCCCAACCCGACCCCGCACGGCCCATGAAGCGCGGGCTGTGGCTGGACAGTTCGAGATGGACGTTGGGATGCCGCTGCACGATCGCTATCGCATCCGATATCCACGGCCATCCGCCGTGACCGATCAAAATCGTCAAATCGGGAAACGCCGTCGCGACGCGATCGATATTCCGTACATCCGAAATATCGAGCGAGATGGAGCGATTGAAATTCTGTCCGGCATGAATCCAGATCGGCAGATTGAGCCGTTGCGCCGTCTCGAATATCGGCGCCAGTGCCGGGTCAGATGCCGGGACGGCCTCCCAGAAGGGTGAAACCGACACCCCGCCAATGTTCCAGTCGCGCAGCGCATATTCGATCTGCGAGGCGGCTTCGTCGGGCGCGCGTAAGGAAACGCCCAGCCAGCATGTCAGGAGGTCGGGCGCCATAGCCGCGAGGCGGGCGATCGATCGATTGGCATCAGCGCCGGACCGTCCGCGCCAGGGGAAGCCGTGCAGCACCTGATGCGTGATCCCATCGGCGCGCAGGCCCGCGATGTAATCGTGGTCCGCGACATCGAAGCCGCTACCCGCGTCGATCAGATAATGGACCGCAGAATGGGGATCGGCGGCGAGCCGGCGGCGATAGGCTTCCAGGTCCACCCCTGCCCGCCGCGTCAGGGGCTCAGCGAATTTCTCGAGGTAATCGGATGCTGCGATAGCAAAGCCGGTAAGATAAGCTTCCCACACGTCGCGGTCGCCATGGACCGCGCAGATGTCGATGATGCCGGGCCCGGCGCTACCGTGAGCCATTGATACGGTCCCGCTTCAATATGATGCCGTTCGCCTCGCGATCCCAGACGTCCGCCGTTCGCCCTTCAGCGCGCAGCTCGGTCTTCAGGATCTTCGCGGTCGGTGTCTTGGGAAGATCGTCGAGGATACGGATGTAGCGCGGCACCATGTAATAGGGCATCCGGACGCGCAGATGATCGACGAGGGCGACCGGATCGATCGACGCTCCGGGGTTAGACGATAGCGCCACCATGACTTCATCTTCGCCGAATTCGCTGGCAACGGCATAGGCGGCGGCTTCGCGGACCGCACCGAACGACAGGCATTCGCGCTCGACCTCATAGGAGGAAATATTTTCCCCCCGGCGGCGTATCGAGTCCTTGGCGCGGTCGACGAAATAATAATCGCCGTCGGCCGAGCGGCGGAACAGGTCGCCCGTGTGGAACCAGCCATTGCGCCAGACCGCGGCCGTCGCTTCGGCATTGCCGGCGTAGCCATGGGACGTCGACCACGGGCGGTCGGCACGGACCAGCAGTTCGCCGACCTCGCCGGACGCGACCTCCCGATCCTGCGCATCTGCGATACGCAAGGTCACGCCGGCGCGCGCGCGCCCGCAGCTTTCGGCATCGGCCTGATCTTCGCGTGACAGGATCGGCACCGCCAGTTCGGTCATGTTGAACATGGTTCGGGTGGCGACGCCGAAGCGCGCGGAAAAATCCGTCGCCGTCTGCCCGTGCGGCAGGACATAAGCCCATTGCAGCCCGTGATCCCGTTCACCGGGCGCTGACGCCTGCTTGTTCAGAAATCCCGCCATCGCGCCCAGAAGCGTGCAGCAGGTCGACCGCGTTTCGCGTACCACGTCCCAGAAACGCCCGGTCTCGAACTGTTCGGGCAGCGCGATCGAGTGCCCCAGCAAAAGGGTGCCGATGGTTCCGATCGTCCCGCCGGCGTGAAACAGCGGCAAGGTCACAAGATAGCGCAGGTCGGCGCAGCTCTTTTCCTCGAACGCGACGAGAGCGGCCGTCGCGCCGTGGCAATAGGAACTGAGGACCCCCTTCGATGGCCCGGTCGTTCCCGACGTATATATGATCGCCTGCTCGTCCCAGGGCTCGATGGGCTCCTCCAGCCGGAGCAATGCCGCGTCGATGCCGGCATCGAGGTAGTCGCCGCCCAGCAACGACCTGGCTCCCTTTGGATCGACCTTGGGCTGGTCGATCAGCAACGCCGGCAACGCCGGGTCGATGTCCGCCTCGTCAAGCCGCGAAACAAGGCTGGAATGACAGATGATCAGTTTCGGTTCCGCAATCTCGACCGCATTGCGCAGGATCGAGCCGCGATAGGCAAGATTGATCGGTGCGTAGACCGCACCCAGCCAGTTGATCCCGAACCATACGCGCAAGGCGTCGGGTCCGTTGGGAAGCCAGCTCATCACGCGGTCGCCGCGCGCGACGCCGAGCTGCGCCAGTCCCGTCGCGACCAGACGGGCCTGCCGGCCCATTTCGGCAAAGCTCCACTGTCCGCCGCCGGGAAAAACGGCGTAAGCCTGTTCGCCGCGTTCGACTTCCCATCGCTCGAGCGCATAGCGCAATACGGACTGGTGCCGCGGCGGAACGTCGGGGTCGATCCAGCTGAAAATGCTCATTGGTTCACCTGCCCGTAAATGTCGGCTTGCGGTTCTCGATAAAGGCGCTGGCACCTTCCCTCGCATCTTCGGTTTCGAAAAAACAGGTCTGGTGCGCGGCTTCCTGCAACATGGCGCGGGCGTCGAGATTGCGGCCCTCCGACGCTGCGAGCAGCCTTTTCTGCATCGCGATGATGCGGGTCGGACCGTTCGCCAGCCGGTCCGCCAAAGCCGCGACGCCATCCATGAATTCGCCGTCGTCGAACATATGTGTCGCGAGGCCGATCGCTATCGCTTCTTCCGCTCCGACGGCACGCCCGGTCGCGAAAATCTCGAACGCGCGCGCGGGTCCGACGACGTGGCCAAGATAGGCGGCATTCCCGAGCTGTGCGATTTTAACGAGCCCGCTTCCCATGACCGCAGAGCGCGCCATGCACCTTATGTCCGCAGCGCACGCAAGTTCGGTGCCGGCGCCGAACGACAGGCCGTTGACCGCCGCGATGACGGGCTTGGGACACCGGGTCATGAGCTGGGCGACCCGCATGTAAAGGCTGGACTTGTCGGTCGGATCGACAGCGGCCCGCTCATGATCGAAGTCGCCTTCGAGGAAGGCCTTGAGACCCGCGATATCGTCACCGGCGCAAAAAGCGCGGCCCGAACCGGTAAGAACGACCGCCCGGACATCATCGTCGCGTTCCGCGGCGTGAAAGGCCTTGAGGAGTTCAAGACCCAATATCCGGTCGATCGCGTTCAGCGCCGCCGGCCGGTTCATCGTCAGCCAGAGAATGCCGCCCTCGCGGCGCACCTGCAGGCAGTCATTGTCATGTGCGCTTGGCATGGAGACTCCAGTCATGGTTTGCGTCGCCCCGTGTGCGGCTGAACCAGCGCGGATAGCCGTGCAGCGTCTGGCCGCCGTCGATCAGGATTTCCGCGCCGGTGATGAAAGTGGAACGGTCGCTCAAAAGGAAAAGCGCAAGCTCGGCGATGTCTTCCGGTTGGCCGAGGCGGCCGACAGGCGTCTCGCCGACGATGTCGGCGCTGATGTCAGGATCGGCGAGCAGCCCCGACGTCATGCGCGTTTCGATGACCCCGGGCATGATCAGGTTGGCACGAATGCCGTGCGCGCCGAGCTCACCCGCGAGCGTCCGCGAAAGCATCCGCAAGCCCGCCTTCGATGCGCCATAAGCGCCAAACAGCTCTGCAGCATGGGCGGCGGCGGTCGACGCGTTGAACACCAGAGCTCCGCTCCGGCTCGTGCCGATCATCAGCCGGGCGGCGGCTTGCGCAACGAGAAAGCTTCCCGTCAGGTTGACGTCGATATGCTGCTTCCAGTCCTTGACCGCCACGTCCAGCAGCGCGCCATAGCGGCCGATACCGGCGTTGATGAAGGCACCGTCTAGCGCGCCGAGACGATCAGAAAGCTGTGCGGAAAGACGGTCGACATCCTCTGCCTCGGCTTGATCGCAGGCCATGGCGATCACCTCATGTCCCGTTCCGTCCAGTTCCTTCGCGAGCAGCTCGATCGGGTCGACATGCCGGTCGGTCAGACACAGGCGGGCTCCGGCGGCCCGCAGCAGCCGCGCGGTCGCGACCCCCATGGCTCCCGCCGCGCCCGACACGAGAAAGGTCCGGCCAGCGAGCTCCTGCACCGGCCCGCTCACAGCCTCGCTCCGCCCGATGCGTGGATCACCTCGCCCGTGACATAGGATGCGTCGCGCGAGATCAGGAACGCGACGACCGAGGCGATTTCCTGTGGCTCGCCGTAGCGCCGGAGCGGTATCTGTTCCATCATCCGCAGCCGCAGGCGATCCTGGCTGCCATCGGCGGGATTGGTCATTTCGGTCTCGGTCATGCCCGGCGCGACGGCATTGACCCGGATTTTATGCCGGGCGAGCTCCATCGCGGCGCCCTTCGTCAGCGAGACCACTCCGCCTTTGGATGCGACATAGGCGATCTGCCGGGTCATTCCCTTGTAGGACATCGAGGCGATATTGACGATCGCTCCGCCGCCGCCGCGCGCGATACGGCAGCGGGCGAAATTCCTCGTGAGCAGATGCACCGCGGTCAGGTTGATCTCGATCACGCGGTCCCAGTCGGCGTCGGGAAAATCCTCGATCGGCGCCATGCTGACGATCCCCGCATTGTTGACGAGAGCGTCCATGCCGCGCTGATCGGCCCAGTCGACCAGGTCGGTGATCTGGTTCCGGTCGTCGAGATCGGCGACGCGATACTCGGCCGCAAGCTCGGCCGCGAGCGGCGCGAGGGTCCCCGCGTCGCGATCGGTCAGAAGCAACCGCGCGCCGCGCGCCGACAGCGTCCGGGCGGCAACCGCTCCGATCCCGCCGGCGGCGCCGGTGACCAATATGGTGAAGCCTTCGAGTGAATTGGCAATTGTCACGGTCTTATCCAGCCTCCATCGACAAATAGTGCGTGGCCGGTGACGTAGCTGGCGTCGTCGGACCCCAGCCACAGCACCGCTTCCGCAATTTCTTCCGGACGCGCGAGGCGTCCCAGCGGCAACGAACGCGCAAATTTCTGCGAATGACGGTGCAGATTTGCGTCCGATTTGAGCATTTCAGTATCGACAAAGCCGGGACAGACCGAGTTGACGCGAACGCCGGCTGGTCCGAATTCGAGCGCGAGCGACCGCGTCAGCGAAATCAGCCCGCCCTTCGAGGCGTCGTAGGAGCATTGATCCTTCATCCCGTAGGCGGCGGCCGAAGCGATGTTGACGATCGCGCCGCGCGCCTGCCGCAACGCTTCCTGCGCAGCCCTCGCAAGGAGAAAGGGACCCGTCAGATTCACGTCCAGAACCTTGCGCCAATAATCGGTCTTGTGGCTGGCGAGCGGAGCGGCGCGTCCGATCGCGGCATTGTTGACGAGGACAGCGAGCCTCCCTTCCCCGTCGCAAGCTTTGGCAACAATCCCGGCGCAGGCATGCTCGTCCGAAATATCGCCCGGAACCGCGATCGCATCGCTTCCCTTTTCGCGCAGCGCGGCAACAGCCCGATCGACGTCGGCAGGGTCCCGGTCGTTGATCGCCACCCGTGCGCCGCGCGCGCCGAACGCATACGCAATCGCCAGTCCGATCCCCCGCGCCGCGCCCGTCACCAGCACCGGCCGGCCACTCATATCACCCTGATAGGTCATCGCCGCATCCACCCCCCGTCGACGAAAAGCGTGTGGCCTGTGACATAGCTCGCGCGCTCTGACGCGAGCCATGCCACGGCGGCTGCAATCTCTTCCACTCGCCCGGTCCGCGCGATCGGCAGGGTCGCGACAAGACGTTCCGCCACCGCCGCCAAATCGGGCGCTTCCTTCAACATCTCGGTATCGACGAAGCCCGGGGCCACCGAATTGGCACGGACGCCCATCGGGCCCAGTTCGACCGCCAGCGAGCGCGTCAGCGTCGCGAGTCCGCCTTTCGACGCGTCATAAGCGGCCTGTCCCGCAAAGCCGACGACGGCCACCGAAGCGAGGTTGACGATGGCGCCCCGCGTTGCCGCAAGATCGTCGGTCAGTTCGCGAACGAGACGGAACGCCGCCGACAGGTCGATGTCGATGACGCGGTCCCATGCCGCGTCGCCATGCGCGGCAACGTTGCCGCGAAACTCGACGCCGGCATTGTTCACCAGCACGGCAATCGCACCATGGGCGGTGCGCGCCGCATCAGCGATCCGGCGCGGCGCCGCGCGATCCTGCAAATCCGCGACCAGCGTCTCGATCGCTGTGCCTTGGCCACTGCATTTATCGGCGGTTTCGGCGAGACCGGTTGCATCGCGATCGACGAGCAGCAAGGGCGCGCCCTCGTTCGCCAGCCGTATCGCGATCGCGCGGCCGATCCCGCGCGCGGCACCGGTCACGATCGCGGGGCGCTGCATGAAACGCGCTTCGGTCATTCGAAAACGCTCAAGGGATGCGCGTGTCGCCGATATCGCCCTTCCCACCGCACCGCGGTCGGATAGTCGACCGGGCGCCGCCGCTCGATCGCCTGATGAAACGACCCCGCCTCGATCGGGCGCTCGACGATGAACGACAAGGCATCCGATCCCGCACCAAAGCCATAGGACAGAAGCCCGACCCGGTCGCCCGGCTGCCGTCCTTCCATTTGACGGAGCAGTGCGGCCAACGGCGATGCCGCGCCGAGGTCGCCGAGCATCGGCGCAACCGATCCGCCGGCAAAAAGCTCCGCATCGATCCCTGCGGCGCGCGCCAGTCGCCCCGTCAGCCGGCCATCGGGCTGCTGCGCCGCAGG
>Ga0247823_10004043_pt1 | contig 11774 bp, 10 predicted proteins | sample 13C_PalmiticAcid_2_FD_192426 | JGI IMG/M metagenome (GOLD analysis project Ga0247823, IMG submission 192426) | Soil microbial communities from agricultural site in Penn Yan, New York, United States - 13C_PalmiticAcid_Day30 | ecosystem: Environmental > Terrestrial > Soil > Agricultural land...
TGGTGGTGCTGGGCGCGGCCCTGCTGATGCAACTGGGTGGCCTGTCGATGGCGATGGGCGCGTTCCTCGCGGGCGTGCTGCTGTCCGAATCGACCTTCCGCCATCAGATCGAGGCGGACATCGAGCCCTTCCGCGGCATCCTGCTGGGCCTGTTCTTCCTGGGCGTGGGCATGGCCCTGGACCTGGGCGTGGTATGGGGTCATTGGCCGCTCATCCTGAGCGCGGTGCTGGCGATGATGCTGGTCAAGGCCATCGCCATCTATGTGGTCGCCCGCTTGACCCGGACCTGCCATGCCGAGGCGCTGGATCGCGCGGTGGTCATGGCGCAGGGCGGTGAATTCGCGTTCGTCCTGTTCGGCGCGGCCGCGGCGGCCCATGTCATCGACGCGGAAATCGCCGCCAACCTCACCGCGATCGTGGTGTTGTCGATGGCGCTGACGCCCTTGTTCGCCACCTTGTTCCGTCGCTTCGCGCCCAAGACCCAGGCCAATCTGGAAGGCGTGGACAAGGCGGAAGGCCTGAGCGGCAGCGTGCTGATCATCGGTTTCGGCCGCTTCGGCCAGGTGATGAGCCAGTCGTTGCTGGCGCGGGATGTGGACGTGACCATCATCGACAACGACATCGAGATGATCCGCAGCGCCGAGGAGTTCGGTTTCAAGATCTATTACGGCGACGGCACGCGCCTGGACGTGCTGCACGCCTCGGGGGCCGACAGCGCCCGCGCGATTGCGGTCTGCATCGACCAGCGCGAGTCGGCGAGCCGCATCGTCGAACTGGCCAGGCAGGAATTTCCGCAGGCCAAGCTGCTGGTCCGCTCGTTCGATCGCGAGCATTCGCTGGCGCTGGTCGCCGCCGGCGTCGATTTCCAGATCCGCGAAACCTTCGAGTCGGCGGTGAACTTCGGTCAGGCGGCCCTGATCCATCTGGGCGTGCCGGAGGACGAAGCCGCCGAAATCGCCGAGGAAGTGCGCCGACTGGACGCCGAGCGGTTCGAACTGGAAATCGCCGCGGGCGACGTGCGCGCCGGTATCCCGCTGATGCGCGGCAACCAGCCGTTCAAGCCGACGCCCACGCCGTTTACCCCGCCCCGTCGCGAAGCGAGGGCGCTCAATGACGAGGCTGCCGAGGCCATCGGCGAGGAAGAGGAATGAGGCGTCAGCGAACCGGCGATTGACGGTCCGCGCGCAGGAAACCGGCCATCGCCGACCAGTAGCGTGGCGACAGGGACAAGTCATCGTGGCCGGCTTCCGGGAAATCGACCACCTGCGGCGGCGTCGGCGCAGCGGCGATCAACCGGTCGGTATGCCGGGGAGGAACCACCGCGTCCCGTCCGGCGCGCAGGACCAGCCATTCCCCCCGGTGGGCTCGCAGCCCGCTCGCCGAGTCATAGCGATCGCGCAGCAACCAGCGCACCGGCAGCCAGGGATAGTGGGTGGCGGCGACTTCGGACAGGCTGTCGAACGGCGTGACCAGCACCAGCCGATCGACCGGGCGGTGAGCGGCGACCTGCACGGCCACGCCGCTGCCCAGGCTGCGGCCGACAATTGCGATCCGGCCCTGGGGATGGCGGCGGCGGACCTCGTCGTAGAGGGCCAGCGCATCGGCCACCAGCGTGGTCTGGTCCGGCTCGCCGGGGTTGGGTCCGTATCCGCGATAGGGCAGCAGATAGACGGTCCAGTCCGGCAGGCTGCGATCGAAGTCGGCGGCGTTGTCCTGCACGCGTTCGGCGTTGCCGCCGAAGTAGATCAGCGCATCCCGCTGTCGCGGATGCAGTTGCCAGCCACGCAGGGCGAGTCCGTCACGCCGGAGCTCGAAGTTCGTATCCGCGGCCGTGGTCCGGGTGGCCTGCGGGAAGTAGATGAAATGGCGTTGCTGCACATACATGCCGGCGCACAGTGCCAGCCAGAGCAGCAGGGGCAGGGCGGCGATGGCCAGCCACGGCCACATGCGACGCCTCCGCGCGTCAGCCATGCCGCTTGCGGGCCGCCTCGAAGGCGGCGAGTTGTTCGGGCGTGGCCTCCGGCTGGTGGCGCGCCTTCCACTCCGCGAAAGGCATGCCGTAGATGCGCTCGCGCGCCTGTTCCTTGTCCAGCGGCACGCCCCGTTCGGCGGCGGCTTCGCGATACCAGTCGGCCAGGCAGTTGCGACAGAAGCCGGCGAGGATCATCAGGTCGATGTTCTGCACATCGGGACGCTGCTCGTTCAGGTGCTGGAGCAGGCGACGGAAGGCGGCGGCTTCAAGGGTGGTGGTGTCGGTCATCGGGGTTCCTGTGACGGCGTTTCCGCGGAGCGGCCGCGCCGCCGCTCACACAGGAAAGCCGGAATCGGGGAGAATGTACGGACTTTACACCGCTCCGATCCCCTCCGATCCCGATGACTGCCCGAATCCTGGACGGCCGCCGCGTTGCCGAAAACCTGCTTGACGAACTGAAGGCGCGGGTGGACGCGCGTCTGGCTGCGGGCGGGGACCGGCCGGGGCTGGCGGTAGTGCTGGTGGGCGGCGACCCCGCGTCCACCGTGTACGTGCGCAACAAGCGCCGGGCGGCGGAGAAGGTCGGCATCCATGCCTACGACTACGATCTGCCCGAGGGCACCGGCGAAGCGCAGTTGCTGGCCCTGATCGACCAGTTGAACGCGGACCCGAAGATCCACGGCATCCTGGTGCAGCTGCCGCTGCCGGGTATTCCCGATGCCAGCCGCCTCATCGAACGCATTGATCCGCGCAAGGACGTGGACGGCTTCCATCCGGCCAATGTCGGCCACCTGGCCCTGCGCCAGTTCGGCCTGCGCCCGTGCACACCGCGCGGCATCACCACGCTGCTGGCCTACACGGACCGGCCGGTGCGCGGCCAGAACGCCACCATCGTGGGTGTCAGCAACCATGTCGGCCGGCCTATGGCGCTGGAACTGCTGATCGCGGGTTGCACGGTGACCAGTTGCCACAAGTTCACCTCTCCGGAGGTGCTGGAAGCGCGGGTCCGCGACGCCGACATCCTGGTGGTGGCGGTGGGACGACCGGGCCTGATCCCGGGCGCCTGGGTCAAGCCGGGCGCGGTGGTCATCGACGTGGGCATCAATCGACTGGACGACGGCCGGCTGGTCGGCGACGTCGGTTTCGATGAAGCCGCCGCCCGCGCCAGCTGGATTACCCCGGTACCGGGCGGAGTCGGGCCGATGACCGTGGCCACGCTGATGCAGAACACCCTGGAAGCCGCGGAAGCCGCGCTGGCGGCACGCTGAATCCTGCCGGCCGCTGACATTCGGGGCCGTAACGGGCTACAATATCGCGCTTCCCCACACTCCGGGTCCGCCGATGCTACGCATCCAGGCTGAAGCACTGACTTACGACGACGTCTCGCTCGTCCCCGCCCATTCCACCGTCCTGCCGAAAGACGTGAGCCTGGCGACGCGCCTCACGCGCGACCTCCGGCTGAACCTGCCGATCGTCTCGGCGGCCATGGATACCGTCACCGAAGCCCGCCTGGCCATCGCGATGGCGCAGATGGGTGGCATCGGCATCGTCCACAAGAACCTGACCGTCGAACAGCAGGCCGCGGAAGTGGCCAAGGTCAAGAAGTTCGAGGCCGGCGTCATCAAGGAACCCTTCACGGTCGGTCCCGAAACGACGATCGCGGAAGTGCTGAAGCTGACCCGCGCACGCAACATCTCTGGCGTGCCCGTCGTCGATGGCGGCCAGCTGGTCGGCATCGTCACCAGCCGCGACATGCGCTTCGAGACCAAGCTCGACGATCCGGTCCGCCACATCATGACCAAGAAGGACCGGCTGATCACGGTCCGCGAAGGCGCCAGCGACGCCGAAGTCCTGCAGCTGTTGCACAGGCACCGCATCGAGAAGGTGCTCGTGGTCAACGACGGTTTCGAACTGCGCGGCCTGATCACCGTCAAGGACATCCAGAAGAAGACCGACAACCCCAATGCCGCCAAGGACAGCGCCAGTCGCCTGGTCGTCGGCGCGGCGGTGGGCGTGGGCGGCGACACCGACCAGCGCGTGGAAGCCCTGGTGGCGGCCGGCGTGGACGTGGTCATCGTCGACACCGCGCACGGCCATTCTCAGGGCGTGCTGGAGCGCGTGACCTGGGTCAAGAAGCGTTTCCCGTCGCTGCAGGTCATCGGCGGCAACATCGTCACCGGCGACGCCGCGCTGGCGCTGATGGACGCCGGCGCCGATGCGGTCAAGGTCGGCGTGGGTCCCGGTTCCATCTGCACCACCCGCATGGTGGCGGGCGTGGGCGTGCCGCAGGTCACCGCGGTCGACATGGTCGCCGAGGCGCTGCAGGACCGCATCCCGCTGATCGCCGACGGTGGCATCCGCTATTCCGGCGACATCGGCAAGGCGATCGCCGCCGGCGCGTCCACAGTGATGATCGGTGGCCTGTTCGCCGGCACCGAGGAGGCCCCGGGCGAGGTCGAACTGTTCCAGGGCCGCAGCTACAAGAGCTATCGCGGCATGGGCAGCCTGGGCGCGATGGAGAAGGGGTCCAAGGACCGCTATTTCCAGGATGCGTCCGACGCCGACAAGCTGGTGCCGGAAGGCATCGAAGGCCGCGTGCCGTACCGCGGCTCTGTCGGCGGCATCATCCATCAACTGGTCGGCGGCCTGCGCGCCACCATGGGCTATGTGGGTTGCGCGACCATCGAGGAGATGCGCAGCAAGCCGAAGTTCGTGGTGATCACCGGCGCCGGCCAGCGCGAGAGCCACGTCCACGACGTGCAGATCACCAAGGAACCGCCGAATTACCGGATGGGGTAGGCGAGGCGATGCGCCGCGCATTCCGCCTCACCATCTGCTGCATGGTGCCGCTGTTTGCGGCATGCGTGCAGACCGGATCACCGCCGCGCACCGGATTGCCGGAAGCGGCGGTCCCGCAAGCGGAGCTCTTCACCGGTTGCGGCATTGCGTTTGCGCTGCCTTCCGGCTGGCGCATGCGTGAAGTGGAGCCGGGACAGCGCTGGCAGTTGGACGGTGCCGGCGAGCACGCGCCCGCCGTCAGCGTGCAGTGTCTGCCGGCGCCCGCGTCCGGGCCGGATGCCGCGGAAGTGCTGCGTGAAAGCGGTCCCGTGGATCCTTCGCGCATGCGTCGTGACATCGAAGTATGGGAAGCGCACCAGGGCGATGCCGTGGTCGCAATTCCGGCTTATCAATTGATCGACGTGCCGGGAACCCAGGTGCGTGAAGTCGCGATGGTGATGTGGCCACTGGAGCCCGTGGTTTCATCGCAACAGCGTCCCGCCCTGGCCAACGCGTTGATCGCCTTGCGCTGGCACAGTGACCGGCCCCGTCAACTCGAACAACGCAAGGCGTTCATCGCCTCGCTCACGCAGAGCATCCACGCCCCGGGAACTGCGCCCGGCATCAACGGAACCGCCCCATGACCGATCTGCACAGCGACAAAATCCTCATCCTCGATTTCGGCGCGCAGTACACCCAGCTGATCGCCCGCCGCATTCGTGAAATTGGCGTCTACTGCGAAATCTGGGCCTGGGACCATGACCCCGAGGAAATCGCGAAGTTCGGCGCCAAGGGCATCATCCTTTCCGGCGGCCCGGAATCCACCACGTTGCCGGGTGCGCCGAAGGCGCCGCAGCAGGTGTTCGACGCCGGCCTGCCGATCCTCGGCATCTGCTACGGCATGCAGACCCTGGCCGCGCAACTGGGCGGCGCCACCGAAGCCGCCGACGCCCGCGAGTTCGGCCATGCCGAAGTGGAACTGGTGGCGCACGATGCGTTGCTGGGCGGGCTGAGCGACCATGACGGCGACCCGCGCATCGACGTGTGGATGAGCCACGGCGACCACGTCGCCAAGGCGCCCCCAGGCTGGACGATCACCGCCGTCACCGATCGCATCCCGGTCGCCGCGATGGCGCTGGAAGACAAGCGCTGGTATGGCGTGCAATTCCATCCGGAAGTGACCCACACCAAGCAGGGCCAGACCCTGCTGCGCCGCTTTGTCGCGGAAATCTGCGGCTGCAAGACCCTGTGGACCGCCGCCAACATCATCGACGACCAGATCGCCCGTGTGCGAGAGCAGGTCGGTTCCGACGAGGTCATCCTGGGCCTGTCCGGTGGCGTGGATTCCTCGGTGGTCGCCGCGTTGCTGCACAAGGCGATCGGCGATCAGCTGACCTGCGTGTTCGTGGATACCGGCCTGTTGCGCTGGCAGGAAGGCGACCAGGTGATGGCGATGTTCGCCGAGCACATGGGTGTCCGGATCGTGCGGGTGAATGCCGCCGAGCGCTACTTCAAGGCGCTGGAAGGCGTCAGCGATCCGGAAGCCAAGCGAAAGATCATCGGCAATCTGTTCGTCGAGATCTTCGAGGAAGAGTCGAACAAGCTGAAGAACGCCCGGTGGCTGGCGCAGGGCACCATCTATCCGGACGTGATCGAGTCGGCCGGCAGCAAGACCGGCAAGGCCCATGTCATCAAGAGCCACCACAACGTCGGCGGCCTGCCCGAGCACATGAAGCTGGGGCTGGTGGAGCCGCTGCGCGAGCTGTTCAAGGATGAAGTGCGCCGCCTGGGCGTGGAGCTGGGCTTGCCGCGCACGATGGTCTATCGCCATCCGTTCCCGGGCCCGGGTCTGGGCGTGCGGATCCTGGGCGAGGTCAAGGCCGAATACGCCGACCTGCTGGCGCGCGCGGACGCCATCTTCATCGACGAACTGCGCAAGGCCGACTGGTACGACAAGGTCAGCCAGGCGTTCGCGGTGTTCCTGCCGGTCAAGTCGGTCGGCGTGGTCGGCGACGCCCGTGCCTACGAATGGGTCATCGCGCTGCGCGCGGTCGAGACCATCGACTTCATGACCGCCCATTGGGCGCACCTGCCGTACGACTTGTTGGGCGTTGTTTCCAACAGGATTATCAATGAGTTGCGCGGAGTTTCTCGTGTCGTTTATGACATCAGCGGTAAGCCGCCCGCCACCATCGAGTGGGAATAAGAAGTCGCACGACAAAAGCTTTTTTAAACAATCATTTGCCGGTTGTTTTTAAGAAGCGTTCGAGCAGCGTCGATTGCGGCTTCACCGGTTCGTCGTCCAGATGAGACGCCAATGGGGCGGACTCCATCAGGAGACAGACATGCGCGTACTGGTTTTCGTGAAAGCCATCGAGGGTGGCGACAAGATTGGCGATCCCACCCCCGAGGCGCTTGAAGCCTTCGCGGCGATGGATCGGTTCACCGAGGAACTGGTCCAGGCCGGCATCTTCGTGGCCGCCGCCGGCCTCAAGAACAACGACGAGGCCAAGCGCCTCAGCTACGACGGCGCCCATCTGACGGTCACCGACGGACCGTTCGCCGAGACCAAGGAACTGATCGCCGGCTTCTCGATCTGGGAGGTCAAGGACATCGACGAGGCGATGGCCTGGGCGAGGCGTGCGCCGATGTCGGGTCCGAGCGAAATCGAAATCCGGCCGTTCTACGAAGCGGCGGATCTGGCCGAATTCGTGAGCCCCGAGGAACTCGCCGCGCCCCGTGAGGGGGAACGCGGGAAGCTGGGCGTCGCCTGATGTCGCCAACACGCCGCGCGCCTTGACGAGAAAGCCGGGGCGGCGGCGTGCGCGGAGGCTGTAGGTCGCGGTGATGCCTCCACGCCCGCGGCCGGTCCAGGCGGGCAACGGCGGTCCGGCAACCACGTGGATGCGGCAGCGCCGGATGCGCGGAAGTGAATCGCTACGACGCCTGCAGGCGGTCGTACATCCGTACGAGATCGACCAGCGTTCTGGCCTGCATCTTGCGCATGACCTGGGCGCGGCGGACCTTCACGGTGATCTCGCTGACCCCGAGGTCCGCGGCGATCTGCTTGTTGAGCCGCCCGCGCACCACGCCCTGTACCACGGCCCGCTCGCCGGCATTGAGCGAAGCCCAGCGCTGGCGCAGCTCGTCGATGGCCCCTTCCTCCCGGCGGCGCTGTCGGTCCCGTTCGATGCCCTGCTGGATCGCGTCCAGCAGATCCTGATCGCGGAATGGCTTGGTCAGGAACTCCACGGCGCCGTTCTTCATCGCTTCCACGCCCATGGCGATATCGCCGTGGCCGGTGATGAAGATCACCGGCAGATGGATGTCCAGCTCCCCCATCTGCCGATGGAAATCCATGCCGCTCTGGCCCGGCATGCGCACGTCCAGGATCAGGCAGCCCGGCACATCCTCGCGCGGGGCGCCAAGGAACTCGCTGACCGAACCAAAAGCGCGTACGCGCAGACCAACGGACGCCAGCAGATCCTCCAGCGCCGCGCGCACGGAACGATCGTCGTCGATCAGGTGGACGAGCGGGGCGGGTTCGGCGGGCGTGCTGGAACGTCGCTGATTCATGCGGAGGCTCCCGGTACCACGGGCAGTTCGAACTGGAAGAGCGCGCCGCCTTCGGCCTGGTTGCGCGCCTGGATCCGGCCGCCGTTGGCCTCGATGATGCTGCGGCTGATGCTCAGGCCCAGGCCGAGACCATCGGCCTTGGTGGTCCAGAACGCCTCGAAAATCTGATCGGCCGCCGCGGAGGGCAGGCCGCCGCCGGTATCGGAAACGCTGACAAGCACATGACCGGCCGCGCCGCGTGCGGTCGCGAGACCCAGGGTGCGCGGTCCGTCGGGCAGGCCCGACATCGCCTCCACCGCGTTCAGCACCAGATTGCCCAGTACCTGTTGCACCTGCACGCGGTCGGCGAACACCGGCGGCAAGTCGTCTGCCAGGTCGAGGGCGATGTCCACCTGATGGCGCTCCAGCTCGGCGCGCGAGAGCGAGAGGATCTCCTCGATGGCCGGATTGATCGCGAATGCCTGCGGTTGCAGCGATTGGCCGCGGGTCATGCCGCGGATACGGACGATGACTTCGCTGGCGCGCTGGGCGTCGCCCAGCATGCGCTCGACCGCCTGCTGCGCCTTGTCCACATTGGGGGGCGCCTGCGCGAGCCAGCGTTGGCAGGCGTTGCCGCTGGTGACGATCGCGGCGAGCGGCTGGTTGACCTCGTGGGCGATGGACGCGGTCAACTCGCCCAGAGTGGATGCGCGCGCCACCCGCAACAACTGGGCCTGTGCTTCCTGCGCGGTGGCGCGGGCGGCCTCCATCTTCAGCGCCAGGTACGTCGTGACGACGATGGTCACGATGCCGATGGCGGAATTGATCAGGCCCACCCGGTAGCTGCCGAACCCGGTCAGAGCGAAGCTGAGGATGGTCAGCCCGATGCAGGCGCTGGCCAGCAGGACAAGCTGGCGCGCGGACAGGCGATGGGCGACCGCCAGGATGACCACGGTATAGAAACCGGCGGCGGCCACCGCGTAGTCGGTGGAAGTATCGGCGATGAAAATGGCCGCCATGATCGCCAGGGCGATGGCGATGCTGAGGCTCAGGCGGGAGGAGGGGGCGCGCATGATCCTTGGTATCAGTGTCCCGGAGGCGGCGCCACAGGCGCGGCCGGCAGCGCAGGATAGCACCGCCCTGCAGGCACCGAGCTGGGATTCATTCCTCGGCGCTGGCGTTCCAGAAGGCCTGCGATACGCCGGGCAAACGTGAAAGCGTGGCCATCACCGCATCCAGTTCGTCCGCCTCGACGGCGGTCGCATACAGGACCGCTTCGAGTTCGACCTCATCGGTGCCGAAGGGCTGCTGTTCGAGCGAACGGATCGGATAGTGCGCGTCCTCCAGCAGATCGGTGGTCCGCTGCAGCACGCCGGCCTGCGCCGCCCGCTCGCAGATCACGTGGATGGCATAGATCGCTTCGCTGAACTCCTCCTGCAACGGGCGGCGATTGATGCGATTGACCACCGGTCGCAGTACGGTATTGGCGACGAGCACGAACAGCGCGGCCATCACCGCTTCCGGCAGCAGCTTGGCGCCCGCGCAGGCGCCGACCGCCGCCGAACCCCAGAGCGTGGCCGCGGTGTTGAGGCCGGATACCTGCGCGCCTTCCTTCATGATGGCGCCCGCACCCAGGAAGCCGATGCCGGAGATGACATAGGCGACCACCTGCAAGGGCCCCGGCGTGCCGCCATACAGGGCATGGAAACGCACGGCCAGATCCACGAACACGGCCGCGCCCACCGCGACCAGGGTGTTGGTGCGCAGCCCGGCAGTGCGCTGCCGCACCTGGCGCTCGAAGCCGATCAGCGAACCGAGCAGGAATGCCGTCGCCAGACTGATCAACGAGCTCAGGGTGGCCCCCGGGTCGAACGGGGGCAGATTCAGGTCCAGATTCATGGGGACTTCCTCGCGGGCGGCGTACGCGCCCGCTCATTGCCAACCGAAGCGGCGGATGTAGAAACGCTTCAGCAGCGTGGTCAGGATCGCGTAGCCCAGCAGGATCGCGACCAGGAACGGCCAGTAGCCCGTGGGCAGGGCCTGCAACTTGAAGTAGCCGGCCAATGGACTCATGGGCAACAGCACGCCGATGAGCATGATCACGCCGGTCATCACCAGCAGCGGTGGCGCGGCCAGGCTCTGCACGAACGGCAGACGCGGCGTGCGGATCATGTGCACGATGAGGGTCTGTGTGAGCAGGCCGACCACGAACCAGCCGGACTGGAACAAGCCCTGTTCGGCTACCGTGTCGGCGCCGAATACGTACCACATCACCACGAAACAGGTGATGTCGAAAATCGAGCTGATCGGGCCGAAGAAGACCATGAAGCGACCGATGTCGGCCGGGTTCCACTTCAGCGGGCGCCGCACCAGTTCCTCGTCCACGTTGTCGAACGGAATCGCGATCTGCGACACGTCGTACAGCAGGTTCTGCACCAGCAGTTGCAGCGGCAGCATCGGCAGGAACGGCAGGAACGCCGAGGCCACCAGCACCGAGAACACGTTGCCGAAGTTGGAACTGGCGGTCATGCGGATGTACTTGAGCATGTTGCAGAAGGTGCGGCGGCCCTGGACCACGCCTTCCTCCAGCACCATCAGGCTCTTCTCCAGCAGGATGATGTCGGCCGCCTCCTTGGCGATGTCCACCGCGCCATCCACGCTGATGCCGATGTCCGCCGCGCGCAGGGCGGGGGCGTCGTTGATGCCGTCACCGAGGAAGCCGACCACCTTGCCCTGCGCGCGCAGGGCGCGCACCAGGCGCTCCTTGTGCAGCGGGTTCAGCCGCGCGAATACGCGATAGTGTTCGACGGCGGTGGCGAGGGCGGCATCGGTCATTCGATCCAGTTGCGGACCGGTGATGACGGCATCGCCTTCCAGGCCAACCTGCGAGCAGACCCGCGCCGCGACCAGTTCGTTGTCGCCGGTCAGTACCTTGACCTCCACGCCATGGTCGGCGAGCGCACGCAGCGCTGGCGCCGCCGATTCCTTGGGCGGGTCGAGGAAAGCGACGTAGCCGACCAGGGTCAGATCGCACTCGTCCACGATGGAATAGGCATCGCGCGCGGCCGGCGTTTCCTTCATCGCCACCGCGACGACCCGCAGGCCTTCCTCGTTGAGTTCCTGGGTGACCCGGCGGACCCGCGCCAGCATCCGCGCATCCAGCGGCACGACGGTGTCGCCGTCGCGAACCCGGGTGCAGACCGCGAGCATCTCCTCGACCGCGCCCTTGCAGATCAGTTCATGGTGATCCTCGCGTTCGGACACCACCACCGACATGCGCCGGCGCTCGAAGTCGAACGGGATCTCGTCGACCTTCCGATAATCCTGGGCGAGTCGCAGCTCGGTCTGGAGTTCCACGTGCTCCAGTACCGCGCGATCCAGCAGATTCTTCAGCCCGGTCTGGTAGTGACTGTTGAGATAGGCGAACTTGAGCACATCCTCCGAATCGTGGCCGAACACATCGGTATGC
>Ga0247823_10004044_pt1 | contig 11773 bp, 7 predicted proteins | sample 13C_PalmiticAcid_2_FD_192426 | JGI IMG/M metagenome (GOLD analysis project Ga0247823, IMG submission 192426) | Soil microbial communities from agricultural site in Penn Yan, New York, United States - 13C_PalmiticAcid_Day30 | ecosystem: Environmental > Terrestrial > Soil > Agricultural land...
GTACTTGGAGATGCCGGCGGCTTCCTCCAGATACACGCGCAGATCTTCGGGACGGGCCTCGATGATCTGGCTGATCATGCCCTGCTCGATGATCGAGTAGCTGCGCGGGCCCAGGCCGGTGCCGAGGAACAGGTCGGTGATGTCGCGGCGGCGGCACTTGGTGCCGTTGAGGTAGTAGTTGCTCTGGCCGTCGCGGCTGACCAGGCGCCGGACCGAGATTTCGTTGAAGGCGGCGAACTCGCCGCTGATGGTGTGGTCGCTGTTGTCGAAGATCAGTTCGACCGAGGCCTGCGAGACGGGCTTGCGCGCCGCCGAGCCGGAGAAGATCACGTCGGTCAGCGAATCGCCGCGCAGGCGGCTGGCCGAACTCTCGCCCATGACCCAGCGCACCGCATCGATGATGTTCGACTTGCCGCAGCCGTTCGGACCGACCACGCCGGTCATGTTGGTCGGCAGGTGCAGCACCGTGGGGTCGACGAAGGACTTGAAACCGGACAGCTTGATGGTGGAAAGGCGCATGCGGCGGTGTCTTCCGGGCACCGCGACCGGACCGGGCCGGCGCGCTGCCGCAAGTGTGAAGTGGGATCAGCTAGGACTGCCAACCTGTTGATTCGTATGACAATCCGACCCGCCCGAAGGCGTGCCAACGCATGAGTATAGCCGCCCCTGCCATGGGATGCCCGGGCCTTCCGGCGCCGTACTCCCGGCCACTGCGGGCGTACGGAGAGGCCGGCGCCTGTTAGCATCGCAGGCCGCTTCACCCCTCCTCCCTCACTCATCAACGGTCCCCACTCCGTGTCTCTTTTTGCATCCGTCGAACTGGTGCCCGGCGACCCCATCCTGGGGCTGACCGAGGCTTACAACGCCGATCCCCGCACCCAGAAGGTCAACCTGGGCGTCGGCATCTATTACGACGAACAGGGCCGCATCCCCCTGCTCGACTGCGTCCGCCAGGTGGAACAGGCGCTGGCCGACGCCGCCAAACCGCGCGGTTATCTGCCGATCGATGGCCTGGCCGCCTATGACGCGGCCACCCGCGAGCTGGTGTTCGGCAAGGACTCGGTACTGGTGGCCGCCGGCCGCGTCGCCACCACCCAGACCGTCGGCGGCAGCGGCGCGCTGCGCGTGGGCGCGGACCTGCTGAAGAAGCTGCTGCCGCACGCCACCATCGCGATCAGCAACCCGAGCTGGGAAAACCACCGCGCGGTGTTCGGCGCGGCGGGCTTCGACATCGTCGACTACACCTACTTCGATGCCGCCACGCACGGCCTGGACTTCACCGGCCTGCTGGCCGACCTGGGACGGCTGGAGCCGGGCACCGTCGTGCTGCTGCATGCCTGCTGCCACAACCCCACCGGCGCCGACCTGACGGTCGAGCAGTGGAAGCAGGTCGCTGCATTGATGAAGGATCGTGGCCTGTTCCCCTTCATCGACATGGCCTACCAGGGCTTCGACAAGGGCATCATTGAAGATGGCGCCGCGGTACGCATCGTCGCCGAGGCCGGCATCGACAGCTTCATCGTCGCCAATTCGTACTCCAAGTCGTTCTCGCTGTACGGCGAGCGCGTCGGCGCGCTGTCGGTGGTCGGGCCGGACGCCAACGCCACCAAGGCGGTGCAGTCGCAGGTCAAGCGCATCATCCGCACGATCTACTCCAGTCCATCCACGCACGGGGCCGCGCTGGTGGCCGGCGTGCTGGCGAGCAGCGAACTGCGTGCGGTCTGGGAAAGCGAGCTGGGCGGCATGCGCGAGCGCATCCATGCCCTGCGCGCCGGACTGGTGGACAAGCTGGCCGCCCTCGGCGCGCCCGAGTTCGCCTTCATCCAGCAGCAGGCCGGCATGTTCTCCTACTCGGGGCTCGGCAAGGCACAGGTGGATCGACTGCGCGACGAGTTCGGCATCTATGCCGTGGGCACCGGCCGCATCTGCGTGGCCGCGCTGAACCAGCAGAACCTGGGCTACGTGGCGGAAGCGGTCCGCACGGTCAGCCGCGGCTGAGGCCGCGCTTCCAGCCGCATGAAGAAAAAAGGGAGGCTGCGGCCTCCCTTTCTCAAAGCGTCTTTGCATGAGCGCCCCCGGGCGCAGTGTTTACAGGCGCAGCCCGCTGTCGGGGTCGAAGAAATGCAGCGCAGCCCCTTCGACGGTCACGCGCAACGCCTGGCCCGGTTCCGGCAGGCGCTGCGGCGGCACGCGCGCGACCAGCGCCTGGCCCGCGTACGCAAGGTTGACGAAAACCTCGTTGCCCACCGGCTCGATCAATTCCACCTGCGCCTCGAAGGCCGGTTTGCCGATGCTTGCCGGCTGCAGGTGCTCCGGCCGCACGCCCATCGCCACGCGGCGTCCTTTCCATGCATCGGCGACCGGTGCGTTGCCGAGCGGCAGCCGTGTCCCGTCGTCGAGTGACAGATGCAGGCCGTCGGCCTGGTCGAGCGTGCCATGCAGCACGTTCATCGCCGGGCTGCCCAGGAAACCGGCGACGAACAGATTGGCTGGCCGTTCGTACAAGGCCATCGGTGTGTCGATCTGCTGGATCTCGCCATCCTTGAGCACCACGATGCGCTGGCCCAGGGTCATCGCCTCCACCTGGTCGTGCGTCACGTAGATCATGGTCGCGCCCAGCTGGCGATGCAGGCGGCCGATCTCGGTACGCACCGAGTGGCGCAGCTTGGCGTCCAGGTTCGACAGCGGCTCATCGAGCAGGAACACCGAAGGCTCGCGCACCAGCGCACGCCCGAGCGCCACGCGCTGGCGCTGGCCGCCGGACATTTCGCGCGGCAGCTTGCCCAGCATGTGCGTCATGCCCAGGGTCTCGGCAGCGGCGTTGACGCGCCGGTCGATCTCGGCACGCGGCGCCCCGCGCAGCTTCAAGCCGAAGGCCAGGTTCTCGGCCACCGTCATGTGCGGGTACAGCGCGTAGCTCTGGAACACCATCGCGATATCGCGGTCTTTCGGCGCCACGTCGTTGACGCGCCGTTCGCCGATCAGCAGGTTGCCGTCGGAGATCTCCTCCAGGCCGGCGATCATCCGCAGCAGCGTGGACTTGCCGCAGCCGGACGGGCCGACCAGCACCATGAGCTCGCCATCGGCGATCTCGAAACTGGCCCCGTGCACGGCCACCTGGCCGTTGTCGTACACCTTGCGCACGCGGTCGAGTTGGACACTGGCCATCATTGCTCCGGTCGGGCGACGCCCATGGGTTGTATTCGCTGCGACCGGGCCCTCCCGATGGCAGGCATGCCCTCGCGGGCGATGCGTTCGGCTTCCCTTTCCGCAGGCGGGGAAGTTCGGCTATTCTGCCATGTAACCGTTTTCACAACGCAAGCCGTCCCCTGCATGCTGGTGTGCGCGGGCGGGTCGCACTGCCCACGCACGCCATGTCCGTCATGCCTCCCTGCGCCTCCGACCGCACGTCCTCCTATTCCGGAATGGCGCATACGTATACGGATGCCGCATGGACGCGCATGCCGGCATCCCGTCGGTGCAGGTGCGCGCTATCATGCGCCGCCCACGCGATGTGGCCCTTCTCCGGCAGCACAGGATCGACCAGGCGAATGCAGCGGACCCGTTTTGGAAGCCACCCCGCATCGAACAGGATGTTTGCCGCATGAGCAACGCCGAGCGCGTCCTTCTCGCCGATATCGGCGGCACCAATGCGCGCTTCGCGCTTGCCGATGCGGCCGCTGCCGTTCCGCTGCTGGACGACAGCGTGCGCGAGTTCGTGGTCGCCGACTTCCCCTCGCTCGCCGAGGCCGCGCAGCATTACCTCGATGAAACCGGCGCCACGGCGCAGAACGGTGTCTTCGCCGTTGCCGGGCGCGTCGATGGCGATGAAGCCCGCATCACCAATCATCCGTGGGTGATCTCGGTGAACCGCACGCGCCAGGCATTGGGATTCCAGGGCCTGAAACTGGTCAACGACTTCGCCGCGCAGGCGATGGCGGTGTCACTGCTGACGCCACGCGACGTGGTCGCCATCGGCGCCGCGCAGTGGCAGCCTGCGCCGTTGTCGGTGCCGCGCACCTACGCCGTCATCGGGCCCGGCACGGGCCTGGGCGTGGCGGCGCTGGTGATCCGCGACGGCCGTGCGTATCCGCTGGAAACAGAAGGCGGGCACGTCAGCTTCCCGCCCGGCACGCCGGAAGAAATCCGCATCCTGGAGATCCTGTCCGCGCAGTTCGGCCGGGTATCGAACGAGCGCCTGATCTGCGGCCCCGGCCTGGTGAACCTGTATCGCGCGCTCAGCGAAATCGCGGGCGAGGATCCGGGCGGCCCGCTGGAACCGAAGGATGTCACTGCGCGCGCCGCGGCAGGCGATCCGCGCTGCGTGCGTACGCTGGATGTGTTCTGTGCGGTGTTCGGCGCCATCGCCGGCGATCTCGTGCTGACCACGGGCGCGTGGGATGGCGTGTTCCTCACCGGCGGACTGGTGCCGAAACTCCTGGCGTCGCTGCAGCATTCCGGCTTCCGCCAGCGCTTCGAGCACAAGGGACGCTTCTCGCCCGCGATGGGACGCGTGCCGACGCTCGCGAACGTGCATCCGCGGCCGGGCCTGCTGGGTGCGGCGGCGTACGCGGTCGAACTGTTCGGCCCCAAGACACCCGCGCGCACCTGAGGTTTTGCGCAGATGCGCGCTGCAATGCAACACGCGCAATGCTCCGATGCAGGGACTGGTCTGCCTTTGGTCGCTTTCGCACCTGCGTCAAAGGCGGTAGAAAGCATCATGCCGTCGCCGTCGTTCCCCGCCCTTCCCCTCCACGCGCTGGAGATGCCGGAAGGCTGCGCCTCACGGCCTCATCTCGCCACGCCATGCAGAATGCATCCCTCTGCAGCCTAGCCCTACGCCCATGAGCCTGCACCCCCGCATCCAGGAAGTCACCGAACGCATCCGCCAGCGCAGCGCCCCCCTGCGCCGTGCCTATCTCGACGGCATCGATGCCGCGCACCGCGACGGGCCGCAACGCTCGCGCCTGAGCTGCGGCAACCTGGCGCATGCCTTTGCCGCCTGCGGGCCCACCGACAAGGGCCGGCTGCGCGCCGACGTGACGCCGAACCTCGGCATCATCAACGCCTACAACGACATGCTGTCGGCGCACCAGCCGTTCGAGCACTACCCGGAGATCATCCGCAAGGTGGCGCGCGACCTCGGTGCCACCGCGCAGGTCGCCGGCGGCGTGCCCGCCATGTGCGATGGCGTGACCCAGGGTCGCCCCGGCATGGAACTGTCGCTGTTCTCGCGCGACGTGATCGCGCAGGCCACGGCGATTTCGCTCAGCCACGACATGTTCGACGCCGCGCTCTACCTGGGCGTGTGCGACAAGATCGTGCCCGGCCTGCTGATGGGCGCACTGGCGTTCGGCCATCTGCCGGCGGTGTTCGTGCCGGCTGGCCCGATGTCGCCGGGCATCCCCAACAAGGAAAAAGCGGCGGTACGCGAGCGCTACGCCGCCGGCGAAGCCTCGCGCGAGGAACTGCTGGAAGCCGAGGCCGCCAGCTATCACGCCGCCGGCACCTGCACGTTCTACGGCACCGCCAACTCCAACCAGGTATTGCTGGAAGCGATGGGCCTGCAGTTGCCGGGCACCTCGTTCGTCAATCCCGACCAGCCCCTGCGCGACGTGCTGACGCGCGCCGCCGCCGAACGCGCGCTGGCCATCACCGCGCTGGGCGACGACTACCGTCCGATCGGCCGCCTGATCGACGAGCGCGCCATCGTCAACGCGATGGCGGCCTTGATGGCGACCGGCGGCTCCACCAACCACACGATCCACTGGATCGCGGTGGCGCGTTCGGCCGGGATCGTGCTGACCTGGGACGACATGGACCTGATCGCGCAGACCGTGCCGTTGCTGGCCCGCGTCTATCCCAATGGCGAAGCCGATGTGAACCGCTTCGCGGCAGCCGGTGGCACGCAGTTCGTGTTCCGCGAACTGCTGGATGCCGGCCTGATGCACGACATCACCACCATCGTGCCGGGCGGGCTGCGCGCGTTCTGCGATGAACCGCGCCTGCAGGACGGCAAGCTGGCCTACGCACCCGGCGTAGCCGAGAGTGCCGACGAGGAGGTCGCGCGTCCCGTCTCGCGTGCGTTCGAGCCGCAGGGTGGGCTTCGCCTGCTGCGCGGCAACCTGGGCCGTTCGCTGATCAAGACATCGGCAGTGAAGGCGGAGTACCGCTACATCGAAGCGCCTGCGGTGGTCGTCGATGATCCGCGCGCATTGAACAAGCTGCACGCTGCCGGCGTGTTGCCGCAGGACTTCGTGGCCGTGGTCCGCTACCAGGGCCCTCGCGCCAATGGCATGCCGGAACTGCATTCGCTGGCACCGCTGCTGGGCCTGCTGCAGAACCAGGGCCGGCGCGTGGCACTGGTGACCGACGGCCGCCTGTCCGGCGCCTCGGGCAAGATTCCCGCCGCCATCCACCTGACCCCGGAAGCCGCCCGCGGTGGTCCGCTGGCCAAGCTGCGCGAAGGCGACATCGTGCGTCTCGATGCGGAAGCCGGCACGCTGGAAGCCCTGGTCGATGCGGCGGAGTGGGCGGCGCGCGAGATCGCGCCGAACACCTCGCCCGCCGCGCTGGACTTGGGCCGCAACCTGTTCGCGGTCAGTCGCGACGTGGTCACCCCTGCGGATCGCGGCGCGATGTCGATTTCCTGCGGCCTGCCGTACCACGACGGCACCTGGGAATACGATGCCGAGTACGAACTGGGCGACGCCGCGCATGCCGCCGAAGCGCCGCATGAAGCCAAGGATGCATGAGCTTTCCCCTTCTCCCCTCGGGAGAAGGTGCCCGAAGGGCGGATGAGGGTGGGTGTCATGGTGATGGTGAACTACCCTGACCTGCGTCGCCCTCTCCCCAACCCCTCTCCCGATGGGAGAGGGACTCAATCCAACAAGCCGACATAAATGACCATCGAAGCCCGCCAGCAGAAAGCCGAATCCCTCCTCCGCGCCGCCGGCATCCTGCCGGTCGTCACCGTCCACACGCTGGATGAAGCGCGCAAGGTGTCCGAAGCATTGCTGAAAGGCGGCCTGCCCGCGATCGAGCTGACACTGCGCACGCCGGTGGCGATGGAAGCGCTGGCGATGCTGAAGCAGGAGCTGCCGGACATCGTGATCGGCGCGGGCACGGTGCTGACCGTCGAACAGATGGAGCAGTCCATCGCGGCAGGCGCGGATTTCCTGGTGACACCCGGCACGCCGCCGCACATGGCGGAAGCACTGGCCGCCGCGGACATCCCGGTGGTGCCCGGCGCCGCCACGCCGACCGAACTGCTGTCGCTGATGGCGCGCGGCTTCCGCGTGTGCAAGCTGTTCCCCGCCACCGCCGTGGGCGGTCTGGCGATGCTGAAAGGGCTCGCCGGCCCCATGTCGGAACTGAAGATCTGTCCCACCGGCGGCATCACCGAAGACACCGCCGCCGACTATCTGTCGCAGCCCAACGTGGTCTGCATCGGCGGCTCGTGGATGGTCCCGAAAGGCTGGCTGGACAACGGCGAGTGGGACAAGGTCACCGAGAGTTCGGCCAAGGCCGCCGGCATCGTGCAGCGCGTGCGCGGCTGACATCTCCGGCGTGTGTAGGAGCGACGTGAGTCGCGACCGTAAGAATAAGGCGTCCTGATATCGGAACGCAGCCCGCTCGCCAGGGCCAGGAAGGTGTCGTGCTTGCCGAGGTGCTACAGGTGGCTGTGCCGTGCGGTCGCGACTTACGTCGCTCCTACATGGGAGCATGGGGCTTGAGGTCCACTGACACGCCCTGCCGTCTCCATCCCCAGGCGAGCACGGCGTACCAGCCGACCATCAGCAGTCCGAGCCACCACTCGAAGACGTTCTCCCACCGGTCCTTCGCTGCCGGGTCGGCGACGAGCAAACCGGCGGCGACATTCGCGACGCCAAGCAACAGCATCGCCAGCGCGATCCACGACATTTCTGCGATCGTGCTTGCCGGCAGTGCATGCGAGAGCACGGCACGCCGCATCAGCGCCAACTGCGCCAGATAGCCGAATCCGAAGTAGACGACCACGCCGTAGCGCCTCAGGAAACGGTAGGTCTCGCCTTCGGTGCCAAGGAAGGTGGCGTAGACCGCCAGTGCGAACGCGGACAGGACACCCAGCAGCAGCATCGCACGCCCGCCGTGCAACCAGCGCACCGACAGCCACCACACCAGCGCATGCAGCACCGCGCAGGGGATCACCATCAGGCGGAACAGGTGATTGCCCAGTCCGTGCCGAGCCGCACGACTGATCGAGACGCAACCTTCCGTGTAGGGCATGCAGGCAGGCACATGGCCGCCCTGGATCGACAACAGGTAAGCGGCGTGCGCGGCGACCACGAACAACAACGTGATCAGCAACGGGAGCGGCCAGAGCGGGATGCGGGTGGTGTCGGCGGGCATGGCGGCGACGGGACGATACGTCACATGGGCAATGTACTCCGACCCGCGATGCGGCGCAGAGCGCCGGAGTTTGCCCGGCCCGTGCAGGCCGCCGTGCGCGTCTCCGCCGCACGGCAGCGCAGCGGAGCGAGCTCCGCTGCTCCGGTCAGGGCATCTTCACCACCACGCGGGCGGGCAGCGAGGTGATGCGCAGTTCACCATCCTTCCACTGCGCCGGCTTGCCGTTGATGCGGGTCTCGCCCGGCGTCGTTCCGTAGGGCCACGGCAGCACCAGTCCGCCCGCCGGCAATCTCAGCCCGGCCTTCGCTTCCAGCACGACCTCGTTCCCAGCGCGACGCAGCGAGTAGCCCAGCACGCCATTCGGCGTACGCAGGCCGTCGATGGCGATGCCCTCGCCATCCAGCCAACGGGAGGGAACGCCCGATGCCAGCACGATGCTGTCATCCAGTTCGCGCGTGTAGGCGAACATGTCCAGCGCCGAGCGCACGAAATCCGACGCCACCCATGCATGCGGCAGGTCACCCACGAAGAACGGTTTGCGCGGTGTGCGCGACACCACTTCCGCCCACTGGTTCCAGGATTGCGGTGCGCGATCCTTGAAGAAGTAGTCCAGCACGTCCCAGGCACGGTCGCGCCAGCCCAGTCGGACGAAGGCCGCCACGTTGCGCCATTCGTAGGGCGTGTAATCCTTCCACTCGCGCTTGCCGTCGCGGCGCTGCACGAACTCGGTCCAGTAGCGCTCGAACGTCCCGTGCAGCAGGTCGGCCGGCAGCTTGCCCTGTTCCCCGCCCGGCGCCAGCGCGATGGTGGTCGAGGTGGGGTCGAAATCGCCGATCTCCGCCGCACCCGGCAGGTACGTGATGCCGTGCAGGCGCGTCGCCGCGCGCAGCGACGCGTACAGGTCATCGCGGAACTGGTCGCGCGACGCCGCCATGCGCTTGGACGCTGCGGTTTCGCCCAGCGCGTCGGCGACCTCGACGGCATCCTTGTAACCCCGCAATGCCCAGAAGTTGTCCCAGTACGAATGCATCGGCTTGGCCGAATAGCCTTCGTGGCTGATGGAGGCAGGCATCATGCCGTAGAAGGCCGCATTGACCGCGCGGTTGGCCTCGGTGCGCTCGCTCAGACGCAGTTCCTCCATGTAGGCGAAAGCGCCCTGCACGTGCGGCCACATCTTCCTCAGAAAAGCCTTGTCGCCGGTATAGCGGTAGTACTCGGCGATGTTGAAGATCAGCTCGCCATGGCTGTCGTTCTCCGGCACGGGGTCGCTGCCGCGGTCGTCGACGCAACACGGCACCTTGCCGTTCTCGAACTGGTACGGCGCGTAGTACTCGACGTACTCCTTCACCACTTCCGGACGACCGAGGCGCAACAGCCCTTCCGAGATCATCGCGCCGTCGCGGATCCAGCTGCGCGAGTAGGAGCGCGTACCCGGCTGGAGGCGCGGCCCGATGCGCGAGATCAGCATGTGGGCCAGTGCGGTGCGCAGGGTGTCGGCGACGGGCTGTCCTTCCATGGGCACCTGCAGCTTCATTTCACCGAGCTTGCCGCGCCACATGGCGGCCGTCGCATCGCGGTCGCGCGTGGCATCGATACGCGTCGGCAGATCGCCTTCCAGCGGCGCGACCCAGTCGATGTCGCGGCTCTCGCCCGGCGCCAGGGTGAACCGGTACAGCATCGCGCCCGACGCGAGGCCGGTCGCGTCGCCCGTCACGTGCGCGCTGCCCTGTTCGCCCCCGGCATCGACGACGTCAAGCCGCTCGCGGACCAGCCCTTCATCGAACCGGGAGGCCAGCACCGCGTCCGGCTGCGCGAACCGCACGCTGTCGCGCCCATTGACGGTGGCCACGCCGTCACGCAGCACCAGCGCGTTGACCGGGCTGAAGCCGCCCGTCGTGTTGAGGAACTGGCTGGGGGGATTCACCTGCCAGGGCTGTACGGCCAATGCCAGCACATAGTCGCGCGGGGCGACACCCGTGTTGGTCAGGCGATGGCGGGCGACGACGCGCGAGTCGCCGGGTCTGCCTGCGGCAAAAGCCGTGGTGGAAAGCGCGAAGGCGGCATGCTTCCAGGCGACGGTCGGAATCGGCAGATAGCCATCCTGCAGCGACTGGGTCGCCTGCACGTCCGCCCAGCCGATCCAGCGGCCATCGACCTGCACGAACGGCTCGACGCTGATGCCGCCCTTCGCGATCTCGATCGCCCCGTCCTCACCGATCAATCCCTGCTCGCGCCCGCCATCCAGGCCCACGATGGTCCAGTACGGCTGCTCGCCGCTGAATCCGCGCGGGAACCAGCCCTTCGGCGATTCGGCCGCCATCGCCTTGATCAGGTCGTTGGGGTGCGCGGCGAACGCCAGCGACTTCACCTCCAGCTCGGCCAGCGAGAACGAACGTCCGGGACCATCGCCGATATTGACGCGCACATAGCGCGCCTCCGATTCCGGCAGCGCCAGATAGTCGTTGCCACCATTGCCGCCCACCACCGTGCGGACGTCACGCCAGCGCATGCCATCGTCGGACAGTTGCACCAGATAGTCCGAAGCGTGCTGCCCGGATTTCCAGCGCAGTACCAGGCCCCCGAACTCGCGTACCTTGCCCAGGTCCAGCGTCAGCTGGGGATCCGTGTCGCCATGCAGATCGGCCGACCACGCCGTCTCCCGCCTGCCGTCCACGGCCATCGTCGGCGTCCCTGCAGGAAACGCCACGGTGGCGCTTGCCTTGCCTGTCAGTGCGGCGCCGTCATCCACCGGCAAGGGTTGGAATGTCAGCTGGTCGAAGCAGATCGCGCCCTTGCCGCCTGCATTGTTGTAGACCGTGAACTCAAGCTTCGCGCTCCGACGCAGCACGCGGTCGGGGTCCGGTCCCCAGGCCTTGTCGATGTGGCGCTGCTTGTAGCGCACCGGTGTCCAGGTCGTCGGGTAGTCGTACTTCGGCCGGTTGACCCACCAGACGTTGTCGCCACTCGCGTCGATGACCTTGAACTGCAGGTCGTTGCGTGGGGAATCGCCACGCAACTGGAAGCCGAACCGGTAGTTCGCCGGGTATTCCAGCGGCAGGTCGCGCTGGATGCCCGCATGCCCGGACACGCCATTGAAATCGTAGTCCAGGCATAGCGCCTTGCCTTCCACGCCATCGACGAGCCGAACGGCGGCACTCACCTGGTTCGACGTGACCACCCGCCAGGTGGCGACGTCGTCGAAACCGTCCAGCACGCGCACCGGTCCGGCGGCTGCGGCACTGAACGCGACCAAGGGAAGCAGCAGGAAACCGGCCGCAGCGCGGAAATGGGTCGACATCATGTTTTCGTCTCCGACAAGGGGCTGCAAGGCGACAGGCTCAGCCTTTCACGCTGCCCAGCAACAAGCCCTGGATGTAGTAGC
>Ga0247823_10004045_pt1 | contig 11773 bp, 13 predicted proteins | sample 13C_PalmiticAcid_2_FD_192426 | JGI IMG/M metagenome (GOLD analysis project Ga0247823, IMG submission 192426) | Soil microbial communities from agricultural site in Penn Yan, New York, United States - 13C_PalmiticAcid_Day30 | ecosystem: Environmental > Terrestrial > Soil > Agricultural land...
GAACACCGACGGCGACGCCATGGGCAAGGCCCGCGCCTATGCCGGCATGTACAACGACCTGACCCACGAAGCCGCCCAGCGCACCCTGCGCTTCTGGCGCATGCGCAAGGCCATGCACGCGGCCTGATCTTTCCCTTCTCCCGCTGGGAGAAGGTGGCCCGAAGGGCCGGATGAGGGTCGTCGGCTTCCGTCGGCGCAAGCCGTTGCATGACGGCTGACGCCGACTGATCTCGCCGCCCCTCACCCTTTTGCCTGGCGGATCGCCTTCGGCTCTCCGAGGCTCAAGCCCTCTCCCATTGGGAGAGGGTGACAGCAAAAACGCCCGCCCTCCTTTCGGAGGACGGGCGCTGCGCACGACCTTGAAAAGGTCGGGCTTACTTCTTGGCGCGAGGGGCGCGAGCGGGTTTGCGGCCGCCCTGGCCCAGGCCCATCTGCTTGGCCAGGTCCGAACGGGCCTTGGCGTAGTTGGGAGCGACCATGGGGTAGTCCTTGGGCAGGCCCCACTTGGCCCGGTATTCCTCGGGGCTCATATTGTATTTGGTGCGCAGGTGGCGCTTCAGCGACTTGAACTTGCGGCCGTCTTCCAGGCAGATCAGGAAGTCAGGCGTAATCGACTTGCGCACTGGAACCGCCGGTTCCTTGGGCTCGGGCTCGACTTCGACCGGAGCCGAGGACACGCCCGACAGAGCGGCGTGAATCTGAGCGATCAGGCCAGGAACGGCGTCCGCCGATACGGTGTTGTTGCTGACGTAAGCCGACACGATGTCCGCCGTCATTTCGAGCAGTTCGGGTTTTTCTTCCATGGTGGGATCGCCTGTTTCAGGAGCCAAACGCGTTCGACTGATCAATCCCGACCCGTCGGAGCTTGGTTTCATACGTATGTTTGAGAACAATAGCAATGCAAGCATAGAACATCGCCTGACAGGCGAACTGTTCTAATCACATCAATTGAATGCAGTTGTCGCGCTTCACCGACCAAAGTTATCTGCGAGCGCCAGCATGGCGGCCCGTTCCGGCGCGGAGTATTCGTCGATCAGGTCCTCGTCCCCCTCACGAATCGCCTGAAGCAAGGTCGGGGTCAGGGCCGAGGACAGCGACCAGTTCCAGTAACGCAGCACGGTCTGCGCCCGATCGACCGCCAGCATCTCATAGGTGATCTGCACCCGCTCCCAGTCGGGGTGAACCTCGCCGCCGGCTGTGAGCTCGGGCCGTCGCAGTCCCCGCCACAGCAGCTGCAGATCCAGCCGCGACAGGCCGGTCGCCTTGCACAGGATGGCCAGGGGCTCGCCGCCCACGTCGCCCATGATCTTGGCTGAGGTCAGCGGCTTGACGCCGGACAGATAGCCGATCTCCCCGACCAGTTCGCGCGTCATGCCCTTGGCGGCGGCGGCGACAGCGGCCTCCAGCCCGCTATAGGGACTCTTTTCGATGGCGGCCCGGTTGCGCTGGCGCCGCTCGATGAACTGCAGGGCCTTGCGCGCCACCGGATCGGACCACCCCTCGGCGGCGACCAGGGCGAACAGGTCCTCGACGCTGTCCTGCAGGACTTCGCGCGACACGGCGAAACGCTGCAAGATGACGCGGCGCTCCTCGGGACCGCACCACCAGAACATGACATAGGCGCCCGACGGCCTCAGCTCGGGGCGCTTCAGCAGGGAGGCGCACAGGCCCCGGCTCTGGCGGCTGATCGCCACCACGCCTTCGATCGCGACCTGGGCCAGACGGGCCGAGGCGTTCTTCAACACGGCCTCGACGACGGCGTCCTCGCCAAAGCTCAGCAGGGCCTCGGTCACGACCTCCGACAGTCCCCGTCGCTCGGCGATCAGCAACCGATGCTCAATCCCGGCGTCGCGGGCGCAGCCGATCAGATCGACGTCGGTCAGGGAGGCGCACTGCTCGATCAGGGGCCCCGCCACCGACGGCTCGTCGCGCAGCAGCAGGCGCGCCAGGCTGTCAGGCAGTTCGGCCAGCGGGGCCAGGCGCACCGACACCCGCCGCCGCTCCTCGACCGAGGCCTGCCGCAACAGATCGACCAGCAGATCCCCCGTCACCGCCCGCTCGAAGGCGTTGATCCGGCTGGCGGGCAGGCAGACGACGTCGGCCAGCCGCCGCAGCAGCATCTGGCGGGCTTTCGACGGCCCCGGCGGGGCGTCAGCGTCGATTTTGACAGCCGAACTGGTCATGGCTGCTACCCTAGCGCGAGCCGGTTAACCGCGCGTGAGGGCGAAGCAGGCGGGAGAATCTCCCTCCCACCTGGGGGAGGGAGACAACGGAAGCCGCTTACAGCCCCTCGAACAGGGCCGTGGACAGATAGCGTTCGGCGAAGTCAGGCAGGACGACGACGATGGTCTTGCCGGCGTTCTCGTCCAGCGCCGCCTGACGGAAGGCGGCGACCAGGGCCGCGCCCGAGCTGATGCCGACCGGCACCCCGTCGGTGCGGGCGACGCGGCGGGCCATGTCGAAGGCGTCCTCGTTGGACACCTGCTCGACCCCGTCGATCACGCCGGTGTCGATGACCGGCGGGATGAAGCCCGCGCCGATGCCCTGGATCTTGTGCGGGCCGGGCGCGCCGCCCGACAGGACCGGCGAGGCGGTCGGCTCGACCGCGACCATCTTCACCGAGGCTTTCTTCAGCTTCAGGGCATGGCCGACGCCGGTGATGGTGCCGCCGGTGCCGACGCCCGAGATGACGATGTCCACCGCGCCCGCCGTATCGGCCCAGATTTCTTCCGCCGTGGTGACCTCGTGAATGGCCGGGTTGGCCGGGTTCTCGAACTGCGAAGGGGTGACGGCGCCGGGGGTGCGGGCCAGCAGGTCCTGCGCCATGCCGATCGCGCCCTTCATGCCCTGTTCGGCCGGGGTCAGCACCAGTTCAGCGCCCAGAAGCGCCAGCATCTTGCGGCGCTCGATCGACATGCTTTCGGGCATGACCAGAACCAGCTTGTAACCCTTGGACGCCGCGACAAAGGCCAGGGCGATGCCCGTATTGCCCGAAGTCGGTTCGATCAGGGTCGCGCCCGGCTTGATCTTGCCCGCCTGCTCCAGGGCCTCGATCATGGCCACGCCGATGCGATCCTTGACCGAGTTGATCGGGTTGAAGAACTCCAGCTTGGCCAGGACCGTCGCCTTGGGCTCAAGCTCCCTGGACAGATTGGGCAGGCGGACCAGAGGGGTGTCGCCGATGGTGTCGACGATGCTGTCATAGACCCGGCCGCGCCCGGCCTTCTTGTGGCGGCTGGCGTCGTAAGCGGTGTCGGACATGAGAAGGGCTCCGTGCGGCGAGTTCAGCCTAAGTGACAGCCCTTATACGCGTCCGGCAAGATCATGCCGCACAGGAATTCTGCGGACCGGTTAAGCCTGGCTATCAGGGGCGCCGCGCCAGCCCCCGTCGCGCCGGATCGAAGGGCAGGACCTCGCGAATCGAGATCAGGGTCTTGAAGGCTCGCACCCGCGCGTCGTCGTTCAGCACCTCGCGCGTGAAGACCTCATAGGCTTCCATGGTCGGCACGACGACGTAGAGTACAAAGTCGGTCTCGCCGGTCACATACCAGGCGGCGCGGACCTCAGGCCGGGCGGTCAGGCTGTCGATCAGGGCGTCCAGCACCGCCGTCCCCTCGCGCTCCATCTCGACCAGGACATGCATGCTCAGGGCGCGCTCCAGCCGCGCCTCGTCGATCACCGCCACGTCGGCGACGATGACCTTTTCATCCCGAAGCCGGCGCAGGCGGCGCGACACCGCCGATTCCGACAGGCCGACCTTGTCCGCCAGAACCCGTGCGGGCTGAAGGTTGTCGCGCCGGACCAGATCGAGCAGGCGGCGGTCGAAATCGTCGAGCGTGACGGTTTCTTGCATGTGACATCTTTCTAACGCGGGTTTATCGCATTCTATCAGCAGAAATCAGCGAGAAACACAGACGGCTTTTCACTAGGTTCCCGGCCGATGTCCTCCCCGACCCTTGACCTGAATTCGCCGCGCCTTTCGGCCGCCCTGCCCTACCTCGCCCTCGTGGGCGGGATGGTTTCGCTGGCGGTCGGCACCTCCTTCGCCAAGGGCCTGTTCCCGCTGGTCGGCGCCGAGGGGACCGCCGCCCTGCGCGTCGGTCTGTCGGCCCTGGTTCTGGTCGCGGTCTGGCGCCCATGGCGGTTTCGCCTGACCCGCGCCGACGCCGGGCGGGTGCTGCTCTACGGCCTTGTCCTGGGGCTGATGAACCTCAGCTTCTACATGGCCCTGCGGACCATTCCCCTGGGCCTGGCCATCGCCATAGAGTTCAGCGGCCCGTTGACCCTGGCCCTGATCCATTCACGCAAGCCGGTGCATTTCGCCCTGGTCGGACTGGCCGTCGCCGGTCTGGCCATGCTGCTGCCGATCTGGCGCGGGGTCGAGGGGCTGGACCCGGTCGGAGTCGGCTACGCCGCCTTCGCCGGCCTGTGCTGGGCGCTTTACATCGTCTTCGGCAAGCGACTGTCGCATATGCATGCGGGCCAGTCGGTGGCCCTGGGCATGAGCACCGCCGCCCTGATCATCCTGCCCTTCGGCGTTTCCAGCGCCGGCGCCGCGCTTCTGGCCCCCGCCGTCCTGCTGATGGGCCTGGGCGTGGCCCTGGTGTCCAGCGCCCTGCCCTATTCGCTGGAGATGATCGCCCTGCGCCATATCCCCAAGCGCACCTTCGGCGTCCTGCTCAGCGTCGAGCCGGCCATCGGCGCCATGGCCGGGATGGTGCTGCTGCATGAGCAGCTCAGCCCGATGCAGTGGCTGGCCATCGGCTGCATCATCGCCGCCTCGATCGGCGCGGTGCTGACGGCGCCCAGGGGCCAGGGACAGCCGCTGACCGAGCCTGGCGCCCCGGCCTGACGATCAGACGCCCATGAAGGTCCTGATCGCCTGCCTGCGCGCGCCGGTGCTGAACATCGCCGCCGGGGGCCTGTTCGGCCTGATCCTGGCCGTGGTGATGCGGCTGGTGATCCGCCGCATCTTCTGACGGATCAGAACTCGGTCCATTCTTCCGACAGGCCGCCGTTCGCCACGGCCCGCAGGCGCGTCCTCTGGGCCTCCAGCACGGGCGGCGGCCCCGAACGAGGACGAGGCGAAGCCGCCAGCTGACGCACCACGCCGCCCTCCTCGCCCGTGCGGAAACGACCGACCATCCGGGCCAGGCCTTCCGCCTCGGTCTTCAGATTGGCCGCCGCCGCCGTGGTCTGTTCGACCATGGCCGCGTTTTGCTGCGTGACCTGATCCATCTGGTTCACCGCCTGATTGACCTGGCTGAGACCCGAGGACTGCTCCTGGGCCGAGGCGGCGATCTCGGCCGCCAGGGCGTCCATCTCGCTGACCTTGCCGGCGATGGCGTCCAGCGAGGCGCCCGCCTCGCCCACCAGCCTGACCCCCTGCGCCACCTCGGCGGCGGAGGCCGAGATCAGGGTCTTGATCTCCTTGGCCGCTTCTGCCGAACGCTGGGCCAGGGCCCGGACTTCCGAGGCCACGACGGCGAAGCCGCGCCCGCTCTCGCCCGCTCGCGCCGCCTCGACCCCGGCGTTGAGGGCCAGAAGATTGGTCTGGAAGGCGATCTCGTCGATCACGCCGATGATGTCGCTGATCCTGTCCGAGCTCTGGCGGATGCCGTCCATGGCGCTGATGGCCTCGCGCACCACCTCGCCCGAGCGATCGGTCTGGCCCCGCGCTTCACCCGCGACGGTCGAGGCCTGACGGGCGCCCTCGGCGCTGCGTTGCACCGTGGCGGTGATCTCGTCCAGGGCGGCCGCGGTTTCCTCCAGCGAGGCGGCCTGTTGCTCGGTGCGGCGCGACAGGTCGTCCGAGGCGCTGGAAATCTCGTCCGAGCCGCCGCGCAGACCGGACACCGCGTTCAGCACTTGGCCCAGGGTCTGGCGCAGGCTGTCGACCGCGCTGTTGAAGTCGTCCTTTACCCGGCCGTGGGCGCCGCTCATGTCCTGATCGATGCGCGCCGTCAGGTCTCCATCGGACAGCCGCGCCAGATTGACCGCCAGGGCCTCGACCAGGGCGTTCTGCGCCGCCTCGGCGGCCAGGCGTTCGGCCTCGCGGCGCGCGGCCTCCTGTTCGGCCTCGGTGATGTCCACCGCCAGCTTGATGACCTTGGCCGGGCGGCCGTCCGCCCCCATGACCGGATTATAGGAAGCCTGCAGCCAGACCTCGCGCCCGCCCTTGGCCAGACGCCGGAACTTGGTCGCCACGAAGCGCCCCGCGTTCAGGTCGCGCCAGAAGTCGGCATAGGCCGCGGTCGCCGCCTCGGCAGGGTCCATGAAGGTGCGGTGATGCTGTCCCCGGATCTCCTCCAGGGAATAGCCCATCGTCTTCAGCAGGTTATCGTTGGCGTCCAGAATATGCCCGTCGAGATCGAACTCGATCACCGCCTGGGATCGGCCGATCGCGGCCATCTTGCTGTCGAGGTCATGGAGCTTCTGCTCCGCATCACGGTTTTGACGACCCTTGCCGAACATCCAGTCCGCTCCTTGGCGTTATGACTCGATTGATGACCGCACATTTTACATTCAACCATAGGTTCGAAAATCTATATTTTTCTTGAATGGCGTGTAAGGGCGACCCCCTAGCCCGGCTTCACCGCTCATTAACCACGATGAGGCATTCGTTAATGGATAGAGGCGCTGTGGTCGGATTACCTGACGCAGCCCGAAGGGGCTTCTTTTCTTGCGCAATCTCGTCGCCGCCGTCGAAGCGATCGACCCGCTGGTCGTCACCGGCAAGGTGGCGGGCGTCAGCGGCCTGCTGATCGAGTCGCGCGGCGGCCTGTCGCGGCTGGCCGTCGGCGCCCGCGCCGAGATCGAGCGTCGCGGACAAGCCCCCCTGCCCGCCGAGGTCGTCGGCTTCCGCGACGCCAAGGCCCTGCTGATGCCCTTCGGCCCGGTCGAGGGCGTGGCCCCCGGCGCCGACATCCGCATCATCGACACCGCCGCCAGCGTGCGTCCGACGACCGCCTGGCTGGGCCGCATCATCGACGCCTTCGGCCTGCCCATCGACGGACTGGGGCCGCTGCCGCAGGGCGCCGTCCCCTATCCCCTGCGCGCCTCGCCGCCGCCAGCCCATTCGCGCGGCCGGGTGGGCGAGCGGCTGGATCTGGGCGTCCGCTCGATGGATGTCTTCACCACGACCTGCCGGGGCCAGCGTCTCGGCATCTTCGCCGGTTCGGGCGTGGGCAAGTCGGTGCTGCTGTCCATGCTGGCCAAGCAGGCCACCTGCGACGTGGTGGTGGTCGGCCTGATCGGCGAACGGGGCCGCGAAGTCCGCGAGTTCATCGAGGAGACCCTCGGCGAAGAAGGCCTGAAGCGCGCCATCGTCGTCGTCGCCACCTCGGACGAGCCGGCGCTGAAACGGCGCCAGTCGGCCTATATGACGCTGGCGATCTCCGAATACCTGCGCGATCAGGGGCTGGAAGTCCTGTGCCTGATGGACTCGGTCACCCGCTTCGCCATGGCCCAGCGCGAGATCGGTCTGGCGGCGGGCGAGCCGCCGACGACCAAGGGCTACACGCCCACCGTCTTCACCGAACTGCCCAAGCTGCTGGAGCGCGCCGGCCCCGGCCCGATCCGCCCGGACGGCACCGAGGCCGGACCGATCACCGCCCTGTTCACCGTCCTGGTGGACGGCGGCGACCATGACGAACCCATCGCCGACGCCGTGCGCGGTATTCTGGACGGCCACATCGTCATGGACCGCAAGATCGCCGAACGCGGCCGCTTCCCCGCCATCGACGTGCTGAAGTCGGTCAGCCGGACCCTGCCCGGCTGCCAGACCCCGCCCGAGCGCGAACTGAACCGCCGCGCGCGTCAGTGCCTGTCGGCCTACGCCAACATGGAAGAGCTCATCAAGATCGGCGCCTATCGCAGCGGGGCCGATCCCATCGTCGACCGCGCCATCGCCCTGAACCCCGCGCTTGAGGACTTCCTGGGTCAGGACAAGGACGACCACACCAGTCTGGACGAGAGCTTCGTGCGGCTGGAGGCCATCCTGAACCAGGGGATGATGGAATGATGAGGTTCGAGGTTTCAGGGTCGAGGTTCGAGAACTGAAGATGGAGGTCCGCTCATATCGTGACCTCATGGTCTGGAAAAAATCCATGGACCTAGCCGCAGCAGTTTACCGGCTGACGCGCCAGATGCCGAAGCAGGAAGAATACAGGATCACGTCGCAGATGATCCGTGCCTCGACTTCTGTTCCCGCCAACATCGCCGAAGGGCACGGGCGAGGAACGCGCAAGGACTATGCAAATTTCGTCAGCATCGCACGCGGCTCGCTCTTTGAACTCGAAACCTTCGTCCTGCTGGTGCAGCATCTGAAGATCGCCGAGGACGAACAATGCGCCAGCATCCTCGAACAGGCGGACGAGGTCAGCCGCATGCTGACCGCTCTCCGTGCTCGCCTCGTCCCTAGAACCTGAAACCTCGAACCTTCGCTTAACCCTTACAACGGCACTCTCTCCTCATGACCGCCTGGGCCCAATCCCTGATCCGCATCTCCAACTACGAGGTCGAGACGCTGCAGAAGCGTCTGGCCGAGGTCGCCGCCCGCAAGGCCGAGGCCGAGATGCGCGTCGCCGTTCTGGACGCCGAGGTCGAGATCGAGCGCGAGAACGCCCGTCTGGACCCGTCGTCGGGCATGATGCTGCAGGCCTATCTGAAGGGCTGGGCGCTGAAGCGCGCCGAGGCTGAAGGCGTGGTCGCCGCCATCGGCGCCGAGGAAGAAGGCGCCCGCGACGCCCTGACCAGCGCCTTCGAGGAACTGAAGAAGTTCGAGCACGTCGCCGAAACGACCCGCCTGAACAAGCTGCTGGCCGCCGCCAAGCGCGAAACCGCCGCCTTCGACGAAATGGGCCTGAGGCGCCGTGCCGAGGGCTGACGCCGGATGATCAGTCGCCGCACCGTCCTGGCGACGCCGCTCGCCCTGGCGGCCTGCGGCTCCGCGCCGCCGCCCCCTGCGCCGCCGCCCCTCGCCCCGCTGAAGGCGACCGCCGCCTTCCCCGTCGGCCTGTGCGCCATGACGGGCCAGCTTGATGATCCGCAATGGGTCGAGCTGGTCCGCACCCACTTCAATCAGCTGACCCCCGAGTGGGAGATGAAGATGGAGCGGATTCTGACGCCGACGGGCGGCTATGACTTCTCGGCCGCCGACCGCATCGCCGCCTTTGCCCGCGACAACGGCCTGCGCCTGCACGGCACCACCCTGATCTGGTATGCGCAGGACCATCCCTATTTCCACGATCTGGACCGGGTCCGGTTCGCGGCCGAATACGACCGCTGGATCGCCACGCTTGCCGGTCGCTATCGGGGTCAGGCGGTCGGATGGGATGTGGTCAACGAGCCGGTGACCAACGACGGCGAGGGCCTGCGCGACTGCCTGTGGAGCCGACGCCTGGGTCAGGACGGCTACATGATCCGCGCCTTTGAACAGGCCAAGGCCGCAGACCCCGACGCGATCCTGTTCATCAACGACTACAATCTGGAGAACACGCCCAGGAAGGGCGCGACCTTCCTGCGCACCGTCGAGCGCTTGCTTAAGGCCGGCGCGCCCATCGGCGGGGTGGGGACCCAGTCGCATCTCGACATCGAGATTCCCGCCGGCCAGACCGCCGCCTTCATGCGCGAACTGGCCGCCTTCGGCCTGCCCGTCCACGTCTCCGAACTGGACGCCTCCCTGCGCGCCGACCGCCGCCTCGACACCCGATCGCAGGCGCTGAAACTGGAGCAACAGAAGGCCCGCGTGGTGGAGCTGGCCGAGGCCTTCATGGCCCTGCCCCCGGCCCAGCGCTACGCCTTCACCGTCTGGGGCCTGCGCGACACCGACAGCTGGCTGCGACGGGGCGGCGAGGATGACGGTCGCGATCAACCCCTGCTGTTCGACGCCCTGGGCCGGGCCAAGCCGCTGGCTGCGGCGCTCGAGACGGCGTTCCGGGGCTGACCGCGATCCTCCCCCGTCGCTGCGAGCGATCAAAGGGATTTACCGGAACGCAAGCCTCACCGTGATCTAACGGCGTCATGAAACTGATCCACGCCCTTCAGGACAATTCCGACCCCAACTCGCTGGTGTCGCGCTTTCGCCGCGCCCGCGCCAAACGCGTGACGGCCTTGATCGAGGCCATCCACGCCGAAAAGGGCGCGGTGCGGATCATCGACCTGGGCGGCGAGCCGGAATACTGGAACCTGTTCCCCCGCGACTTCCTCGACGCGATGAAGGTCCACATCACCCTGGTCAATCCGGGCGGTTTCGACGCCGTGGACGAGACCCTGTTCGACAATGTCGACGGCGACGCCTGTTCCCTGCCCCAGTATGCGGACAATAGTTTCGACCTGGTCCACTCCAACTCGGTCGTCGAACACGTCGGCGACTGGATGCGGATGGAGGCCTTCGCCGCCGAGGCCCGCCGTCTGGCCCCGCGCTACTATGTCCAGACCCCCTATTTCTGGTTCCCGATCGAGCCCCACTTCTCGGCGCCCTTCTTCCACTGGCGCAGCGAGCAGAGCCGCGCCCGCGCCCTGATGCGCAAGGCCCACGGCTTTTCGCAGAAGGCCCCCGACATCGGCGCCGCCATGCGCGACGTCCAGCACGCCCGCCTGCTGGACAAGACCCAGTTCCGCTTCCTCTTCCCCGACGCCGCCCACTACGACGAGGTGGTGCTGGGCCTCACCAAGTCGGTGATCGCGGTGCGGGGCTAGTCGCCCCTTCTCGCCGCCGACACTGCGACGCTTTCAGGCAAGCCGTTTGTAGAAGAGAGTCGTCCCGCAGGCGCGGCCATCCGGAGAGAGGGCGTAGTCCGGTATGGTTCCGACACGACTCCAACCCAGACGGGGATAGACGGCTTCCGCCTCGCTGCCCGTAGATGTGTCCAGAACCAGCAGGGTCAGGTTGCGACTGACCGCTTCGGCCTCTATCCGCTCCATCAGTTTGCGCGACAGCCCCCGACCACGGGCCGAACTGTGCACCATAAGCTTCATGACCTCGCCGCGGTGTCTCTGATTGGGCTTCATGGCCAGGCCAACCTGAACCGTGCCGACGATGTCGCCGTCCACTTCTGCGACAGCATGAATGGTTGTGTTCTCGCCGACCGCTTCGCCCACTTCGCGCCAGTAAGCTTCGCCGTCGGCGGGCGCGAAAGGCAACATGAAGCCGACCGACGCCCCGCCATTGACGCAGTCGGCCAGGATTTCGCAAAGGCGGGGCGAAGCGGCCCGGGTCTCATCGCGGCCCAGAATGCGGATGATCGCCATTTCCAATTCCAGCTTTCATAAGGTGCATGCGCTCAGTCAGGCCGAAGGCCGTAGCGCTCCAGGAATGCGAAAACGCCCGCCGGAAATTCCCGGCGGGCGTTTCAGTATCCAGTCTGAGTGGAGGCTCAGCTGGTCTTTCAGGCGGCGACGTTGATCGCGCCTTCCGACGGGTCGCGCAGGACGTAGCCCCGGCCCCAGACGGTTTCGATGTAGTGCTTGCCGCCGGCGGCGGTCGCCAGCTTCTTGCGCAGCTTGCAGATGAAGACGTCGATGATCTTCAGCTCGGGCTCGTCCATGCCGCCATAGAGGTGGTTCAGGAACATTTCCTTGGTCAGGGTTGTGCCCTTGCGGAGCGAGAGCAGCTCCAGCATCTGATATTCCTTGCCGGTCAGGTGCACGCGGTGACCGTCCACCTCGACCGTCTTGGCGTCCAGGTTCACGGCGATCTCGCCGGTGTGGATGATGGCCTGGGCGTGACCCTTGGAGCGACGGACCACGGCGTGGGTGCGCGCGATCAGCT
>Ga0247823_10004046_pt1 | contig 11771 bp, 12 predicted proteins | sample 13C_PalmiticAcid_2_FD_192426 | JGI IMG/M metagenome (GOLD analysis project Ga0247823, IMG submission 192426) | Soil microbial communities from agricultural site in Penn Yan, New York, United States - 13C_PalmiticAcid_Day30 | ecosystem: Environmental > Terrestrial > Soil > Agricultural land...
ATGTAATCGCAGAACCACTTGGTGTTGTGCTGGTGATGGGAGCCTGGAACTATCCCTTCCAGTTACTGATCGCTCCGCTGATCGCCGCTATTGCAGCAGGCAACTGCGTGGTACTGAAGCCCAGTGAACATGCGCCAGCAACGGCCGCTGTGATGAAAACCCTGATACGCTCTGTATTTTCCGATCAATATGTATTGTATGTGGAGGGAGATGGCGCCGAAGTTGTGCCGCTGATGATGAATGATTTCCGGTTCGATCATGTGTTCTACACGGGCGGTGGCACCGTAGGCAAACTGGTCTATAAAATGGCCGCTGAACAGCTGACCCCGGTTACCCTGGAACTGGGAGGCAAGAGCCCCGCCATTGTGGAATCAGATGCCGAAGTAAAAGTTGCTGCCAGGCGCATTGCGGTTACCAAGTTTTCCAATGCGGGCCAGATGTGCATCGCACCGGATTACGTACTGGTTCATCATTCAAAGAAGGATGAATTGGTGCAGGCTTTAAAAGAAGCAATACGCGCTTTCTATTCGGATGACCCATCCCGTGATTACAGTTACGGGAAGATCATCAACCAGAAACAATTCAACAGGCTTCAATCCTACCTGCAACAGGGAAGGATCCTGCATGGTGGCAATACGAACAGTGAGCAGTTGTATATTGAACCGACTATCCTGGACGAGGTTCCCATGGATGCGGCGGTTATGAAGGATGAGATCTTCGGTCCCATTCTGCCGGTTTACACTTTCACACACGCATCAGAAGCATTGCAACTGGTGCAGCAACATCCCAACCCCTTAGCGCTTTACCTGTTCACCAGCAGTAAGAAGAATGAAGAATACTATCTCGGCAATATTGCATTCGGCGGCGGTTGCGTGAACAATACAAGCTGGCATTTCACCAACCCGAATCTGCCTTTCGGCGGAAGGGGAGCCAGTGGCATGGGAGCATACCATGGGAAAGCTGGATTCGATACCTTCACACACCGGAAAGGCATTATGAAAACGCCCACCTGGTTTGACCCAGCGGTAAAATACCCGCCGTTCAAAGGAAAACTGGGTTTATTCAAGAAGATCATCCGGTAAAACCCGGACATTTGTGCCTCAACCCTATAAGTATGACTATCAGGCAACGACTCATGAAATTCCTGTATCCCCTGCTGATGAAGCTCACAAAGGCTACAGGAAAGAATTCAAAAGCATTACATAACAGTAAAGAACAACCGATGACTTCAATATACGATCTGAACGTACAGCTCAATAATGGCAAACAGGTTTCCCTGGAACAGTACAAAGGAAAGAAACTGCTGCTGGTGAATACTGCTTCCAATTGTGGTTACACGGGCCAGTATGACGAGTTGCAGGCATTATACAAAAAGTTTGAAGGCAGGCTCGAGATCATTGGATTTCCTGCCAACGATTTTGCTGAACAGGAAAAAGGCAGTGATGAAGAGATCGCGCAGTTCTGCAAAGTGAACTTTGGTGTTACTTTTCCATTGGTGAAAAAGTCTGTGGTAATTCCTTCAGGCGAGCAGCATCCGGTATTCCAGTGGCTGACGAAAAAAGAAGAGAATGGCTGGAATGAACAGGCCCCATCCTGGAACTTCTCAAAATACCTGCTGGATGAAAAAGGCAACCTGACTGATTATTTCGACCCTTCCGTTTCTCCCCTCAGTACCGAGGTACTGAATGCCGTAGAGAAGAAAGAAGCTGAATAGCTCTGTGAAACCTTAGCATATGTTTCACTCAAATATAATTTCCATGCTTACCAAACCGGATATCGAAAGGTATTTCCTGGCAGAAAAGCAGGCAGGCCTGCTCGTGCTGATCATAGGCATCATTGCGGTATTGATCGGTATTGTTTTCTTCTTTGTATTCAAGGGAAATCTGTTCAAGGGAGCAGCGGTTCCATTGCTTGCACTGGGACTAATGGAATGCATTGTGGGCAATGCTATTTACAAAAAGAGTGATGCAGACAGGATGCGCATCGTGTATGCATACGATATGAATCCTCCATTACTGAAGACAGATGAGCTACCTCGTATGCAGACCGTGAACAGGAAATTCAAAATATACCAGGGCGTAGAATTCGGGCTGGCCGTGCTGGGCATCCTCCTGATGATCTATTACCGGGGAGAAACACATCGCTCTTTCTGGGTAGGGTTCGGCCTTACCCTGATCATCCAGTCGGTGTTGCTGTTTGGCATGGAATCCATGTCAGCGCAGCGCTCTAAGCAATACACGCGGAAGCTGTCGGGTTATCTTGCCGCATGGCCGCAGCGGCAATGATATTGTATCGGAGAGCAGTCGCTTGCCTCTGGCGAACAACACGTCGCCGGAGGCGACAAGATAAAAGTCACTCGCCGGGAGGCGAGCGACTGGTCAAACGCTGATATTATTTCAACTTTTCCTGCCTGTCGATCAGCACAGCAGTCTGCCCGATCATCTGGCAAACCTGGAAAAAGAAACTCTTATTCACTTTCTCAAAACTATCCGTAGGCTGGTGGTAATCCGGATGGTCCTCTACTCCAAAATAAATGAAGGGTATATTCTTCTGGTGAAATGAAAAGTGGTCAGACTGGCTGGTCCAGTCGTCATGTGCGCCCTTACTCACATCATCATGGCCAAGACTCACCTGTACTTTGGTCAGGGGCCTGATGCTGTCGATATATTTAGTCAGGAATGGATAATGAAATGTACCGGATGCATAGATCTCATTCTTATCGTTCCTGCTCACCATATCCATATTGAGGTTGAAAACGATCTTCTTTATATCAACAGAAGGATTACCTGCAAAATATTTTGACCCCATCAATCCGCCTTCTTCTGCATCGAAAGCTGCAAAGATGATGCTGTGCTTTGGAGGATGTTGCTTGAACCATGCTGCCATGGCCAGCAGGGCTGCTGTTCCGGAGGCGTTATCGTCTGCGCCGGTATAGATCTTATCGCCCTTTTTCCCGAGGTGATCATAATGCGCGGAGATCACATAATACTGATCGGGGAATTGTGATCCTTTGATAATACCGAGCACATTCACGCCGGTTGCGTTATTCCTGGCAGGGAATTGCTGAAACCTTCCTGAGTCCGGCTTGGCCAATCCCAGCGAGTCGAAGCGCGCAGCGATATAATTACGGGCCTGTTTATTTCCTTCGGTCCCTACCAGTCTGCCTTCAAGGGCAGGAGAAGAGAGGAACTGCAGATCCTGGATCAGTTGCGTACTGTCCAGCAGAACAGCGGGAGAGGAAGCTTGTTGTTGTGCATTTCCTTTGCATGCACTCAGCAGGATAAGGCTGCTCAGGATGAGTACCAGGGAGCGGTTCATGACGGTGTTTTTTGATTCAGTAAATTGATCAGTATGCGCAGGAACTCAGTTGATCCGGGGAAAGTTGTACCGGGCTATGTGCTGGTGTTTGTCCGGCAAAATGAACGGCCACTTCTTCCAGGATGGCTTCAACCTCCTGCAATGTTTTTACGGTAACCAGTTTAGTGCGGAATTCCTTGATATGCGACAGTCCTTTCAGGTAATTGCTATAGTGCCTGCGCATTTCAAGTATGCCGAGGATCTCGCCTTTCCATTCAACGGATTTGCGTACATGTGTTCTGCAGACTTCGATCCTTTCTTCGAGGGTTGGAAGGGGCAATACCGTACCGTCTTTCAGGAATTGTTTGATCTCACGGAAGATCCAGGGATAACCGATCGCGGCGCGTCCGATCATGATGCCATCCACGCCGTACCTGTTTTTATATTCCAGGGCTTTCTGCGGAGAATCGATATCGCCATTTCCGAAGATGGGGATGCTGATACGCGGATTGTTCTTCACGGCTGCGATCAAACTCCAGTCTGCTTCACCTTTGTACAGTTGTGCGCGGGTCCTGCCATGGATAGTGAGAGCTTTGATGCCAACATCCTGGAGGCGTTCCGCTACTTCTTCAATATTCTTGGAGGCATCATCCCAGCCCAGCCTGGTTTTGACCGTTACGGGCAGACTGGTGGAACGCACCACGGCTTCCGTAAGACGAACCATGGCTTCGATATCTTTGAGAACAGCGGCACCGGCCCCTTTGCTGACCACTTTCTTCACCGGGCAACCGAAATTGATATCCACCAGGTCCGGCTGAACCGTATCAACAATTTTGGCGCTGATGGCCATGGCTTCCTCGTCACCACCGAAGATCTGGATACCGAAAGGCCTTTCGAATTCGGAGAAATCAAGTTTCTGCCGGCTCTTGATGGCGTCCCTGATCAGTCCTTCGCTGGAAATGAATTCGCTATACATAAGGTCTGCGCCATTCTGTTTGCAGACGAAACGGAATGGGGGATCACTCACATCCTCCATGGGAGCAAGGAGCAGTGGAAAATCCGGGAGTGTGATATTGCCGATTTGTACCATCGTTTGAAACTGTATCTTTGAGCCGGCTGCAAATTTACATACTAATATTTGTTTATACCAGCTTATGATTGGTCATTTGAAGATAACATCCCCCTGGAAGCAATTTGGCGTTATGGTACTGGTGTCATTGCCCTTACTGGCTGTGATACTCCTTGATACTAAGTCTGATGTAAAGATAGATCTGACTAAACCCGGCATTATTGAATCATTAAAATGGGGGCAGATCTTTTCTTCGATCGCATTTTTCTTCATTCCGGCCTTCCTTTTTGCCGTGTTCACCTTCAGGAGCAGACAATTTTTGTTCCTTGGTTTCCGCAGGCCGGAAAAGACAAATATGCTCATCTTATCAGGTATTTGTGCATTGGTAGCTTTACCTGCTGTGTTCTATCTTGGCCAGCTGAACCAGGGGCTTCCGATTCCCGAGTCCCTCCGCAATATGGAAAAGGAAGCTGGTAAGACCATGGAAGCGCTGCTGAAGGTAAATTCCACCAAAGATATTTTCATTAACCTTTTTATTGTGGCACTGGTGCCTGCATTCTGTGAAGAGATCTTCTTCAGGGGGGCTATGCAGCGTGTACTTATCCATCTTACCAGGAGCCCATGGATAGGAATCATCCTTACGGGTATGCTGTTCAGTGCTCTTCACTTCCAGTTCCTCGGATTTATTCCCAGGGCTGCGCTGGGCATTGTGCTGGGAGCGTTGTACTGGTACAGCGGAAGTTTATGGACAAGCATTATTGCGCACTTTGTGATCAATGCGGTACAGGTGGTTGCTGTTTCCTATATGCCCAAATATGTGAATGAGAATCCTCAGATGCCGGTGCTGTCTGCCATTGTTGGCGCGGTTGCCGTATGTGCCATTCTCCTGCATTTCAAAAATAAATCCAGCGTTACCTGGTCAAAGGTTTACAATACAGACGGGCTCACACCCACCAATCAATTTATAGCTTAAAAATCCAATCCTTTCATGGCTCTAAACATGGCCACATTAAGAACCCGGGCAATTTCAGCCGCCATTTTTGTGGTGGTGATGCTGGCGGGTTTGTTGTGGAATCACTGGAGTTTCTTCTTTCTATTTACCATCATACATTTCGGATGCTGGAAAGAATACCAGCAACTGATCGGAAAGATAGATCCGGAATATGCGGCAATCACGCCGTTCCACAAATACGGTGTTCAGATAGCCGGCTGGAGCATCATGCTGTTCTTTACCAGTGATGCTTATAATTTCGGAACATTTTCTCTCCATGCCATCGGCTGGTGGCTGGGAATGATCTGTGTATTCATCCTCCCCATCATAGAACTGTTATTTGCAGGTACCATTCAGGCTAAGAATATCGGTTACTCGGCACTGGGACTGCTTTATATTTCATTGAGCTGGGGAATGATGATAGACCTGAATGCTGTCTCGTATCTCATTCCGCTGGGACTTATCATTTCAATCTGGATCAACGATACAATGGCTTATATAGTAGGATCGCTCATTGGCAAAACACCTTTTTCCGCCATCTCTCCCAAAAAGACCTGGGAGGGAACCATTGGCGGGGCCATACTGGCCGTAGTGGTAGTGGGCCTGCTTGCCTGGTGGCTGGGCTATCCCGTTCACCACTGGGTGATTATTGCCATCCTTGCAGCAGTGATCGGCACTGCCGGGGACCTGCTGGAAAGCAAGCTCAAAAGAATGGCCAATGTAAAAGACAGTGGTACTATCATGCCCGGTCATGGCGGGTTCCTGGACCGTTTTGACTCCCTCCTGCTGGCCACACCTTTCGTTTGGTTGTACGTTGTACTGTTTATGAAAGGATAATCTTCTTATTTTAGCAACTTAATTGATTTCAATGACCATACACAAAGAAGGCTATAAGTCGATCCTCATTGCAGCCATCATATTCGCTGTGATTAACCTGTTATCTTTTTATTTCATCAGCTATGAGATGCCCTGGCTCAGCTGGCTGATCTTTATCGTTACCCTGGGACTTACCCTTTTTATCGTGAGTTTTTTCCGTATCCCTGCCAGGCAGCTTACCCGGAACGAGAACCAGGTGATTTGTCCTGCTGACGGAAAAGTAGTGGTGATAGAAGAAGTGATAGATGAAGAATACTTCAAAGGCAAGCGTTTGCAGGTCTCAATTTTCATGAGTCCTGCGAATGTGCACGTGAACCGCAACCCCGTAAGCGGAGAAGTGGTATACAGCCAGTATCACAAGGGTAAATACCTGGTGGCCTGGAATCCCAAATCTTCTACAGAAAATGAGCGTCACTCAGTAGTAATCCGTTATCCCAAAGGAGAGATGCTGGTGAAACAGATCGCCGGCGCACTGGCAAAACGTATCGTGAATTACCTCACTGTTGGCCAGAAAGTAGAGCAGGGTTCTGAGCTTGGGTTCATTAAATTCGGAAGCCGGGTGGATGTTCTGTTGCCAGTTGGCACCAAGGTGAACGTTCAACTGAACCAGGTTGTTCAGGGCGGCGTTACGGTGCTTGCTACTCTTTGATCTTATTTAACTGATATAATCTGGAACGGCTGCCATTGGCGGCCGTTTTTTGTTGGCAGTATCAGAAGATCTGCTCCAGTTCTTTCAAAGAATAAACTGTGTAGGTAGGCATTATATCCGTTGTGATATTGAGATGGTTTACAAAAACCTGGTCTATTCCGGCATTGATCCCCCCTTTGATATCCGCCTCGATGCTGTCTCCCAGGATGATGCTATGCTCCGGCAATGCCTTCGTCCGCTGGAATGCATATTCGAAGATCTCCTTATGCGGCTTCAGGCTGTTGCTGCCTTCCGAGGTGATCACTTCTGCAAAGAAATGACTGATGCCTGAGTAATTGATCTTACTGTACTGGGTTTTCTCAAAACCATTGGTGATGAGGTGGAGTGCGTATCCTTTATCCCGCAGATAGGTGAGGATCTCCATCGTGTAAGGAAAGAGAATGGTGCGGCTTGGCAGCATGTCCAGGAACTGGTCGCTCAGCAGTCGTGCGAATTTCTCATCGCCGATCCTGAAGTCCACCAGGCTCAGGTGCATCCTTTTCCACCGGAGCTCATCGGCTTTGATGGTTCCGTTGCGATAGCGCTCCCAGAGCCTGTCGTTATGAATGATATATTGTTTATAGAATGCTTCAAAGCTGTGCACGCCGCGGCTTTCCAGCTGCTTATCGTTATAAATGGTTTCCAGGGTAAAACGGCAGTTCGCATCAAAATCCCACAATGTGTGGTCCAGATCAAAAAACAGATGCTTGTACTTCATACTGCAAAAATACGACACTGAAATTTAGCAGCCGGAAACCCGGAAATTACCGGGAATATCCTTACTTCGCTACACAAAATTGCTGAACTATGAATATTGTGATCACCGGTGCATCCAAGGGTTTTGGAAGAGCTATTGCAGAAACGTTTGCCGTACAGGGGCATGATCTTTTCCTCTGTAGCCGTAATGAAATGGATCTTTACAAAACCGTTGAGGCATTGATGCAGCATTATCCGGAAAGAAGCATCAGGGCCATGCCTGCAGACCTGAGTGTGCAGTCGCAGGCCGAAGACTTCGGTAAATGGGTGCTGGGGTATGAGCTTCCGGTGGATGTACTGGTGAACAATGCCGGCCTCTTTGAGCCAGGCAGTGTGCACAATGAACCGGAAGGTGTGCTGGAAAGAATGATGGCCGTGAACCTGTACAGCGCGTATCATCTCACACGTACCCTGATCCCGTCTATGATGGCGCGAAAGCAAGGCCATATCTTCAATATGTGCTCGATAGCAAGTCTTCATGCTTATCCGAATGGAGGCGCTTACAGTATCAGCAAGTATGCATTGGCCGGCTTCAGCCGTAACCTTCGTGAAGAAATGAAACCGCACGGCATCAAGGTAACGGCAGTATATCCCGGTGCTGCCTACACTAATTCATGGGCTGGCAGTGGCATCGATCCGGAGCGCATCATGACGGCGCGGGATATTGCTGCTATGATCCATGCTGCATCACAGCTGAGCCCGCAGGCCTGCGTGGAAGATATCGTAATGCGTCCGCAGCTGGGCGACCTGTAATTTATTTTACTTTCAGCGCTTCCAGGATGATCTCCTTTCTTCTTCTTGAAATATCAACCTGTGAACGGTCGGTCAGGGTGAGTGTGCCATTCTGTGTGTAATTCACTACATGCACTTTATTGATGAGATGTGATTTGTGAATGCGCAGGAAACCGTGGTCATTCAGGATCTCTTCATACTCCTTAAGCGTTTTGGAGATCAGCAGGGGCTTCCTGTTGCTGAAGTGGAACCATGTATAATTTATTTCTCCCTCCAGCCGGATGATCTCTTCGGGATTGAAAAAATAAGTGCCTTCACTGGTGGGCAGTGCCAGCTTGAAATCTTTCTTATCCTGCGCAGCAATATTGTGCAGCAGGTTCTGATACAGGGTTTGCTGACTGAGCGCTACTACAGTGCGCGTCATGAACCTGTCTACGGCCTGGCGAAGTTCTTCTGCTTCGATCGGTTTCATCAGGTAGTCGAGCGCACTGAAGCGCAATGCCTCAATAGCGTATTTGTGATGGGCAGTGGTGAAGATGATATTGAACTGGATGTCCGCAAGCTTTTTGAGTAATTCAAAACCATTCATCACCGGCATCTGTATGTCCAGGAAAACCAGTTGCGGTTTGAATGTTTTTATGAGTTGAATGGCCTTCACCGGGTCATTGGAGGTTTTGACCTGGCTTATTTCCGGAACATAACGTTCCAGCATCAGCTGTAAAGTGTTCACAGCCGCCGGCTCATCGTCTATGATCACAGCTTTTATCACGAACCGAAGTTAAGGAATTTGTTGAGGCGCGCATACTACCCGCCGATGTAAACAAGAAGTGTAACCGTGGTGCCCGCCGCAGTACCATCTGGATGGTGCCTGTCTTTTATTTCCGCTTCAAAGGGCTGCTGGTACTGCTGTTGCAGGATGCGGAGACGTTCATTCACCAGGTTCAGCCCTTTGGATTCATGACAGCTGTCTTTACGGTTTCCGGCAGCAGCAAGGCGGCCGATACCATTGTCTTCCACTATGCATTTCAGATGGTCGTCTCCCTCCACCTGAAAAATCACTTTCACCTGCCGCTGATCTTCCCTGGGCATCAGGCCATGCCAGATGGCATTCTCTACAAAGGGCTGAAGCAGCATGGGGGGAATGAAGATCTCATTGGAATCTATCTCATCATCCACCACGATCTCAAATTCAAAATGTCCCTGGAAGCGCAGTTGTTCCAGCTGCAGGTAAAGCTGCAGCATCTCGATCTCTTTTTCAAGGGTAATGAAATGCTGGTCACAATGATGAAGGATATCACGCTGTAATTTGGAAAAGCGGCTCAGGTAGCGGTTGGCTTCATCTGCATTACCCTGCAGAATGAATTGCTGGATACTGTTCAATGCATTGAAAATGAAATGCGGGTTCATCTGTGCACGAAGGGCCGTGAGCTGGTAGGTGGCGAGGTCCCTGTGCAGGGTGATCAGTTCAATTTCACGTTCGCGCATGCGGCTATCGGTATGCATCTTTTCAATGCGATGCGCCAACATGCTGGCAATGGTGGTGAGTACCTGCAGGTGCTTGGCCGTATAGAAGTTTTTCTGCGTGTGCTCGCTGTCTATCACACCAATTACTTTTCGGTTACTGATCACCGGTACTGCCAGTTCCGAGAGGCGATGGGCGTCATCCACAATATAGCGAACGTCTAGCGTGGTATCCGGAATGATCTCCGCCATTCCTGAAAGTGCCACACTGCCCACGATCCCTTTTCCGATGGGGATCTCTATGGGATCAACGATGCTATTGAACGATGTGGTTTTGGGGCCGCATGCAGCTTTCTGCTGAAGCATCTGGGATTCACTGTCTATCAGATAGATCACGGCATCTTCAAATCCTAACCTTGCGATACAGTTCCGGCATACATCCCAGAGCATGGTCTCAACCTGCGTATGACCTCCCATGGAGGTGGCGAAATAATTGATGATCTGCTCTATCTCCAGCTGGTATTGAAAATTGGCGGCGCGCAATTGCTGGAGAGCTGTTTTCTGAGCTTCTCTGTCGCGGATCATGCGCTCCCGGTACAGGATGAAGATGACCAGCAGCACAAGTAACAGCAGCAGTATCGGTATCAGTACAGAAGTAGTGAGCAGGGGGAATAGTTTTGAATGCTGAAGTTACAATTTTAAAAGAAGAGGCCATCTCTTTGCAGAGACGGCCTCATTTGGCCTGTTCTATCTCTGGTTGTTCCGGGAAATTATCCTTTGCTCATCTCAAAGCGGAGACGGTATTTACCGCCATCGCCAGACAGCTCGATGGTTTTCACCTGGATGGCTGTGCTGACTTTCTGCAATGCATCGGAAGCGAACCTTACTTCGGTGATATTCACCAGGTCATCACTGCTGGGAATTCCGGTAACGGTCACGCCCGTGAGGATATCTCTCATATCCTTTTTGAGTTTAGACACCATGGTGCTGCGGCTCATGCCTGCATTGGCATAGGAAGTGATGGCTGCAAACATCTGGGCGTGTGTACCCGCACGGATACCGCCTGCCTGTGCATCATCATTTTCCATTACTGCGGCAATGAAGATCGCATCGTCCTGGTTGCTCAACTCTTCAGCGCTGCCGCTGATGCCCCAGAAGTTTGCCGGAGGCAGGATCTTAAGAGGAGGACCGAACTGGATCCGGTTGGTGGTAACCAGATCGCCTTCATCCACATTGCTCCAGGGACCGTACATCACGGTATGTGCAGAGGGGATGGTTACAAGTCCGCCTACTTTCTGGAGTTTGGCGGCAAATACCAGCACATAGGGTTCGTCAGAAGCACTGGGTTCTGAAGTTTCATCGAGGCAGCGCATCTTGGTGAGCGCAATTTTTACTTTTGCCATAACAAGGAGGTTTTAATGGTTAAAGAAGTAGTCATATTTACAATGCAGAGTTACGGAGATTGATCCGGGCTGTCTTTTGCAGTTATTCAACGGCCGGTCCTGCTTATTTTCCGGGCATGTTGCCACTCATCCTTTTAACCGACATTTAACGCTCATTTGATTAGTAAGCCAGGAGCTGAACAGTTAAATTTGTTGACCATCAGAATGAAGACCAAACTCTTATATCTCTTACTGCTCACAGGCTGCTTCTTCAGTAGCACCGGTATTTCCGCGCAGCTGGTAATTGCGCAGCGGACATCCATCGGTAATGTGCAGAACGAAGACCCGGATGTGGAAGCTGCATCTGTGATACAGCCCGGTGAGATAGTGGAGCAGAAGATCAGGAAAGGCCTGCTGCTGAAAGTGGAAGTAAGCAAAACAAATCCTGTGGTTGGCGAACCATTGAAAGTGGTGTACAAACTATACTCCCGCCTCAACACCAGCTCGCAGGTAATGAAA
>Ga0247823_10004048_pt1 | contig 11769 bp, 8 predicted proteins | sample 13C_PalmiticAcid_2_FD_192426 | JGI IMG/M metagenome (GOLD analysis project Ga0247823, IMG submission 192426) | Soil microbial communities from agricultural site in Penn Yan, New York, United States - 13C_PalmiticAcid_Day30 | ecosystem: Environmental > Terrestrial > Soil > Agricultural land...
CCGGACTGCTCACCGACCTCGCCGCCGATCTCGGTGTCTCCATTCCCCCTGCGGGCCTGGTCATCTCGGGCTTCGCGCTCGGCATGCCGGTCGGGGCACCGGTGCTCGCCGTGGTCACGCTGTGCCTGCCCCGGTGCGACACCCTGCTGGTCTTCCTCGCCGTCCTGGTGGCCGCGCATATCGTCGGCGCGCTGACCGGCGAGTACCGGATGCTGTTCGGGACGCGCGTGGTGAGCGCGTTCGTCGACGCCGGTTTCTGGGCGATCGCGGCGGCGAGCCCGGTCCCCGCCGACCTGCACGGCCGGGCGATGAGCATCGTTTCCTGACCAGCCGGGGGCGCGCGATGCTCGCGGGAGCACCGCGCCCGGCTCAGCCCAGGCAGCCGGGACCGAGCAGTGCCTTCAGATCGCCCATCAGCGCCGAGGACGGGCTGACCCGCCAGCTGTCGTCGAGCTTGAGCAGGGTGGTCTTCTCCCGCGCGCCGACATGGCGGACATGCACGTCGGAGGTGCCGGGGTGGCGCGAGAGCACCTTCTTGAGCTCACCGATCTTGTCCGGCGTGCACATGCGGGTCGTCATCACGACCGATACCGGCTTCGCCACGCCGATCGCCGAGAGATCGGGCACCACAAGGTCGTTGGCGATCAGCGAGATGCGGTCGTCGCGGACCGACACGCGCGCCTTGACCAGCACCACGGCGTCCTCGACCACGTCCATGCCGTAGACCGAGTACGACTGCGGGAAGAACAGCACCTCCACGCCACCGGTGAGATCCTCGAGCTGCGCCGAGGCCCAGGCGAGGCCGTTCTTGTTGATCCGCCGGTTGACCGAGGCGAGGATGCCGCCGATGGTCACCTGCGCGCCGTCCTTGACGTCGCCTTCCAGGATCGCCGGGATGGGCGTGTCGACCTGGGCGGCCAGCACGTGCTCGACACCGTTGAGCGGATGCCCGGAGACATAGAGGCCCAGCATCTCGCGCTCGAGGGCGAGCTTGTGCTTGGTCTCCCATTCGTCCTCGGGGACCTTCACATTGAAGACCGAGGCCACCGAGTCGTCGCCGTCGTCCAGGCCGCCGAACAGGTCGAACTGGCCGATCGCCTCGGCCTTCTTGGTCGACATCACCGCGTCGATCGCATCGGAATGGATCAGCAGCAGGCCCTTGCGCGGATGCCCGAGGGAGTCGAAACCGCCTGCCTTGATGAGCGATTCGGTGACCTTCTTGGAGCAGGCGATCGCGTCGATCTTGTTCAGGTAGTCGGAGAAGTCGGTGAACTTCGACTTCTCCTTGCGCGCGGCGATGATCGAGGACACCACGTTGGCGCCGACGTTGCGGACCGCGCCCAGACCGAAGCGGATGTCCTTGCCGACCGAGGCGAAGTTCTGCTCGGACTCGTTGACATCCGGCGGCAGCACCGTGATGCCCATCTTGCGGCAGTCCGACAGGTAGATCGCGGCCTTGTCCTTGTCGTCACCCACGGAGGTGAGCAGGCCGGCCATGTACTCGGCCGGGTAGTTGGCCTTGAGGTAGGCGGTCCAGAAGGAGACCAGGCCGTAGCCGGCGGCGTGCGATTTGTTGAACGCGTAGCCGGCGAACGGGAGGATGGTGTCCCACAGGGCCTTGATCGCGGGCTCGGAGAAGTCGTTCTTGAGCATGCCCTCGCGGAAGCCCGCGTAGGCCTCCTCCAGCACCGAGAGCTTCTTCTTACCCATGGCGCGGCGCAGGATGTCGGCCTGACCGAGCGAGTACCCGGCGACCTTCTGCGCGATCTGCATGATCTGTTCCTGATAGACGATCAGGCCGAAGGTGTCGGCCAGGATCTCTTTCAGCGGCTCTTCGAGCTCGGGGTGGATCGGCTTGACCTCTTGGCGACCGTTCTTGCGGTCGGCGTAGTCGTTGTGGGCGTTCATGCCCATCGGGCCGGGGCGGTACAGCGCCAGCACGGCGACGATGTCCTCGAAGCCGGTGGGCTGCATGCGGCGCAGCAGATCGCGCATGGCACTGCCGTCGAGCTGGAACACCCCGAGCGTGTCGCCGCGGGCGAGCAGCTCGTAGGTGGCCGGGTCGTTGAGCGGCAGATGATCCATGTCGAGATCGATGCCGCGATTGGCCTTGATGTTCTCCAGGGCGTCACCGATGACGGTGAGGTTGCGCAGACCCAGGAAGTCCATCTTCAGCAGGCCGATGGCCTCACACGACGGGTAGTCCCAGCCGGTGATGATCGCGCCGTCCTGCGCGCGCTTCCACACCGGGATCGCGTCGGTGAGCGGCTCGGAGGACATGATGACCGCGCAGGCGTGCACGCCCGCGTTGCGGATCAGGCCTTCCAGGCCGCGCGCGGTCTCGTAGATCTTGGCGACGTCGGGGTTGGAGCTGATCAGCTCACGGACCTCGGCGGCTTCCTTGTAGCGCTCGTGGTCCGGGTCGGTGATGCCCGAGACCGAGATGTCCTTGGCCATGATCGGCGGCGGCAGCGCCTTGGTGATCTGATCGGCGATGGCGAAACCGGGCTGGCCGAACAGGACTCGCGCGGAGTCCTTGATCGCGGCCTTGGTCTTGATGGTGCCGAAGGTGATCACCTGGGCGACGCGGTCGCTGCCCCACTTCTCGGTGGCGTAGCGGACCATCTCACCGCGGCGGCGATCGTCGAAGTCGATATCGATATCGGGCATCGACACGCGCTCGGGATTGAGGAACCGCTCGAACAGCAGGCCGTGCGGGATCGGGTCGATATTGGTGATGCCCATCGCGTAGGCGACGAGCGAGCCCGCGGCCGAACCACGGCCGGGGCCGACGCGGATGCCGACCTCGAGGGCATGGCGGATCAGGTCACCGACGACGAGGAAGTAGGCGGGGAAACCCATTTCGCAGATGACGCCGAGTTCGTAGTCGGCGCGGGCGAGGTAGTCCTGCGGCGGGCCGTCGGGGAAGCGGCGATCCAGACCGTCGAGGACTTCCTTGCGCAGCCAGGTGGCCTGGGTGTGGCCCTCGGGCACCGGGAAGATCGGCATCCGGTCGCGGTGGGCCCACACGTCGTCGTAGGACTGCACGCGTTCGCCGATGAGTTCGGTGTTGTCGCAGGCGCCGGGGACCTCCGCGTCCCAGATCGCGCGCATCTCCGCGGCGGACTTCAGGTAGTAGCCGTCACCGTCGAACTTGAAGCGGGTCGGGTCCGAGAGCGTCTTGCCGGTCTGGATGCACAGCAGCGCTTCGTGATTGGTCGACTGGTCCTTGGTGACGTAGTGGCAGTCGTTGGTGGCGATGGGCGGAATGTCGAGTTGCTTGCTGATGCTGAGCAAGCCCTCGCGGACCCGGCGCTCGATGGACAGGCCGTGGTCCATCACCTCGAGGAAGAAGTTCTCCTTGCCGAAGATCTCCTGCCACTTCGCGGCGGCCTCGAGCGCCTCGCGCTCGTGACCGAGGCGCAGCCGGGTCTGCACCTCACCCGACGGGCAACCCGTCGTGGCGATGATGCCCTCCGCATACTGCGCGATGATCTCCTCGTCCATGCGCGCCCACTTGCCCAGCTGACCCTCGATGGAGGCCAGGCTCGACAGTTTGAACAGGTTGCGCAGGCCGGTCGCGTTCTCGGCGACCATGGTCATGTGGGTGTAGGCGCCCGAACCCGACACGTCGTCGCTCTTCTGACCGGGATCGCCCCACTGCACCCGCTTGGTGTTGAACCGCGACTCCGGCGCGATATAGGCCTCGATGCCGATGATCGGCTTGATGCCGGCCTTCTTGGCGCTGTTGTAGAACTCCGAGGCGCCGTACATGTTGCCGTGGTCGGTCATGCCGACGGCGGTCATGCCCAGCCGTTCCGCCTCCGCGAACAGCGGCGAAATCTTCGCCGCACCATCGAGCATGGAGTACTCGGTGTGGTTGTGCAGGTGAACGAACGATCCGGACGGAGCCAAGACGGTCCTTCCTCCCAGGGTGTCGACGGGGGTTGGCCTAGGCATTCTAGGCACGTGGGTCCGACAACATTTCGCGTGCCACACGGGCACCCCGCCCCCGTGCTGGACGGTTGCGGCGTGTCGTGGCGAAGGTCACCGGCGAGTCCTCGGCAACGTCTGTTTTCCGCTGGTTCACCGGGGCGCGCGGGTACCGGGCGCGCGCATCGGCGCGCGGCGGCGGACTGCGGCGATAATCGCCGGATGCGAGCGGACAGGAGTGCACGGTGACGACCACAGCGGTGGCGCTGGCCGGTGTGGTGATCGTCGTGGCCACCGCCTGGCTGGTGTGGCGACGGACGCAGCGGGTGGTGACCACGCCTGCCCAGCGGGCCGTTCATCAGGCGTTGCATACCGCGTCGCTGGCGGCGGTGCCGTTGCGGCGGGGGTTGACGGCGGAGGCGGCGCGGGAGGCGGCGCCGCATCTGCGGGCGCTGGCCGGGGCCGAGGCGCTGGGAGTGGTGGACGCGGAGGCGACGCTGCTGGCGTGGGATGGGCCGCATCCGGAGATGGTCGAGGCGTTCGCCGAGGCGGCGCGGCGGGCGATCGCCGACGAACGGGCGGTGCTGGTCGGTGGGGACGAGCATTCGCTCATCGCGCAGCCGCTGCTGATCGAGACAGGGGCGGCGGTGGGGGCACTCGGGATGGTGACCACCGGGAAGCCGGGACCCGGCATGCTCGGGGCGGCGGGTGAGGTCGCCCGGTATGCGTGCGGGCAGCTGGAGCTGGCCGAGCTGGACGCCTCGAGGGCCCGGGTCGACCGGGCCGAACTGCGGGCGCTGCGGGCGCAGATCAGTCCGCATTTCATCTACAACGCGCTCAATACGATCGCCTCCTTCGTCCGCACCGATCCCGACCGGGCCCGCGAACTCATCCTCGAATTCGCCGACTTCACCCGCTATTCGTTCCGCGCCGCGGGCGAATTCACCGTCCTCGCCGACGAACTGCGCAATATCGAGCGCTACCTCGCGCTGGAACAGGCCCGCTTCGGCGACGCACTCGACGTGCGGTTGCAGATCGCACCCGAGGTACTCGGCGTGGTGCTGCCGTTCCTGGCCCTGCAACCGCTGGTGGAGAACGCGGTGCGGCACGGCCTCGGCGGCGGCGGTCGCGGCGGGCACTTGAGCATCGTCGCCGGCGACGAGGGCACCGACTGCCTGATCAGCGTCGAGGACGACGGCATCGGCATGGACCCCGAACTCCTGCGCTCGGGCGCCCTCGACGCCGTCGACACCGGCACCGGCCCCGCCCGCACCGGCGAAGCCGCCCACGTCGGCCTCGCCAACGTCGACGACCGCCTGCGCGCCGCCTTCGGCAACGACTACGGGCTGGTCGTGGACACCGCCCCCGGGGCGGGCACCAAGGTCAGCATGCGCGTCCCCAAATTCCGTGCGGGCATCCGCGCCTGAACGACCGGGTTCCCGGACGGGCGGATCGCGGATGATCGCACGCTCGTCACACACTCTTAAACATATCTGTTTCGGAAACCGATACTGTGACGCCCGTTCACAGCTAACATCTCGTTCACCCACTGGGCGCTGGGGTGACGACGGCGCCCCGCGGGCTTCCACCCCCTTGCGCGGCGTTGCCGACCTGGCTGCGTCGGCGACCGCGCCGACATCGAACAGGATTCTCTGTGAACAAGATTCGTCGGACAGGGCAGCGGCTCGCCGCGGCCGCGGTCACGATCGCCGCCTGCACGCTCGGGGGGATCCCCCACGCCACGGCCGACAGTGCCGTGCAACCGGATCCCAGTGGCTCGCTGCTCTACAGCCGGCTGGTGAAGAACGACGACGGATCACTGAAAACCAACGGTAAGGGCGGCTATTTCGTCTCCGCGCCCTACACCGGCAACGAGGTGACCCGCAAGGTCGGCAGGCTCACCACCGGCGGGCTGTGCACCGCGACGGTGCTCGACAGTCCGAGCGGCGCCTTGGCGATCACCGCGCGTCACTGCATCGACAACGACGCGGCGCTGATCGCGGCCGGCAGGGCGACATTCACCCCGGCCTGGCACGACGGGCAGCGCCCCTACGGTGACTGGGTGGTCGACAGGGCCTTCACCTCCGAGATCCCCGTGGACGGCAGCGTTCCCGATGTCGCCGTGCTCGCGATCCGCCCCGCCGAGGGCAACCGCGTCGTCTCGGCAGCCACCGGTGGCGGCCTGAAGGTGCACCCGGCACTGTCGAGCAGCCAGTCGGTCCAGTCGACACTGCTCGGCTACCCCGGTCCCGCACCGTACAACGCCGTGCTGATGTCGGCGTGCGTGGGCGATTACACCTATTTCCCCGGCCGGGGCCGCGCCGCCGTACACCGGGTCACCGACCAGTCCGAGTGCCACGTCGGTGGCGGATCCAGCGGCGGCCCCTACGTGACCGGTACGGCCGCGGGCCCGCAGATCATCACCGTCCTCAACAGCGACGGCGGCTCGGCGATCGCGGGGGTCGCCCCCGCCCTCGTCACCGAAGCCGACAACTGGGTCTTCGCCCAGTACCCGGGCCTGCCCCGCGGGGGTGGCTTGCCCTCCACCGGTTCCGGTTCCTGACCCGAGGCAGGGTGATGCGGCGCAGGTCGGTGGGCGAACCGGCCCGAAGACCTGGCCGCTGTCCGGGTACGCCGCGCGTCCACGTGCCGCTACCATGGATGGGCTGTGACCTGGACCACCGAAGAATCACCGACCGCGCTGCGGGTGCTCGCTGTCGATGACGAGAAGCCCGCGCTCGACGAGCTCGTGTACCTGCTGAGCGCGCAGGCCGGGGTCGGGGAGATCCATCGGGCGAGCGAGTCGACCAGTGCGCTGCGGTTGTTGCGGGCCCATCCGATCGACGCGGTGTTCCTCGACATCGATATGCCGGGGCTCACGGGGATGGAGCTGGCGGGGATCCTGTCGGAGTTCGCGGAGCCGCCCGCGGTGGTGTTCGTGACCGCGCACGACGATCACGCGGTGGCGGCGTTCGACCTCGGGGCCGTCGACTATCTGCTGAAGCCGTTGCGCGCGGCGCGACTGGCGGAGGCGGTGCGGCGGATTCTCGCCGCCAGGGTGTCGGCGCCCGCGGCGACACCGCCGGAACCGGCGCATCCGAGCGAGGTGATCCCGGTGGAGCTCGGCGGGGTCACGACCCTGGTGAACCGGGCCGATGTCGCCTGGGTCGAGGCCGACGGCGATTACGCGCGGTTGCACACCGGCACCGGATCGCACCTGGTGCGGATTCCGCTCTCGGCGCTCGAGGCACGATGGGCGGACGCCGGGTTCCTGCGCGTGCACCGCTCGTACCTGGTGGCGTTACGCCTGGTCACCGGGCTGCGCAGCGTGGGCACCGGCACGGTGGTGTGTCTGCGGGCCGAGGGCGCGGCCGGGGCGGTGGAACTGCCGGTGAGCCGACGGCAGGTACGCGAACTCAAGCAGCGGCTGGTGCACGGCCCGCGACAGAACTGGTCGCAGCGATGACCGGACCGCAGCGCCCGCCCCGCGAGCGCGTGGTGCTGGCGCAGCGGCGGGGCGCGCGGCAGGTCCGCACGCGCACCGAAGTGGTCGAGCAGACCGATCTCGGCGCCGCCCTCATCAGCGGTCTGATCCGCGCGCAACTCGGCCTGGCACTGCGCCTCGGCCTGGTCGTCGTCGCCGGGTTCGGCACGCTGCCGGTGCTGTTCGGCATCGATGCCGTGGCCGAGACGACCGTCCTCGGCATCCGGCTGCCCTGGCTGATTCTCGGTTTCCTCGCGTTCCCCACGCTCTACGCGGTGGGACGGCTGTACGTGCGCCTTGCCCAGCGCAACGAAGACGACTTCCTCGAACTGGCCGGGGACTGACCATGACCGCCCGCGACCTCACCGCCGTGCCTGCGCCGCGGACCACCACCGGCGCGACGATTCCGCGCGAGGCCGACGGCCCGACCCCGCCCCGAGTGACCTCGGCGCCGCCCGGATGCCCCCGATGAGCGTCGGCAATCCCGCCCTCACCGTGACCGCCCTCGTGTTGGCGGCTCTCGCCACGATCGGCATCGGCTTCTACGGAGTTCGCCTCTCGCGCACCACCTCCGACTTCCTGGTCGCCTCCCGCACGGTCGGCTCCCGGTGGAACGCGGCGGCGATCTCGGGCGAATACCTGTCCGCCGCGTCGTTTCTCGGCGTCGCCGGGCTCATCGCCAAGTACGGGACCGACGCGCTGTGGTATCCGGTGGGCTTCACCGCGGGCTACCTCGGGCTGCTGATGTTCGTCGCCGCTCCCCTGCGCCGCTCCGGCGCGTACACGGTCCCCGACTTCGCGGAGTTCCGGCTGGGCTCGATCCGGTTGCGGCGCATGGCCGCCGGGCTGGTCGTCGTCGTCTGCGCGGTGTATCTGATCCCGCAGTTCCAGGGCGCCGGGCTCACGCTGCACATCCTGCTCGGCGCGCCGTCCTGGGTGGGCGCCGTCGCGGTCGGGATGATCGTGCTGGCGAATGTGATCGGCGGCGGCATGCGATCGGTGACATTGGTGCAGGCCTTCCAGTACTGGCTGAAACTGACCGCGGTGGCGGTGCCCGCGCTGGTGCTGGGCCTGCACTTCCTCGCCGACGAACGCCCGGTCGGCACGGCGGCGCCGTCGACGGTGGCCGAGCGCACCACCGTCGACATCTCGACCGATGTGGTGGTGCACCTGGATGTCTCCCAGCAGGTCACCGTGTTCGGCACCCTCGACGGACGCAGCGAGGACGGGCCGGTCCTGCTCACCCCCGGCGACCACACCCTGGCCGCGAACACCGAACTGATCCTCGACGCGGGATCGGCGGTACCGGTGGTCGCCGGCGCACCCGCCGACGGCGCGGGCTGGGTGGCACCCGGCGGCGGCTTGGGCGGCGAACACCCCCAGTACCAGGTGTTCTCGCTGATCGTGGCGACCTTCCTCGGCACCATGGGGCTACCGCACGTGCTGGTCCGGTTCTACACCAACCGCGACGGACCGTCGGCCCGCCGGACCGCGCTGACCGTGATCGGGCTGGTCGGCCTGTTCTACCTGTTCCCGATCCTGCTCGGCGTCTTCGCCCGGCTGTACGTGCCGCAGCTGCTGATCACCGGCGCCTCCGACGCGGCCGTCGTCCTGCTGCCCGGTGCGGTGCTCGGTGGCCTCGGCGGACAGCTGCTCGCCGCCCTCGCCGCGGCGGGAGCCATCGCGGCGTTCCTGTCGACGTCCTCGGGATTGCTGGTCAGCCTCGCCGGGGTGCTCAGCACCGACGTGCTGCGGGGCCGGATCCGGGACTTCCGCGCCGCCGCGCTGGTCGCCGGGCTCGTCCCGCTGACCCTGGCGCTGACGGTCGCGTCCCTTGATCTCTCACGCACGGTCGCGCTCGCCTTCTCGGTGGCCGCCTCGACCCTGTGTCCGCTGCTGGTGCTGGGCATCTGGTGGCGCGGGCTCACCGCAGCGGGTGCGGCGAGCGGACTCCTGACCGGTGGCATCACCGCCGGTGGCGCGACGGTGCTCGCGGTCCTCGGCGGGGTCTCGCCCGAACTGGCGGGCGGCTGGGCCTCGGCGATCGTGGACTACCCGGGCGCGGTGAGTGTGCCGCTGGCGTTCGCGGTGACGATCCTGGTGAGCCTGCTGACCAGGAAGCAGGACAAGCGCGCGATCGCCGGGATCTTCCTGCGGATGCACGCACCGGAACGGCTCGGGATGAGCGCCGACCGCGACCCCGAATCGGCCGCCCACCGGTGATCTCGCGCTGACCGTTCGTCGCGCCACAGCGACCGTTCACCGCACATGTGACGGCTTTCACCGAGTGACCCAGGCCACACCATCCTGCGCGTCCGCTCGCCGTCTTACCGTCATCCCACGCACGACCCCCTCACGCTAGGACCTCGAGCATGACCGAAACCGATACCGAAGAAGCGCCCGACCGGCGCGCGCCGAGTGCCGAGGAATGGCTCGCCGTGCAGGCGAGCCCGCAGTTCCAGGATCTGCGCAATCGCCTGCGCCGCTTCGTCTTCCCGATGACCGCGCTGTTCCTGCTGTGGTACCTCAGCTACGTGGTGCTCGGCGCGTACGCGCACGACTTCATGGCCACGAAGGTCTTCGGCAACATCAACGTGGGTCTGCTGCTCGGCCTCGGGCAGTTCGTCTCCACATTCCTCATCACCGGGCTCTACGTCCGCTTCGCCAATCGTGAGCTGGATCCGCGCGCCGCGGCCATTCGCGAGTCTCTCGAGGAAGGCCGCGCGTGAACATCCTTGCCGCGGACACGACGGTGGGTAACCCCGTCGCCAATATCGCCATCTTCGCGCTGTTCGTCGCGGTCACCATGGTCGTGGTGATCCGGGCCAGCCGCAACAACGCCAGTGCCGCCGACTATTTCACCGGCGGTCGTGGCTTCTCCGGTCCGCAGAACGGCATCGCCATCGCCGGTGACTACCTGTCGGCGGCCAGCTTCCTCGGCATCGCGGGCGCGATCGCCGTCTACGGCTACGACGGGTTCCTGTACTCGATCGGCTTCCTCGTCGCCTGGCTGGTCGCGCTGCTCCTGGTGGCCGAAATGCTGCGCAACACCGGCAAATTCACCATGGCCGACGTGCTCAGCTTCCGATTGAAGGAAGGCCCGGTGCGCACCGCGGCCGCGCTGACCACGCTGACCGTGTCGCTGTTCTACCTGCTGGCGCAGATGGCGGGCGCCGGCGGTCTGGTCGCGCTGCTGCTCGACATCTCCAGTCGCGCGGGCCAATCGGTCGTGATCGCGATCGTCGGCGTGCTGATGATCGTCTACGTGCTGGTCGGCGGCATGAAGGGCACCACCTGGGTGCAGATCATCAAGGCGGTGCTGCTGATCGCGGGCGCCGCGCTGATGACGGTGATGGTGCTGGCGAAGTTCGGCTTCAACTTCTCCGACATCCTCGGTGCCGCCCAGGAATCGGTGAGCGAGTCGACCAACAAGGCCGTCGCCGCCCGCGATGTGCTCGCGCCCGGCGCGCAGTACGGCGGCAGCGACACCTCGAAGCTGAACTTCCTGTCGCTGGGCCTGGCGCTGGTGCTGGGCACCGCGGGTCTGCCGCACGTGCTGATGCGCTTCTACACGGTCCCGACCGCGAAAGAGGCTCGGCGCTCGGTGGTCTGGGCGATCAGCCTGATCGGCGCGTTCTACCTGTTCACCCTGGTGCTCGGGTACGGCGCGGCGGCCATCGTCGGCCCGGACAAGATCCTGGCCGCGGCCGGTGGCCAGAACTCGGCGGCCCCGCTGCTGGCGTTCGAACTCGGCGGTGTGATCCTGCTCGGCGTGATCTCCGCGGTCGCGTTCGCGACGATCCTGGCGGTCGTCGCCGGTCTGACGATCACGGCCTCGGCCTCGTTCGCCCACGACATCTACGCCAGCGTGATCAAGAAGGGCAAGGTCGACGAGCGCAAGCAGGTGCGGGTCTCGCGGATCACCGCCGTGGTGATCGGTGTGCTCGCGATCGGGCTCGGCATCCTCGCCAACGGCCAGAACATCGCGTTCCTGGTGGCGCTGGCGTTCGCGGTGGCGGCGGCGGCGAACCTGCCGACGATCCTGTACTCGCTGTTCTGGAAGCGCTTCAACACCACCGGCGCGCTGTGGTCGATGTACGGCGGCCTGATCTCGACGATCGTGCTCATCGTGTTCTCCCCGGCGGTGTCGGGCACCAAGACCTCGATGATCACCGGGACCGATTTCCACTGGTTCCCGCTGTCCAACCCCGGCATCGTGTCCATCCCGCTGGCCTTCGCGCTCGGCGTGATCGGCACCTTCGTCGGTGGCCGTGGCGAGCAGGTCGACACCGCCAAGGCCGCGGAGATGGAAGTGCGCGCCCTGACCGGCGTCAGTGCGAGATCGCCTTCTC
>Ga0247823_10004049_pt1 | contig 11769 bp, 7 predicted proteins | sample 13C_PalmiticAcid_2_FD_192426 | JGI IMG/M metagenome (GOLD analysis project Ga0247823, IMG submission 192426) | Soil microbial communities from agricultural site in Penn Yan, New York, United States - 13C_PalmiticAcid_Day30 | ecosystem: Environmental > Terrestrial > Soil > Agricultural land...
CATCAGACGCACTCATTTGCTCAGGCTATCCAGCAAAGTGCCAGCAAAGCCAGCGCCCCTGACAGCAATGTGGGTTAAGGCGTACCTGACGCCTGTAAAGCCAAAGACCTGCTGGCCGCTATCCGGGCCTCACCAACGGTGGTACGTGAACAAGTGCAGATACAATTGTATCCCACCCCTGCGCATGATTTCCTGTACATCAGCGGTACACAAACCATCCGCAGCGTACAGATGTACAATGCAACAGGCATCACCCAGCAACAGAAATGGTAAGCGCACCCATTACAGTCTTAACTGCAGGCCAATACGCTGCCGTAGTTACATTAGTCAACCGGCAGACTTCGGTGGTTAAATTTGTGAAAGGATAGTACGGTTTTTCTACAAACCACCAAACCCTGGCGAAACGTCAGGGTTTGGTCTGTTACATATTACCATACAAGCCGGATCATCGCTAGGTCATCTGTAGGTTTGAGGCCGTGTGTATGTTCGAGCTTTTTGAGCTGGCGTTCCAACATATCTTCCTGCCCGGCAAGTGAAGTATCAGTCAGTAAAAAGTGTAGCGGATCTGCTAACCGGGCAGTCTCCATTTGGGCTACCGGCGAAAACATAAAAATCCCATCTGTTGCGATGCTGATATCCCGCGCATTTTCAAACAGTAGTTTCTGCGACTGCTTATCATACCATTCTTCAGCGTCTTCGTACAAATGAAAGCCCAGGTAATCGGGTTTATTGTCCTGGTCAAACACGGTGGGCTGCCCGTCTATCATCACCAATCCATCGCCTACCACCAATACTGCACCATTGCCGGTATGTTTATTCACCAGCAAAAGAATAAGCGTGGTGAGCAGTTCATTGCGATCCAGCATCAGCAGACTGTTAGCTTTGTTCAACGCAGCAAACAGCTCCACGCATATTGCCCGCAAACAGCTATCTGCGCTGGTAAAGGTTTCGATGCCGTATTGTAGTTTATAGTTTTTTTCAAGCGCAATTTTTCGAAGCAGTTTCCCGACAAGGGTAGAAATAAAATAACTGTCGGTGCCCATGGTGCAGCCATCCATGACCGCGCAAAGCATTTGATCCAGACCTATCTCACCTGCAAACAGGTAATCTTCACAATGGTTGATATGGTATTCTCCAATTTGTAGTACTGAGTATATTTTCATGCAGTCCGGCAAAGGTAGGCCGTATTTCCCAACCAGCCGCCGAACGATTTATCCTGTTTTTACCGCTAAGAATAGCTTTCTTCTCTATCTCGGGCAAAGCCTCGTCTATTCGCCGGACCAGCTCAGGCAATTTAATGGTGGGCACCGCAGGAAACAAATGGTGCTCCAGGTGGTAAAACATACTGAAGGTAATTTTGTTTTTCCAGCCGCTGCGCTGGGTGCGGATAGCGGCTGCTCTGTTCCTTAAATATGCTCCAACTTCACCGCTCATCTGCCGATCTACATGCATTTTTTCCGGGCAAAAAAGATCATTCCGAACGAAAAAATAACTGCATGGGGTATTTCCATTCCAATCAATTATTCCTCTTTTATCTGTACCCTGCATTTACAAGCTTTTCCACCCGGAGTCACGCTCCTTCTTAACCTAAGTTATTGGCCTGTTTTATGTCCCGCCGGGTTCATGCCGACCTGTATTGTGTAATAACTTCAATACGTTGTTTTTTTTCAATCATCTAAAATTTCCAATTAGCGAACTACACTATTCCACCTGGCATCCATCTGTTCACCAACCAACCCAACTCTGCCATGCGAAAAATTATCACCAACCTCCAGTCCGGCTTACCACCGGGCATACAGGCTTTCATCCATACCGGGGCGCAATCCTTGCAACTGCTGCCGTTCATGCGTTTTTTTCTGTTCGATTCGCCGGCGTTTATCCTGGAGATCGATTTTATTCAACAGTCCGTTGTACCCGGCTGTTTGTACTTTGTGCCGCCGCTCCATTATTATGCCCTCCAACCCATGGGGACCGGCCGGTATCTCAGTATCAACACGCCACCTGCTGCATTAAAGCCGCAGGATCACCTGCTGTTGCACAGTCTCCGGTACCGGCGGCAGAAAGCCCTTCCTGCGTTACCCGGCGCTGCAACAGACCTTAGTTTCACTCAATTGGAAACCTTGCTGCAATCCACCCCGGATGGGACCTTACTGCAATCCACACTTTGTCGTTGGTTGCACCGGCGTATTGCCCGGGCGTTGGTTCCGGGACAGCTTCTCAACAACGGCTACCCGGCATTGGCCCAACAACTGCTCCAACTACTGCATGCCAAAACATTTACCCTCAACACCTGCCGCATTCCTGCCATTGCGGAGGAAATGCTTTGCTCCGAACGCAACCTGCACCGGGTTTGCATGGCTGTGTTTGGCACCGGTCCCAAACAGATCATTAATGCCCATTTGGTGACGAAAAGCGTGTACCTGCTCTTGCAGCCCTACCCGCCTCCTATCAAACAAACAGCTTACCAGCTCGGGTTTTCAGGCTCCAGCGCCTTTGCGGCTTTTCTTAGAAAACACACCGGGCATACCCCTTCCGGTTTACAGCGAGCGGCTTTTTTCGATGTCTGAAATGATACATCTATTGTCTGAAATGGTGCACGATTGACCGGTAATTTTGATGAACCGGATGCAACCAGTCCTGGTGGCCCCTCTGACCTGCATCCGGGCATCATCCGGCCTATGCCACCTACCATCCTATCCGCTGTATCGCATCAACCGGCAGCGGAGGCTAAAACGGGCCGCGCACTTGCTGCGCGCCCTTTAACCTCATCAACCCTATGAACAAAGTATTGATCATCACGTTTTCCAACGACAATGAATGCATTGAAACCGTCACCCACCACCTCGAAAAACTGGGTGCAAAAGTGATCCGTTTCAATGTCGACCTCTATCCTACCCAATACGCCCTCAGCTCGGTGTATGAAAACGGTCAATGGCAGGTGTCGCTGGATCACAACGATCAGCAGGAAACCCTCCATGATGTAACGGCTGTCTGGTTCCGTCGCTGTCACCACCTGGCTAATGAACTCTATACGGTATTAGAGAAGGAATACCTGCCCAGCGTCACCGGCGATGTACAACAAACGCTGTTTGGGATGCTGGAAGGGTTCGGCTGTTTCAGCATCGGCAGTTACAGCATGTACCGTCGGCTGGAAAGCAAGGAAGAACAATTAAAAATCGCTACTGGTCTGGGGTTGAAGGTACCAGACACTTGCATCTCCAATCATCCTGAAGGCGTGATTGCCAAAATGCAAAGCTCTTTTGCGTTGTACCGAGAAGGAAAAGAACATGTCGTGTTCACCAATATCGTCCGGCCGGATGATATTGTGCAACTGGAAAACCTGCAGTATTGCCCGATGCAGTTTCAACAAAAAATTGAAAAAACGGTGGAGCTGCGCGTTACCATTGTGGGCGACCAGGTGTTTGCATTTGCAGTGGATTCGCAGCAAATGGAAAATGCCCGAACAGACTGGCGCAAAGAAGGCATCGCATTATTGGAACAATGGCAACCCTATACTTTGCCGGAACGCATCAGGGAGCAGCTGCTGCAATTGACGGAAACGTACCAGATCAATTATGGGGCGATTGATATCATTGTGGATCCCGCCGGTGATTATTATTTCCTGGAGATCAATGCTGCCGGAGAATACTTCTGGCTCGACCGGGTGGTAGACGGACAAATTTCTGCGCAGATCGCCAAAGTCCTTTGTGGACAGGCTTACCGCCGGTATTACCAACCGTCTGATGTCCGAAAAGAGACACTTCTTGTCTGAAATGAGTTAAACAATCCATTCATTTTTGTATCACCCGCTCAAGCAGAGCGGCATTATTTCAACCTTTAAAAAAGAAACATGAACAACCAACAAAACCCCAAGCAGGCCAATGAAAAGCCATTTTTTGCGCGCTTCCTCGAGTGCCAGATTTCTGATGAAGCTGCAGCCAGCATCCAGGGTGCCGGAGACCAGATCACTTACAAATATCCTTCTGACACCGACAACATTACAGTGCCAGCTTCTGCAGACACTTTTGTTCCAGGCACAGGTGGTTAATTGATTTCACTCAATTAAAAAGTAGCGCATAATGTTGTTCCGGTGTTATCATTATGCGCTACTTTTTAATACTGATACCATTGTGCTCGCTTCACTGAATATGAACCCTATTCCATCATCCACTTTCCACCACAACCAATAGCCATCCCGTAAACCCCAACGTATTGAACCGTTTTCCGCATGAATTACAACGCCACCTGATGGATTGTGGCGCCACCTGCCTGCGCATCGTAGCCCGTCATTATGGGAAGACTGTATCGCTGCCATTCCTGCGGGAGCAATCTCATACCACCCGCACCGGCACCAACATGAACCAGCTGTCCCATGCAGCCGAAGCCATTGGATTCCGGAGCATGGTAGCCAAGATAAGCCTGGAACAACTGGAGCAGGAAGCGCCCCTGCCGGCCATTGTCCACTGGAACCAGCAACATTTTGTAGTAGTATACAAGATCAGTGCCCGCAAAGTATGGGTATCCGATCCCGCCAATGGATTGCTCTCCTATACCCATGCCCAGTTTCTGCAACACTGGATTGGAGAAAACGCAAACAAAGAAACCCGGGCAGGCATCATACTCCTGCTGGAGCCTTCCCCTTCCTTTCATGATCTGCAGCTTCCTGAAAGCGAAGAAGCAAAAACCGATACCCGCGCCTTTCTCTGGCATTATATCCGGCCCTATCGCAAAGTGATGCTGCAAGTGCTGCTCAGCCTGCTCCTTGGCAGTGGCCTGCAATTGCTGGTGCCCTTCCTCACCCAAAACATGGTGGATACCGGTATTTACAAAAGAGATATCCATTTCGTGTGGCTGGTGTTACTGGCCCAACTCATGCTCACACTCGGGCAGATCGCACTCGAGCTCATGCGCAGCTGGATGCTCCTGCACGTGAGCTACCGCATCAGCATCAGTCTGTTGTCCGATTTTTTCGCCAAACTGATGCGTCTGCCCATCCGCTATTTCGACAGCAAACTTTCGGGCGATCTGCTGCAACGCATCACCGATCACCAGCGCATCGAATCCTTCTTGACCGGTACTTCGCTCAGTGCACTGTTTGCTTTGTTTACCCTCACCTTGTACAGTTGCATACTGGCTTATTACAGTTTGCTCCTGTTCACGGTTTTTACCATCGGCAGCATCCTCTACACCTGCTGGATGCTCTTCTTCCTTAAACTACGCGAAAAGCTCGACTACAAAAGATTTCAACAGGCAGGCAGCTCTAGCAGCAAAACCATTGAACTCATCAACGGCATGCAGGAAATCAAACTGCACAACGCCGAACAACAAAAAAGATGGGGCTGGGAACGCATACAAATCAAATTGTACCATATCGGGATTCAATCGCTGCGACTGGAACAAACCCAGGGCACCGGCTCACAGCTCATCAACGAACTGAAAAACCTGCTGACCACCATCATCGCCGCCAAATTGGTGATAGACGGACAACTCACCCTCGGCATGATGTTATCCGTCAGTTACATCATTGGACAGCTGAATGCTCCGGTGCTGCAATTGACCGGCCTCGTTAAATCCTGGCAAGACGCCCGCATCAGCCTGGACCGGCTCACCGAAATACATACCCTGAAAAACGAATCGGCCTCCAACGTGCTCACCGTGCCTGTGCCGACCGATCATACTTTTGTATTCAACGCGGTTTCCTTCGCTTATGAAGGCGGTGCTGACGCTGTGCTGCATCATCTTAACCTGTGTATTCCGGCTGGCAAGGTCACCGCCATCGTTGGCAGCAGTGGCAGCGGCAAAACCACGCTACTCAAACTCCTCATGCGGTTTTACGAACCCAGCTCCGGCACCATCAGCATAGGCCCAACGCCGCTCGCGGCTACAGACCTTCAGCAATGGCGCCACTGCTGTGGCGTGGTGATGCAGGAAGGATTCCTGTTCAATGATACCATTGCCGGTAATATTGCGGTGGGCGAAGAACATCCAGACTGGAACAGGCTCAACGAAGCCGCCCGCATGGCTTGCATCAGCGAATTCATCACTCAATTGCCGCTCGGTTTCAAAACCAAAATAGGAATGGAAGGAATGGGCATCAGTGGCGGGCAAAAACAACGTATCCTGATAGCCCGGGCGATTTATAAAAATCCGCGCATCCTTTGTTTCGACGAAGCCACCAGCTCGCTTGATGCAGCCAACGAAATGGCCATCATGCAGCACCTCGGGCAATTTTACGAGGGTAGAACGGTGGTTATCGTTGCTCACCGGCTGAGTACCGTGCGACATGCCCACAACATTATTGTGCTCGAAAAAGGAACCATCGTTGAAGAAGGTCCGCACGAAACACTGATTGCACAACAAGGCTATTACTACAACCTCATTAAAAACCAGCTTGAACTGGGCGTATAATTCACGATGACCACTAAGCCTCCTATTCCAGATCAGCAGGAGCCGGCGCCCTTCCTGCCGGCTGCTGATTACTCGCCGGAAACCAGCGAAATCATGGAACGCATGCCCAACCGCTTTTTACGACAAGGGCTGCTGGCGGTATTCTTTGTGTTGTTGTTGCTGACCACCATATCGGTGTTGGTGAAATATCCGGATACGCTGGAGGGACAAATGGTGCTCAGCTCCGATCCCCTGCCGGTCCAATTAAAAGCGCCATCTGGCGGGCGTATTGTGCAACTGCAGGTTCGCGATGGAGCGCACATCAACAAAGGCGAGGTAATTTGCGAAATGGAAAACACCACCGGCTATGAAAACATTCAGCGGCTGCAAACCATAGCAGATAGCTTGCTTAACGCGTTACAACACGAGGATACCCACACCCTTGAGAATCTCGCCCAATTGAATCTGCCCTCTCTTGGAGAAGCGCAACCCCTCTACAACCAGCTCATGCAACAGGTAACCGCCTGGTTATTGTTGCAACAACAACATATTTACGACAAACGGATGAGCAGCCTGCACCAGCAAAACCAATACTACCAACAACTGAATCAAATTGGCCGCACCGAATCACAACTTATCAGCCATCAGCTGACCGAAGCCAGGGAACGGTTTGAAGCCTGTCAGCAACTGTACGCAGATAAGGTTATTTCGCGCCAGGAGTACCTCGACGAAACCGACCGCCTCCGGCAAAAACAACTCGCCCTCCAACAGCAACTGCGCAACAGTGAACAAAATGCCCTGTCCATCAGCAGCAATGAGCGTCAGTTGATGGAAACCGGTTATGAACGGACCACCCGGGAGCAGGATCTCGTGGTCAACATCCGAAACCAGGTGCGCAACCTGCAAAGTTTTATTAGCGACTGGCAGTTGAAAAAACTGGTCATCGCTCCTTACGCCGGCAAAATCGGTTTCCTGCAGCCCGTCCAGGTGAACGGACAAGTCAACGCAACGGAAGCACTCTTTACCATTGTTCCTACAACTGCTCACTACACAGCTTATGCTTTGCTCCCGGCTGCTGGTATCGGTAAAATCATGAAGGGCCAACAAGTGCACCTGCTGCTCGATCATTATCCGTACAACGAATTTGGCTATCTGCAAGGCGCCGTGCAATCGCTCTCCAGTCTGCCGCAACCCATCAGCAACAATGGCACCAATCCTCCTCTTTATCGCATCAGCATTCAGCTGCCCGATTCGCTCGTCACTACTTATCACGAACGCATTCCTTTCACGGCCGAAATGAGTGGCACGGCCAGGATCATCACCCGCGACCAGAGCCTGCTGCAACGACTGGTATCAGGGCTGGCCCGGTTCAACAAATAACCCTGCATATACGCGCAACAAAAAGCCCCGTACAATCGTACAGGGCCTTTCGTCACAATTAAACTCCATCTTCTTTATTGAGACTGGGCTTCCGCTTTCTGGTGAAAGGGACAACCCGCTTTGGCAGCTGCTTTAACCACCGGTTCGGGTGTAGATACCGGCCTTCTGCGGTGCTGATCCTGGATAACAGGGAACACCGATGTGAAGAAATTGGACCATCCGCCGGTACGCACACGCAGCAGGTCAAACTGCTCGGGCGAACCAACGGCCACACCGAAAGTATCGGGATTGGCTACAGTGATGGTCAGGATATTGGACGACTGTCCTTGTGCAAACTGGCGCATCACGCTAACCAGCCTTTCCACAGGGAAGTTTTCATCGATATTGTAATCGGTAGGCGCACCATCCGACATCAGTTCGGCACCCTTGCCATCGAAGCCTGCCAGTGATTCTTCGAAACCGGCAATTTGGTGTTCGATCGGCATATCTGCGGGGCTGGGTGCAGCACTCAGGTCAGAAGCAACAGTGGTTCCCAGGCGACGACCATCGGCACTGGCACCATTCCAGGCACCCATTTCCACATGGTTTTCGAAAGTACCCACGCCCGGCTGGATCTGCAGACCAAATGGATGCTCTTCTGTACCGAAACGCTCGGCCATAGCTTTCATCGTGTTGTACATCTGCGTCCAGGGACTGGTAAAGGTTTCCACCGAAATGGTAGCGATACCTTTAACGATGAAATCACCAAACTGATCCACATCAGGATTGCCACGGCCGTAGCGGGGCTGGGCCAATGCCACTTCCCTCAGGCGTTTGAAGCGATCGCTGCGGGCAGCAATACGCGCATCACCGGCCAGGTCGCTGATGAAAGGCTCGGTCATTTTATAACCCCAATCGCAACACAGGCATTCCAGCAGTTCGGGCAGCGTGGTTACCGCTTTCTTCTCGTCGAACACCATATTTTTGATGGCATACAGTGAGTTGATGGCAGAGCTAAGCGCAATGTAGCAGGGACCATAAATATTGTAACGGGTACCGCCGCTGTAGAAATCCAGCCCGCGGCCCAGGCAATCGTCCATCAGTACGTTGAGGATGGGCGAAGGACAGAATGCAGTATTGGCACCAAAGCCCATGAGCTGGCCGTTAAAAGCTTTGCGGTTGAGCAGTTTGAAATGTTCGAAATACAGGTCTACCAGTTCTTCAAAACTGCTGATCTGGTTGGCAGGTTTAGAACGCAGTGATTCTACCTGGCCAAACAGGTACGACTGTCCGGCAGAAGAATAGGTACGGCCCTGGTTCAGCGCACATTCCAATGGTTTAAGCGTAGAGAAGCCACCGAGCGAGAACCAGTTTTCGCCGGGAAACTGTGGTTCATAACAACCATCGCAGGCATAGTTCTGGGCCGATTTAAGCGCCACTTCGGTATGCCATTTATTGGTTTCAGAACTCAATCCGCCGCCCACGTTATCACCGCTGCGGTACAGGCCTTCAATGATTTTTTCGTCATTTAGTAAAATAGGGTGTGCACCACCGGAAAGCACCGCATGCGCTGCAATTTCGAGGATATCGTCCGGCATGTCTTTTCTTGTTCTCAGTGAGAGACAAGGTGCGTTCAACGGCAGGCGGCCAGAGGCACGGAGGAACAGTTTGGTCACTTCGTTGTAAGCTGGCAAGCTGGCGTCAAATTCTTCGGTACCATCGGCAATCGTACCACCCACAGTGATCTGCTGAATCCACTGACCCAGCGAAGCACCCTGCGGATAAGGGCCTGAGCTGCCGCCCATGGCCAGGTTACCAAACGGCTGGTGGTCTTCCATGAAGATGCGGTTTTGCTGCACTTTTTCGTCCAGCTTGATGTAAAACGCATCGATGATTTCCTGGGCATCTTCTTCGCTGATGTCTTTGAAGAAAGGATTCAGCAGCTGATCCATCCGGCCCAGCGCGGTAGGTTCGCCATTCAGGTGCAGGGAAGTGTGAATAGTAAAAATAAGCTGCACCGCTTCCACAAAAGTATCCGGCTTTTCGGTTGCCAGTTTGGTCATGCGGTGGGCAATGGCATCGAGGTTGTCCTTTTCCCACTGCTGACCGTCCGTCATTTTAGCGGAGGTATCGCGGGCCAGCTGCGCGTAGTTGAGGCAGTATTCAGAAATACCTTCCAGCGACAGGAGCGAGGATTGGTACAATTCTTTTTGTTCCTGGGTTTGTGCTTTGGCTAAGTGTGCCATTACATCGGCTTTCAAACCGGCCAAACCTTTTTGCAAAGCCTTCTCATAATCCGGAATCACGTGACCCACACCAGAAGCTTCACTTAAGTTGTTGAGGAAACCATCCAGGCGTTCGGCATCCGACAGGTACTTCATCACATAGCGGCCCTCACCCAATGAAAGATTGGGCATAGCCCCCACAATGATTTCTTCGGGCGACATGCGGAAGGTATCGGAACCGTAGATCACTTCGCCTTTATTCTCGAGGTGAGAAGAGTAAGACACCACAGTACCATCTTCCAACCTGATTTTACGGCCGCGGAAGCCATACTCTGCCGAGCTGAAAAGATGCAGACTCAGGCGTACAGCCCAGCCCTTGCGGATCATCACCGATTCTTTCATGATATCGGCAGGCTTATCATTGCCTTTGTATTCGTCGATATAGTAACGGATATCACCTTTGATTTCTTCCTGCTTGCGGTCGAAATACCAGTTGTCCTGCCACAGCGAAAAAATATTTTCGAGCAGGCTCAGGATCCGGGTAGAAGGCGCTTTGAAATAATCATTGGTCCGGTCAATCCCGGTCGACATTTTAAACAGGAAGTTTTTGTGGTTGTAATACATCAACCCGTTATCCGAAGCATTCTGGAAGTGGCGGTCCAGGCGTCTCCAATCCACACCAGGGAATTGCAGCCAGTTGCCTTCATCCATGTGCGAGAAATCGTTGCTGTAAGCCGGCATTTTTCTAAGCCCCAGATCGTCCACACTGGGGATTTAGAAAAAGCCGCCCAGGTCGGACTTCAGGTTATTGAACAAACGGTCGTTCATGAACCCTTCGTCTGGACCTACCTGGTTGAACATGATATTTTCGAGAATGGTCGCATCCTTGCAGAAACCTGCGAAATACACCCCTTCTTCATCAGATACCGTCACCGATTTGGGGGTACGGAATCCGCTGTTGCTCAGTTTTGCTTTACCGAACGGAAGGCCCAAACGCAGTACCGGCGTGGTATTGCCATCGGCATCCTGTATCCTCGCAGATTTGATGTGCGAGCGGGAATCTCTGTCGGGAATAATCGTATCATCGGTTTTGCGGCCAATCAGGTCTTCAATCTGATCTTCCGTCATGCTGTTGATCTGGCTCCAGTTGATCAGGAAACGCTGCGCCATTACAAATGAACCACCAAAATGCGCCATATCCTCGCCACCAATGAGTGTGTGTTTGGCAATGCTGATGGGGTCTGAAGGGTTGTTCAGGTTTTCGGAGAAACGGCAACCTAATACTTTACCATTGTGGCCATTCTCCTGGGTTGATTTGGAAGCCGCATGCTGTGCAAAATGATCGCGCAGACCGTGCTGCTCAAAATATTGCACCACCAGGTCTAACACCTCATCGCAGGCGTTTTCGTCTTTACTTTTTATATGTACCCAGATATCTCCGTTGGCATCGTTGAATATACCTTGTGAAGCTTCAAACACTTTAGAATGGTAAGGCCTTCCTTCTTCAGGGTAGTTGAAACGCATACCTGCCGGCAGTGACAATCCATCCTGCTCGCAAATAGCTGCCCAGTTTTTGAACGATACACCCAATACCACAGAGGTATTCAGGCTTCTCAACCGTTCGTTCTGGTTGATCTCCTGGCGCATCTCGGCCATCAAAACCGCCAGTTGCTGACGGCTCATGGGATGAGTTAACCAAAAGGTAGCAAAAATGGCGTAGGGAGAGGGATAAACCAGACCGCGCTGGCAGTGTTTCCACACTTCGTGAAACCTTTCATCAAAGTTGAGTGTTTTCATC
>Ga0247823_10004052_pt1 | contig 11766 bp, 9 predicted proteins | sample 13C_PalmiticAcid_2_FD_192426 | JGI IMG/M metagenome (GOLD analysis project Ga0247823, IMG submission 192426) | Soil microbial communities from agricultural site in Penn Yan, New York, United States - 13C_PalmiticAcid_Day30 | ecosystem: Environmental > Terrestrial > Soil > Agricultural land...
GTCCAAAGCTCGTACGCATTGTTGTCTCCTGCGTCCATGTTGTCGCAAGCGGTCGCTCGCGATAGCTCAACGATATATCGGAACCTATCGCGATGCAACGTCGATTTCGACCGGCGGGGTCGGAACCGATCGTTGGTGTGCGACGTCCTAGGAGTCATGCGGGGGCTGACGGTTGTAGTGGCGTGTGTCGCGATGGTGTCGGCGGGGTGCGCGACCGTGGTCTCTGGCAGCGCCGCGTCCGCGCCGATCAGCACCGGGCAGGCGGACGAGAGCAGCCCCGGGGTCCGGTGGATGAACCGGTGGTGCGGCGCGGGCAAGCTGCTCGTCACCGCGGGGGAGACCAACCCGGTCCCGACCACCACGGGCGACGCCGCCGTTCTCAAGCGCGAGTTCCTGCAGATGACGAGCAGGCTCGCGGGCGTGCTCGACGCGGTGCTCAGCGACCTGCGCGCCCTGCGGCCCGCGCCTGTCCCCGGGCTGGACTCGTCGATCAGCAAGATTATTGAGGGGCTCGTCGAGGCCCGTGGTGAGCTGGGAACCGCGCACGACGAGGTCGAGGCGGCCGACCCGATGACGGTCGAGGCATACACGGCCGGAGTAAAGCGCTTCGGCCGGTCCATGAACGGACTCGCCACCGCGCAGAACGCGATGAACCGCATCGATATCCCCGACGAACTCAAAGACGCTGGTCAGAGTGCGTCCAATTGCGACTGATCGAGTTCCCTGTTAAGCGCGGGTGCCATTCGGTGTATTGACCGGCGGTCCGGGTTCTGGGTGTCTGGTGTCCCTGCACTTTGAAGGAGCCACACATGCGGTCCCTGCCCCGCGCTGTGTTGGCCGTCGCGTTGATCGTCGGTGGTGTGCCCCTGGCCGCCACCGCCGCGCACGCACGTCCAGACACCAGCAGCTCAGTCGCCATGGTCGAGGAACGGATCTACGTCGAGACGACGGTGGACACCGACAACAACGGCCGCCTCGACCGGGTCGCCATCGACGTGTCCCGCCCGACCGACGGGTCCCGCGTCCCCGTCGTGTTCGAGCAGAGTCCTTACGCCAAGGGCCTCAACCCGGCGTCGAACTACAACCCCAACGTCGACCGACTGCCCCAGGAGGGCTTGTTCGGCCTGGCGTCGACCAGTACGGACGAGTCCGGCGCCCGGATCGCGAAGGCGACCCCGGATCTGCCCGACTGGTACGACGACTACTTCGTCCCGCGCGGCTACGCCGTTGTCATGGGGCACAGCATCGGCACCGGTGACTCCGACGGCTGCCCGACCTCGGGTGACCGCAACGAGACCGTCGGCACGACCGCGGTCATCGACTGGCTCAACGGCCGGACGAAGGGCTACAACGCCTCGGGCACCGAGGTCAGCGCGACGTGGAGCAACGGCAACGTCGGCATGATCGGCATCTCCTACAACGGCACGCTGCCCAACGCCGCCGCCGCGTCCGGGGTGCCCGGCCTGAAGGCGATCGTGCCTATCGCGGCCATCTCCAGTTGGTACGACTACTACCGGGCCAACGGGCTCGTCGTCGCGCCGGGCGGATATCAGGGCGAGGACGCGGACGTGCTCGCCAAGGCCGTTCTCGGCAAGCAGGCCTGCACCTCGCAGCTCGCGTCGATCACCACCAACCAGGACCGCGTCTCGGGTGACTTCACACCCTTCTGGCAGCAGCGCGACTACGTGCGGGACGCGAACAAGGTGACCGCGGGCGTGTTCGTCATGCACGGCCAGGCGGACTGGAACGTCAAGAGCATGCAGTACGCCCAGTGGTGGGACGCGCTCAAGGCGAACAACGTGCCGCGCAAGATCTGGCTGCACCGCGGCGGGCACGGCGCGCCCTCGCGTTCGGACTACCAAGCGACGGTGCTGCGCTGGTTCGACTACCACCTCAAGGGCATCGACAACGGGATCATGACCGAGCCCAAGGCCGATGTGCAGTTCCCGGACGGGACCTGGCAGACCTACGCCGACTGGCCCGACCCGGCGGCGCGCGACGTCACGCTGAAGCTCGGCGCCACGTCGGCGACCGCGCCCGGGACGCTCTCGTTCACCGCCGGTGGCGAGGTCAAGCAGACCTTCACCGACAACGGCCGTACGTCGACCGCGACGACACTTGTCGCGAGTCCGGATAGCGCTAACGGCAGCAGGCTCGTCTACCGCGGTGACGCGCTCACGTCGGCCGCGAAGCTCTCCGGCGCGCCGAGGGTGTCGCTGCGGATGGCGGTGGAGAACCGCAAGGACGCCAACCTGACCGCGCTGCTGGTCGACTACGGCGGCACGTCGCCGGTGATCGTCACCCGCGGCTGGCTGGACCCGCAGAACCGCGCGTCGGTCACGTCGGGATCCGCGCTGGTCCAGGGAACGGAGTACGACCTGGCGTTCAAGATGCAGCCGAAGGACTACGTCTTCGCCTCCGGCCACCGCGTCGGGCTGGTCGTGATCTCCACCGACTACGACTACACCCTGCGGCCCACCGCGGGCACGACGCTGCGGCTCGCGCCAGGGCAGAGCACGATCACCCTGCCGATGACCGGGCTTTCCCAGCCGGGCAACGACTTCTCGGTGGCGGTCGCGCCGTCGAGTGGCACCGTCGCGCCCGGTGGGTCGGCCACGGCGACGGTCAGCACCACGACGACCAGCGGCAGCGCGCAGTCGCTGACGCTCTCGGCGGCGGGCCTTCCCGCTGGTGCCACGGCGAGCTTCGCGCCCGCGACGGTCACCTCCGGGGCTTCCTCGACGTTCACCGTGGCGGCGTCAGCCACCACGCCTCCCGGCACCTACCCGCTGACGATCTCGGCAGCGGGTACGAGTGGCACTAAGACCGCGGCCTATTCGCTGGTGGTCAGCGGGCCGGGTGGTTGCTCTGGCACTAACGGCACTCCCGTCGCCATCCCAGACCTGACAACCGTGGAGAGCGCGATCACCATCGCGGGCTGCGCGGCCACGCCGTCGGCGACAAGCGTCGTGCACGTCGACATCCTGCACCCGTACCAGGGCGACCTCGTGGTCACGCTGGTCGCGCCGGACGCGTCGACCTACGTGCTGCACAACCGCACCGGGTCGGGCACGGACAACATCATCCGGGACTACACGGTGAACCTGTCCGGCGAGACCGCGAACGGCACGTGGAAGCTGCGGGTCCAGGACGCGGCGTCCGGCGACATCGGGACGCTGCGCACGTGGAGCGTGAACCTCGGCGGCGGCACGCCTCCGCCGACGGGCTGTTCCGGCTACCAGGTGACCAAGACGGGCACGCTGGCTACTGGCGCTAATGCTTACCAACCGGACAACAACTACTACGAGACAACGGTTTCCGGTGAGCACAAGGCCTGCCTGGATGGCCCTAACGGTGCCGACTACGACCTGTATCTGCAGAAGTGGAATGGCAGTGCGTGGTCGAACGTGGCCAGTGGCACCACGTCCGCCGCGGACGAGAACGTGACCTACAACGGCACCGCCGGGCGGTACCGCTACCGGGTCCACGCCTACAGCGGATCGGGCGGTTACACACTGGGCTACAACGCACCCTGATGATGGCGGACCCGACAGCGGCATACCAATGCCGTTGTCGGGTCAGCTCTTGCGGACCTGGTCGCCGCCCGCTCGCTTGGCCTCGTACATGGCCCGATCGGCCCGTCGCAGCACGCTCGCCGCGGACTCGCCAGGATGCGGTGCGACGATCCCTACTGACACCGTGACGCCGCGGCCGACCGGTTCGGGCAGCGCGGCCACGGTCGTGCGCATCCGGTCGAGCACCGTGAGCGCCTCGCCTGGACCGATCTGGGCCAGGATCGCGACGAACTCGTCGCCGCCGTAGCGGGCGAGGACGTCCGCCTCGCGCAATCCCTGCCGAAGTGCGGTCGCGACCGCGGTCAGGACCTGGTCGCCGTGCAGGTGGGAGTGGGTGTCGTTGACCCACTTGAACTGGTCGAGGTCGATCAGCGCGACCGCGAACGGCGAGTCCGCGCTCTCGACCAGGGTGCCGAGCAGCGTCTCCAGGGCGGCCCGGTGCGGCAGGCCGGTGAGCGGGTCGAGACTGGCGCTGCGCAGCAGGGCGGTATGGGCACGTTCCAGAGTCGCGTGTTCCACCGCCTTGCGCAGCGTGCTCAGGCGGGTGGCGTGCTGGGCGCGTAGTTCTGTCTCAAGCTGGTTCGCGTAGAGGCGCCATCCCTCGTCGCGGCCGACGGCCGCGGTGAGTCGGGCGAGTTCGCCGTGCAGCATCTGGCGCAGCAGGGATTCCACCGGCGCGGCGCCCGTGGCCGCGACGCGCAAGGTGGCGATCGCGGCGCTGTGCCTGCCCACATGGGCCTGACAGCGGGCCAGCGCGACCGACAGCAGGGCGCGGTCGTCGGCGCGAAGTGTGCGGCCGAGCCATTCGCTGAGCAGGGCGATGTGGTCCGCGCTCGGCTCGCGCAGCGCGTTCGCCACGGCGAGGATCGGTTCCGTGCGCACCGCCGTGGTGTCGGTTCCCGGATAGAGGCTGTGCGCCATGGCGTGTTCGGCCGCGGCGGCGGCGCGGGCGGCGCCTGCGAACCGGCGCCTGGCCGAGTCGGGCTCGTGGTGCTGCTCGGCCTGCAGGCCCCACCGGACCAGCACCTCGACCCGGTTGAGCTGGTAGGTGACGGTGTCGTGCCGGTCGGCGTGGCCGACCAGTTTCCGGCGCCCGCGGCGGAACATCTCATCGGCCACCTCGAACATGCCCAGCGCGCAGAGCAGGATGGCGGTGTCGCTCAGCGCCTGGGCCAGCTGGCGGGCCAGCACCGGTGCGGGCAGGTCGACCGTCGGCGCCTGGTCCTCGTCGATGATCGACAGCGCTGTGGCGACGTCGGTGGGCAGGAAGGCGTGCGGGTCGACCATGAGGGCCGCCGTGCCGCGCAGGGCGTGCCCGCTGGCCAGCAGCGACGCGAACCCGTGTGCTCCCGCGAAGTCGATGAGCCGGTCGAGCAGGTTCGCGCCCGCGCGCGCTGTCTCCGGGCTGATAAGTGTCGTGGCCGCCAGCGCCCGGTGCACCGCGGCCGCCTCCACCGGGTCGGGGTGGCCGTTGACCGCGACGGCGAGCGCGGCGATCTCGGTGGCCACCCAGGCCAGGTCCGGCGCGCCGCTGTGGGCGATGGCCAGCAGTTCGCGGGCCCGCGCCGCCAGTGGCCGCTGGGCCTCGTCGCGACTCTCCTGACCTGTCACGGCGCGGGATGTCCTCCGTCAGACGAACGGAGCGGTGCGCCCGTTCGGTCGAAGCCTGTTGTCGTTCTCCCTGGTGGGCGGACGATATCGCAAGTTCGGGCGGCCCGTGGGCCGGATCGGTGAGCCATACCGGTGTGGGGCAAGCGAGGTTTCCACTTCGGTCGTCCCCGGCCAACACTGATGATCGCCAGAGTTATGGCCAAGTGACATGCCCCAATCAGGTGTCCACACGCGATCATGGACCAATCCGGTCCGAGAGGGGTGTCGCTGTGGGTGTCGGTATCGCCGAGGTGGACTGGATCACGTGTGTCGACGACGGACTCGACCACGGAGTGCTGGTCTTGCACCGCGCCCGTGACGGGCTGCACCGCACGCTGTGCGGCTCGTCGGTGGTGGAGGCCCCATCGGCGTGTGTCCCACGGCCGCCATGTCCGGACTGCGCGCGCACCGCGCTGCGCCGGGAGCCCGTGCGGCGGTCGCGGATGCGGCGCTGGTTCGGTCGCTAGCCACTGTCCGAAATGGACACAGTCGACTCAGTCGACCAGCTTGGTCCCCTCGAATGTGCCAAGCTCCTCTTGGTAGAGCTCCAGCCCGACGCCGTTCGGGTCCCGGAAGTACATGCTGTTCTCCACGCCGCGGTCAGGGCCGAGGTAGTCGACCCCCGCGTCCTCCAGCTTCTTCTTCGCCGCGGCGAACCCCTCCGCGGACACCGAGATCGCCAGGTGCTGCACGCCGCCGATGGTCTCGCTGAACGGCGGGTGGTCGTGGCCGGGGAAGTCGAAGAAGCCGAGCAGGTTGCGGTTGCCGATGTCGAAGAAGAAGTGGCTCGACCCGGCGTAGTCGCGGTTCTCCACCAGCTCGACCAGCGGGAACCCGAGGAACTCCTGGTAGAACCGGATCGTCTCCTCGACGTCGCGGCAGATCAGCGCCAAGTGGTGGACGCCGCGGACCGTGGTGGACGCCGCGGACCGTGGTGGTTTGACCGGACCGCAGGTAGCGCTTTCGCAGATCGTCGCGCCGAGCACGGACCTCGGCCAGTTCCTGGCCTTCCGGTTGCGGCATGTCGTTTCTCCCTCGCCGGTTCGGTGCGTCACCACCGAATCTATGCCGGTCCGGTGCGTGCGGCTACCCGGTCAGGGGACCGGCAGGTAGGACAGGCTGAACGGGGTGTCGGTCGGCACGTTGGCGCGGTCCCGGCACAGGATTTGCACCTCCGAGGTCGACACGTTCCAGTCGACTGGCGCGCAATGGCTGGTCGAGGGTCCCAGGGGCGTCACCTGCACGCTGTCGGCGGGATAGACCGGGGCGTTGCCCGCGGTCGGCACCTTGACGCTGTAGGAGCCGACTCTCGGGTGGGCCAGCGTCGGCGGCTGTCCCGCGCTGTCGTGGAAGCGCGTGATCACCTTGCCGTCAGTGTCCACTGTGGTCCCAGCGGCCGTCGGGTCGTGGTGCAGGGGGCCGCCTTGGACGTAGGTGAGGTGCCAGTCCGCGTCCGTCGGGGCGCCGGAGCGGATGTCGTGGCAGCTGACCCGGATCGTGAGTGTGCCTGCGGTGCCGACCGGGTGGCAGCGCGTGGGTGCGGTGTCCGCCGTGGTCAGCTGGATGTGGCCGAAGCCGTCGAAGGCGCTGTCGGCGATGGTGGCCGCGTACTCGCCCGGCCCGGTTCGCGCCACCTGGATGTCGGCCCCCGTCGAGGTGAACCGCACTCCTGGCGCGATCACCGCGAGCGGGGTCGACCCGTGGCTCGGCTTGGCCACGAACAGTGCGAAGCGACCCTCGGTGAGATCGCCGCCCGCGTTGCAGCACGCCACGTCGACCACCTGGTCGCGGCCTTCGGCCCAGTCCCCCACGACGTTGCAGCTGTCGGTCGGTGTCCATCTGGCGGTCACGTGGACCATCCCGGTCGCCGCCCCAAGGCCCGGCAGACGCACCCGGAACCGGCCGATCTCGCTGTGCTCGACGGTCGCGTCCGGTGCCCAGCGCGCCTCGACCGATGGGAAGCGGCGGATCCATGTCGACCAGAGGAAGTCCGGGTGCAATGGCCTGCGCACGCCAGGGTCGGTAAGGGAGGCGATCACCCGAAAAGTAGGCCCAGACCGGGCCGGGTGGGTGTGGACCGGGGTCGAGCGCGGTCAGGTTGTCCGAGAGGGCGCCCGGCATCCGCAGCGTGGTCACACCGAAGTCGCGGTCCTCATGCACCCCGTCGGGGTTGTAGCAATGGACATCGACCCACACCTCGCCGTGCGGCACGGTGGCGGACTGCCAGTGCGCGCTGTGGCAGTAGCCGGAACGCGTGTCGGTGATGGTGACCTGGGCGGTGTCGCCGATGGTGCCCACGCCCTTGATCCCGACCCGGTAACGGCCGGGGTCTGCCACTGCACCTTCATCGCCCCGCCCGCCGAGTTGTACGAGCGGGCGTCGTCGATGGCGAGACCTTCGTCGGTCGTGCGGACGTAGGCGCCTGGAGCGAATGGCGCCGGTGTGGTTCTGTCCGCATAGGACAGTGTCCACGCGGCGTCGACCGGATGGTTGCCGACGATGGTCGCGCACCGGACGACGATCCGGGCGCCGATGGTGCGGCACCGCACCGCGTCGGGTCCGCGCGGGGTGATCTGGGCGTACCCGGTGGCGGAGAAACCCTCGACCGTCACCTCGTACTCGCCGACGCCGAGCGGGCGCACCGAGATCGGTGCGCCGGACCTGAGTCCGGACGCGGTGTCGACCGTCGCCACCCGCGACTTGGGCTCGGTGAACAGCACGGTGAACTGCGTGTCGGCGGGCTCGCCGTTGTGTGTGCGGTCGTCGGGGTAGTAGCACGCGACGTCGACAAGGTGGTCGGGCCCGTCGTCGCGGCTGTCGCGAACCACGCACGAGATGCCAAGGGAGTTCCCGTTCACGGTCACATGCGCCACGCCGCGCGCTGAGGCGAGCGCGGGGAATCGGACCAGGTAGTGCCCGGTCGCGGTGTGCTGGATGTCGACGACACGGTTCTTGGTGGCGGGGTTCTGCTTCCAGTGGACCGGCCCGCTCCTCTTCTTCAACACCGACGCGTCAGGCCACGTCGCCTACGGCACGGAACTCGACAACGTCTTCGACGGACGCGGCACGGCCATGCTCACGGTTCGCGGCGACGCCAACGGCGAAATGGGGATACGCGCGGGAGAATCCGCAACCGGGCGCCAACGAGTGGGGCACCCGCGCCCCGCTCACCCAGGCCGACATCGCGTCACTGGCGGGGATCCGGCTGCCGACGGCGGAGAAGGTGCTGCGTGGCCTTGCGGAGGTGGGCTTGATCGGACTCGGCTATCGCGACATCCGAATCCTCGACCACGACGCGCTCCGCGAGATCGCCGGTTGACGCGCTCGTACTCCTATTGGCAGGCCGGCACATTCCCGTTGTGTTGAAGCGGTTCGGTGAAACCACGGTACATCCACGCGGTTTGCGGCTCGTTGGGCTCCGATTCGCGGCCGTTCCCCCCGGACGGCTTGGGCTTCGTTGGTGGTGCGGCCGAACAGACCGAGTGATCCGGTGTCGACCACGACAAAGGTGCTGTTGTTGCTGACTTGACCGCACGGAGACGAGTTCTGGTTCACGTTGTGCCGGAGCCCGCGATGGAGGCGTTCTGGTCAGACGCGGTCGGTTCCGGCTCACGTGAGGTGACCAACGCGACGATGGTCGTTATCGCTACCAGGACCGCCACAGCCAACGACCAGCGGCTGAGTAGCTCTTGATGGTGGCTTCCCAAAAGCGCCGGTGAGTACGGCCTGGTTCGACGTCGTGGTCGTTGTCGGGCATGGTGGTCGATCACAGTCCTTTGGCCAGGTCGGCGCTTTCGGGCGACCGAGCACACTCGCCAGAAAGAGGATGATCGCGGCTATTGCCAGCGCGACATCGACGTATACCGGCGGAACGGGGCGGACCGCCACGCGGTGTCCGCCGCGGCGGCTCCCGCCGGAGCCGATCGGCCGAACGGTCATCACCGCCTCGGTCAGAGCGGGCGCGCGAGTTCTATGACCGGGCGCTGGCCATCGCCGAAGGACTGCGGGACCTGTGGCTGCAGGCGCGCTCGCGCGAAGGGACCGCGTTCTGCCTCTTCAATCTCGGTAGACGGGACGAGGCGAAGGTCCATCATCTGGCCGCGCTGGAGCTATACCGAGTCCTCGGCTTTCGAGCAGACCTCTGAGCGTTCGACTGGGGCTTTGGGCCTCGACGCGGCGGCCGGTCTTGTCGGCGTAGCCGCGGGCGGCGTCGAGGACTTCGGCGACGTTCCAGCGGTTGTTGACCGGGACGAGGGTGTCACGCAGCTCGTCATCCGGTGTGTGCAGCGACACCGCGAGGCGGACTTGCATGCTTTCTTCGGTGAGTTTGCGGATCGCGGGGACCAGGCCGACGGTTGAAACTGTCACCGATCGTTGGGAGATGCCCAGGCCGTCGGGTGCGGGGTAGCAGATGCGGTGCACGGCGTCGATCACCCGGCGGTAGTTCGCGAGAGGTTCGCCCATGCCTACCGTTGTACAACGAGACATCTGGCTCTGACTGCAGCGTTTCTTACATGCAAGATGTAAGAAACGCTGCTCTGTGGTGTAAGATTTGCGACATGGAGACGGTCAAGGCCTTAGAAATGCTCGGCGAGTACACGGCCGGACAGTGGGGCATGGTGACCACTCGACAGGCACTGAACCTTGGGGTCGATGACGTCACGCTGCATCGCCTGAAGAGAGCTGACTTCCTTGAGACCGTACGCCGAGGAGTTCACGCGCTGACGGCCTCCAGTCCATCCGGTGCTCGCGCGGAACAAGCGGCGTGGCTGAGCCTTCGCCCAGCAGTCGCTGGGTGGGAGCGACCCATGCTGGACCCAGACGGGGGGGTGATCTCCCATAACTCCGCCGCCCGACTGCACGGCTTCGGCGAGCTAGTGAATAGACGCGTGGAGATGACCGTTCCCCGCAGGCGCACGATGCGCGATCCCGGCGTATGGCTTCGCAGGGCAGACCTATCCGAAACCGATGTGGCTGTACTCGACGGCCTTCCGCTCACCAACCCGAGGCGCACTATCTGCGACCTCCTCGACCAGCGCAACGATGCCAGCCATGTCGCGACCATCATTCGTCAAGCCGTTGAGGCCGGGCAGGTACAGCTCGATGAGCTGGCCAATGTGATCGGGCCATACGCAAGCTATTACGGTGCCCGTCCGCCCGACGGGGTCGCACTGTTAGAGCAACTTCTCGCGCAAATCGGCCTATCTATCGCCGACATGACAACACGACCTTCCCCTATCACCTGGGGTCGACTGGCTGGGGTCAGTTGGGCCGAGCTCAAGAACAAGGGCGTCACCTGGGGCCAATTGGCGAACATGTCACCTGACATCGTGCGCCGCCTAGGGATTGCCACAGTCGAGAACAAACTAGAGAACGAGACGTGACGCCGAAAACGCCGACCCCGCAGGCCTTCATGCGGTCGCTGAAGGACCGAGCCGCCAACACCGCAAAGCAAACCGGTGTTCCCACCGGGGAACTTATCGAGCGCTACTACCATCGCCGGTTGCTGGCCCGCGTGTTTCACACCGATCGCGACGGATGGGTCCTCAAAGGTGGCCAAGCGCTGCTTGTGCGTTGGCCACAGGCTCGGTATTCCACCGATGTGGACCTGCTCAGGACTCGCGACGACGTGACCGTTGACGGCGCCGTCGACGCGTTGATCGCAGCCGCCGCAACAAATCTGGATGATCACCTTCGATTCAGCCACCACGACACGTCGAACGAGACTGCGGCCAACCGACCTTCGCGCAAAGTGCGGTTCAAGGTCATGTTCGGCCTCAGGGAACTATCGACTGTCAGCGTTGACGTCATAGCTGCCGAATTCCACCCAGTCGGGAAACTTGCCATCGAGCTGCTCGAAGCACCGTTCGCGATCGATTCCAGCCCGTGGCCGCAAATTCGTATGTGGCCGCTCGAGGACCACGTCGCCGACAAGATCTCGGCGATGTACGAGCTTCATCGCGAACAGATGCTGCCGTCGACCAGGTTCAAGGATCTCGTCGACCTTGTGCTGATCGCACGCAAGTCCGCGCTGAACGGCGAAATCACCCATGCCGCGCTACATGCCGAGGTTCACCGCCGCCAATCCGCGGGCACACACCTTGTCCTCCCAACGACATTCACCGTGCCCGACCGCTCGTGGGTAGGCGGCTATCAGGCCCAAGCCATCAAGACCCATGAACTGCCTGCCGACTACCGCACCCTCGAGGGCGCCACACCGCTGGCCAACGCGTTCATCACACCGCTGCTCCAAGAGCAGGCGCCCACCGGCACCTGGAGGTTCGGCCGTCTCAGGTGGGCGTGATCGCGTTCCGCCGGCTTGGGGCTGGCGTCCCACTTGCTGCCCGGAGTCGGGTTCAGCGGGATCACGTTGACGTGCACGAGCTGTCCGAGGTGCTTACGCAAGACCTTGCCCAGGAGGTCGGCGCACCAAGGCTGATCGTTGATGTCGCGGATGAGGGCGTATTCGATGGAGACGCGGCGGCCGGTCTTGTCGGCGTAGCCGCGGGCGGCGTCGAGGACTTCGGCGACGTTCCAGCGG
>Ga0247823_10004053_pt1 | contig 11764 bp, 14 predicted proteins | sample 13C_PalmiticAcid_2_FD_192426 | JGI IMG/M metagenome (GOLD analysis project Ga0247823, IMG submission 192426) | Soil microbial communities from agricultural site in Penn Yan, New York, United States - 13C_PalmiticAcid_Day30 | ecosystem: Environmental > Terrestrial > Soil > Agricultural land...
CGATGGTCGCGGCGCGGAATCACCAGCCTGTTGCGATGCCTGTCGCGCAGAGGGGGGCGCAGGATGATTGTACTAAGTTCGAGGTTGGGGCGTGAGAATGGGGGAGGGGATGATACTTTTTGACGGGAGTGTAAAAGAGATAGATTGCAAATTGTGGGGGTTAATGGCATAGTTGATTCTGGTTTCCTGTGGCAGAATTCGACTGTTTTTGTTTTTGGTTTGTGTGAACAAGGCTGCTTCCTTGTGTTGCTTCTTTGTCAAGTCCTTTGTTCTGGATTGTTGTTTACTCTTGTCAGGGGTCTCGGCTGGTTGAGCAGACTGGACATGGAACATGAACAGTTTTCGGGTTCTGAGAACAATGGTATTGTGGCCATTGTCTCTAGAGATGACTGACAGATAAAATTGTATAAAAACACAATTACTACAAGCCTACCCACTCCGAGGCCTACCGCATTCAACGTCCCAAGTGCATTCACTTCTTCGTCGTTGACCCAACAAAGTCCTCGTCGATCATCTGGTCGGCTGCCGTGCACAACATCCGCCAAAATGCACTCAGCCATCCACTTTCTTGCGCAACACCTTGAACTCGCAAACCCTCATGTCGCGGGCTTCATCGTCTCATGCTTCAACGAGTATGTCGTCAACTTCCTCTGGAACAACCCTCTCGTCTTGGACCCCGACCTTGCACAAATTAGAGCCCGGGTCCACCTGACCATGGCACACCAGCCGGTGGGGTGGCTCTGGACCCAACAAACACCCGAGGCTCAGCAGTTGATGGGGCAAGATGAGCACGCCACTGTTTTTGTCCTGCGTGTGTTGGATTTTCTTGCCGCTGAAGATCTCTGGCCCAAGGACTGCGGCGTTGACCAAGCCGTATACCAGATCCATCAGCGGCTTTGTGTGTTGCAGTCTCTGTGGCTAGGGAATCGTGTGTGGGTTGAGAATTCAGCAGTGCAAGCGGGGTTGAAGAGGGCTCTTGTCAAGGCCATGGAAGAAGCCGAACTTCTTCGAACACCTTCTGTGGCGTGATAATCACCCACCCGTTCATCTACGATGTGTCATCTGAGTCGTCAGAAGCACAACCAGCTTTAAAGAAACCAGCAGACTGTGGCCTGCTTCACCTATCTCGTATGTGCAACGTTTGTTTGCATCTCTTCAATATCATAAAACTTGATTTGCTTCAGAGTCCCAAACTCCACAATTCGCCGGTGATTGTACCCATCCTCCTGTTCCTAGTATGCCGTCCAAATTGTGATGCCTTGAGTTGATGTCCAACCCGTATAAACAGATGCGCCAGCCGATGGGTATCTCTGACTGTGAAAGCAGGGTATCCTACAGCAACATCTAAACCAAAGTACCAGCCGTCATAAAGACCCGCCCTCTCCATCAACCTCAGTACCGCTTATTCACTTTCTCCACCTCCCCCCTTCCCCTTTCCATGTCGACAACACGTCATGGCCTCGAACCCAGCCTGGTGTGTGTTCAATGAATGGGAACACCCACACACAGTTCTTAACCCCCTGGTCGTCGGTAAGGGCGGGGAGAGGTGGCGACAGGGATCTCGTGTGTCTGAGGTGGTTTGAGCAGGGACACTCCAGTCAATCACGCGAAGCGCGTTCCGACAAGTCCTCTTCGTCGAATGACACATCAACGGAGCAAGTGTCCATATCTTCAGCATCATCGTTCATGTCGAGTCGGGCGGCAACCAAGTCGGCTAGACACACAAACAAAGTTAGTCAACACCGCTGCTGTGTCGGTTAGTTGAGGAGCGAATGAGACTCACAGTCCATCATCAACATGGTCGTGTAAGCGCCAACCCTCCAAGCATCGGGGTCACCCTCGACCGGTTCAATCAGGCCGTCAGGGTCCATCTCATGCAGCTCGCCCCGGTGCCAAGGGCAGCCGCAGGCTCGGTCCATTCCGGAGACAAGAAAGGCTAGGTCGGATGCAACGTGCCGGCGTGTGGGCGTCGTCATCATTGCAGCCACCCGTGCGAGACTAGGCACTGCGCGAGGTGGTCTTAGTCTGGAATGTGTGCTAAGCGGAGCCGGCTGTCGGATGGCGGCAGCATCTGCAAAGGAGCGGCGGGAAGGGAGCCGGAGATGGTGTGGAGCGGCTGGCTCTCCTGGGTCTCCGGGGCTGGTCGAAGAGGAGCGGTGAGTGAAGAAAGATTTCACGTTTACGACGTTCCAAGAGTCGAGACGTGACGGAGTTTTCCTCGCTCCAGCAGCACTTCAAGAATTTATACCTGGCTACGAATGTGCACTTCTCCTCCCACCTTCCTGACCCCCATCGTCCAACAAACCTTATCCAACGCTCGTCAGCACTGGATTAAGCACGTGTATGCGCAACTCCTTCCCCAACGTCATGGTTCTTTTGACAAGGCTGAACTACCGGGCGTAATCTCGGGCATCTCTTCGCTTATCTGAGCCACGCAAAGACGGGAATGACAGCAATCTTGTCGTCAGGGCCAGGCCTTGACGATGTCTTGTCAGCGTGCTATTGGTCGTACATGACTTTTGAGCGGGACCGGATGGCGGACATAGGTCCCCCGGAGACAGGGTGCGGTCTGCCGGGCTGATATCCGGACCTTCGTCCGGGCAGGAGCCGGCGAAGCTGCACCTCGGCGGGTTCGGCGACCGGTGGTTCATGCACGGTCGTTGATGAAACCTTATAGGGGCCAATAAGAGCAAGATCTTGAAGCCACTGGCCCTCCAGACCGGTCCGGCTGGTTCCGTCAGGCTCTCATGTACACAGGTACGAGGGGTTCCCAGACCGGTTGGCCAAAACAGGCTGTGCCACCCCTCGTCACAGACCGGTCGCGGAAACAGCAGTGGCAGTGTCTCAGCCTACTGGGCCGCCAGAATTGCATGCCTCGGGCTCATGTTCCCAAGCCAACGTAAGCACCTTGGGGCTGATCTCACGGTGCCTCTGTACATACCAGTGTCTATTGGCCTTGAGAAATCCCCCCTCTGGCATTTTCAGAGGAATGGAAGGCACGCAACCCGCACAAAACAGGTTAAAAGTGTGGCAGGAAGTGAAATCAAAGCTGCGATTGATTGTTCTTTTGCTAAAAGCGAATACTGTGTGTGGTGCGGAAATCGACGCGTGGAAACAACCAGGACATTCTATACACCAGAGGATAACCCCCTGCCCTGGACTCAACGGAGCCCCCATTGAGCTTCTATACCCAGAAAGCAAGACAGACGCAATAAATAAACTGGAAACGCTCCGCATTCAAAGGAAAGGTGGTCAACCATTACCTGTGTGTGGCTGTGTCGAAACGCAACTCATTTTTTTCCTCCCGTGTCCTCTGCATACCGCTTCAGGCCTACGTCGTTGATCGTGCCCTCTGTGCGGTCAATGGTAGTGTCCCGCGGTTGCCAGTTCTCTTGGAACATCTGCGAGACAAAGTACAGCTCGTGCTCGTAGAGATCGTTCTCAGTGTTTGTCTTGATGACATCCTCTGTTGGGTTAAAACAAGCTTAGTGGAGTTCCCCTTTTGATATGCTCGGCGATTTGATCATACCTCTCTCCTTCAGCAGCAGCTTTGTGCGCTCTAGGAACTGGATGTCGTCCACCGACATGTAGGAGAACGGAGTCATGTGCCGTCTTTTCCAGTCTTGCTTGAACGGATTGCACGACTCGGTCCGGTAGTGGAAATGCGAAAGGAAGACATTAGCGCTGTGATGGCGCTCCGAAATGAAATTCGGAATGGCGTATCTCCGCTACCAAGTGTCAGCACGCCGCGTTCAGTCACCCGAAGGGGCATCGGCAATCCTCACCACGAGGCCATGCTTTCTGGCGTTGTGGTAATTCTCCGCCGTGATTTTTGCGCAGCTGTGAAGGGACATGAAAGTCACGAGATAGATCGTCATCCAGTTCCTTGGGTTGGTGGCCAGAGCTAGCTTCTGAAAGTCCTCCAGCACCTGCTTTCGAAGGGGATCTAGGATCCCCAACGTCAAGATCATGTCCAGCTGCTGAATCATGACAGGGGGCAACGGAATCTTTCCGAAGAGTGGATAAGAATCGTCTTTCGTCTCTGGCTCCATGTCGAGAGTGTCGTCTCCAACGATGTGCTCGGTGGTGGCTGTTCGGCGAATGGCGAACCACAACCGGAAGAAGTTCCCAAGTAACTTTCTCTCCTCGTCGGACTAGACATCTGGAATCAGTCATCGACAACGATTTTTTCTTAGGGCAAAAAAATATGGTACCTCGACTCGCTGCATGTGCTTCCGCGCAAATTCATATGTCTCCTTGACCAACTGATCACTCCCACGGAGGAAGTAGTCCATACACTTGAAAATGTTGGCCTGCACGTACTCCCTCATGTCCTTCACCGCGTTCTTCATGTTGACAATGGCGTACGGCGTGGTCCTCTTGAATTTCTTGACACCAGTTCGATAATCAACCCAAGATCGGTGGATCGAGTCTTTGTGAGGAATGGGGATGAACTTGCGGACGAGCAGCTTGAGCGGGGCTTCGCAGACATCCGACTGGACCTGGATTGTCCTGAGATTGTTCGATTCCCACTCGGTTATGTCCTTGAGCTTCATCACTGTCCAGCGGAAAGAAAACTCCAGTCCAGGGGCCTTGCCGGTCCTGTAGAGCGTGCACTCCGTGAGTCGGTGTCGAAGGCAGGGCAGGTAGTGAACCTTTTGCTTCGAGACTGTCAAACAAGTACCGCAGATACCTGAAGGGTCGTCCTCCACAATGGAACACTGCCGAATCGTCAGCAAAGATGGCCATGCCGCAGTTCATGTTGGCATACTCTGATTTTCTGCATCCGGCAGCGGACGCATGCCTTGAGGCCCCTCGTCCTGCTCGTCTCTTCCTGTCGCTCACGGTCTTGGAAGGGTCCGCGCCGCTGGGGACGTGCCAGGCCTTGTGGCTGGACCGGATCCACGGAGATGAAGCGGATCGCGTCGTTCGAAGCATTCTCACCCGCCTTGGGATGTAACTGTGCAGGTCTTCCGTAGTTTCCGGCCATGGGCCAACCAGAAGATTGAGAATGTTGGGTAAGGGGGTTCTCTACCAACTCCCAAGACTGCGGGTGCGGCTGTGGCTGCGGCTGAGCCGGAGTGAAAACCGCACTGCCCGAGAAGGCGGGCGTTGGAACATCTGTGCCAAAGCTTGACGACAAGGAACCCATCACGGACGGTGATGGATAGGTGGCGTACGGCCCACCCGCCTGTGGGAAGTCCCATGCAGCCTGGAGCTGGTGTCCGTAGGCGATAGACGCAGGGGCCTTGGCACTCATGTCAGATCCTGGTGTTGGCGCTTGCATGGGAGCACCGGGGGGAGTGAGGATTGGAAAATCCTCGTCCCAGGGGGCGATGTTTTCGTACTCTCTGGTAATGTCGTCGTCGATGCCGTCAAACTCGGCGGCACTCGAATGCCATGGTCCTGCGTCCGCCTCGGAAGCACTGTCCCTGCTGTCGTTGTCATTCGGCCGTCCGTCGTCGGGAGTACCTGGAGAAACGTTGCTGTCGTCATCAGCGTCCAAGTCGATGACCCTCTGGGTCTTCTCGGGATTTCCTTGTAGGGGTCCGTGAGGTGCTTTGCCCTGGCCGGCCTGCGGTGTGCTGGACAAGAGCTGGAGCTGTGCCAGGGGGACATTCATAATCGAAGCCACCCGTTCCATCGCCCTCCTGTCCTCGGGCGTCAAGGACAGGAGGGTGACAGGCATATGGGGCTGTGGCCGCTTGAATCGTGCCATGTTGTCGTTGTCTTCGGGGAAAGGACACGGCCTCTTCCGTGACTGTCTCGGGGTCTTCAAAATCGTCAGTTGCAGGGAGCATAGCGAGAAGGGGAAAGAGTAAGGTAGCAAGCAAGTGCCGCCAGGGGGAAGAAGGGGGCTTAAATCAAGAAAATAAGGAAAGAGTAATCAGCGATCTGGCAGTGGCTGGCACGCGACGTTGAGCAACACGAGACACCTAATTTCGTTGGAGCAGCCACGGCACCTGAGTTACGACTGGACTCACCAGGGCACCAGACTCGTGTTTGGGACTCCGGGGATCAGACAAAGCGGCGCAGTGGACCGGTGACAAAATCGAGATTCAGTTTACCTCCATTTGGAATGAGTGGAAGTTGCGAGCCGAGGCGTAGGGGGGACGGGAAGGAGGCGAGCGCAATGACGGGGTCTGGTGGTCCGGGGCCAGCTTGACCAGCATCTAGCTTTCGGATCTGCGGAGCGCCGGGGAAAATGTCAAGCGGTCAAGAGCCAGCCGTTTTGTACTACCAGTCGCAATATTCCCAAAATGGAAATGCGGTGAATGAGGTTGGGAGGCTTCTGGGTGCCGATGATGTTTGCGCGACTGTGCTGGGGCGACAATGGGCATTGTGTAACCGAGGAAAGTTGCGTCGAGTGCCTCCCAACCCCGCAAGGCTGCCAGACCGGTTCCCAATTGGGAGACACCACAATGCTCGGAGCCGCTGGGGAACTCGAAGTACTAAATACCGGCCCGTCCCGCAGGAGCCATTCAAAAACCAGCGTACAGCGACCTGGCGCGGGGCGAGGCACACCAACACGACACACAATTCCTCACCGGCATGGCTGTTGAAGTGTGTCTCCAAAGCAGCCTGGGACACCTGCTGGTACTGCCGGGACGATAGGTCACTTTTCAAGTGTTGCGGGCTCAAAAGGCGCACCGCGCCGCACATTTAAAACACTGGAGCCTCCGAGCAAAGAAAAAACCTAAGCATCAAGTGGCCGTGAAGTTCCCAACCGCGGTCGGCTTTGTGGCCCAGCCTCCAGAGTCGCCATGGCCAAACCCTCAGCCGCCGATGGGGTACTTCCAAGTTCCGGTCCCGGATGAGCGAAAGATTGGCGCCTACCGCAATTCCCACCATTCACGCCACGAACCGCGACAACCTTCTCTCTGCTCCTGCCGAGCGTGCCTTCTTCCAAAGTCGAGCAAGCGAGTCACGCGGCGGACTGCACATACCTTCCCCCCTCATGATTGGAAGGAGCGAGCCTCCAACAAAGCGATGTGGCAGCCAGGCAGCCCACCCCGCCGGCAATTGCGGCTTGCGGCCGTCTTTTGCGCCCAACCCGGGCTGGACGTCTTGATTCTGGTGGTGTGCTCCGTGTCACCATGGCAGAGCCGCGTCTCATAGTCTTCGGGCGGCGAGAAGCTGAGAATCGGACAAGGCAGCCGTGGTCATTCCGCAACTGCCAAAACCGACTCGTCAATTTCAAGCCCTGCTGCCTTGTAAATCCTTGAAGAAACGACGCGCCCGAGCCGTATGGAGCATTCAGCAACCAGAACAGGAACCAATCAGGGAGGGCACGATGCCGGATTGGGGGCGGACGTTGAACCAACGCAGCCTCTCACGGCCGCGAGTGGTCTCGTTGGTAGTGGGGAATCCGGGTACCGCGCCCTTGTCCAGCCCTGGACGTGTTTCTGGCCACCAATCTCTGGCAGTGACGCCCACAAGAAATTGGAAGGCGAGCATCCAGATGTGTTGACATGGCGTTTTGACATTGCGCGCCCATTCGACCGGCCTTGGAGGCTTTGGACAGGCCCGGCGCTTGCTGAAGGAGGTGGAAGCCCCGTGAGTCTCAACGGACCGTCCAGTAAGCACCTATCTAGAAGAACACATGCTCTGAGCGGATGGATTCAAACTCATTTTGTGCCTAAGATCTAAGTCATGAAGCCGCCAGCCAGCCAACTCGTGGGCTGCCCCAGTCCACCCAGCAAATGAGACAGGCTCTTGACGACGAGTTTCGTGGGCTCAACCTGCCCAGCGTTCAGCCCGAATCCTTCCACCATCTCGCGCCGGAAGAGCTTTACCAAAAGCACAAGCCGTACAAATGCCAGCTGCCCAAAGGTTGCTTTCCCGGCTTCAAGATGCACAACCTCTTGTCGAAAAGCTACCCTGTCAGCATCGCCAATATCGCGGGCCACGAAGACCGCTTCTCACTCGCTGTGTCGGGCTTCGAGTTTGCCAGGTGCCCCATCGCCGTCCAAAGCTGGTCCGATGCCAATGTCTCATCAGAGTACCTTCCCGGGCTGGTGGACTGGCTCAAGGAGCGTCTCGGCTGCCGCGACGTCTTCTGCTACGCCTACAACGTGGGTCGAACGTTACTAAGAGGCAACGCTGGTATCTGGCCCTAGGATGCCTGCGCTGCATGTGGCCGTTCTGTTTGGCTCGAAAACTAATTGCGGCAGTTCCGCCACCACGACACCTCTCAGAAGACAGAGGGCCACAAATACGAGTTCAAGCCCCCGTTTCTTCGTGCTCATTGCGGTTGGTGAACATTCAAATCCACATCCAAGTTTCATTCCACTGACCAGGTCCAGATGCCACGGAGGCGACTTGCCAGGCCCGCCTTCAGCTCTACTTCCCTGACTCCTACAAGGAGATGATGCAGGGCCGCGTTCGTTTCATCAAGTCAGGCTTGTCGACCAAAGACCTATTCACCACAAGGTTTGCTGACCGGACTTTCACAGCGTGTGGCGGCCAATATCTCCCGCGCCCGTGGAAGACTGCCCCCTGGCGCTCTGCGACTTCCGGACCGTCAACCGCGAAGATCTCGTCCCCATGGACATTGTCTACCCGCACTTTGTCGACGAAGCCTACGAGGTCAAGCACAATCCCTCGCACCGATGGTTCTACAAGAAGGGGATGACGCAGGAGGACGCCATTGTCTTCAAACTCTATGACAGTTTGAGGAGTGAGGCGACTGGTAATTAAATCAATCACACGACGCTCAAACATGAAATCCCGCTGACATGTCCAGTCTGCCCCCATTCCGCCTTTGTCGACCCGTCTGCACCTCTGCATACGCCGAGACGTGCTAGTATCGAAGTCAAGGCCATTGTTCTTGGATAGGATGTTGGGAATGGCACCCATGAAGCGAGATTGCTGCTTCGATTTTCCATTCCTGTCGCTACTGCTACTAAACATGTTTTCCACAATCCGCTTGGGGAGCTGTGGGTAGGTTTCGGGGGTTTATTTTTTCCTCGATCAGATTGTCAGAGCTCGAGATACCCATTTCCAAGTAACGTAGTCATGATTTCAGATTTCAGAATTCAGATTGATACCCATTTTTCCAGATAAAGGGTACTTCAGTCCAGCTCTGTGCACATAGATTTAATCATGCCTCACTACCCCGATGCAACCGTTCGGGACGTCATCCGGGCTGTCGCCCTGGCGGCGTGCAACGAGGTATGTTCATCAGGAGTAGGTAAGTACATAAGACCAAGTACAAGGGTGCTAGATAAAGGTCGAGAAAAACGACTTGAGGAGAGAGTTCGGATACATCCGAAATCCTCCGACAATTCTCCGCCATCCATGGTTATCAAGCAAAGATAGCTTCAACCTAAACGGCAGCTGTGTCCTGGGGTCGTCTCCACCAACATGCGAACCCCGGCCAGAACCCGGGGCCGTGGCCCGAGAGCACCCCGGTGCTGGGAGTCTGAAGCGGCTCGAGGGCGGTTGCCGGGATAGAAGAGGCAGTTACAACCTAACCCCGCATGATCGCTTCCAGCCTTATGGAGCCCAACGTTAACTTGAAGTGGGACGCTTTCCTTGGTTCGTACCCAGTGGCGTTCCCGAGGGTGGGCCAGAACACCCTAAGCATATCGCTGAGATGCACGTCGGGAAGTTGACGGGTGAGGTCGGGGCTTCGGGTTTGTGAGGCTTCCGTGGAATACATATTTCAGAAACTAACTCAGGATCCTTTCAAATGGCTCTCCTTCCACGTTATTCGAGCGTAGTTGCCGTGTGCTTGCGTGTAAGTGACGGGATGGACAGAGCCCTAACCCTCGTTCTGCGGCTTGGCACCTCCAGAAAGGGGCGTTACCGGCAGTGGCAGACCAATCGGGACGGGATGTGGCGACTTCTGAAGAGCTTGAACCCTGCATCGCGTTTTCTTCCGCTGCGGGCCGTCAAATCGGAAACTCGTATAAATAGTTCCAGTTTTGGTTGTTTACAGCGCTTCTTGGTCATTTCTGGCGCCGCCAATTGCGTAGCCAAGCTCCGTAGAATTCCGACTTGATCTCCATGTTGCCGAGCCCCACCAACCAGTTGCGTCAAAGCACTGCAAGCGTCCAACCGTCTCGGGTGCGAACCTTGCTGACCCAGAGGCTGAGCCGGGTTTCATCGTCACCGCCGAGCCCCACAAAAACCCAAATTGGCACTGTTCTCGGTCACGTTTGACGCAAATTCCTTGGATGGCAAAGGAGTCATTGACTGCGAACGCAATTGAACCGTCCTTTCTGAGAGAGCGAGGACTGGAGACAACACAGACAAAGAAACAACACAATCGAACCGCACATAATCGCACAAAGCCGCCGCAACGAAGCAGCCATGAATCGGCCGTCACGAACCGAGGACGATCTTGAGCACCCGACGTGGAACCAGAACCCGCCTTTTCTGGCCCCAGACCTGACCACCCGCCAGGATCTCAACGGCATTGCCAACGCCCGCGAACACCGCCATGGATGCGCCGGGACTGGAAACGGCGTCGGCTTCCTCAATGACGAGAAACGAGCCATCGATGGCCGAGTCACTGAGTGCGACACCGACTCGTTCGCACCCCGCCCTTCTGCAATGAGCGGCAGGCTTGGCTGTAAGTACAGAACAATGTTTCTCCGTTCAGTGGAGCCAGGTTACTGACCAAATCGACCACAGGCCCCCTCATTGCCCCCGAGACAGCGCCTGGTGGTGAAGGCCAGGCCTGTCCTCCCTCTCGTCCAGTCCGGCCCCCCTCGGGCTGGATTGGCTGGATCGCGTCCGTCGTGGTTGTGTCGACGCTGATCAATGTCGCTGGGAGTCAGCTCCCGGCCCTGTTTGTGCGAGCTGTCAAGCCTGCTGTCTTGACCGTCGCCCAAGGTTAGCCCCCCCCTTTTAGCACCCCTTGCTTACCCCATTCCTGCATGCTAACCCAGCGCAGCAGAAACAACCCTCCGCCGCCTCGCAAAACGACAGGATGCCTGCGCCGGCAACGTCGCTGGCGCTGATGAGTACAACACGCCGCTTCATGTCGGCGCACTGCTCATTATTCTCACCGTCTCGAGTCTGGCCTGTGCCGTCCCCATGCTCGCTGCCAAGTTCCCCATCCTGCGCATCCCCGAGCCCTTCTTCTTTGGAGTCCGCCACTTCGGCACCGGCGTCCTGCTCGCCACGGCCTTTGTGCACCTGCTGCCGACCGCCTTCATCTCGCTCGGCAACCAATGCCTCTCCAGTTTCTGGACCACCGACTACCCGGCCATGCCGGGCGCCATTGCGCTTGTGGGCATCTTCTTTGTGAGCATCATCGAGATGGTTTTTAGCCCCGCGCGGAGCTTCATCCCGCGGCCCTCCCGCGCCGGGAAATCTGGCGGTGCGGCGGATTCAGGGGCAGGGGCCCAGCACGTCCCTGCTTCCATGGCCGGCGGACACTGCGGCCACGCAGCTGTTGTCGCGGCCATCACGCGCCCCTCGGCCCCCCGCCGCGGCAGCATCGAGCCAGCACCGCTGCGGGATTCCGCACCGGCAAACAACCTTTCCAAGGAGAGTTTGGAAATCGAGTCCCAAGGAGGCGGGCTCACTCCCGAACAGCTCCACAAGAAGAGCATCCTCCAATGCATGCTGCTGGAGGTCGGCATCCTGTTCCACAGCGTCTTCATCGGCATGGCGCTGAGCGTGGCAATCGGCGGTGACTTTGTCGTCCTCCTCATCGCCATCGCCTTCCATCGTCAGTCCCCTTCCATCCCACCTCCCAAACACATCAGTGAAGACTAACCCCCCACAGAAACCTTCGAAGGCCTCGCCC
>Ga0247823_10004054_pt1 | contig 11763 bp, 13 predicted proteins | sample 13C_PalmiticAcid_2_FD_192426 | JGI IMG/M metagenome (GOLD analysis project Ga0247823, IMG submission 192426) | Soil microbial communities from agricultural site in Penn Yan, New York, United States - 13C_PalmiticAcid_Day30 | ecosystem: Environmental > Terrestrial > Soil > Agricultural land...
CCTTGAACGTGAACTGCGAAGCCTCGATCGAAATGGTCCCCGACAGTTCGACGGCATCGCGGGGATTGAATTGCTGCGCCAGGCAACCGGTCGTACCGATCACCATTGCTGCGAAGCCTAACGAGATGTATGCCGGAGGCAAAGTGCGTCCGAGAATCAGATCAATAAGTCGTTGATTTGATTGGATTTTCAGTCAGAACAAGGCGACCTTTGCCGCTCGAGTCGACAGCGGCAAATGTATGCCGGCCACGACCATCAGCGGCAATACCAGGCCCGTGACGACCAGTGGCGGCGAAGAACACCGCTCCGCAGCCGCCGTGCAGGAAAATACGCCGGGACGGAACCACCCGCCTTCTACGCACGCCTCGCCTCGCGCTCGTCGCAAAGGTGGTCTCGGCTCCGAGTGGCGCAGAGCGTCAGGTAGGCGAGGGGCGAGCGAAATCTCACGCCTTGGCAGAGGGCCGGGATACTAGGCCGGTGAGAGCATGCGTTCCGAAGCTTGCAATGTCCGCGCGTGGCCGCACCAGCAGTCCGGCGTGCGCGCCAGAAGAGTTCAGCCAGAAAGCGCTCCAGGGATCGCTCGCGATTTGAGGTGTTTCCGTCGCCTCGGTGAGCAGAGCGATGACGCTTGCCAGAGCGCGTAAATACTCCGGTTGATATGGAAAGAGGTGTCGATCTACCTCGACATCGACCTGCCCGAACCAGGTGCTCGTGAACGAATAGAGTTCCTCGACGCAGTGCCGAAACAAGGGCGAACCGTCGATCGCGGGTCGACAACGCAGCCACGCGTCATACAAGAAGGCATACCGCCTTAAGTCTCCCGTTCTAACGGACAGGCGAAGCGCTTTCCAAAGTGCAGTCAGACATTCTGCAGGGCAGCCCACGCCGACGAGGTCTAGGAATGCTTTTGCTTGGTCGACCGGACAGTCGATCTGAGACAGCATCGAAACTGCGCCGCTGCCTGGATCGGACTGCGGCCCGACTGAAAAAATTAGGTCAGCTGCGGTCACGGCTGACGGATGGATGTACTTCCAAAGCGACCAGCTCGCAGTCAACCAGAAGTCTTCCACCGCCGGATCTGGCAGCAATGCCAAGTATGCCTGGAGCGCTGCTACAGGGCGGCCTTTCACGCCGGTGCGACGAACGGCGGGGGAGCCTTCGGCCAATCGCGCGAAGTATCGCGGCGGTTCCAAATCCGGATTCTTGGCGAGTAGCCTCCGACCAACAGTTTTGTCGAGCTCGGAAGCCGTTTGCAGCTCCAACGCTTGAAGGAGCGCGTTGGTAGCGCAACGGTTGACCAGGCGTTCGATGACATCTAGTGGCGAGGGCTCAGGCTCGGCTTCCGCAGGCCCAAATGACAGCGACAGTCTGCAGGGTGCATCGCGATGCACAGGGGTGAAGGTCTTCATCAAGTTCGCTTGAAACAGGCGAACGGAATATGACAGCCTGAGTTGCCAGCCACAGAGCTTGAAATTTCACAAGGATGGAATGCGTCACGGGATTCCATCCTGGACGTTGCGCCGGTCCAACGGCATCGTCCGGGATATGACCGCCGACTCGTCGCCAAGTCCACGAAAGTCCACCCATGAGGAGCTACTCACCGAGTACGGCTACCTGATCGGCGGAGATGCTCTGTGGCGCCTTCTGGCATACCCGTCGCATGTCGCGTTCAACAAGGCTGTAGCCCGCGGGCGTGTCCCGGTCGAGCTTCTAAAGATCGAAGGGCGTAAGTCGCGCTACGCGCGCACTTCTGACGTAGCTCGATGGATCGACCAGCACCAATTTTGCCGTCGAAAGGAGGACGAGAGCAGCTAGAAAGAAGAACAGCACAAAGCAAAACGCCCGAGAGGATCAGTCTCGGGCGCTTACCGTTCACGCTTGGAACGGCACCTTGGGGAAGGGGCTGATTCAAGTGTGAGGGAGAGGCTTTGCCTTGTCAAGGGCGAGTTCGCCCCGCGCGTCCGCCGCCGTGCGGACGTCGTCACACATGGATCAACAATGAAAAGTGAAAAGCACATCGGGCCCGCCGAGGTCGGCGTCTATCCCATCGGTACGCACTCCGCGAATGACGCTCACCCGGGGACGCTGCTCGCAACACCTATCAGCAAGCAGTCGCACTCGACCAGCTTCGGCGGGAGGCAGAAGCGTTACCTCGTTCACCGATTCGCCGAGTTGCGCTGGTTCGATCCAATTGGACACGAGCATGTTGCCTTCGCGGATGATCTCAGCTACCGCGCGTGGTTGAAGCATCGCTTCGACCCCAACGTGCTCGCGCTCAATCCCGCCCCCAAGCCAGTGGCCTACCGGCGTCTGGGCAACAAGTTCACGGCGACACCGCTTCTCGCATGGCAAACCCACGCGGGCCGCAAGTGCAGCTTATGGCTTGACATGGAGTGGCCTGTCGAGCGGCGCCAGCGCTACGAGCACTTCAGCATTACGCACGACATCGACGTTGTGCTGATCAGCCGCGAACAGTTGACCAAAGACGAGAAACTGCTCGACAACCTCGACTTCGGTCGACAGCTGCTGACGATCGCCATAAACGCTGGCGCGGATCTGACACAAATTTGTGCCGCCGTCCTCTCGCAGCTCAAGCGCCAGCGGGACTGCACTCGTGCGGAGCTTGGCGGCAGCCTCGACAGCCGCGCGCTAGCTCGTTCACTTGAACATTTGGACGCAGCGCTCTTTCGGCTTCATGCGAACGGATCCCTCCGCCTGGATCTGAAGGATCGCCCGTACGGCGATCAAACCCGCATCGCGCTCAACTGAACGCACGCGTTCGAAATCACAACCCGCTGCATTGACTTGAGCGGCGGGTCTCAGCACGAACGGCGGCGCCCGCGAGTTCCAGATCAATCGCTGGGCGTCGTCACGTCGCGAAAAGGAAACCAATGTCAAAGAAGTCTTTGAGTCTCAGCGTTGAGCATTCGCTCTCCAGCGTCCCAGAGGGCTACCGGACGCTGGACGCGTGGCCATTGCTTGATGAAGCAGAACTCGATCGGGAGAACCAGGTGCGAGCCCTCCGGTTCTCCAATGCCTTCGAGATGCGACTCAGCGGGCAGCCTGCAACCGCAGCCGCCGCCATCGCCAAAGTGAGCGTTCGAGAGTTCAACCGCGTGTTAAGGCGTTGCCTGGAGGTGCACGAAGACGGACGAATCTGGGGCCTGCGTGCACTGCCGATCGGTACTCGAGTGAAGTCATACACCCGCACCGCAGAGCCTAGAACGTTCGAGGACAAGCCCTCAGCTGGCAAAGGAGGGCTGCTTGGCAAGCTGCTCACTGACCATCCGCAGATCGAGAAGGACCTGCAGCACACCCTGGTGACGGAGCGCAGAGTTGGGGAGGCCCCCAATCGCGCCAAGATCAGATGGTGTCACAAGCAGTTCTTGAACGCCTGCCGGAGCGCGGGTGTCCCCCAAGACCAGTACCCGTTCAACACGCAACATGAAGCACGTCGCGCGTTTCGGATCTGGATGCATTCGTACTTCATCCCTAAGTACTCCAAGCAATGGACGGTCGCGGAGAAGGGGACCGATGGAGCACAGAGCTTCCTCTATCAAGGCGGCGACGGCAGCGGCACACCCCTCTGCGACCCGTACGGCACCTGGCAAATCGATGAGGTCACCATCGACCTCCAGGCTCGATATGAACTGCCAAATTGGTCTGGTGACTGGGAGGAGCTCGCGCTGAGGCGTTGCTCCGCGATCCGCGTTATCGAAACCGGAGCAGGAACCACGCTCGCCTGGAGGCTGATCCTTGCTGCCCAGCCGACCGCGGAGGAGCTCTTGATGGTTGTTTGGGACGCCATGAACGGTCCTCCGAAAGCTCCATCGGCCTTGCCTGGATTGGACTACATGGCGGAGGCCGGTTTCCCAGCAAACATCCACTCGCAACTGCGTTTCGTTCCCCCGAAGATCTTCGAGTTGGACAACGCCCTCTCGCATTTGGCGAATGGATTCCAACACCTCGTCACAGGAACGTTGGGAGCCCTGGTCAAGCTAGGCGCGCCGCGCACACCGCAGGCTCGCGGCAAGATCGAGGCGAAATTCAAGCTTCAGGCGCAGCGCGTGCTGCACCAACTGCCAGCGACCACGGGATCTGGGCCGCATGACCCGGTCAGGAAAAAGGCACAAGTCCCAGTGAGTCAACGTGTCCGGGTCGACGAACTCGAACACATCCTCGACGTCTACATCGCCAACGAGAACGCCACGCCCGCTGCCGGCGCTGGCTACGTGGCCCCTCTGGAACGCCTCCGTCGCCAAGTGATGAGCGGGGCAATCCGTCCAGCGTACATTCCGGTGGCTCGGCGCAAGCCGCACTTCTTCAACGCACCTCATCCGATCCGCCTGGTGATCGACAAGGAGAGTCGTCGGCGCCCGTTCGTGAACTTTCTCGGGGTGCGCTACACGAGCCCCCACTTGCAGCGCGCCGCATACGGTCTCGCAAATCAGAAGCTTTGGGTGCGATTCGACCCGCGCGATCTCCGCGTTCTGCTCGTGTTCTCGGACGACGGTGCCGAATTTGGCAGCATCACGGCGATGGGTCAGTGGGGAAAGTTCCAGCATGACCTCCGCATCCGCAAGCTGTTCCTCAAACTCAAGCGGCAAGGCGAGCTCGCTGACCGTCCGGAAGACGAACCTCTCGAAGCGATCTTCCGACACCTCCGCGACGGAGCACCGCGTGACGCGAACAAGGCTCTGCAACTGGCGCACCTGATGAATTCGCTCGGCGGTTCAGCTACGCCGGCCGTGCAAGAGCAAATCGATGGGGAGCGCAAGACGCAGGAGGCACTGGCGAAGGTCGAATCGGTCGCCGTCCTTGAGCCAGCCGAGGCGCCTGAACCACCTGCGCGCCGGTTCCAGGCGGACGCCTCCAACGACGCGGCCACACCCACCATTCGTCTGCGCCAGTTGCCCAAGCGCTCCCGGCTCCGCTAGCGGCATCCGACGCCCCCTCGGCGTCGTCATCCTTCGCCGCGACCGTCGGTCAGAGCGCGGCGGCGGCAAACCCATTTCAGGAAAATCAATGAAGCACGATGACAAGAATTCCGAGGATTCGGCACCTGGCGATGCCGATCTTCTTGGCTTTACCCCGGTTGAGACGCCGGAAATCTCCAACCTAGTCAACGCCGTGAGGCGTGCCATTCGCTTGGGCTTCGGTGGCATGGCGGTGTATGGCAAACAGCGCTGCGGGAAGAGTTCGGCGGCCGAGTTTCTGGAGAAGAACATGTCGCTCGCCTTGGGTTACCCCTGCGCGACCGTGTTGTGGAGCATCCCCGAGTTTTGCAAGACCGAACGCGATTTCATCCAGGAGAGGCTGATCGACTCGAAGTGCCCGGCAATAGCGCATCGAGACATCGCCATGTTGCGCAACCGCCTTTACGACCACATCCAGGACCTCGCTGCGAAAGAGGGAACACGCACGGCCGTGATCATCGTTGACGAGGCCCAGAACCTCACGCTGGAGCAGTTCTACTATCTCGTGCACTGCGACAACTCACTGCGCAAACGAGGTTTGAAGACGTTCATCATGCCCGTCGGGCAGCCCGAACTGGAGTCGATCTCGACGACATGGCGCAAGGCCGCTGGCCACCAGGTCACAGGGCGCTTCTTCTCACGCGAACACTGGTATCAAGGTATTGCCCTCGAGGACATTGGCGTCGTGTGTTCGAACTTCGATGAACCCGAAGGGGAGAGCACTGAGGCGACTTACGCGAGCGCCTTGCCAGAGGCCTACGACGCCGGCTGGCGGATCAGTCACGCAGCGCCAACGTTGGTGAAGGCCATCGAACAGATCGCCGCGAAACAGAACATCAATTCAGGTGTTCGCGTCCCAATGCTGCGGCTACGGGCCATGATTCTTGCCATGCTGTGGTCGTTCATTGAGACCGGGACGGATCCCAAAACGTTCGATATCAACATGGCAATCGCCGCGGTGATCGAGTCCGGTTTCCCTAGCGTCATCGAGTTCTACGTGGACGGAGGTTCTTGACGTGAGCCAACGTCTTCTCCGAAGCGCTGGGAACACCGGGCATCCGGCTCACCCTACGAACGAGTGGGTGCAAGAGTCGTTGTTCGCGCGGCTCTCCCGTCAGGCCATGTTTCGTCCTGCGGCGATCAGCGAGGTGGTGAGAACCATGCGGCTCGCTTGGGGAATCCGGAATCCACTGCTCTCGTATGCGGTCACCTCGTCTCCGCAGCAATTGCTAGCCATGCAGAGTCTGATGTCACTCCTGAGGTGCGAGGAGGTCTCGGACCTACGCCGTATCACTGGGGCCGATCTCGTTCCGAGAGAGGAACAGTACGCACCGCAGGGTATGCAGAAACACCGAGTCCTTGCGACGTCCCTGCGCTACTGCAGAGAGTGTATGGCCCTAGGGTTCCACACGATGCTGTTTCAACACTGGGCGGTGTCGCGCTGCCCGCTTCATGCATCGCCACTGCTTGATGCCTGCTGGAAATGCGGCGAATCCGTCGCCCCCACCATCCGTCGAGTCATCGCACTTCCGTACTGCTGCGAGCGCTGCGACCAACTCTGGCTGAAGACGGTTCCGCCAGACGATGCGCTCGAGCAACTCCGACGGGTCGGGAAAATTGTGATGGACTGGCGCCGCGACTTGGCCGTTCCGTCTGAGGCGCGGCAGTCGAGGGTGCTCACAGACGGGCTGGGATTTCCAGCCTGCGCACACCCGCGTGACGCTCCCTTCGTCCGGCTGATGCATCGGGCCACGGCATGGCCTACCTTCCAGTCATATCGATGGCAACGCTTCCGCGAAGCCCATTGTGCAATCGATGAGCCCTTCACACCCGACCAACGCAAAGACGGGCGACCAGAAGCGATGGATGTCGGGCCGAAACCAACGCAGGTTCTCAACTGGCTTGTCTCGGTGTGCCAAGCGCCCCGAGAACACAGCGCTGAGCTGGTGAGCAACTCTTGGATCCGGATTCAGGTCATCACGCCCATATTCCACGACATCGCATTGTCCGCCAAGGCTGTTGCCCTGCATCTCACGATCACGAAGTACGGGCAACAGTGGCGAGCGCCCAGTGGAGAACGACATTTCCCATCAGGCTTCGAGCCGTACACGGGCACGATCTGGAACGGACTCCATGCGCCAACCGTTCCGCGGAGCTATGGTGCGGCGAGCGGGGAGTTAATCGCGTATGAAATTCTTGGTTTCTTCGCGTTGACGCTGCTCTTGTGTGCGGGGTTGAAGCCGATGAACGGACACGAATCAAGTTCCAGTACCGCGTTCGAGGATCGCAGTTTCTGTCCCACTTGGCGTGTCTCACACGAAGGGCGGAGCGAGTGGATTATGCGGTCGCGTCCGCGGGCCACGGCGGCCCTAGTGCTCCGGCTGCTCAAGCGCTATGAGCATCGGAAGCTGAGGACACTCGTCACGTGCTCGGCACCGCAGGGGCACGCAGTGCCTCACATTGCGGACCTCAGTCCTGCTCCGCCTCGAGAGTTGCTTCATTTTCCCGCAGGCTCGGCGTGCAAGCCCTAGCGGTCTTGGCAACGGGGAGGTTAGAAGCAAGCCTGTCGGACGACGTCGACGGAACGCCGCCGGTCTGATCGAGCATCCTGCAGTTCTAACGGGTTGCCAGATCAGTGCGTGTGAGACTGTATGCAAACACAGTTTTCGCGTCCTGATTCAAATCGGTTCGGCGAAAAATACGGCATATATGCCGTGGCCAAGTCGAGCGTGAGACGCGAACCTTCCGGCCGTGCGACAACCCGCCGGCCGTCCTTCTGCAACTCGAACTCGATCGACCTCCTTTGAACCGGAGGTCGCGCGCGTGCTCGGCCAGGTGATCAGAACCGCCCGGGAAGTGCAGGGCCTTGCGCAGGACGCGTTTGCTCTACGCGCCGGTGTCGACCGCTCCTATTACGGCAAACTGGAGCGAGGTGAGAGGCAGCCAACCGTTGGCCTCCTCCTTCGCATCGGAAGAGCCCTGGACATACCGGCTTCGGAGTTGCTTGCGCATGTAGAGCAGCAGATCAAACGGCCTGTTCGCAAGCGTCGAAAAGCATAGTTAGCCCTGCGACGTCGGCATCACGCGCCGGCGTAGCTTTCGAGATCCAGGCCCTCCTAGGTCTCCTCCGAGGCGGGTGTCCAGTTGCTTGGCAAACGTTACAAGGTCGGTGTCGAGCGCGCGCAGCCATACGACGAGTTCCACGATGTCCAGGCGTCGCTCGCCGGACTCCACCCGACTGACGATCGCCTGCGAACGTCCCAGCCTGGTCGCGAGATCGGACTGCCGAAGTCGCTGCTCCATGCGGAGGTCTCGCAGCAGGGAGATGAATACTTCGTTCGGTCGGCTGTAGATTGACTTGTGCATGACTGGTTCCAGCCAGCCTAGCGCCCTCGACGCAATATCCGGTATCTGCATCTGTTCCTGAGGGCGCCTGTCCGGGAAGCTCGTGTCCCATTGCTTCAGTCCTTGGGGCGATAAAGAATACCTCACGGTATATATGCCGTGGCCCGATGTCGTGAAGCCCTCCACCGGAGGCCACGCTCGCGCGAACCTCGCCGCGTCCTCATGTTCGTTTCGGATGTTTCCGATCAAGTGCTACTACCCGAGGTTCTTGGGTCGCCTGGGGAGCGGTACTGGCGCACCGTCGGATTGGGGGCACAGGGCCCATGGTTCGTCATTACCAGAGAAGTCAGAGTAGATGGCCTCGCCGTGAGGGAAACGTCCCTCGTCATGTGGGGTGGTTTTCTAGCACAGCTGATCAGCCAGCATGACGACATCGTTTCCGTGCAAGGCATGGTGCCCACAGCACAGAGGGACCGCACCTGGACGCTGACGCAGGTGAATGGCATCTGGGTCGGAAGTGCAGGGGCCAAGCTTCCTCCGCTCTTTAGGTTCTCTGGACTTCAGGGCTACAGAGATGAGTTCCTTGAACGCGTTGCCGCGCCTTCGGCAGGCTACTTCAAGGCATTTCCGCACCGACGCGAATGCAACAAGCCTTGTTGAACAGCTGCCGACCAAAAGCGCTCATGAACCATGACGAGCCATCTCTTCCTTGATTTCGATGGGGTCCTTCATCCGGTGGGCGCGCCGGTTGATCGGCTCTTCTGTCGGATTGGCCTGCTCGAGGACTGGCTGCGCGTGCATCCAATGGTCGTGGTGGTTGTCTCGAGCAGTTGGAGGGTCCCACACACTCTGGACGAGTTGCGTGAGTTCTTCGCCGAGGACATCAGGACTCGCATCCTCGGCGCGACCGGCGTTCACTGGAGAGCGAGGTTGCAGCAAGGCGGCGAGGTTCCAATCGGCACGAGGCACGAACGCGAGTTGGAGGTAGTGGAGTGGTTGAGGGTCAACCGGATTGCTCCATCGCAGCCCTGGGCTGCTCTGGAGGACGAGCCGGGCCTCTATCGGGCCGAGAACCATCGGGTCGTGTATTGCGATCGAGCGCATGGGCTGACCCCCCGTGAGCTTCGCCTCTTGGAGGATGTCCTCGTCAGCGGAGATCGCTCCGCAGCAGCATGTGATCGCATGGGCTCGCAGCAGGACATCCTGTACCTCGATTTCGACGGTGTACTCCATCCGGAGGGCGTGTTCGTCGACGCTCGCCGAGGAATCCACCTTGGAGATGCGCCCGGCAGGCAACTCTTCGAGAACGCGCAGATCTTGGTTGACGAGCTCAAGCCGTACTCCGGCGTCAAGATTGTGCTGTCGACTTCGTGGGTTCGCGCCTTGGGATACGACGGCGCTCGTGCGCGACTTCCGGAAGAGCTCAGCTCCCGGTGTATTGGTGCCACCTATCACTCCCGATTTCACCGACCAGGGAGAGATGAGGGCTTTCGTGGGCTTGTCCGCGTGCCGCTTCGAGGAGAGGAGGTGCTCGGAGATGTTGGCCGCCGAAAGCCTCGGCGTTGGATCGCTCTCGATGACACCAACGAAGGATGGCCGCCGACCGCGGCGAGCAACCTGGTGCTGACAGATCCCTACTTTGGAATCGGGGCGCCCGCGGTGCTCCAGCTTCTTCGCAGTGCCCTGCGGCGCTTCTACTAGGCAACAGAACGACGGGTCGATGAGCAACCTGAAGATGTACATCCTCGTGCGAGATGACGTTCCTCTTGGCAACGCCATGGTCGCTGTCGCTCACGCCTCACTCGCTGGCTACCTCGAATTCAAAGAGACGCAGGAAATGGCGGAGTGGCTGTCGGGCTCCTTCCGCAAGGTCGTGTGTGTGGCGAACGCCAAGGAATTTACGAACGCGAGGTCAGTGGCAGACAACGTCGTCATCACCGAGTCGTCGCTGGGAAATCGGGAAGTCGCGATCGTGTTCAAACCTCGTACGGAGTGGCCGCGGGTGCTCAAGTTTGCCCGTCGCTACGAGAAGGCCCCTACTCACGACCAGCGACCACAGCAACAAGGGAGCGACCATGACAACGCCTGAAGAACGGCGACGCAACTGGCTGTGGACACGAGAGATGCTGCTGGATCTGAGCAACGGAGGGGACCTTCCGGGCAAGCTCGGTGAAGCTGCGGCAGATCTCCTGGCTCGGTTCCCGTCGCAGCTGCAGTTGGACACGACCGATCCCGACGGACAGCGACACCTATCGGTGACACACAGCGCAGCGCTTGACCAAGCGAGACAACTCTTTCGGCGGGTGTGCTCGGACGTCGATGCGCCCAATGAAATTCGCCACCAGCTGCGAGTGATCCTTAGGCATTTGGACTGAGTGTCCATCAACAGTGGTGGACCTCACCCCATCGCGTTGCCCACTGAGCGAGCTTCGTTCAAACCATGAAACTCCTAGTTTTATCTGACCTTCATCTTGAATTCGGCCGGCCGTATGAAGTGCCGCCAGGACTCGAGTATGACGTTGCCGTGCTGGCTGGTGACATCAGTACGCCCGGCCTCAGGGTGGTCCGTTGGGCCCAGCGAGACTCTACGTTTGGGGGAAGGCCGGTCGTTGTCGTGCCCGGTAACCATGAGTTTTACGGGCGCGAACTCGAAACGGAGCTGGATGAAATGTGCAGAGTCGCAGAAGGGAGCAACGTGTCCCTGCTGAATCGCGGTGTGGTCGAGATCGATCGCGTTCGCTTCCTCGGCTGTACCTTGTGGACGGATTTCCAGCTTGCGCACCGCAGCGAGGAGGCGCCGCTCAGGGCTGACGTGTCCGCGGCCCTTGCCGCGGCGAACCGAAGGATGATGGACTACGAGCGGATCGAGACTCGTATACACCCTAAGCCGGGCAGCTTCGAGAGGGCGCGGCGCCGCACTCTCCGAGCGGAGGACACCCTCGCGCGCCATTGGATCGACCGAGACTGGCTCCGGCGCTCGCTGGGAGAACCCTTCATCGGCCAGACAGTCGTCGTGACCCACCACGCTCCCTCGATGCAGTCAGTCCCCCCGCGGTACGTAGGCGACCAACTTAGCCCAGCATTCGCAAGCGATCTGCCTTCGGAGATGTTCGACGTCCCGAGCGTCTGGATACACGGCCACACGCACTGGCCAGTGGACTACCGGCGAGGCTCCTGCCGAGTGATCTCCAACCCCCGCGGATACTTGATGAAGGATGGCTCCATCGAGAACTCCGACTTCCGACCAGCCTTCGTCGTCGATGTGCAGCGAGGACCAGCATGATGCGAGGAATCGCGGCAGGCCGAGCTGCGAAGTTGAACGTAAGCGGTCAATGAACCGCACCCTTGCGCCTGTCGCGGCCTACTGATCCAACTGGATGCGCCAAGGCAGCAAGGCTTCGTAGTCCTCGACCGTCGTGGCTCGTGGCAGAGCGACCAGCAG
>Ga0247823_10004055_pt1 | contig 11761 bp, 15 predicted proteins | sample 13C_PalmiticAcid_2_FD_192426 | JGI IMG/M metagenome (GOLD analysis project Ga0247823, IMG submission 192426) | Soil microbial communities from agricultural site in Penn Yan, New York, United States - 13C_PalmiticAcid_Day30 | ecosystem: Environmental > Terrestrial > Soil > Agricultural land...
GCCCACCCCTCCCCCACCCCACAACCACAACAAGACGACACCTCAGACTGCCCGCAAATCCAAATCTTTGCCGCGCGCGAGACGACCGCGCCGCCCGAGTTCGGCTCCTCCCGGACGCTCGTCGACCTGATCCTCGGGGCCTTCCCCGGCCAGGGCGCCGCCACGGTCGAGGCCATCGACTACCCGGCCGCGGGCGCGACGCAGGACGAGTACGCGGCGAGCGTGGCGGCGGGGATCGCGGCGGTGGTGGGGCAGACGGGGGCGTTTGCCGCGCGGTGTCCGGGGAGTGTGATTGTCATGCATGGGTATTCGCAGGTATTGTTTTTGTCTCTCCTTCTTTTCTTTCTTTCTCTCTCTCTCTCTCTCTTTCTCTCTCACTCACTCTCTCTCTCTCGAGCGGGTGAGGAAGAAGAGATAATGAAAGGGTGAATGGATGGCTGATGTGTTTATTGTTGTGTGACTAGGGGGCGCAGATCATGGACGATGCCTTCTGCGGCGGGCCGGACGTGCCGAGTTTGAATTCGACGGGGCGGCTGGTGTCGGACGCGGTGGCAAGGAATACGGCGGCGATCATCATGATGGGAAATCCGAGGCATGTGGACGGGTTGGTGTTCAACGTTGGGAGTGCGGTGGCTGGAGGGGTGAGTTGTGGTTTCTTCCCCTTTTTCTTTGTTATTGTTTACCTTCCTGCTGACGATCTGGGACTCCTAGTTTGCTGCTCGACCGGTAGGGTTTCAGTGCCCCGAGTTTGAGGACCGGATCCAGTCGTACTGCGACGCCCCCGATCCGTTCTGCTCGGACGGAGACGACCCAGACACGCACCAGGGCTACGGGCAGGAGTTTGGGCAGCAGGCGTTGGAGTTTGTGATCAGCAAGATTGGCTCTTGATGCTATGTTTGATAAGATGTTCCATCTGTACACTTTGCTCTTGAGTTTATGGTACTTGGGTCCTGAAAAGTTCTTGTCTCCACGGACGTCCTCTTGATTATTCGATGGTGGAGAATGTGCCTATCAAGAGATATTTCAGCCGCTGACGACGGCCGGAGAGAAAGGAGCGAAAATGCCCCCAGATTTAATCAAGTGAAAAGGTGCAAAGCTAGCAGTCTCCATATTTTTCGAGTCAATAGCGCCAAAACAGGAGTCAGGCTGAGCCAGGCGAGGCGAGCCAGGCCAGCCACGCTCAGCCAGGCTCGCCAAACTACAGGGTTTGGCCTGGTCTCGTCGATAGTCCGTCGAATCTCGCAGCCGCTATCGACTCGACAAGATGACAGCGGCTGAGAGCGGGTCTAGACTTCATAACACCCCCTTTTCAATAAAGATGGCTTCCCTTCCCCATTCCCACCGGCGGAAGAAGGGATGCGGTTCATGTCACTCGTTTTGGTTGCTCGTGAGGTTCCACACGGCAACAAGTCCACTCGTTTCTAAACCACACTCATTTAATTAGTATGAAGCTCTCCGTGCTTTGCCTCGCCGGCTTTGCCGCTGGCACCTTCGCCAAGTGCGTCACCAAGCCCTGCAGCGGCAAGTGTGCTGCTGCTGTCGCGGAGGTCGGCGAGGCCTTTTGCTCGTCCTATCTGTCTCTCGAACCTGCCACAGAAACCGTGACGCAGACGGCAACTGTCACGTCGGTCCAGACGAGCATCGAGACCGTCGTCGACGTCGTCACCCTGACAACGTTGACCACCACCATGTACGTGGTTTTCCCTCAAGCCATGCACACGCTTTGGTCCAGGCAGCTAACGCGTAGATGCCAGCACCGGCCCCGCCACGACCATCTACGCCAAGCGTGAGGAACCTTCGCCGGATCCGGCCTCCCTGCTCCTCGCCCAGTGTGGCAATGCCGCGTCGAGCGTCAGCAGCGCCTGCAGCTGCATCCTGTCCAGCACGTCGACCGTGACGGTCGTGGAGACGGTCACGGCCACCGAGGCTGCCGGGGCGACCATCACCACCACCGAGACCATCACCACCGGCGCGACGGCCACCGAATACGCCACCCCGACCGTGACCGTCACGCAGCCCATCGTCAACGGAGACTTCGAGAGCTACCTGAAGACAGGCAACATCCTCCCGTGGACCTACGGCGGCACTGGCGGTAGGGTCGAGGTCATCAACGGCGTGAACCCTTGCTCCAATGCCGGCGGTGTGGTGTCCTGCGCGGGCGGCCAGGTCGTCGTCCGCGCCTACCCGCCGGTCGGCGGCTACGTCTCGATCCTGGAGTCGTTCACCGCCAAGGCGTCGACGAAGTACAGCGTCTCCTTCATGTACCGCTGCCTCAACTACGACGCCAACACGCGCATCGACGTGTACTTCAACGGCGCCAAGATCGGCACCACCAACTCGTGCATCAACAGCGCCGCCTTCTCCCGCGTTACCTCGGGCATCGAGTTCACCACGGACGAGACGGGCGCCGGGTCGCTGGAAATCCGCTTCGTGAACCCGGGCAACCTGCCGTACCTGTACTTTTACGCCGACGACTTCAAGGCCACGAAGATCTAGTGAAGACACCTTCAGCATGCGTGGTGCGATACGGGTTGGACGTTTTGGAAAAATAAAGAGAAAAGCAACAGGTTGGCAGCCGAGTCCCTTCCATCTGCCGCTGTTTCGATATTGGACGACAAAAAGTCGACGCCAATCATTCCGGGAAGTTGCAGGGGCTGGCCGATCGCGTTGCGGGTTGCTTGAAGTTCTGGAACCTTTTGGTGGTTCGTCCAATCCGGGGGCAGAGGGCTTGGCATTTTAGTGGGACGCTAAAATTCACCTGAAACACGGCTTGATGGGTGCTGTCCCGACTCGCGTCGTGTTTCTGCAATTTACCTCCCCTTACCCTGGCCCGTGTAATCTGTGTCCAATGCATACATCATCATACTGTGTACACGTCAAGATGAAAGACTAGAATTCCCACCGAAGCAGGCAACTCTTCCACCACGTCACAACTTCTTTTGTTAGAAACAGCGGTGACGGCACGGATAGTGTCCTCCGCTTCCCTCTCCTCCTCTTCCCTGGGGCGCCTTCCCCATAACACGCTCGTATCCCCAGCCCAGCATCAACGCTGACGACGACACCCCACTGCCAACCTATCACCGAACCCCAAGCCTTTACACAACCCGCGCACGAGAACGGGTCCTCGGGAGCGGCTTTACCTTGGCCTGCATCCTCCGCTCATCCATCCCATGCGCTGTGCCTGCCCGCCAACCGACCTCATCAGGGCTCCCCTGCTGCTGTCCGCTGTCCGCTGCCGTCCCACTTACATGTACAGCATGAGAAATGTATTTGAGTCCCTAGTAACGTTATCCGTAGGCGGACCGGAATGCCCTGTTCCAGTCCCCCGTTCCTTGCCCTTGTTGCGTGCCGACGGAACACGCGAGACAAGCCATCCATATTGCCATGATGGCATGCATGCGCGAGGGGAAAAAAAACAAGCACTGGACCCGTTGCACTGCGTTTTTTTTCTTGCCCACCGCCGGAGGGAGAGCTGTCGTCACGCCGGACAAAAAAGCCCAGGCACAGGAACCACACCAGCACGACATTCAACATCCAACCCCTCCCCCACCCCACCCCTGGATGCCGGATAGTGACCGGTGCGAGGGGCAGCGGTGGTGAGGTGAGAGCTTTTATTCGACTGGTTGGTTGGGACCCGGGACGGTGGACGGACAGCAGCGAACAAAAGTGCCCGCCTGCTTGCTTCCAGCCCATTGCTTGCGTGTTAAACGTGTTGAACGACACAAGGCAAACCCCTGCTGCTGCTGCTGCTGTGTAAGGCCCGCGGCCTGGCCATGGCCGGGTGGCTGGCTGATCAGACTCCCGGGCGACGAATCGGCATTTTTTCATCTGCATGTCTCTTTTTTGCCCTGTCCAACCCGAGTGTGTCAGAGGTCGAGACAGCAGCAGCTGGCTGGCTGGCTGGCTGGGTGGCATGTTGTGTGCGTTGTTCAAGGCCCTGGTAAGGTATGGAAAGGGAAAAAAAAGTGGCACCCAGGGGGATCGACCAGAGAGTTCATGCCAAGCTCTGGGTCTCGCCTGGGGTTGCCATTGGTGTTGACTTGTCGTCCAATGTCTGAAGGTGGGGGGGGCAGTTGGAGATGTTCCGAGACCTTTTGGTTTTGATGATCTGCAGGTTACGCGTTCATGAGAGCAAAAAAAAAAAAAAAGGAGAGAAGAGAAGAAAATGAAAAGAGCGGAAGGGTGGGAAGGAAAGAGAAAGAGTAAGAGAGAAAGAGAGTAAGAGAAGAAAAAAGAGATACACAGTAAAACATAGGAAGAACGAGGAAGAGACTGAGTTCCGTTTCTACGTCCAGCAAAGACTACGATGCGATCAACGCATGCCAGTCCCGTCAGATGGGCGTAATTGCGTGCTTGAATGCAGCACCCAAACGCCAGGCTGGTCTAAACCTGTTTCTTGTATCTTGGATTTGCAGTATCACTGTGGGCAAGTGATGGTTGTTCGGACGGCCGGGTTAGTGTCTTCTTTGAACAACCACTGTGTCCATTCTGGCCCGTTGGTCGCTCCCTGGTAGATAATGCGATTCGCCTTTCAGGCGGCAGAGGAGGGTTACATGCTGACCTGAGGATCGTTTCTTCCCCCTTTTACCCTTCAAGGGTCCTCGGCCACACCTCTTGCTAGCCGACGTACGTCTGCGGCCCATGCATGCTGAGACGCCAGGTCCGATCTCGATCGAGGCCGATAGACGTGGGCAGGGCAATGCCAGCGAGGGTTGGATGTATGTCGTACAGATCACAACAACGATACGTAACCGTGGAGAGGGTCCCCCTTTTGTCAGCGGGGATATCCCATCCTGCCCATTGTTCCTGACGAGTTGCTGTGATTTCTAGCCAACCACAGCCAGTCCACCTCACCTCGTTCACCATGCCCGACAGCCAACATGCGTGGCTGTGGAGGAGGATGACGCCGTCCCAGCTCCAGTCGCCGTGCCGCCCGCCGCCGCACGCATAGTGTAACGTACCCGGCTATGCCCGATGGGGCATTTGGAAAGCTTCCACGTTCGTCGACCGGCAGCCGGCCTGGAAGGGGGTTTAGAGGGCCAGCATGATTGCCTCGTCTTGGCGTGCCTCCCCCACGGGGCACAACTTCCCGGCGGGGGTTATACCGAACGACCAAGGCAATTGCTTATTAAAACGGCCTCCCACGATCACGGAAAGGTGCAACGTCGGCGTGCCATCGCCAAGCTGTATGTTTAAGCTTCTGCTCGAGAAACCGGATCCGGTAGACGCGGCCCTGGCAGGCACTGGCAAACCTTGCTTGGAGTGCTGTGCAGTGCAGGTGATCCCGAAACTCGAGAGCGGGAGAAATGTTGCCTTCGTAGATTGAACCTCTGTTATGATGAGCGCGCGCAGCTCAGGCTGTCCCGTGGCCCCTTTTCGGGCAGCCACTGCTGGACAGGTGCAGGACGCGCCGGAGGATAGCGCTGCAGGAAAGCTGCAGTCGCGCTTTGCTTGCTTGGCGGGGTTGTTTGTGGTCTTGTGGTTCTCCTTTTCCGTGCAGCATCGCCTGCCGGTTTGAATGGGCCCGGGAGGAGGATCCGTTCGAGAAACTCGCTCGCTCGGGGGGTTTTGTTCCTCGAGCGGGAACCTCTACGGGGTCGAGGTAGCTTTAGTGCACGGTAATGGTAACTCAAGACACTGTGTAGAGAATCCAGAAAAACGCTGCAGAATCCCAGGAGATGCCGTCATGAGAAAACATGAGGCCCAGTAGCCAGCTGCTTTCCTGAAGGCGACACGAGGACGGCAGGGTTGGCAGCTGTTGTGTGTGTGCTCTGCCAGCCACGGACCTCAACCTTCAAAACCTTGGTCTCCGTAATTCGTCACTGCCGGCTTCACGTTTTCCGGTACCAATGCTTTGAGAGTTCTGGGGGCGGGTCTAACACGAACCCGAGCTCGTGGAAATTCATTCCAGAAGACCAACAACCAGAGAGCGAGACAGCCCCCGCCGCCGAAAGAGGCGACCGCTGATGCAAGCGGCAGAGGAGGATGACGGTGGGATTTTGGGGAGGCTTCAGGCTGCGGCGATGATCCAAATTAAATCATTTGCCCGCGAATCGATTGTTTGGATGCATCGCAAATGCATGCAAAAGAACGCGGTCAGCAAGCCCCAAAACATGGAGCTCTCCTTCCCCATTCCCTGGCATTGGCGGGCTGGCGGGCTTCTGGCTGCAGGACGGGCCCTGCTAGCGCGCGACCTGTGTCTTTGCCTGCCTGCAGCCCGCGCCGACCAATCGCGCAGCCGCCCCTCAGCCACCATCAACACAATGTGGACAGACTCCTGAAAATGAGGGAAGGACCCTGCGGAAGCCGCAGGACCTGACTTGGGTGATGGGATGGATGGAGACGTTGTCGAAGACGAAACACGAAAATGTAAAACAGCGCTTATCAGCGGAAGCCGATCAACAAATGCAAACAGATCGGAATTCCCTGTTGAGATCGCTTGGGGAGCGATTCAAAACCGAGGCCAACAAATCGCCCCCAATGGTTCTCTTTTCTGCTCGTGAGCTCCAGCACCACGGGATGGAATGAGAGGATCTGGCTTGTGTTCCAGCCGCTGCAACGCTGTTCTGTGCTTGCCTTGACTCGGCCTGGTTTTGCAGTTGCATGTCGCGGCGCTGCATTACCGGACAATACAACGTAAATGACCGCTTAGCCATTTTGATGCCCCAGTGGAGTCCCGGCGGATGGAGCTGCATTGGATCGGGGGATGTCTTGGAATTTCTGGCCTACCGATTCGTTCCAGGGGCTGTCTGGCGTGGGCACTGTGCGCCGCCGCCGTTGCCTTGCCTGGCTCTTCCGCGATGGCCTGTCTGTCTTTCCACTCGCGGCGACTGTCCTGAAGTCCCGACCAAAACTTCATTCGACCGACCTTGCCCTTCTCTCGACTTCCCATTCCCATCCTTCATCCCCATCCCCAATCCCCAATCCGCCCCCCTCTATCGTTTATTCTTTCTTTTTGTCCTGTCACTCCACCACCACGTGCTCCGATATCCGATTCGACCAGTCCCCCCTTTTTTTTTCTCTCGGCCCGCCCGCGCCAGGTGTCAACCAAGCCCCTTCGAAGCCTCCTGCCTCGCGAGCAACACCGTGGTGCCTCGTCCTTCCTGTGCCGCGCCTCGTTTGCTCACCGCGGCGACCCCTTCTTTCGATTCATTGCCCGCCCGTTTCCCGAGCAGGGCGCCTCTGGACTTTTCCTTGTCACGGCCCTCCATTCGCCCCGGCACCGCACCGTACCGTCTTGACTTCCTCCCTGCCTTCGTAACTCCCGTCTGCTCGCTCCGCCGGCTCCTTCCCGCCTCTGCACTCGCTTCCCGGCCCTGCGCGAATCGGCCACCTTGGGGCCGTCCTCCCACCTGAACAAAAGTCGACTCGCATCGCTCCGCCCATCTCGGTCACGGTCCCAGCGTCTGGACCCTTCCGATGTTCTGGCTCCAGTAGCAGCCGAATTTTGCAGTTTGTCAGTAGTCGACACTGCGTTTCCCTCCTCCCTTCCAACGTCGACCATCCGACAGCGTCTCAACCCGACGGGCCGTCCACGGTGACAGTGGGCTGCTTTTCCGAGACGGACAACGAGCCACCTTCCACACCTCCTCCCTTGGCCGCAGGCGTCCTTCGATTCTACCACATCACCGATCGTTAGGTTTTCCTATCACCACATACAGCCTTCCATTCCTCTTCCACACCTGAGGTCGGCAGGTACGTGATTCTGTTTGGCTTGTGCTACCTTTGTCACGTCACGCACATCGCGGACCCCCAATTTTGGTGTGGCCAGCAGCCACCGCGGCGTTTCTGTTGCTTGTCTGTTTGACTCAGCCGTAGTGCAAGCTGTGCCTGGTTGTGGTAGCTAACAACTGAGCCACGCAGGAATCCTACCGATCCTCAACATCCTACACCTCCACCTGCTTTTGCGTGGGGTTCCGTCGTGCACACCTCGAAACCTCGGTTGCAAGAAGCGTCATTTGTAATACGGTCGAATTTCCCCCGTATCTATCTCTTTCAACATGGCTGCTCTTGTCCAAGGCTATCCCCAGCAGTCGGGGACGGTCACAGTCCTTCAAACACGACCCTCCTCGGCCTCGGGAATGCTGCAGTCAGTCCCGGTCCAGTCGGCTGCACAATACCTGCCTGTGGGCGTCCACAGGAACGGTCTCCATGGCTTGCCTGCCACTGTCACGGCGCCTGTGGTCTACCGTGGCGGCTCTGCCCCCGTCCAGCAGTATGCCTTCAGAGCCATGCCCAATTTCAACCCGGCTACTCAATGGCAACAGTCGAGGACACAACGGACATCTTCTTCGCCAGCGGTCCCAACGGTCCAGGCCCTCGATTACCTACAACCTGCTGTGGCTCGCTCCCGGTACTCGGCCAGCGCATCCATGACCAACCTGCCGAGCACCGCGAGTGTCAACCTGCAGACGAGTTTTGGCACCCGTGACGATTCTTCTCTGCCGGTGCCTGGCACTAGGAGAGGCTCAGGGACCGCTCGGCCTCCTCATGCGAGCAACGGAACACCCTCGCAACCGTCTCTTGCGCCAGCACAACCGGCCCGGGCGGCCCCCGAGCGGTACAGGCGGTCGGCTCTGCGTGCCGATTCGGCAGGGTCGGTAACCACGGCTGCCCAGTTGCGGCCTTCACATTCGGCCATGTTGAATCGACCCAACAGCTTTGTTGGCTCATTGCCCGTGTCGGCGGTTGACGATTCGGGATTTGCACCAAGCCAGGCCCAGGGCGAGATCAAGAGAGTTCGCCGGCGCAGCATGCCCGCATTGGATTCTCCCGGTTTTCCCATCCGCCTGACCCCGCACGACCTGGCGCAGCCGGCAGAATCGAATCGCCCCAAAAGTGCAGATAAGGCTGCCAAAACCGGGAATTCCCTGGCCGCCGACAAAACCAGCAAAGATGAGCAGACCGGGAGCGGCCGAAGCGCTGGGGCAAATGTGCGCCCCTCTTCTGTAAGTCCCCGCAATCCGCGCATTTCCCCTTGGTCTTTGCACCACACACCACTGCATTGTCCAATCATATGTGATGCCCTGCCTGTTTCGGTTCAGGACTGACACGGAATTCTCTTTCACCGATTTAGTCCGCCAACCGCAACGGCCATCCTTCTGACCCCGCCGCCAACCCCACCATGGCCGGCTCCCCTGACCAGCCCAGCGCCAACCAAGACTCTCCCCGGAACTTGAATGTCAGTATCCCGCCACGAGGCTCGTCGACTGATGCCGCCAACGGCAAACGAGGCGCAAACCCGTCGCCGCTTTCCAAGCCGGTCACCATGGAGACGGAAGAAGGGAGCAGCCAAGCCACGGGCGCGACCGAGTCGGCGACCCAGGAACCGGTGTCTCCCCCTCGTTTTGAGAGCGCCGCTGTTAGGCAGCTGACGGCGATCAACGAGAAGCGAGGTAAGGCTAAGAGCAAAACATCACGGCTTAGGCGGGCGTTTTCCTTTGGCAGTGCCGCCGAGTTTAGGAAGGCCGCCCCTGAGGGCGAATCCGCGGACAACTCGCCTGGCAAACTTCACAAGGACCGGAATCCCGAGGATGCCTACGACGAGGAGCAGGCTCGGATCGCCCAGCAACAAGAGGCTGCTGGTATCGGTAGCAACATCTACGCGGGAGGGAGGTTCTTCCACGGGTCGACGGACAATCTCTCCATCTCGTCTACGGCATCATCGGCTTCGATTATGATTCGGAAGATGGGCCGTGGCATGAAGAAGGGCACTCGGTCTCTCGTCGGGCTTTTCCGACCAAAGTCAATCATTGGTGCACCAGCGGCCGAGCCGATCCAACCCGAGACCACGCAGACTGCCGTGTCCATGATCACCGTGGAGGCCGAGCGGGAACTGGTCAACGTGAACCCCGACCCTAAGGCGCAAGGGGGCGGTACCGGATTCCCTCGTCTGGAGCGGAACTCAATCGACGCAGCCAAGGTGCCGATCGTCGAGCCGGAGCGCTTGGGGAGTTCGGGAACCGATAGCACGGGAGCGAGGAAGAGTATTGTCGGGGGCGAGAATGAGCGCGCGGAAGTCCTTGCCGCCGTTCGCAAGGGCATCCTCAAGCGTGAGTGCTCACTTATCAGGTTTAGCGTGATTTCGACTCATTACTGACTCTTTTTTTCAAGACCGTACTGGTTCCTCGAGCCCATCGCCCCGGCCCTCGGAGAGCAAAGGCTCTGCTTTTGACGCTCCCAGCGTCCCCTCCATCACAGATTCTCCCAGCTCCAGCGCGCCGAGCACGCCTAACGAGGAGTTGCACGGACACAGGCGGACCGGAACTGTCACGATCGGCAGCGAAGACTATTTCGTGTCGGCTCTCCGGCTCCGCCAGGACACTAAGAGCGCGCCGGCCACTCCCCAGGGGTCCAAGCGAAATGCGACCTTTAGCCCCCGGATCGTCTTCTTCGAGACGTGGCCGAGTCAGGAGTACGACCGTCGCGGCGAAATTGCTACGTGCAACCGCTTGACACCGATGCTGGCCCAGCAGATCAAGGAGGAACTGAACACCTTCAAGATGGTGAGTGGGTCCCTTTGAGCATGCCGATATGGTAACCAGGGATGACTGACAAGTGAGATAGGAAATGGAGGTTCACGAGAACTCGAAGATCTACACGCACTTCTTCTGACGACGCAGCCCAATGACCCTTGAAGCACACCTCTCGGCTCGTTTCTTTTCCTTTTAATACAAGGGGGCGGCGACATTGTGTCGTGTATTTGATGCAGGATTTTTACATTTTCTCGCGGCGTTTCAGGGTCAGCATAGTACGGTGTCTCGGCGTTTTCGCATTCGATCTTGACAGCTCTTTGCGGCTAGAATCTTGCACAGCGCAGCACAGCGGTTTTTTTTTTTTTTAATCACACAGAAGACTCGGGCGGCTCCGTCTCTCTTGTTGCTTGGACGCCGATTATCATCTTTTTCGGTCCGGGGCTCGCTGCCGTGTCGGATGCCAATTCGAGTGGAAGACGAGGAGGATGGTGGTTTGAGCGGAATGGATGGGCATTCTGAGGGCAAGGGGTGGAGGTTCTGTTGGGAGGATTGTCAGGGAGGAACGAACACAGGCAGCATACCGCAGAGCCCGCCCTCCTTTCACCAGCAGCGCGGCAGCAGATGGGGACTCGGACCGAAAGAAAAGAAACGGAAAGGGCGACGGCATTGGAGGGGGGACAGCGGCTTTTTGATGTTCTCGTACACGACAATGTCATTTTGTTTCGTTTTTTCCTTGTTCTTGTTTCTCAGCGACAAAAGTTCCGCCGTCACGATTTGCGTGTCGGGAGGTTCATCAACATCATCATCATTATCATCATCTCCTTGGGAGGCCTAATTCACGATTTATTATTGTTCCTTTCGATCCTCTCTCCTTCCTCGAGTCGTTGGGTTTTTCGTTTCGGTTGTCGGTGCTACTGTATGGTTGGTTTCTACATACCATTGCTGCCGTGGTCGTCATCGTCGTCGTGGTCGTTTTCTGCTGGTTTGGTTGGTCTTTCGTGGTTGATCCGTGTTCGTGTTAGGTACTGTAGTAGCAAAGCAGATTTGGGAAGTACAATTAACTATGGGAGTTGAAGCAAGCCATGAGACGGGGTCCCATCTAATGTATGGAATATGCCTCTGTTGTCTTGTATCACTGGTCTTCGTGAACTGCCAGATCAGATTGTCTTGCAGGTAAGTAGGCTGGCAGCCTTTCCGACTTCCAAAACAACCTTCCATTCTTCCATGTCAGCCCCTTCCCATCGCGAGGCTTCCACGTGAGGGGTTGTCATGCAAGTCAGCAGTCC
>Ga0247823_10004056_pt1 | contig 11761 bp, 16 predicted proteins | sample 13C_PalmiticAcid_2_FD_192426 | JGI IMG/M metagenome (GOLD analysis project Ga0247823, IMG submission 192426) | Soil microbial communities from agricultural site in Penn Yan, New York, United States - 13C_PalmiticAcid_Day30 | ecosystem: Environmental > Terrestrial > Soil > Agricultural land...
TCGAACTCTCCACGCCGCGCCGCCGACAGTGCAGCGACCGCATCCGCCGTGGTCCCACCGAACGTGGCAGCGAGGTCAGCGCCGACCTCGGTCAGCTCGATCGACTTGGCGGCGGCCTCATCGACGGCGAACCCGTACCCCTTGAGGGACGCCCCGAGCTGCGAGGTCAGTTCACGGGCGGCACGCTCGGACAGCCCGACAGCCTCGGCAGCGCCAGCGGCGAAGTCATCGACCGCGTCGGATGCCTCGCCGAACACGGCAGCCGTACCACCGACGGCTTGCTGGAGTCCAGAGGCGGCGTCCTTCGCCTTGTTGATCCCGGAGAGGACCGCGGCGGAGCCGATCGCGGAGAGTGCGACCTTCGCTGCTGACGCAGCGCGGTTCGCTCCACCGCCGATTCCTTGCTCGATCGAGTTGCCGGCGTCCTTCGCTGCTTTGTCGACCGGGTCCCCGAGTTCCCGCTGAAGGTTCTGCGCGATGCCCTTCGACGACACCGTAAGGGAGACGTACGCCGCGGCGAGTTCAACACCTGGAGCCACGGAACCACCACCCTTCGCGGTACGTTGTGGCGCTCATGCGCCGGTTCGTCGTGCTTGCTGCCCTTGTCCTCGCTGCATGCGGAGGAGGTGACGGTCAGACCGACCAGGAACGCCTGGTCGACCTGCTCCAGTCGCCGGACACCGCCGACCTCGCGCCGGACACCGCCGAGTGCGTCGCCGAGCACATGATCGACGCCGGCATCACCGACGCCGAGATCGCCGAGCTGGCCGACTACAGCGAGGGCGACACGCAGCCGGCCGCTCTCGACTTCTACACAGCAGCCCGACTCGACTGCGTGTCCGACGAGATCGACACGCCCCTGGAGACGCTGCCGACCGTCGGCGACTAGCTCGCCCGGCTGATCCCGGTCGACGCAGCCAGCCGCTTCCTGGCTTCCGACAGCGGGACGACCGTCCCGTAGCGGGTCTGCCCTGCCCTGTCTCCGGGGCGGCGGATCGGCTTCGGGCGTTGGCCCTTGCCTCCGCTGCGCTGCCAGTTGGCGCCGGCGAGCAGGTCGAAGATGCCGGCCAGGAGGTGCTCGGAGTCCGACCACCGCGAGGCTTCGCCGTTCTGTGCTCGGCCGAGCCTGGAGTCCGGTGGAAGCTGCCGGACCAGGACGCCGAGACGGCGGAACGACAGGGCGCCGGTGACTAGGCCGGTCAGCGCTTCTTGGTAGTGGTGCTGGAGGTCGGCCTCGACCGCTTCTCCGTGCTCTTGGAGGAGGCGGAGGAGACCGAAGATTCCCCCAGGCTGGACCCGACGTGCTCGGCGTGCTTGCCGAACAGTGCCTGGATGATCTTCGTATCGAGGACCCCGCTGTGGCCCTCCCATGCCGCCATGAACTTCTCGTGCTGGGAGCCGTTCAGCAGCTCGAGGGCGCCGAACAGGTCGCCGTTGCCGAGTCGGGTGGTGACCCGGAAGTCGACACCACCAGGCCAGGTGAACTCGACCCCGCCGAAGGTGAACAGGAACGGCTCACCTTCGGCGTCGGCGATGAAGGCGTCGAGGTCGAAGACCATCAGGCCGATTCGATGGCGGCGTCGGTCGTGTAGATGTACGCCTTGACACCGTCGGTGTCGGGGAAGCACGTCAGCGTGAGGGGGTAGGTGATGGCGTCGGTCGCCCCGTAGGTGACTGAACCCTTGTCGGTGATCTGCCCGAGCGGGATGACGATCCGGCGCTTCTTGTCGCCGTCGAGCACCTCGATCACCCAGGGGAGCTGCGGGGCGACCTCGCCCTTGATCTCCACGACACCGTCGGAGGCGGAACCCGAGAAGTTCCCGTAGTACGCCTCGAGGACCTCCGGGGAGGTCTCCATCAGCGTGAACGCGTAGGTTAGGTCGTGCTCGGTCTGGATCTTCCGCACGACGGCGGAGTTCTGCCAGGCCTTGATGTTCGTGACCTGCGTGCCCTGGGTCTCGACGACACCGGACTCGTCGGCGTAGCCGAGCTCGGAGAAGTCGTCGGTGTCCAGGGTGGACAGCGGGTCGACGGGAAGGGTGGCGTCGTCGGTGCCGAGGTAGATGCCGCCGGTGACGCCGACCTCGACCAATTCTGCGTTGGGTGCGCCCATGGCGGGAGCCTCCTTGTGGTTGGTGCCGGTTCCCCGGCAGGGGGATCAGACGGACTCGACGAGAGCCGAGCCGCGAACGTGGACCGTGTAGGTGGCCGTGTAGCGAGGGGACCGCTGGAGCGGATCGGGAAGCGACGCCGGCCCGCCGGCCTCGATCACCCGGTAGATGAGGGTCCCGTCGACGACGGTGTTCCACATGGCGAGCAGGTAGGCCCGACCCAACTGTGCGAGGTCGTGGGCTTCGTCTTCGGTGTCGTGCCAGTACTCGACGACCACCGTGGCCTGGTCGAGGACGATGTCGGTGGCGATCCCGCCGACACGGATGGCGATGATCAGGGGGCCGTCGCCTGGCTTGCGGTCGAGGGGGACCGAGTCGTCGGTGGGGACGTCGAGTGCTTCCGCGAGGTGGGCGAGGATCGCTGCCGAAGCGTGGGGGAAGACGACGACGTCACGCACGACCGGCGTCCAATGCGCGGGAGAGGGTCCGTTGATCGGCCTCGCGGTGCATGGCGTTGAACGTGTCGGTGATCACTGCGACACGGGCACGCTTCGAGCCGATCTCGGATTCGACGCGGTGGTCACCGGGTCGGCCGGTGTTCCCGTCGGCTGCTGCGGCGATGGCCCGCCCGCGGCGCTCGAGGTCGCCGAGCACTTCCGGGGACTTGAGGAGCTGGTCGACGCCCTTCGGGTTGACGACGATGCGGAGGTTCGATGCCACGGTTCACCTCCGCACTTGGATGCTGTCGGGGTTGCCGAGCCAGGACCCAGCGAAGTGATGTCGGACTACGGAGTGGCGAAGACGGGCGGCGAGTTGGGAGCGGCTCAACTTGCCCTTCTCCCAGTACCTCTCGGCATAGGCCGTCTTGTAGGTCCCGAGGATCGCCAACCCGTAGTCGGCCGCCTGCTCACCGAACCGGCCGAACGCCTCACCCCACAGGTACGGGCCGGTCGAGAGGTGGGGTGCCTGCCAGCCGTCCCGGGCGATCCGTTCCGGCAAGACGTCGAGAACCCGGTTCCACGCCGGATGGCCCGGTTCGCCACCGAAGAACGCCTGGCCGGGGAACCCGTCAGCGTCAGGGGTGCACCACGCCGCATGGCCGGCGATCAGCGGGCCGATGGGCTTGAGGGGTTCCATGTCGTAACCGACCGACACACCCCCATAGCGGTGGACGGCTTCGACGAGGACGATGTCGGCACGGTGCACGTAGGTGGGTGCTGCGTCGTACTCGGCTTGGCAGACCATCCGGGCCAGGTCGTCTTCGACCTTCTCGTCGGTCCACGTGACCAGCTCGTAGTCGGGGTTCGTGGCCGCCCAGGCTTCGCTGTAGTCGTGCACGGCGGGTGGTGGTGAACCGAGCCACACCCGGTGCACGGTCTTCACGCCGGCTGCCGGATCCCGTCGATGTGAGCCCGCATCCCGTCGGGGTCGTCTCGGAGGGCGAGGTACTCGGCGAGCATCTCGTTGTTGATCGCCGGGCGGTTGGGCTCGGTCGGATGCCAGAGGTGGTGGGCTTGACCCCGGACCCACCTGGTGGGACCGGCGAGGGTCGCGCAGGTCACCTCGAATTGAACGTCCTCTGAGCCCCAGGCGCGGTAGCGGCTGTCGAATCCGCCGACGGTGTCCCAGGTCTCGCGGGAGACGGCGACGCAGGACGAGACCGTGTTGTCGAGGGTGAACTGGAGGTGCTTCCACCAGCGGCGTCGCTCGCCGTCGAGAGCGAGCCGGGTCCCGTACTCGGTCAGGTAGCAGTACCGGTCGAAGGCGACGACGAGGCCGGGTTCGGCGGCGGCCTGGTCGATGGCGTCGATCGCTTGGTGTTCGGGGACGATCACGTCGGCGTCGGCGATCAGGTAGACGTCGGGGTTGACGCCGGCGGCGACGAGGTCGTGGGCGAGGTTGATGGAGCAGGCCCGGGAGAACGGGTCACCTCCGTCGTCGGCGGGGAACACCAGGAGGCCACGGTCGGCCCACATGCGCCTGATGTGCCGCCAGGCGGCTTCCCGGTGTTCGCAGCCACCGGACCGCCACGGGACGAGTACGACGGCGCTGGTCATGCGGGGACCGGCGCGAGGGATGCGACGAGGTCGGCGAACTTGGCGAGCTCGGCGTCAGGGTCGTGGAACGTGGACCGCTCGAGCGCCTTGGCGGAGGCTGCCGCCCATTCGGTCGGGTCCGTGAGGCGTTCGATGGCGTCGATCCACCCTTGTGCGTCGCGCCGTTCGACGTAGGTGGCGCCGTCACCCATCGCCTCGACGATCCCCGGGCAGGGCGCAGCGATCGTCGGGATGCCAGAGGCGGCGGCTTCGAGAGCGACTCGACCCCAGGACTCCCGCGACGAGGGCATCAGCAGGATCCGGGTTTGGGCGTACACCTTCCGCATGTCGGTGACGGGACCGATGGTTTCGACGTTCTTGCGGGGGTGCTGGACTTGCCGGCCGTAGCCGCCGCGGACGGCAAGGAACTCGACGTGGGGCATCTTGCGGGCGAGGTTGAACAGCACCTCGCCGCCCTTCTCGGTGGACAGGTTGACGAGGGTCACCCGGTCACCAGGGGTGGTCTCGTAGTGGCCGGGGTCGATCGGCGGGTGGATCACCGTCGAGGGACCAGCCCAGCGGGTGGACCGCTCGAGGGTGGCGCTGTTGAACACCGCCATCGCCGACCCGTTGAGCCGTCGGGGTTCGAGTACCTGCCCGTGGACCATGGAGACGTGGGGGCGGCCGGCAGCAAGCTTGAGGCTGTGGCCGCGGTCCCCGGCGTGGCCGATGACGATGTCTGCGTCTTCGGGGGTGCGGCGGGGGTGGACGGTGACGCCGTCGAGTTCGTAGGTGGGGCGCCCGGCGAGGAACGTGACCACGTCGACCTGATGACCGAGGGAGGCGGCGTGGGCCAGGAACTCGTGCGTCGTGATCCACGCACCGACGAGGGAGTGCGGCGGGTACAGGGGAAGGTGTGCGGCGATCTTCACCCGCGTGCCGACCGTGTCTTGATGACCGTGCCGGGCTTCCATTCCCAGCCACCAGACCAGTCCTCCGGTTGACCGTCCACGTCGTAGTCGACGCCCCGGACTCGGATTCGGTCGGTGGCTTCGACATCGACACCGTCGGGGGCGTAGACGTTCCAGCCGATCACCCGACCCTCGCGGCCCTGCTCGGCGTTCTCACCTTCCATGCGTGGCTCGATGAGGCACCCGGTGATCGTCAGGGTGCCTGGGGTCGACCAGTCGAGATCAACGCCGCCGGACCGGTTCTCAGTGGTGCCGGGGCGGAGGCGCGTGACGGTTTCGGTCACTGGAGCAGGGCAGTGATGTCGTCGATGTCGGACAGGTAGTCGATCCCGTCGCAGCCGATCACCGATGGGGTCTCGAGGTCGCCGCGGGTCGTGGAGATCGTGCCGAGCCCGGACAGCCCGAGGCCACCACGGATCACGAGCTTGTCCATCTTCGTCAGGTAGAGCCGTTGGGCGGCGTCGGACCCGAACGATCGGGAGAACGGCCCTGCGGTCTCCTGGGTGGTCCCGGTGGGGTTCCGGGTGGCCCGGTCGACCATCCCGACGATCACGGGCGGGATGTCCGGGTCGATCTGGTCGGTGGGGTTGCCGTCGTCATCGAGCCACGTGGCGGGGTGGCCGGCGTAGGCGCGGACGATCGCCCACGCCCGGTCGAGGAGGAACTGGGCTTGGTCTTCGTTGTCGACTGCATCGACACCGAGGGCGACCGCGAGGTCGTCGGTGGTCGCGGGGGACGGTCGGGCCATCGTTCACCTCCTCGGAGAAGCGGGAGCCCCCGGCCCGAGGAGGGCCGGGGGCGGGTGGTCAGGCCGACGGGAAGACGGTGAGCTTCACGGCCCGGACGAGGATCGGGTCGTCGGACCCGTCCTCGGTGGGCTGGAACTTGCCGTCGTCGTCGATGGTGCCCCGGTCCTCGGTGACGCCGGTGCCCATGAAGGTGTCCGTCAGGAGACGGTCCTGCGGGGGCCCACCGGCGTTGGGGGTCGGGTCGTAGTCGCGGAGGACCCTGAGGGACATGCCGGCGTGGGTGCGGCGCTCGCCCCAGGCGGCGCCACCGGGCACCACGGGAGCGACGAGCGACAGCACGAACGCCGTCTTGTGGAAGGCCACGGCGATGTCCGGGTCGAGCCCGGGAACCGACACGGCGGTGAAGCCGGCGATCCGGCCGATGGACGCCTCGCGGAGCGCCGAGGAGTCGCCGGAGCTGTCCCAGCGGGCGAGCCGATCCGAGGACAGCAGCGCCGCCTCGATGTTCGACCCGATCGCCAGGGCACGACCGGAGGCCGGCACGGAGGCGTTGTTGAGGGCGATCCGGGCCCGGACGATCGCCGGGTACGGGTCCTCCTCGTCGACGATCTCCTCGACCTCGTAGGTCGCGCCCGACATCTCGTCGGCGAGGGTGTCGTCGACCTTGCGGACCACGGAGTTCATCGCCGGGGCGGTGATCTGCTGGCCGAAGTCGACGATGTCGAGGGTCATCTCCTCGTCGGTGACACCGATCGCCTTGTAGACGTGGGTGTCGAGGGTGACGTCGACCTTGGTCTCGTCGAGTTCGTCGACGGTGATCGCCGTGCCTGACCGCATGACCCGGGTCCGCGCCGAGGTGTACGCCGGGAGCCGGATCGACACCGTGTCGTTCTTGGCGCCGACGAACGACGGGATCGGGTCCTTCCAGACCAGGTTGGCGAGGACCGTCTCGCGCTCGAGCACGCCGAGCATCTGCGAGATGACCTGTTCGGCCTTGATGAAGCTGTTGGCCACGGGGAACCTCCTAAGTGGTTCGAGGGTGGACCGCTGGCGGCTCCGTGGCCGGTGCCGTGCGGGGGGTCAGAGCCGCGGGACCGACTCGGCGAGCTTCGCCGGGTTGGTCTCGATGGGCCCCTCTTCGGGGTCGCTGCCGCCCTTGAGGTCGGTAGCTGGCTTGCGCCCGGGAGGCGGCGTCGCGCCGGCCTTCACGGGGAACGCTTCGAGGATCTCGTCGGCGTCAGCCTCGAGTTCCTCGATGGTGGAGCCGACGAGGCGCTTGGCCTGCGCGGCGGTGAGACCCTTCGCCATCGCCACATCGGCCCGGAGGGACTTGGCGCCGGCCTCGGTGAGCTGCGATCGGAGGCTCGTGACCTCGTCGCGCAGCTTCGTGACCTCGTCCTTGTCCTTGTCTTCGAGCTCCTGGAGCTTGGTCTGGACGTCCTTGAGGGCGGCTTCGGCGTCGCGCCTGGCCTTCCGTTCGGCAGCGAGGGCCTTTTCGCCTCCGTCGCCCAACGGCTTGTCGGGGTCCTTCTTCGGGTCGGGGTCGCCCTTCGCGGGGTCGCCCTTGGGATCGGGGTCGTCAGCCATCGCGGCTGGCTCCTCTCTGTCGACGACCAGCCATCGCGGCGGGTCGAGATGTCAGGCGACGAGGCGCCGGAAGTTGGCTCGGACCGTGGCGGCGTCGCCGCCTTCGGCCTTGGCCTGTGCGTAGAGCTCGGCGTACCGGTCAGCGCCGGCGGGCCATGCGGCATCGCGGCGGTAGACGGGCTCAGCGGAACACGAGCAGTGGTCGTGGGCCTGGAACCCTGCGGTTCCCTCGCCCTTGTAGACGGGGCCACGCCCGGCGAGTAGCGCACAGAACGAGCACGCTTTGCCGCTGGTGGCCCGTGCCCAGCCGAGGGCCTTGGGGTCGCTGTCGGTGGTGGCCACGACCGTGTCGCGGCCACCGTTGAGGGCGTGGCGCATCCCAGCGGAAGCCGAAGAGGTGCGGGCGAGGTCGAGGACGGTCCGGAGTTGCCGGCCACGGGCGAGCCCGGCGCGGATGGTGGCGGGGCCGGTGACGACGAGACTGGTGGCGATCTGTTCGTCGGGGAGGTCATCGGCGATCGTGGCGACGAACCTGGCGGCGTCGACACCGAGCTCGAGGGCCCGGAACGTCGTCAGGTAGGTGGCGGCGAGACGGGCTGAGGTGGAACGGCCGACCCGGACGATCGGGACGGTGGCTGTCAGCCACCTGTCGACGGTCGAGTTGACGTCCTGCGGGTCGAGCAGCGGGAACACGGCGAGGAGTTGCGCGACGACCTGGGCGGCGAGGCGGGACTGGGCGAGCCGGTGGGCTTCGGTGAGCCGCCGGGCTTCGACGGTGGCAGCCATCAGGCTGGGGTGAATTCCGGTGACTCCTGGGCGCCGGCGAGTTGCCGCATGAGGGCCTCGAGCCCGCCGCCTTCCTCGACGCGCTGGCGGGCCTCGTCGACGTCCTGCTGGGTGAACCCAGGGACCTTCGCCCAGAGCAGTTCGGGGGGGAACCCGAGCATGGTGGCCATCTTCCCGAGGGCGTCGACAGCCTGGGCGATCGACCGGATGGATGTGTCGGCCCACCGGACTTGGGCCTTGAAGTCGGCGGCGCCGTCGCTGTCGCCCTTGATGTGGCAGCCGAGCCGGATGAACTGCTCGTGGGACTCGCCGAGGGTGTGCTTCCGCTCGTCCGACTTGGCGGTCTGACTGGCCTTTGCCGCGGCGAGAGCCTCTGCGCTCATGTTGGCCATCTGGCCGAGCAGCTCGAACGCTGGGGTCTGCGATGTGGCGGCAAGGGTGGTCAGGTCCGCTTCGTGGGACTTGATGAACCCGTCGAGCGGGGTGGCCGGCAGGGAACCGAACTTCGTGTCCGGGTCCTCAGCGGTGAGCATGTCCTCGATCTTGAGGCGCATCTTCGCCTGCTCGGTTGAAGTCCCAGCGGCTTCGGCCGACTCGGTGAGGGACATGCCCGAGATGGTGCGGACGATCCACGAGGCGAACCGCTGGACGACCAGCCGGTCGAACTTGGTCTGGTCGATCGACCCGAGAACGGGGATGAACGGCTCCACCTCGCCCGCGGAGCGGCCTTCGAGGTCGAACCGGTTGGCGTAGCGGACCACGGGGCACACCCCGACGCCGTGCTCGAACTCGGTGACCGACTTCGGGGTGTCGCCGAGGTCGCCGACCTGCATCTCGTAGACGTGGGTGTCGTCGTAGAGCCGTAGGACGAACCGCTTGCCCAGCTTGGCGACTCGGAGTGCGTAGAGGGGCCATTCGTCGTTTGCCGGGTCCTCGTAGACGGCGAGCATCTCCCGTGGCGACACACCACGCATGACGGCGGTCAGTTCGCCGCTCAACGGGTTGCGACCAGGGAGTCCGACGCCGTAGGCGAGGCCGTAGGTCAACGCAGCGCGGTGGAGAGCGACCTGGCGGCCGTCGAGGGAGTTCTCCTGCCACAGATCCCAGCCGGTCGAGTCTTCAGGCTGGTCGGGGCGCCGGTAGCCCTCCACGTAGAGGGTCTGTGCGACGGAGGTGACGACGAGGTCGCCCCACGGGGCCTGGGCGCGGGCGGCAAGCTCCTTGTATTCGGCGGTGGCCTGGCGGGGCTTATGGGGCGGATCGTGGTCCCAGCGGGCCCACTTGTCGATCCGGTCGAGCTTCCGCCGTTCGGTTCGCCACATCGGCACGAGGTCGTTGGTGACCAGTGCGAGCACCTGCGATTGTTCGAGCACTGGTCACCTCCTCAGACGACGACGCCCGTCCGGCGTTTGGTGGGCTGGTTGAGCAGGATCCGGCGGAGCATCCGTGCTCCGACGGCGCAGACGGCCAGGTCGATCTTCTTGGCCGACTCCCGGTGCTCTTTCCCGAGCGACACCCCCCACCGGTTGGGGCGCCGGCGGGCCTGCTTGAGGTGCAGGGTCAACATCGGGTGGCCGTCGATGGTGATGTCGCCGATCTCCTCGGTGAACACCATCGCAGCGGCAGTGAACTGCTCGGACCTGGCCGGTGAGGCCATGTCCCACATGATCGAGTGCTTGGCGTCACCGGTTTTCACCGACCAGTGACGGAGCTTCGTCCCGTAGTCCCGGTGCCACCCGTCGATGGTCGAATCCCAGTACCCCTGAGCTTCGTCGTCTTTGGCGTGGGACGGGTCGGCGTAGAACGCAGCCACTTGGCCGCTCTCGAGGACGTCACGGACCCGGATGTCGACCTCGGCCCGGGGGACGACCCAGCCTTGGCCTTCGACCCCGGCGGGTTTCTGCCAGACACCGAGGGTCAGCAGGTGTCCGTCGGAGATTCGGCAGGCGACGAGCCCGGTGGCGTCGTCGGACTTCGATCCGTCGAAGAACAGTGCGAGCTCGCCGGCCTGTTCGCAGTCACCGTCACCGCGCCGGGCGGCGAGGTCGACGTCGACGGGGTTGAGCCAAGCATCTTCGGCGGCGACCCGCTGGTTGTACCAGAACCGCCTCGACCTGCTCGGTGGGTTGCGGGTGTCGAGGATGGAGGCGACGATCCGATCGACCACCAGCCACGTCGAGTCGCCCCGTACGGCCCGGATGACCGACGGTGCCGCCTCCGGGGTCAGCGGGGCGTCCGGTGGGGCTTCGAGGGAGTCGTAGAGGATCCCGGTGGTCAGCGACTCGCCAGCGGCGGCTAGCGCGTAGGCGTCCCAGTCCCGTTCGGCTGCCGAATCCATGCCCGGTTCGGGGGCGTTGGTGATCGCCAGCGACCGGGCGGCACCGTCGGCGCTCTTGGTGAGGTTTCGTTCGATGACGGCGGCCATGTCGTGCCCGCCGTTGCCGGCGTCCCAGTGCTGGGTCTCGTTTCGGAGCACATGGGAGGACCGGGCACCCTCGAGGGTCGCCGGGGAGCTGGTTACTGCTTGGATGAGGCGCTCATCTCCCATCGCGTGGATCAGTTCCTTGCCGACCTGCACCCGGTAGTGGGCTCTCGCCTCCGGGGTGAGCAGCCCGGGCATGAGCCGCATCGTGTTCTTCGTCTGCTCGAGCGACGTAGCCGCCGTTTGGACCCAGGCGTCGGGGCAATCGACCGACACGGGCTCGTCGCGGTCCATGAACGCCACCCGACACGGCCCGAGGGCCTCCGTGTAGAGCAGACAGCCGCCGATCGGGTCCTTCCCCCAGCCCTTGAGACGCTGGAGAACGCCGTCCCGGTAGATCCAGACCCCGGAGGCGTCGACGGAGAACCACCAGAGCAGAAACCGGGCCTGCTCGAGCGTGAACCGCCAAGGTTTGCCCCGGCCGTGCTGGAGTTCGGTCCCGCACCACCCGAGAACGTCCCACCCGGTGGTCGCATCAGGCAGCAACCACCCGCCAGAGGCGTCGAGTTGCCACGTCGGGCCGATCCTGATTGGTTCCCAACCGGTGCCGGCCCACGGGAACACCGGCGGTTCCGCCAGACGCTCCCGATACCAGCGGATCACGTCGTCGTGATCCTCTCCGGTGCGGACCTCCCGCGCCGCAGCCCGGGCCATCAGGCGCTACGGCGCCACCGAGCGTTCGCCGCCTCCCTTGCCGACTCCGACCGGGACTTCGTCGCCCGACCGTCCTCGTCGGGAAGCTTCAACGCACCCAGCAGACGTTGCAGGGTCGCCCGGTGCTGCCTGATCTCCGTGACCAGCGGGTTCGCCACGGGCTGCCGTTGCGAACCCTCGACGATTAACGAGGCACCCACCAGGGCGTCCTCGAGCCGATCGACCAGGTCCATCTGCCGGCACGCATCCTCGAGCACCCGCAGCTCGTCTGGGCGTAGGTCGTACTTCTCGGTGGTCTCGTTCCACAGCTTCCGGGAGTTCTTCCCGAGCTTCGTGGGGGCGGTCACCTTGGCCATCGCGGCCTCCGGGGACTCAGGTGGCGCCC
>Ga0247823_10004058_pt1 | contig 11760 bp, 3 predicted proteins | sample 13C_PalmiticAcid_2_FD_192426 | JGI IMG/M metagenome (GOLD analysis project Ga0247823, IMG submission 192426) | Soil microbial communities from agricultural site in Penn Yan, New York, United States - 13C_PalmiticAcid_Day30 | ecosystem: Environmental > Terrestrial > Soil > Agricultural land...
CAACAGAAAAGGGGATGGAGCATATGCCCACTTGCACGACTCCTGATGCCTGTTCTGTTACTGTCCCCCCAACAGAGTCTCATGGTGGACTGCGTATATTAGGGGAATCACGCTCTGCCTAGACTGGAGAGCGCTGTGCGACAATAAGCCCCCATTTCGCACCCTTGCAGCTGCTGGTTGAGGCATGGGTAGGGCTGGGGGTAGGCGATAACTCACTAATCGCCATCCCTGCCTTGCATTCCGATTTGGCGCCTCTGGGCCGGTGTCACCGCCTCTGTTCAACCTCCAACCTCGTATTCAATGGCTGTTGGGCAATTCCGACGGCTGACGCCATAAAATCGGGCGAGATTGGGGGTGGGAGGAGGAGGATGAGAGATAACTCTAGAGAATGATTAGGGGTGTTTGCAAGATGGCGTCGTTTCGCAGTGGGGTGTTTTGGTGCCTGCCTACAATCTGTTCTACTTTGGCAACTTAGTCCTATTACGTATTTTTAAACTATCCCTGGCTCTCTGCTGGGTTTGCATGCCTTTCGTGTTGTTAGCCGCTGTAGCGGGGATGACGGGGATCAAATCGGGTGACCAGGGCCACACCTCTTGGTCGGTGTCCGTTCTTGGTGTTCTTGGTGTTTTGTTTGTGGGCCATGATTGTTGATTCTGGAAGAGCAGCTGTAGGTTGCATGCAATCTTCGGCTGTGTTCGTCCTACCAACTCAAAAATAGAGTGTGCTGTGAAGTCATTTAATAGAGTCACTTTTGAAGAACACGAGCCGAAGCTAAGCTTGGTAAAGCTCCAAGAAAAGAGGGGTCTGCGCGAGGTAATCTGACCGATAACACTGTTGTGTATCGCTCCATGTTTACTGTTGGTTGCTCAAGAATGGGGGTTGGAGCCGAGGATTCGAATCATTGCTCTGCGCTTCAAGGGTTTTGGGGCAGTTCGGCACAAGCACCACCCACCTGGCGTTTTTGCACTTGGCAAGCAGTCGAGCGGTGTGGTATCACATGGTGGCTCATCGGTGTTGATCGATTTGTTGTGGGCTCGGTGTGTCCAGTTCTAGGTCGTGCTGTGGCACCCAGGGGCATAAATGGGCGATTACACCCCTCATGGTGCTACTGTAGCTAGCGTCGCGTATCAGATGTGCTCCCCAACACCACCGAGTTGGAGGGATACTCGGGGAAAAGTTAGATGCCGAAATCCGTCTCTCGGAAAAGAAAGAAACTTTGAAGCATCATCAGCGAGTGTCGGGTGTATCCCACCGCTTTTCAAGAGGATTTTGGGTGGGACATAAAATCCTAGGGACCAATATCCTTCTGAGGAAGCAAAGGGAAGAGGGGGAACCAGTGACTAACGGCGCATCAAAATGATCCGAGCATACTGCGCAAGTCGGGCAATTTGTAGCGGATTGGGGATTGAACGAGCGTTGGCCTCGAGCGGGTGCGATGCAGCCGTGACAAGCGCATCGTCCAGTGGATGCTCGCAAGCTGATTGGCAAATGACCCATGCTAGAGTTCCCGATCAGGCAGGAGTCGCTGCAGGGGTGTTCCCTGTCACAGTGCCGGCACCCAGCGCACTTCGCGCGTCTGCCCTCTCCCCTCAATGTGAAATCCAGGCCATGGTCCAACCAAATGTGTGGGTGGAAGTTCAGCGCCAGGTGGCCAAGTCGCATGGGGCGCTGTGTCTTGGTTGCGTGCATGATCTCTTCTCAGCTGAGACCTCGTCCCCAATTCCGCCTCCAACCGAAAACCCTCCTCGATCTTGACTTGTTGATGATCTTCTCACTGACATAGACAGAAAACAGAAGTTGTGGTGCTCATTGGGTAACGGCATGTTCGAGACAAAAACAAGCCTGCTAAGACAAGACCGTTAAATGGTAACATCCCGAACGAAGCATGCATCTTGGCAACGCCATGGGGGCAAATGAGGAGCTGGTTGATGGAGGAGGCTTGGACCCCGGAAAACATTGAGACACTATGAGACATTCGTAGACAAGGGGTCCTAGAGCTTGCACAGTCCAGACAGAATGGCGTGTTGTACCATGATATCAACGACTCATGGTTCATCGGTGTTTAATCCTATCTGCTTGAGCACACGCAGCGAGTCGGGTATTTCCAGGACTTCGAAAATGAAAACGCTCCGCCTAACGCTTGATACACCCAGTGCATCTCAGCCAGCCGCCCAGTGTTTTCCCATTGTCCGCTTACACCCCCCCACTCAGCCCCCTCTCCGCTCACATCCTAGGGACACGGCGGTCACACAGCCCCTACCCTCCCGTCACAGACGGCACGGAGCACCTTCAACTGCTCCCCCAAACGCTCAACCATGGGCGTAGTTACCCCGCCTCCATCCCCATATCCGACCCCGCCGAATGTCTGCGCGTACGCCCCACAGACCCTGTCAAACCTGACCACATCTTGCGCCAGCCGCGCCCTCTGCGCCGCCGCCGCAGCCGCCGCCACCATGTCCAGCCCGTCCTTGGCCCCGAGAGCCACCCTGCAGGCTGCGTCAAGGTAGAGATCGCTGATTCTCACGAGCGTGGCGCCCACCAGCATCTCCGACGCCTGCCGATCTGGTGTCTGCGTCTGCGTCTGCGTGCACGCCTCGCACGCAAGCAGCGTGCTGCACTCCTCGAGCGCGCCGGTGGCCAGCGCCAGGATGTCGTCGAGATCGAGCATGTCTGTTGTTGTTCCTGTTCCTGTACCTGTTCCCCCTTCAGACACCGCCTCCAGCCGCCTGAGTTCCCCGAGGCAGTAGCCGACGCACCCGCAGACGCTGTGCTGGACCGGCCGGTTGGCCGGGTCCGACATGTCGGGCGCGGCGTACGTGCCGAGTTCGGTTGGATATGGTGTGAGGGGCATGTTGAGTGGCGTGGTGCTGTTGTCGGCATAGAACCGTGGAAATGTCGTCCCTTGATTCAAAGCAGACCCCGTTTGGTAAAACAGCGGTGCCGCGGCTTGCTGAAAGGGATTGTGGTAGAATGTTTCTTGATTTGGTACCAGCGGCGGAGTTTGCGGGCGGGGGTTTGGGTAAAAGGTTTCCCGATTCTGTGCTGGTGGAGGAGCTTGTTTGGCGAGAATGTCCAAAGGGAGGACCAGCGGCCAGGCCAAGGGAGCTGACAGCGGTTTTGCCAACGGGACCACCTCTCCTTGGTCAACCTTGTTTAGAGGGCCACCCATGCTGCCGTCGGGGCAAACGTCCAGAGCATCACCCATCAAATCCGTGCCGGGCGTGGCGCGGACCATGCTCCCCTCCACTACCGGGAGCGCTGGGTTCCAATCCTGTCCAGACTCTGGATACGCGTCAAAGGGGTAAAGTCCAGTATTGCTGTCTCCAAAGACGCATAGCTGATCGCCTGGCTCGGGCTCGCAGGCCGTGTTTGCGATCACGTTTCCGTCCTTGTCGTACTCAACATAGCCACACTCGCGGCCGATCGTGACACACCTCGCGCACCCGGGCCTCTCCTTGTTGCACTTGACTTTGGCCTTGAAGCAGTCATGGCACGACAGACGGAGCCGGCTTTTGCGCGAAGGCTTGCTGATCCTGGGCGACTTGGGCGATTTAGGCGACATGGTAGCGCTACGTGACCGGGACACCATGGCGGACGGATAAGCCGATTCAAGTTCGTGCTGGACTCGAATGTGCTAAAGACGATACAATTAGAGATTAAGTATTAGAAGAAAGGAGTGCCACTGGCCAAGGTTGGACGGTGGCAGTTACTTCCGAGCGTAATTGGGGAGTGGTAGCGACTGGGGATGGAATCTGGATCCAAAAATTCAGGGGCAGGAAGAAGGCGGTCGGGAGGCGGGTTTTATGGACGGGACAGAGAGGACTGTTGGTGGAAATAACACCAGGAGACTCCAACACACATGATGCGCTGCCATCTTGGGTAGTGTAGCATGCACTGTCAGTGCATGTGAACCGTCCAAATGCATGCATGGTTGGTTGGTCATCGCTGTTGGTGTGGGAGGCGACCCCATGCCAAGATTACGCGGGAGCCTGGGGGGAAGTAATCACAAATCCAGAGAAGTCGAGACAAGCAACACCACGGACTGATGCTGGAACTCAACACCCCACGCCGACCTGAATAGTCATTCTCAGCATTGCACGTACATCTTCACAAAGCCCCCTGGTGCAATTCACTCTGGATCCCCGGCCGGCGAGGCTACTGCAGAAGAGTAAGTCTTCTTCAAGATGATACAATCCTGTGGGCACAGAGCGTTGGTTTCCGAGACAGCGTCATTGTTGGACGAGGAGGGATTGACTTCGCTGCTTGTTTATTATTGGAGAAGTGTCTCGCTTTTGCCGTGGCTGAGGAGATCTAGTCTTTGTTTGGATGTCGGCAGAAGTTGCCTCCCAAAATTTCGCCCTGGGAGGGAGAGCGACGCGGATGCAACAGGCTTGCACATACAGACGGGAGCAACACATCACAAGAAACGCGCCGAATTAAAAGCAAAGCTCGCATATTAGTCTTAAAAACGGAGCCAACTCATCGCTGGGGCAGATACCGGGCTGCTTTGGAAACGGACAGGCCCGCTCCACGAACCCACGCGCGCCCCCAAGGCCAACGCCAAAAACAGACTCTAGTGATGTGGATGAGCGCTGCACAATATGTCCGTACGCCAAATGCAGATACAACAATAAGTATGAACAGCCCATGCCAATTCCCAGTATACCACTCGCCGCCTCATTGCCCAAGAGCCTCCTTGATGAACCCTCCCAGAATCTTGGCCTGCATTGCGGAGTCAGTGTCTGCATATCTGCACGGAAGCTGAGGAACAATTGGGGGTGACGTACCAATTTTCCATGTATCATAGAGAAGTGATTACCAGGCATGTGCCTGAACTGCATCTTGTCCGCATCCAGATACTCGTCCCACCTGTTGGGCCCAAAGTCGGAGCGGTTGTCGAGGAGGAAGAGCGCGTGGCCCTTCGGATACGGCTCCGGCCTTGGATCGTTGGGCCGGTGGCACACACCCTCTTCGCACCAGATGACCAGCACCTTGGGGCACTTGTCTTTGGGGATCGGTTCGGCGTCGTAGTTGCTGAGGGCCGTGACCGAGGCGGCAAAGTGAGGGAGCAACCACTCGGGGATGTTCTTGTCGGTCCCGTCGCCGAGGAGGCCGATCGAGGCAAACCACGCATGCAATCCTTGCGGAAGCGGCTCAATCGTGACGGGGCATGGGGCGTCAATGATGATCAGGTTCTCCACCTCGTCACCGCCCTTGATGAGCTGGTAGACGATCTCGTAGGCGATGACACCTCCGGCGCTCCAGCCACCCAGAGAGTACGGGCCCTCAGGCTGGCGCCGCTTCATCTCTTCGATGAACTTGGATGCCATACCGTAGACGCCACATTTGTACTCTTCCGGTGTCTTCATGAAGGGCGAGAAGAGGCCCCAGACACCCCAATTGCCACCAACATCAGCAATCTCAGTGTACGACGTGGCGGACCCGCTGCCGTCCGGAATCAGGAACAGCTGCTTGGTCATATTGCGTTGAATGCCAGACAAGAGAACCGAAGTGGCCTTGCGCTCAGGATACGAGTCAACGATGTTGGTGGGCCTTGGTGGCTTTGGCGGGCAAGGCTCTTCCAAGCCGATCCTGGGATGCTTGCGCACATTCGGTGCAGGGGTCGAAGCAGCCGCCTCGGCCTGTTCCTTGGGCTGTTGCTTCCGCGTCGAAGACTTCTTGGGCGCACTGTTGATACCGAGCGCCCGTTCCACGGCCTTGAGGGATGGGTTGGCGACGAAGAGATCCGCGGGAATCGACAGCCCAGTCTTCTCACGGAGCATGCCCAGAATGGACAAGCCCATGAGTGAATCCATGCCGAGATTCGACAGATCGGGCGCTGCGAGAATCTCATCGATCTCGACACCCATCTCGCTAGCGATGGTTTCCCGGACGATGCTCTGTAGCTCCTGGCTCGAGTCCGCCGGCTGACCCTGAGGCGGCCCGTCGCCCTTGACGGAGTGGGTATCGCTTTCATCGGGTGGCGTCGTGACATCGGAGTCGGACTCTATATCGGGCGACCCGTCATCCAACGAGACCACCGAGCCGTTTGAAGGTTCACTATCCTGGCGGCCCGGCTTCTCAAACTGCGCCAGGTAGCCCTTTAGCGCACCAATGGTTGGATACTCCACGAAGGCGTTTGAGTGGATGTCCAATTCCAGCTCCTCGCGTATCTTGCCGCTGACGGTCAGAGACATGAGCGAATCGACACCGAGATCCGTGAAGGCAATGTTGTCAGCGAGCTCGTCGTGACTGCAGCCCACCTCCTTGGCAAGGATGTCCATGACCCCGGAGACCACGGTTTTCAACCTCTGATTGACCTTGCCGATGTTGTTGGGAGTCACAACCTCCTTCTTCTTCTTGCGCGCCGCCGCCTTTGTGCTTGTCGAGGCTGCGGCGGGCGCCGGCCGAGCGGGAGCGCCGGCGGCGGCGGCTAGAGCACCCCGTGGAGGAAGCAACATGTTGAGAACCTTGCGCGGGATGGGTGCGAACTTGATTTCGCCCGTGACGCCAATGATTCTGTCGCCGTCAAAGATGTACGCGTCGCCCACCATCACTTGGCCACCCTTGGTTGGCTGCATGCGGATGTAGCTGCGATACTCCTTCTTTGCATCCGGGATCTCGGCGAATCGCATCGAGCCCCAGCCGTGCGAGATGAACACTTGCTGGCGCGAGTCCACCGCGTCGGTGCCGTTGATGATGAAGCCAGAAATGTGGCAGAGGCTGTCAATGTGGTAGGGACTGAAAACGAAAGTGCCGTCCTCTTCGGTCGTCTGGAAGCGGATCTTGGCCGTCGCCTCGCAAGTGGCGCTGTCAAGAATCACCTCCTCCATGCCTCGGTAGCGGGGGGCGTAGTCTACCAAGGCAGAGAAGAGCTTGTACGCCAAGCCGCGGCCAACCTTTGAGGCAGTTCCTCGCTTCTCGCCCTCCATCAGGGCATCAACGCGGGACTTGATCAAGTAGGCGACACGGTCAAACTCGTTCTGCCAGTCATCGGGGTTGCCGTAGAAGACCTTGCAGAAGGCATGGTCGGTCCTCTTACCACCTTCACTCGTGTGGAAGACGAGGTCGGCGTGACCAAGCTTGGCATTGGCGGTCACGGTCAAGCGCAGGATGTGGCTTCCCGTCGTGTCGTCGAAGATGAGTGTCTTTGGAACCTCCATCTGAGCCACGTTGCAGCCGATCTTCTTCGTATCGGGCCGCAAAAGCTTGTACGCATACTCGCACACGGTCATGGCCATGTCGCCGTACAGGGACGACGGGCACAGGGGCGCGCCGTTGACCAGATGACCCGAGACGGCATTTCGGAGTTGCTCTTGGCAGAGGTCGGATTCAATCTCGACAACGGCCACATCATCCTTGACCTCTTCCTTGACGATCTTTTGTACCGTCGTCGTGGACAGCTTGGGCTTCGCCGGCTCAATAGCCTTCATCCCCGCCGCCGCGCCGATTCTGTTCTTGGTGAGGCACCAATCGCCTGTGTACTGGAGCCAGTAGACCTTGTCGTCAAAAGAGTAACTGGGCAAGTCCAGCAGGCGGACTGAGTCGGCAAACTCGCGGTGGTACTCGTTGAAGTCGATGTTCAAACCCGCAGAGTGAAGCGTGGCCAGGCTGTTTGACAGCGTCTTGTAGCACGCCTCATTGCGACGCAGGGTAGGGACCGCCACCGTAGCGGCGCCAAAGACACCCTTGACCAGGTTTGCACAGACAGGGTGAGGACCGACCTCGAGCCAGACGGTCTTGTCATCGATGGTGTTTGACTGCTGAGCGGATACGAGACCGCCGAGAAGGTTGACCGCTTCGCGCGCGTGGTTGCGGAGGTAGGCCGCGTCGATCGGCTCACGCTCAACCACCTTGCCGAGCAGGGGCGAGATAATGGGCACCTTGGGAGGATTGTACTTGATCCCTTCGGCGAGCTTCTCGAAATCGTCCAGAATGACGTCCACCTGGGGGGAGTGGAAGGCGAAGGGGACACGGAGCACAGTGCATTTGAAGCCAGAGCTTGTGAGAAAAGCCGCCATATCGGCCACTTCACCAGCCTCGCCGCTCATGACAGTCTCGTGGTGGCCATTGATGCATGCCACGTTGAGATTTGTGGCCCTTGCACCGAGCGTCTCATTCACAGCGGCCACTGAGCCGTGAGCGGCGAGCATGGCATGGCTGCCCACTGTGCATCGGTCGACGAGCAGCTGGGCACGAGAGCCAACGAGATAGATGGTATCGCTCGCTGAGAGAACGCCGGCCACTTCCAAAGCAGCATACTCTCCCAGACTGTGTCCTGCGACGACGGAAGGCTTGATGCCCCAGGAGGCCCACAGACGAGCAAGCGCCATCTCAAAGCACGCCAGGCCAAGCTGGACGATGACGGGCGACAACTTGGTCACGTCTGGCTCGCTGCCGTCGATCAGGGGGAGGAACGACGGGAATCCATGGATGCGGGCCAAGAGGTCAAAGTCGTCGATGCTCTTGCGGAACACCGAGTAATGCTGATAAAAGTCCTTGCCAAGCGCGGCGTAGTGCGAACCTTGACCGGTGAACAGCATGGCAACCTTGGGCTGCTCAGGCAGAACCGGGACAAAGTTCTCCTTGAGTCTGTTTGTAATGGCTGTCTGCACCTCTTGAAGATCGGTGCCGACCACATTCATCCGCCAGTAGTGCTGGATCTTCCTGGCCGTCATGCTGTAGGCAACGTGCGACAAGGGCGTGTTGGGGTGGCCAGCCATCCAGGCGACAAGTCGCTCGGCATTGCGGATCATGGCAGCCTTGGACTTTGCTGTCACAGTGACCAGGTGATGGGTGCGAGGATCGATGTTTGCCGGCGGACGCTTCGGGGCATCCTCAAGAAGCAGGCCAGTGTTGCCGCCAGCGGCGCTGAAGTTGTTGATAAAAACTCTCCTTGGCTTGCCGTCCCTCCTCCTGAAGGGAGTCGTGTGGAAGGCGATGTTGACGTTTCGCTCCCCGAGGTCCTTGGGGAACGTCTTGTTCATCACGGAGCCCGCCTTGATTCCAACGTGGGGCGGAATGGCATTCTTTTCGAGCATCATGAGGACCTTGACGAGAGCTGTGACACCTGACGCGGCCTCACCGTGACCGACGTTCGCTTTGACTGTGCCTAGGTAAAGCGGCCTGTTGGGAGGTCTCTTGCGGTCTGCGGGGGCAAAGACGTTCGTGACCGAAACCATCTCTGTACCGTCGCCTGCCTGCGTTCCGGTGCCGTGCATCTCGACGTAGTCAACGTCATGAGGGTCGACGCCTGCCTCATCGAGAATGGCCCTCGACAGGGCAGACTGCGTTGGGCCGTGCGGATGGGTGATGGAGATGGCATCTGCCGAATGGTTGGTCGCTGTGCCAAGGATGACGGCGAGTATCCTGTCCCCTTCGGCCAGGGCGTCATCTAGACGCTTCACGATGACCGACGCGCAGCCGTCACCACGACAGTAGCCATCGGCCTCATTGTCAAAGGTGGCACATGGGCCATTCTTGGATAGGAACTGGCCTCTGCTGAGCCCGGAAAAGATATCCGGGTTTGTCATGCAAGACAGGCCACCGACCACGGCCGTGTCGCAGTCCCGTGCCCACAGCGCCGTGCAGGCAACCTGCATAGCCGCCGCGCTCGAGGAGCAGGCAGTGTCAATGTTGAGGCTCGGTCCGCTGAAGCCAAAGTGGTAGTTGATGCGGCCGGGACCAAAAGCGCGGACGCCTCCGGTGATGAAGTATGTGTCCACCTCCTGGGCCGCGTTGATCTCGCGCCAGTCATCCGAGGTTTGGCCATAAAACGTACCGATCCGGTCAAGTCGGGTAGACGGTGTCCTGTTAGGGACGTAGCCAGACATCTCCAGAGCCTCGTACGCTGTTGTCAGGGCCATTCGCTGCATTGGATCTGTCTGCAGGGCCTCGCGAGGCGACATGTTGAAGAAGCGGGGGTCAAACATGCCCGGCTGTTCGATCCAGCAGCCGTAGGGAGTGTGACTCGTATTGATGGCCTTGCCCGTCCGGTCGACGTGGGTGTTGACGTCGAAGCGATCCGCAGGGACCGTGCGGTGGACATCGAGGCCCTTCTCCAGTAGTTCCCAGAGCTTCTCGTGGCTGGCGGCGTCGGGAAACCGTCCTGCCATGCCAACAATGGCAAGCTTGGCCCTCCCAGTAGAACCTTGGTTTCCCACATTGGATGCTGTGGTCTCTGGCGACTGTCGGGGCGGTGTGCGAAGGACAACTTCCAAATCGGTCTGATTCTTGAGGAGGTTCTGAAGCGTGGCGGCGTTCTGGGTCGGGCCGAGCCCAATAATCAGACAACTCTTCTCCGCAAGCTCGCGGGCGCGTTGGGCACAGCTGTCCAGCACCTTGTTAAAGTGCAGCGCCTCGTTCAAGATGGTATAAGCGATCGACTTCATGAGCGATTTCGTGTCCGACTCGGGGAACCAAGACCCGGTTGTGCAAGACATGATTGGCGAACGGGGCCGTGTCTTGTAGAACGCATCTTCCGCTGCTGGGCTCTCAAGATCCAGCAACTTGTCCAGATCAACGTTAGAATGGAGATGGGGCGCATGGTAGGGCCCATGGACGGGGATCGCGGTCGGCTTGGTAGCCAGAGCACCACTCCTGGTCAGAGAGTCAAGTGTGTCAGGAGGTCCAGAGACTGCGATGCTGTTAAAAGATATCGCACTAATGTATGCCCGACTGGCTGGTGGAATGCCCTGGTAGATGTCAGCTCTCCAATTCCCCATCTTGCGGCTGCCGAGGCACTCACGGCTGTGGCATGAAAGGCCTCCAGCTTCGTAGCGACGTCCTCCTTAGTCAGCCCCACGAAGATGTAGGTCCAGCTCGAAGATTTGTCAGACGTTGGGCTTAACCGCTGCCCGATCTCGTGCACGTATGTTCCGGTCTTGAACGCCAGGGAGACGGCTTGGACGCCGACGTGAACAAGGTCCGGCAGGGATGGCGTCACGGAGATAGCGGATGCCGCCCAAAGTCCCGAGCAGAGACCAACAAGAAAAGTGCGGTCGGGCTGGGTGATATCCTCGCAGCGCTTCTCAGCGTGGCTAGAGCGTCGTGGTTAGCGACAGCCGATTCTCGAGCAAGATGGCTGGTAGGAAAGTCCCCAAGATAGCACTCACTCGAGGTAGTGTGCAAGCTGCGATATCGACAGCAGCGCCGCGTCAATGCCCGAGTGCCTGTAGTTCCAGTCGCGGTATCTCTCGTTCAGCTGCTGCAGCGTCCGAAATTGAGGCAGCCGTGTCCGATCCAAGCCAGGCAACTTTTCAACCATAGCCTTCAAGGCGTGGCCGGCCTGGCGCAAAAAGGCCTGTGCCAACTCGCCCTGCCTGTCCTGGCGGAAGAGCTCGGCGAGAAAGGCATGGCTGTCAAGCGACTGGTCCCCGAACAGGAGGAACGCGGGCCTGTCGGCCCAGTTGTCGTCCAGTGCGGCCCCCATCTTGTCTTGGGAGCCAGATGTCGCCCTGGTGCATTGAACGGGTGGGTTTGGGTTGGTAGAGGGCTGGCAACAATATTGTGGTCTAAGTGCTGCTAGCAAGGCTTGGTTGATGTCTTATAGCATATAAAAGCAACGGACATGGAGTTGGGGATGACATCTCTTACGGAAGGGAGCCCACCACCCACGCGGGCATGAAATCACCGGACGCATTTTGCCGGTCGTGGCATCCTTCGGCGATCGAAGCACCATTGATAGCCATGTGGACTTGCCCCTTCGGCCTCAACCACAACAAAGGGCTGGTACATGCCGCCGTTGGGGAGGGCGGGTGG
>Ga0247823_10004060_pt1 | contig 11759 bp, 25 predicted proteins | sample 13C_PalmiticAcid_2_FD_192426 | JGI IMG/M metagenome (GOLD analysis project Ga0247823, IMG submission 192426) | Soil microbial communities from agricultural site in Penn Yan, New York, United States - 13C_PalmiticAcid_Day30 | ecosystem: Environmental > Terrestrial > Soil > Agricultural land...
TCGCTCGGGATTGAGTTGGCGTACCCCTGCCAGTGCGTGGCGCGAAGGTTCTCGTCCAGGTCTCCGATGAACTGGAGAATGGCCCTCTCGTCGATGTGCTTCGCCTGAATGCGTTTGTGCATCATCGGCTCCTCGCAAGCTTCCTGAGGTTGTCGCGCTGCGCGTCGCGCTCGAGCGCTGCATCGATGAAGTGAGTTGCGTCGCTGACGCCGACAGGCAGCGTCGGGATCGGGTTGGTGTGCCGGTCCACAAGGCGCGTGAAGTACGTCAGCATCGCGCAGCCATCGAAGTGTCCGTATCCCGCCATGCGCTGGTAATCCACGCCGGGCTTGCGCCACACGGCGTTGCGCGCGTGCGCGATGAGCCGCTTGCAGCGCGGATGTATGCGCGTCGTGCGTGCGCCAAGGCGCGTGCGCAGGTCGTTCGTTGCAGCGACGAGGAACGCCCCGTCGGTCTGCGTCTTGGCGATGCCGAGCCACGGGCGGCCCTTGCGCCTCTCCTCGCCGTTGAGCTCTGCGATCACCTGCGCTGGCGCATCTGCGAAGCGCGGCGCCTCGTTGGCCCGCTGCTCGCCCCAACACTCAGTCGCAACGCGCGTGCACTCGGCATCGATGACGCGCGCGAGCGTCTTGTTGGTGACGTACTCCTCTTCGATGTAGTCGATGCCAGCGCGGAAGTCGTGATAGCCGAACCCAGCGAACGACGAATCGTGGTAGCCAATATCCGCCACAACGATCGGCACGTAGTGCTCAGGCCGCGGGCGCTCCTCGACGAGGACGCTCTCGTGCTGCGAGAACTCGGGAAGCACCGCGCGCGACTCGTCCACCACGAACTCGGCGAAATACTCGCGGCGCACCTTGCTCGACTTCGGCCCGCCAGCCTTGGCGATGAACCGCTCGATGCGCTCCATCGGGATGTGCTTCGCGTCGTAGAGCGTGAAGCGCGAGTACGCGTTCTCCGCCTCAGCCTTGGCGCAGAAGCCCACGAAGGAGTGAGCAGGTGTCACGGGCGGCGTGCTCAGCAGGACGATGCGGCCGTTCGTCGTGAGCAGTTGGGGCGTCAGCACGCTCTCTACGAGGTATTCGAGTTCGTCTGCGCTCTCGTCATCGGTGGCGCTGGAGTCGCCATCGAGGCCGCGGCCAACGAACCCAGCCTCGTCGACGATGCACAGATGCGATTCGACGCCGCGGAGGTCGTCTGCGTGCCCGTTGTTGACGCCAGCGACGTGAATCTCGCTCCCGTTCTTGAACGACCACACGCCGTCTTGCGAGTTGAACTCCGGCCGCAGGTCGGCCGGGCATGTCGCGAGTATCTTCTTCATGTTCGGCGTGACGATCTTCCGGACCGCTTTGGCCGTCGGAGCGGCGTACCGAACCTGAGAGCCGGGCAGCTGCAAGCACTGCTCGATGGCCAGCGTGCACGCGAGGAAGCTCTTACCGAGGCGGCGCGCGCAGTTCACGACGTAGAGCTCGCCCTCATGCGCGCAGATGTCCCCGCGCATGCGCTCCTGCGTCTCGTGAAGCTGCCAGTGGAGGTCTCCCAGCCTCCACAGCCGCTCGATGGCTTGCTCGCGCGTGAGGGTCACCGGCGCATCCAGTCGTGAACGGGCGTGCCCACACGCTGCTTGAAGACCAGGAAGCCCGCGCCACGCATGCGGCGCTCGGCCTCATCGATCGCGCGGAGCTTCGTGCGCCACGAGCGCCGATGCCAGAGCGCGAGCAGCCGATACGCGGCGTCGCTGTGGAAGAGCTCGCGGCTGTTCATCGCTTCGCCCTCCCCATCGCCGCAACCATCTGGTCCTTGCCGTCGAGGCGCTCGACCTTCTCGGCGATGCCATCCAGCCGCTCACGCTGGCCGTGGTGGAGCCCAGCGAGCAGTTCAAGCTCGCGCTTCATGCCTGCGCCAAGAGCTTCGATGCGCGCCTGGGTGCCGTCGTACTGGTCGCGCAGCTTGACGACGGCGGCGGCGTCACCGCGCAGCACCCCACGCTCCCGAGCTCGGTCGGCCAGCACGCGCAGAGCCACATCACGCGCCACGAAGGCCACGGCGATGATTGCGATGCTGAGGGCGAGGGATGTCACGTGATGCCCTCGATGCGCACGCCGGGCCGCGTGATGAACACGTACCCGGGCCCCCTATCGACCGTCGTGCCATCAGCAAGCACATGCCGAATGCGACCGCGCGACGCGCCCATCGCCTCCGATTCGGCGCGGATGGCATCGCGCCACAGTCCCTCGGCCAGCACCTCGCCGCTCTCCAATCGGAGCACCACGCGGCTCACAGCTTCCCCCGCTGGATGTCTTCTTCGAGGCGAGAGGTGCCCCAGCCGATGGCCATGTCGAGCGCGTCAGGCGCGTGCACAGCCTCGACCGCGATGGCCGAGAGCGGCACTCGGCCCTTGATGCACACGACGCCGCCGCCCTTCTTCTGAAAGGCGAGCACGTACACGTGCGGCTCTGCCGCCAACTCAGGCTCAGCCTTCTTGCGCAGAGCCGCCTTGCCGATGTTCGACATCACACCTCCTTCTTGGTGCGCGCGATGCGCACAAGTCCTTCGACGCTGATCGACGCGTCCACCTGCTGCGGCCCTCCACCAGGCCCGCTCACCTCGCGCTTCTCGACGAACACGCCGGCCGCCTTGGCTCGGAGCTCGCTGGCCTTGAGGCGGTCGCGCGGCTCGAGCCCGTCGTCTCGCATCAGCGTCGTCCAGAACTCGTGCAGCTCCTCGACGCTCGCGATGCTCGCCTTCTCGGCCTTCTTGGCGTGTTTGGCGACCTCAGCAGCCACCTTGCCATTCCTCATCAAACGCGACGCGGCAGCCTCAGCCGTGCGGCCCGTGGCGCCGTAGGCACGGCGGTATGCCTCGGTCTGGTTGCCGGTCTCGACGAAGGCACGGACGAAGGCGGCCTGGCGGGCGGTGAGGGCGCTCATCGGCGCCCCCCGACACGCAGCCGACGAAGGCTCTCTTCGCGCGAGTCAGTCGGCGGCCCCTCGGCAGGACCCACGCTCAGCATGGACCACCACTTCTTGGTGCGATGCGCAAAGGCAGCCTGCATCACCGCATCGTCGGCGTCGTATGCGTCGACCACGTCAGCCGTCGACTCGTTGAACTGGCCGTCGTAGCCGGTCACGAGATACCGCCGCGGCGCGGTCATCGGTACGGCCCTTCCTGGGTCAGCTCCTTGAGCGCTGCCTCTACCTGCTCTCGGCGGCTGACTGCTGCGCTGTAGCTGAGCGTCGCTTCCCGAAGCTCACGCAGCGGGTAGTCGCCCGGGTCCAGCCGGACGCTCGTGTAAGCCACCGACTTGGCGAACTCGAGCACGCTCTCGCGGCACTCCCGCTCAGCGGCCAGCGCCTTCGTCAGTTCGTGCGCGATGATGTCCAGGGCGACGCTCACGGCCACTCTCCCCACCGCTCGTAGTAGCGGCGGCGGATGTCCCGCAGCGTCCGCTCTGCGCGGAGCAGGCTGTGAATCGACACGCAGAGCGCGACGACCGAGATCACGAGCAGCACGATTCGCAGCGTCAGCATCACGCCCCCTCCTCGATGCGCCTTACGACGACTTCCACCCTGGGGTTCTCGCGGTCGATGCGGCGCCGCACCACGAGGTCAGTCACCTGCACGTCGTCGATCCACGCCAACCCATTCAGCGAGTCACTGACGAGCTTGGCGACGTTGTCGACATCGGGCAGCGAGCCCCGATGCGGCATGAACGCTTCGAGCTCGAGTGCGAACGCGCCCTCCATCGGCCACGGGGCGCGGTGCTCGAGGGCCCATTCCTGGCGCGCACGGAGCGCGTGAGCGGCGTGAGCCGCCTTGGCCTGCCGCATGGCCTCTGGCGTCAGGGCGCGGCCGTTGACGCGGTTGGTGCGCTTCCAGCTCGTCGGGCGCCCCGCAAGCGTGTAGCGCAGCTCGTGAGCAGCCATCACCAGCGCCCCTTCTCGACGCCCCAGTGGAGGTTCCAGACCAATGCACCGCCGCTGCTCAGCATCAGGACGAGCAGCGCCCAGATACGCGTGGCAGTCATGTGCTCGAGCACGCCGAAGTCCGTGGCGACGGCGAACGCCAGCCAGAGACCGATGACGACGGGCCCGCTCGCCCGGTGCCACCGAATCGGCGCACGCACGGGAATCTCGTCCACCTCGGGCTTCTCGTTCTTGCGGTACGCGTTCACCACGCCCCCTTGCTGCGCATGTCGTCGCCCTCGATGCCGACCGACACGGCGTCACGCGTCATGCGCGAGAGCGTTCGCGGGTCGTAGGTGCCGTCGCGCAGGCGCTGGACGAACGCCGCGCGCGTCAGGTTCGTGATCATGATCGTCAGGTACCGGCGCCGCGTCTGACGCCGATCGACGAGCCGGTGCAGGGCGTCGCGCATGAGCGTCGCGTCACGCTCGGTTCCGATCTCGTCGAGCACGATGAGGCCCGGCGACTCGTAGCGGCTGAGCTCGGCCGAGGTGCCGTCGTCGCGCGTGATGTCGCGCTGCCAGCGCCCGTACGACCGGAGGTACTCCTCCGTCGTCACGTAACGGCCGCCGACGCGCGAGATCGCCCAGCCCGCAGCGAGCGTCTTGCCGGTGCCGGGGTGCCCGCAGAGCACGAGCATGTTCCGGTCGGGCGACGACGGGCGCATCGCCTTCGCGAGCCACGACTGCACCTCGCCGATCGCCTGCGTGGGCTCGAGCTCGTCGTCGAGGATGCGCTTGCGGTCGTCGGCGCGCAGAACGCTCTTGATGCCGCTGCGCAGGATGCGCTCGCGTCGGCCCTCGTAGGCCGCGCGGGCCTCCATCGCGCGGAGCTCCTCGTCGCTCGCGGTGGCGACAGCAGCGGTGCTCTCGATGAGCGCTGCGAGCACGGCCTGCGTGCTGCGGGGATCGCGCTCGTGCTTCTCGTCGCCGTCAGCCATGCGCCCTCCTACGGCCCATGCGCTCGATGCGGGCCAGGTCCTCAGCGGTCACGCCAGAGCCGGTGTCGATGGGATTGCCGAACAGGTCGGCGGCGCCCGCGCTCTCGGCGTACTCGGCCTGCGAGGTCGGGGGTCGCCAGCCGCTCGAGCGCTGCCGCCGGTCGCTCTCGTTGCGAGCGATCCCGACGAGGTAGTTCTCGTCCTTCGAGCCGTCCGCGTAGCGGTCCGCGAACGTGCGAAGCGCCGAGACCACGTACTCGGCCGCATAGGCGTCGAGCTTCTGGAGCGTCGCGAGCCAGACGCTGTCGGCCATCTTGCCGGTCTTGCGGCTCCGAGCGCAGGCGGCTCTCGCGTCGGCGACTGCAGCAGCGGGATACTTGCCCTCGAGCTGAGCGATGCGCGGAGTCAGGTCCTCGGGGGCCGGACGCGACGGCGCAGCCGGAGCGGCTACCGGCGCGGCAGCGCGCTCGGGCTCCCGGTCCTGGTCGGGGTCGGGGTACTGGTCGGGGTCGGGATCAGGAGTGAGGGTCTCATGAGGGTCTCCGGAGGACGACATGAGACGCAGCGCGAGAGCCTTGTGAGACGCTCCGTTCTCGGGTGTTTGGCGAACACCGCTTTGCTCAGTCTTTTCGAGCGCTTGAGCCCTCTTGAGGGGCTTTTCGCGATCACCCTCGGGAGGCGTCGGCTCATCGGGCAGAGGCGCCGGGACACGAGGCGCACTCGGGTGCTGCACCTTCTGGTGCTTGAGCCAGTTACGAATCTCGAAATAGCTCTGTCCGCCGACCTCGTAGAGCCTCACGAAGCCCATCTGACGGAGCTCCGCGAGTCCCTCGGAGACCTTCGTGAGACTCTCATGAGGGTCTCCGTAGGCCCACACGCGAGACGCAATGAAGAGCGGGTGAGCCCGGCCGCGACCGTGGTCGTCGGCGAGCAGCATGAGACTCACGGAGAGCAGTCGAGCCGCGTCACTCGCGGCGCCGAGCTTCTCGTCGTCGAGCCACTCGGGCTTGACGGTGCGGATGCGTCCACTCACGACGTCGCCCCCTTGCGCTGCTCGGAGTCGTGCTCAGGCATGCTCGAGTGACCGCGCGCCGGACGAGACAGGGCCTCCTCGTGGCTCCAGCCGAGGCGGATGCGCGTGCGGTAGCGTTCGAACGGGATGCCCGCGGCCTCGACCTCACGGCGCAGGTCGCTCGGCTTGCGGCCTTGCCCGTTGGGGTCGATCAGGCCCTTGCGCTTCCGCTCCTCGTAACGCTTGCGAGCCTGACGAGCGATTTCCTTCGCGCGGTCTGCGCCGTAGCGCTCAGCCTCCATTCGCAGGCCAGTGCAGTCGTATCGCGCGCCTTCCCATTCGACGCGCATTTGGCATCGAACGCAGCGCCCGCCCTTCCACGCGTGCGGCCTCGTAATAGGCAAGCTCATACGTGCCTCCACGCGCGGCGCGTTCCGATTGCCCAGATGAGCGACTTCGCGACCCCGTACTTGCGCGCAAGCGACGGCTGAGTCTCACCAGCAGACAGCGCAGAGCGGATACTCTCCACCTGCTCCGCAGTGAGTTTCGCGTGTGGATGAGCCTCTCCGCGCCTGAGTCGCTCAGGATGCCTCCGCGCAAAGGTGGCATCACCGCGGGGCGCCTTGCCTTCCATCGCGCGGCTGTGCTTCTCGCCCCTGGACGTGCGGCCCTTGGCGTCCCGGTCGGCCATGTTCTCAGCGGGCGTGCCGAGGAAGAGGTGATCGGGATTCACGCACGCTGGCACGTCGCACCGATGGCAGACGAACAGGTCCCCAGGCGCGATACCGGTGGCGAACTGGAACGCAAGACGGTGTGCCTTGTGCTGCCTGCCACGCCACCGCAGCACGCCGTAGCCTTCGCGGTTGACAGTGCTGTGCCACAGCCAACAACCCGAGAGCGCTTCGGGGTGGACGCGACTCCAGAACAGGTCGTCCCAGTCGGGACTGAACGCCTTGTGGCTGGTCACGCCTTCCCCCGCTTCCGGCGCACGACGACACCAAGGTCTCGCGCGCAGCCGCCGCACAGCCGATCACGCAGCGCGTGCCTGCACATGGAGCGCTTGCAGCGCATGCACGCCTCCACACCGCAGAGAGCGCAGTCTCGGCCACGAGGGCAGTTCACGCGGCCTCCCATCGCAGTTTCGACTGCGTCGGATGCAGGTCGACGCGCGGCCGGTCCTTGCGCGACCACGAGCCGCCTCCGGCCTCGCCGATGCACTTCCAGCCAGCGGCTCTGAGCGACGCGCCGCCTTCCTTGGGCAGCGTGTACGTGACGAGGCGTCGGTACCCGAGCGCACGCACTGCACGCCACGCGGCGCCGTAGAGCATCGAGCACGCGTTCCGCGCGCCGTCCGTGCACACGCGCAGTACCTCGGCCGTCCACCCGTCTTGCAGGTTGCGCGCGACCGGGCGGCCAACGATCGCGACACCGCGCACGCGCTCGTCAGCGACAGCGAGCACGACGATGCACCCGCGCGCCGGGCGGTGGTGGCGGTGGTGCTCGGCGACAAATGCGTTCGCCTCGCGGAGCGTGATGGGCACAAGCTCCAGGCTCATCGCCCCGCTCCATGCCGCGAACGCAGCGACGGCTGTTCACGCGTGACGTCTACGCGCTCGTTCCAGGGATGGAACCGCTCGTCGCGCGACTGCTGGTCGAGACGACGGAAGCGCTTGAGCAGCGCCGGGTGACTGAGCCCCGCCTCAGCAGCGAGAGAGCGAAGCGACTCGCCAGCCTCGTTGCGCAGCCGCAGCATGCGCACGGCCTCCTGCGAGACCTTCGAGCGAGTGCGTGCGATCGCGCCGGCCTGCGTTGGTGCTTGGGGGGGCAGAGCATCCGGTTCACAGGCCGGCGCGATCAGCACACGCGACCGGAGGAACTCCTCCACGGCCGCCACGAGGACGCGGTTGCGCGAGACGGCGAGCCCGCGCGCGACGGCGTCCACGGCATCGGCGAAATCGTTGGGCAGGTCGAGATTGACGCGGACGGTCATTCGACTACGTCCTCCATCTGCGCCAATCGGGCTGCCGCACTGAGGACGCGACTCTCGCGCTTTACTCCAAGAGCACGCATCACGCAGAGACGGGCGCCGCCAGTGGGCGCGTTCGTGAAGACGCTGCGGATGAGATGCGCGTCAGGGTGCATGCGCAGCTCGGCGAGCACCGCGTCAGCGACCACGTCGCGCTCCTCGTCGGTGTCGAGGGCGCACGACGCGCAACGCTCGAGAGCGCGCAGGATGGAAAGGCGGAGGGTCACGCGTCACCTCGCGAGATGCGCTTGGCGCAGTCAGACCAGCGCATGCACACGCCCCAGCCGGCAAAGATGTCGTCCTTGCGATGACGGCGGGGAACAAGCGGCACGCCACACCCGACGCAGCGACGACTGTGCATGCGGCCGCGCATCCACTGCATGAGGGCGACCCATGCGCGAAGCAGCCGACGCTGATTGCGGCGAGGTTGGGGCGCGCGAGGCGCTGCGGTGCGGTACGGGCTCACGCGTCCCACGCCTTTCGCGCGTAGGCAGCGGCCACCAGCCGATCGAGCTCGGCGCGGAGCCGCGCGTACTCGCTGACCCGCAGTTCGCGAGCGACATCGCGGATGGCGTACTCACAGGGGCCGGGGGACCAGACCCAGAGCGAGAGCTTCCTAAGCATCACGGCACCTCCGCAGTGGCTTGGTGGGTGTTGCAGGTGCGTCGGTTGTGGCCGAGCTCGCCGCAGGCGCCGCACACGTATCGCTGCGCCCGATGGCCCTTGGGCGTCGTCGCCGCCTCAATCGGAGTCCACCCCGCGCCGATGCGCTGCTGGACCGCCTGTCGCGAGATACCGAGACGGGCGCCGGCCTCCTCCATCGTGAGGAGTTGATCGCCGAAGCGAATCAGCCTCGACCGCCTGGTGTTCCTCGCCTGCTCGCTGCGGGTTGCCCACCGGACGTTGCCCGGCCGATAGCCGTCGTCGTTGTTGATGCGGTCGACCGAGTGCTCGTCAGACGGCGCTGGCCCGATGTGAGCAAAGAACCGATCGAAGCCGCCGCGACTCTGCCATTCAGGGCAGACGGAGATGCCGCGATCGAAGTAGCTCTCCCGAGCCGGGCTCGAGGGGCGACACCTGGCGACCATTGCGACCCACGCAGCGTGCTCCTTCGAGCCCGTCATCCCGTGCGTGCGGGCCGCGCCGGAAGCCCACGAGCAATCCTGACACCGCTTGCTCTGCCCCGTTTTCAAGTTCGCCGCGCCGACTCGATGCGTCGAGCCGCAGTCGCCACACTCGCAGAGATGGACCGTGTGTCCGTCGACTCGTTCAGCCGGGCCGATGACAGTCCAGGATCCAAATACGGCACCCACCTCGATGCCCATGAGATGCCGTCGGGCGCGGGTGGAACGGCATGCGCGGCAGCCACGAGACGCGCCGTTCACGAGAGCCTTCGTCGAAACCACCTTCTCGGTCCCGCATGCACAGCGAACCGCGCAGCGGCTCGCGACTCGCTGCGCGAGCACGGTCCAGTCTCCGAAGACCTGACCAATCACCGTGCGGCCCCGTTGACTTCGCTGTTGAGGTGGCCAGCAGCGATGCTCGTGAGACCGAGAAGCACGGCAGCCGGCACATCACCGGCTGTGCCGACCTCGATCAGCCGCGCAGTCTTCGGCTTCGGCGTTGCCTTCCCACCCGCGATTCGCTGGAGCGTCTGCCAGCGCACTCGCTGGCCCGTCCGCTCGCGGATGAGGTCCCGAAGTTCCGTCAGCGCGTGCCGCGGCTGCGGGCGCGACGCCACCCATTGGGCCAGCACGTTCACGCTGCAAACCTACGTCTCAGCGTACCGTTCGGCAACCCCGAAAGTTACGATGAGGCGTAAGTATGCGGAATTGCGGTGAAGCGCAATGCACCAGCAGACTTCGCCGGTGACACGTTCGTCTCAGCCACCGCCGTCAGAGCCGCCGTCAGAGAGCACAGAGGACGACGTCCTCGACGTACGGGCGCACTTCGCCGCCGCCCTCAATCGACGACTGGACGAGCTCGGGGTTCCAGAGCGAGAGCGAACGACCTGGATCAAGGATCGCGTCGGTGGGCGATGGCAGACGGCGCAGTTCTGGCTCAAGGGCAAGACGTTCCCGCTCGGTCACAGCCTGACCAAGCTCGCACGCGCACTCGCCATAGAACCGTACGTTCTCGTGCCGCCGCAGAGTGACCAGAACATCCCGCCGCCGCCCGCATGGGCCGCGTTCCGCAAGACGCCTGAGGGCCAGAGCATGACCGATGAGGAGCGCTGGCTCCTTCGGCTCTTCGCGTGGCCCAAGCCCCCGGTCGTGGCCGACTACCGCGCCCTCCTCGTGGTCGTTCGGAACAACTCCGAGCGCTGACCCTGGACGTCATCATCCGCTCCGACTGACGTCGCTCCGGCGACGCGGCGGATAGCTCCATCCTCTCGCCGGGTTGCGAGAAATCGCCACTCCCTCGCTTGCAGCTTACGTTACGGCGTACTACGTTGAGGCGTAAGTTGAGAGGAGGACGTAAGACGATGACCCCTGCTCCGCTGGCCCCTGCTCCACATTCGAAGCGCCGAGGGTTTCCGCTCCGCCAGCCCCGACCTGGTCAGCTCAGCCTGCTCGGTCTGCTGCACGCCGCGGAGACGCACCCGGACCTTCCCGAGGTGCTGCGGCCGGTGCTCCTCGGAGCGCGCAAGGCGGTCTCCGAGTACCGCGCCATCGACGCCGACGCCATCGACGTCTCGCCCGTCGAGACGCTGGCCCTCGAGTCTGGTTGCGCGGAGGGCGTCTGATGGCTGCTAGCAACGCCGTCCACTACGCCGGCCCGTGCGGGTGGCGCGTGAACAAGCGCACCGTGCGCATCATCTTCGCTGGCTTCGCCGCGTGCTGCTCGGGGGAGCGAGCGCGGAAGATCGCCGAGCGCGGCGAGCACACCTACGACGCCGCGGCGGTCACGTGCGCGAAGTGCCTCAACCGCATCGAGCGCACGCGAGCGTACGTCGCAGAAGGGCGCGAGGTGCAGCCGTGAACGCCGTTCTCGTCACCGCCACCTCGGCGGCCTACGGCCTCTCTCCGGCGCTGCTGACTCTCGTCATGCGCATCGAGTGGATCTGGCAGACGGCCGGCCTGACTGGCGACCTCCGCGAGTGCGCGCGTAACGCGCTGGCCGTGGTGATGATGCCGGTCGAGCTGACCAACGCGCAGGTCAAGGCGATCTTCGCCGACGCGCTGCTGCATCGCCGCCACGAGCGCGGCTTCGAGCGCGTCAACGACTACACGGCACCGTTCCTGGGCGAGCAGGCCATGTTCCTGTGGCGCTCGTACGAGGAGACGCAGCGCGCCGAGGCAGAGACGCGCCGGTTCCGCGTGCTGACGGCGGAGACGCTGCCTGCACCGGCCTATTCGCCGATGACCGATTACGCGACGTGCGTCGAGGATGCCTCGTGTCGCTGCAACACCTGCGAAGCAGAGGCCGAGTCCCGACACGCACGCAGCTACTACGGCTCGCCGGATGTGCCGTGGGGATACGAGTCTGAATATGCCGGTCGCGACTACGACGCTGACGCGGAGGCGTGGTGATGGCTCGCATCACCGTTCAGATGGGCGAGGGTCCGCGCGAAATCGACGCAGAGCGCGTTGATGGCGCCTGGGCGCTCCATCGCGCAGTGCGTGGCACCGGGTGGAGCGTCACCTGGGTCACCAGCGGGCACGCAATCGGAGCCACGTATCCGATGGACCGCGATGTTGCGGAGCGCGTCTTCGAGATGGTCACGACAAAGTGGGCGCACTGGCCGCGGCGTCGCGAGGGTCAACGGCTCACGGCCGAAATCAAGCGGCGTACGACGGCGGCGCTCCGGTCTGAC
>Ga0247823_10004061_pt1 | contig 11758 bp, 13 predicted proteins | sample 13C_PalmiticAcid_2_FD_192426 | JGI IMG/M metagenome (GOLD analysis project Ga0247823, IMG submission 192426) | Soil microbial communities from agricultural site in Penn Yan, New York, United States - 13C_PalmiticAcid_Day30 | ecosystem: Environmental > Terrestrial > Soil > Agricultural land...
GCTCGCCCTCTATCCGGCCGGAGGGCTCGTCGGCGGTCGGCTGGGCGAGCTATTGGAAGGTGAACTGGTTCAAGCTCACGCCATTCCGATCTGCGGCGAGACACGGGAAGATTTCACCGTATTCGATGAGCATTCGGGAGAGCAGTATCGGTTTTTTCTGCCAGGTCCCCACCTTCGCAGCGCGGAATGGCTAGCGTGCCTTGGCGCACTGGCCAACCTCGACGCTCGCCCCGAGGTGATCTGCGCTAGCGGCGGCTTGCCACCTGGCGTTCCCGATGACTTCTATGCTCGTCTTGCAGAGATCGCCGCCAACCTAGGCGCACGCTTCGTCCTCGATACGTCAGGCGCACCTCTACGCGCAGCGCTTGAAACCCGCGTCGATCTCATCAAGCCGAACCTTCGCGAACTACGTGAACTTTCAGGCGCGGCGCTCGACAATGACGACGCCCTGATCGCCACCTGCCGCGCGCTGATCGAACATCGCCGTGTCGGGGCCGTGGCGCTCACCATGGGCGCGGAGGGCGCCATCCTGGTCACAGCGAGGGAAGCCTGGCGTGCAGCGGCCCTGCCGGTTCGTCCGGTGAGTTCGGCCGGGGCAGGCGACAGCTTCCTGGGCGCGATGGTGTGGGCCATGGTCACCGGGCGCTCCGATCTTGAGGCCTTCCGTTATGGCGTCGCTGGAGGGGCCTCGGCGGTGAGCGCGTCCGGCGCTGAACTCTGCCATCCCAAGGATGTGCATCGTCTGGTGAAGGACGTGGAGGTTCTGACGATGAATCTTCCGCGGCCTGCGGCATGATCGGAGGCCAGACGCCCGATGCGCGGACGCGAAGGTCTCGCGCGCCAGGACTGTCGAGGTCGCCTCCAATGAGCACAATGCCGAAGCGTAGCTGGAAGTCTCCTAGCCGGGGCATCCCCGATGGTTTGGCGCGGCCGAGACGCAGCCGTGGGGAAATGACACCTGCAAGCGCCGGACTGCTTGTCTTCCGCCGCCGCCAGGGGAGACCAGAGTTCTTGCTGGTCCATCCTGGCGGACCATTCTGGCGCGGCAAGGATGTCCGGGGATGGTCATTTCCCAAGGGACGCGTAAGACTTGGCGAACAGCCGCTGGCTGCTGCGAAGCGCGAGTTCCGGGAGGAGACCGGCTTCGAAATAGATGCGCCGGCCAGCGCGCTTACTCCAGTGAAGAGGCCGGGCCGCGGCTGGGCCTTCTGTTGGTTGGTCGAAGCTGATCTCGATCTGGAGGGCGCACAGAGCAACACCTTCGACTTACAGGACAAAGGGGGCACCAGCGCCTCGTTTCCTGAGATCGACGCCTATGCGTATTGCCCGCCAACGGTTGCATTGAGGCGCATTCACAAGAGCTTGCTCCCCATCCTTGAAGAGGCTCTCCGACGCCCCGGCGTGGTCGCTTGAGAGTCAGTGGGACATGAAGATGGGCAACGCCGGATCAGTCAGCAGGCTCTGGGTCGCTCCGCCCAGCACGAATTCCCGAAACCTGGAGTGGCCGAAAGCCCCCATGACCAACAGCTCAGCGTCGGTCGCAACGGCATGATCGCTGATGACGCGGCCGACGTCGGGGTCGGTCTTGGGAATATCGTCGCAAACTGCGGCGACACCGGAGGCTGCGAGGTGGCGGGCCAGCTCGAGGGACGCGCCATTGGCCAAGGAAGGCTTGTCGCCGGTGACCGTTAGGATCGACACTCGCTTGGCGCGACGCAGTAGCGGCATCGCATCGGCGAGCGCGCGTGCGGCGGCCCTTCCCCCATCCCAAGCCACCACGATCCGCTCAAAGCGTGGGTTGGCGATCGTCCGCCGGCCGGGAGCAAAGATCACCACTGGCCGGCCCGAGCCGAAGATAAGCGCTTCAGCCAAACCGCCGGGGACTGTGGCGAAGGCCTCTATCGGGAGGATCGTCAAGCTTCGCGTGCGCGCCATCTGCGTGAGACGGTCGATCAAGTGCTGGAGATCTGTATGGAGGATCGTCGTCGTCACCGACAGATCGAGGGTCGAGGCCGCCTCCTGAAATCCTCGCATGATCGACTGCGCATTGCGCAGGCTCTTAGCCTCCTCTTCCCGTGCAACCTCTGACAGATGCAGCAGCAGTTCAGCCACGGGGTTGTTTTTCAGGGGTATCGTGATGTGGCCCGCCACTGCACATGCGGAGACGCCAAGCGCCGCCGCCAGCCGCGCCGCCTCGGCGACGACGCCGCGCGGCGTCGGCTCAGGGTAGCTGTTGAAGCAGACGAGCAGATCGTCATACGCCACGGTCGCGCCCTTCCCCACCTATTGTCCCTCGTTTCCCCGAAAGGGCTGGCCCCAGGTCGTGCGGGGCGACTGGCAAAGTGTCGTCGGTGCGGACACCGTCCCTCACCATTCGGGATTGGCTCGTCATCAGGGGCCAACAATGCGCCATCCTGAACAGGCAAGACCTTGATGCACGTCAACTCTGCGCCTGTCCGCACCCACTTGACGGAGTGGAGAAATCCGGCGGCGCCGTTCGACAGCGCCGCCCCCAATTTCGAGTTCGGACATGTCGGGGCCCTGGCCCGCGGGGCCCCGTGCCTTAACGACCGAGAACAGCAGATGGACGGCTACATCCCTAGACATTGCGGGTTCGCCAGGCTGGCGTCGGAGCGGGGCGCGAAGTCTCCCTCCAACGTCGGATCGGGCGTGGAGCGGTGGGAACGCGCCTTTTCGCTAAGGCCACAGCCGACTTCAGGACCGGGTGTTCTGCGGGGCGGCTCGACAATCTGCTGAGATATTCCGAGCGCTGCCTCCTTCTGAGCCACCAGTCTCCATTGTCGCACCGGCCTGCGTCGGCACCAGTTCCACAATTTGGCGCTCCCCTCGAAGCCGCTCCAATTCGCGCCATCGAGTTTCTGAGGTCGAAATCCTCGACGGAAGTCCCGAGACTCGTCGCCTTCCCATCTGAGTGAACCAAACCGATCTCGCCTTATCGGCTCCCACCGCCAAGGCGCGAGCGTCGGCGACCGCCATCGAAAGATAGGCGCGCGCCTGGCGCGGCCATTCCTCCGCGAACCTGGGCTCCGGTTCCAGCAGGTGGGCGATGGCCAACCGCGCACGGAGCGTGGCCTTGTAGCAGCGATAGAAGCCGTACAGTTGCGCCCTTGGGCGTTCACCCAAGGCTCGAACGACCCCGCCGACGAGGCGTTCGGCGACATCGAGCGCTCCGATCCGCTCCAGTTCCATATCCAGGAACGCCAGCTCCTCCAGCGGGTCCTGGGTCCGGAGGCGGGCATTGAACTCAAGCCGGTCGATAACCCTGGGCGGGACCCCAGGCCATATATGCTCAGGCCTCAGGTCCCCATGGGCGTCGACGAGCCGCCCGCTGCGGACGCGATCTTCGAGCAGATCAGCGTGCCGAGTCAGAAAGCGCCTTTGCGCCGCCAGAATGTAGCGCACTGGCCCGCTCGGCAATTGGAGCTCCGGGCGCAGCAGAATCTTCGCGTTCTCTTCAACTGCGCGCCTGTAATCGGCCAGCTGGAGTGCGGGGCTCCGCCAAGCTCTCCTGGCCCGCCGATAGAAGGCCGACATCAGCCTCGCCACGCCGTCGATTTCCGGGATGCTGATCTCGCCGGCGAGAATCCGCGTCTCCAGCGACCCATCGGAGGCCAGTCGCCGCATGAGCACGACCCAATCCACGGCGGGGCCTTCACCGCCCACGGCAAGTCCACCGCTACCGAGGACCAACGGCGCCACGCCGAGATAGACATCGGGCGCCAAGACGCGGTTGAGAACGTACTCGGCCTCGCACGCCGCCCGTCTTCGCGACAGCGTCGCAAAGTCGAGATGGGGCAGACAGACAGGCTTCTTCAGCTTGACCACGCGCTCACCCGCCAAAAACACCCAGGACATGTGCGTCTCGATCACCTCGACCTGATCGGCGCAGCCGGCGTGCGCCGCCCGGCCGCTCAGGAAGGCGACCTTGGCGGCCAGGGAGACATCTGGGGTGACGGGCCTGATGGACACCACGGCACTCTAGCCGACAGGTCTGGGCCGAAATTGAGCAAGCGCAAGGCCCCGCCCATGCTCGCCGGCGGTCCGACGGAAGCCTGCGACTAAGCTCACAACGAGGCGCGGTGCTCGGACCTTCGGCGATACCCAGAACATGCGCGGAGTTGGATCGCGAAGCCGAGATCGGCGCACGACGGCGACGTGACGCTATCAGCCACGCGCGAGAGGCCCGGCTCGCAACATGGCCGTCACGACCCGCCCAACTCGCGCGCCAAGCGCTCGCCCTGTGCTCACTTCAGCCCGACACAAGGATCGTGGGGAGACATTGCCGGGGGCGGCCTGCCTGCCTGCCTTGCGCGCTCCATCATAAGCCTATGATGCTCGTTGACGTAAGCCCGGCATTCCTTGGCGCTCCTGAAGGACATCATTCGTCTGTGATGTTCCTTGCGCTCGGCATCGCTCATCATCGACCCACCCATCATGCGCCCCGGAGTATCGCGCGGGGCCGCGGCTTGGCCCTGCGTTCCCCTGGCCCCAGCAGCCTCTGCTGGGGGTTGGCTAGGCTTATCGGGCGTGGGCGATGGTTGGGCGTTCGCTCCGCTCGCCAGCGCCCAAATGAACACCGTCGCGATGAAGAACTCATGCTTGATCATGGAGGGCTCCATTCAGATGGATCATCCTGGCGCCAGGCGGCCAGCCGGCCTTGACCTGCATCAAGCCCGGCGGCCCGGGGACCGCGGTTGTGCGGCGGCGCCCGTATCGGGTCGTTGACTCGCATACCCCGCAGCAGGCTCGCTCCAGCGGTTTTCCGGATTCAGGCCCCGCCCGTCGATGTCGTCCACTGAGGGGTGGAAGGGCATGTGCACGCCGTCGATCCCGCGCCAGTCCGAGTACAGGACGGTGCGGCTCTCCCCTGGCGAGGATATCCGCATGCCGCGCAGACGCCGCGGAGGCCTCGATCAAAAGCGTATAGCGCCTCCGGCCGACGTCGGCGGCGCCTCGCTGCTGTGGGCCGTAGGCCGGCAGCAGGCCTAGCACCAGAGCAGCGCGGTTCAGTTCCTTCTGCCTCTGCGCCCTCCGGGTCCTGGGATGCCCATGCGACGAGCGAGCCGCGTGGAAGCCCCCTGGATCCTCTTGGCCTAACCAGCCTGCCCCTGGTCTCCCCACTCGATTGCGCCGGCCCGCTCGGGCGAGGCGCGACCATGTGCGACCCACCCGAAGCCCTTCCGATAGTCAAGCAGGCTCACCTTTTCGATCGCGACCTCGAACAGAGCTATACTCGCCGGCTCGGCGACGTATTGGGCCAGTTCGTTGAACTTGCGCAAGAAACTGAGCTTGGCCGCATCCGCCTCGCCCGCGGCCAGCAATCGGCAACGGCCAAGCATGGATAGCCCGCGTATTTGCGACCAGTCCCCGTATGGCAGGGTGATCGTCGCAGCGACTCGAGGGTCCCGAGCCAGATTGCGAGCCTTGCACGAGCCAGGATCGCAGCCGAAATAGAGCCTCGTCCCCTCCGACGCATAGCTGACAACGACCGCGTGCGGCGCGCCGTCGGGCAGCAGGGTGGCCAAGGTCATATCCTGCCCAAGCTGCATAACCGTAAGCATCTCGCTGGTGAACTTGTCACTCATATCGGGCTCCTTTTGTGAATTTTGCCTCGCCCGGCGCGCCCTCCATTTGAGCCGCGTCAATTGTGGGCGCGCGGTTCTTTTCACCTTGTCCGAAGATGCAGGAGACGATCATCCCTCAGCTATCGGCTTAGACCTCCAGGAAACGGTCCGAAATATCCGAGCGACCATGGAGGCCCCCATCCTGTGGCGCCCCAGGAGGATGGGGGCTCACTCCGCCAGCACCCATCGCCGCAAGCAGACCCGATAGGTTGATGCCAGGCGAAGAACGAAGATATCTAATCCGCTGAGCGTCTCATGTACGAGACGGCTGCGCAGGCGGTCAGCCATCTGCAGGCTGACGGCCTGATCGCGTGAAGCGACGACCCATTCCTGGAGCCATCGAGGAGCCCGTGATGTCGATTAAAGGCGTGCTCGTACATGTTGAAGCAAGCGACGCCGACGCTGCGCGACTGGAGTGCGCGCGCGCTGTCGCCAGAATGTTTGATGCGGCCTTGATAGGCCTGGGAGCCGAGACTTTTCCCCCGGTCGCAACGTACGACCCCTACGGAAGCTTCGCCGCAGAATGGTACGCAATCCTCAGCCGGCAGATCGCCGACAATCTTCAAGCTGCCGAGCGACGCTTCGGACAGGAGCTTGAGGGTTTGAGGGCCGAATGGCGGGCGATCCAGGGCGCCCCGCTCGAGGCGATGTGTGAAAGCGCGCGCGGCGCAGACCTACTGGTTGTCGGGGGCCGCTCCGTTGCAGATCACACGCCCGAACGTGTCGTTGATCCGGCCCGCCTGGCCCTGCGCAGCGGCCGCCCGGTCCTGATCGCGCCGCCGATGGCCCGACCGTTCCGAGCCGAGAACATCCTGGTGGCGTGGAAGGATGTGAGGGAATCGCGGCGCGCTCTCGCCGACTCGATGCCGTTTCTCGTTCGGGCCCAGACAGTGACAATCGCGGAAATCTGCAGCGCTGGGGACGTCGATGCGGCCCACTCGAGGCTCGCCGAGGTGCGGACCCACCTGTTGCGCCATGGGATCACGGCCAAGATCAGGGTCGAGGCCGCCGAGGAGCAGGTGACGAGCGCGCGGATCGAGGAGTTCGCCGAGGCGAGCGGAGCCGATCTCATTGTCGCGGGGTGTTACGGTCACAGCCGCCTGCAGGAGTGGGTGTTCGGCGGAGTAACGCGCCACCTGCTGAGCGCCCCGGACCGGTTCCTTCTGATGAGTCACTAGCCCTCGTCAGGAAAAGGCGGGTTTTCGCGGCCGAGCTTGTCCCTCAGATCGGGCAGCCGGGAGATTGAGACGACAAGGGTCGGGTTTCGATTGAGCCTTCGCTGATGGTGTGGAACGATTGAACAGGCGCCTTGCGCCATCGTTTCATGCTCGCGCCGGCTCGTTCATCGTGTCTTCGACGATTGTTATCGATCATCTATGCGGAGATTTCTCACCGGCTGGCGGCGACCACGCCGCCGCCAGGACCCTCCTGGAAGCGGCGTGGCCCAAGGCGCCTGACGAGGCGGCCGACGTACTCGACGAGACAATCGCTTTCAGCTTCGCGACCGGATCTGCAGCGCTGGTCGCGAAGGAGGCGGTCGCCATCGGCGTCTACGGAGCGAACGGCAGGCTCGTTCACACTGCAGGGTGCTTTGGCGACTTGTTCCCCTTGGATGGCGCGCATCCTGACCTGGCCGAACTGGTGAAGGCCGCGCGCACCCGCGAGACGGCTATCAAGGGCCTGCAGACAGCCGATGGAACTGTAGTGGCGTCTTGGGCCGCACGCGCCCCCGCGGCCACGAACTGGCGTCTGGACGACGCGATCCGGCAGGCGCTCGATGGGCGCGACCGGGTGGTCGTGCTGGTTTTCGCCCCCTCCCGCTCCACCACCCTCGCGGCGCGCGCGGCCGAGGCGTTCGGGCTGTCGCCGCTGGAAGCGCGGCTCGCCCAAGCGGTGCTTTCAGCGCCCACCCTCGAGATCGCAGCGGCTCAACTCGGCGTAGGCAGGGAGACCGCCCGTGACGCTATGCGCGGAGCGGCGGCGAAACTAGGGGTGCGTCGCACGCCGGACATCGTCCGTAGGATGCTCGAACTGATGTGCGCAGTTCACGACCCCGCTCCACCGGACGCGGACGCCATCGCGCCCGCATTGGGCCTCACGATTTCCGAGGCCCGCGTGGCCCTGGAGATCGCGGGCGGCCGAAGTCAGGCGGAGGCGGCCGATGGGTTGGGGCTGAAGACCGAGACGGTTCGCGGCTACGTCAAGAGCGCGCTCAACAAGACTGGTTTGGCGCGGGCCAAGGATCTTGGCCGCCTGGTGGCTGAAACTCAGGCCTTGTCACAGTTGGCTTCGGTCGCCGAGCCGGTGTTCACCTCCGACGACCCGTCCGTGCGCCTTCGCGTAATCGCCGGGACCGAAGGCAGGCGGGTCGCCTTCTCCGACTACGGGCCGACCAGCGGACGTCCGGTCTGCTTATTTCACGGCTTCGTCGCGGGCCGCAGCCTGCCGCCCGCACTCGTTCGAGGCCTGCAGGCCAGAGGGTTGCGGCCGCTTGTGCCTCAACGCCCGGGGTTTGGTCTGACGGAGCGCGCACGCAGCGACTACCTAAAGACCGCCAGCAACGATCTTCTATGTTTGATGCGAGCGCTGAAGCTCGAGGACTTGGTGATCTTCGCCAGGGATGGCGGCGTCGCCGCTGCGCTCGAGTTCGCCAGCCGCCATCCGGAGCGCGTGCGGGCCGGCGTGCTACTGAATCCTCGACCTCCCGGCGGGCTGCCCGCCAGTCATCGAACCCCCATCGCCACGTTTGTGCGTCTGTCGCTGGCCAAGCCTCATCTGATCGAGAGTTTGGGTGATCTGTTGCGTCGCCAGACCCGCACCGATCTGGTGGAAGCCCAGCTCCGCCGCGCCCTGCGGGCGTGGCCAAGCGACCTGGCTGCATTGGATGATCCGGCAATCCGCCGACACCTCGTCCTCGATATCCAGGCGCAGTTCGCCCATTCAAGCAGCGGCTTCGTCGCCGAGCATTCGCTCCACGCCGCTGGCTGGACCGTGCCGCCCCTGACGGGAGCGGGAAGTTGGCTCGTACTGCACTCCCAGGGCGCGGGCCAAGAACCGCCACGGAGGCCCTGGTCCAGTCTCCCGAACGTCGAATTCCGGACAATCCCCAACGCGGGCGTCCTTGCACAGTTCACCCACCCGCAGGCCCTGATCGACGCCCTGGCCTCCTAGACCGCCGCCCATCTCACGGGCGCCGCGCCACCTAGTGTTGCGCCCGGGTAACACCCCAAAAAGGGGGGAGCGGAGCATGCCGCTTACGGGCCACTGGTTGCGCTCTGGGCGCCTGAACCCAGCGGCGCCACCGTGGAGGGAGTATCTCAATGAAAAGACTTCTGGCGCCGACCACACTGGCCGATGCTCGATCACGGCCGATCAGGACTCCCCACCTGTTCGCAGAATTCCAACGGCCGCCGACCAACCGGTCATAGGCGTCCAGCCGTCAGCAATGACAGGGTCGGTGAGGCAGCTGGCCCAGGCAATTGCGCTCAAGCGTTAGGACTCCCCTTCGCTGGCCCTCGCATAGGCGCCCGTTCGTCGCACGGGCCCATGGCGAGGCTTGCCGCCCGATGAAGCCATCCAACAAACGAAAAGTCCCGAGGGAAGCTATGATCCGTTACGCCTTGACGACCAGCGCCGCTGTCTTCCTGTCAGTCTTCCTCACCGCCCCGGCGAAGGCCGAAGTGATAGCTAGCGGCCACCGTGGAGGACAGTGCCTGGATATGAAGGGCGGCGTGGAAGCTATTCTCTGGGCCTGTCACGGAGGGGGCAACCAGAGCTTCGCATTCCGCAATGGCGCCTATGGCGAGCTGATCGTGGGGGGCCGCTGCCTTTCGACAACCGGCGGGGCCGGGTCGGCCATCGTCGCCGCCGCATGCACCGGCGCTCGCGGCCAGAAGTGGACCATCACCAGTAGCGGCGCGCTGCGCAATGAAGAGGGCTGGTGCGCCGATGTTGAGCGTGGCGGTGGACAAGGCTCACGGGTGATCGCCTGGCAGTGTTCTGGTGCGACCAACCAGCGTTGGGGGCTGGCCAGGTTCATGCCGGCCTCCCAGGCCGCCTCGCAAGGGCTTCTAAGCCCGTCCATGGTCGGCGCCCTCGGGGCGGCCAGACCTGGAATGACCTTCAACGCAAGTGGAGCGGTGGCCGCGGGCGGCGCCAACGTGGTGGCGGCCGGGGGCGGCAATGTCGTCGCGGCCGGAGGCGGCAACATTCTGGCGCCGATCGCTGGCGTCGTCGCCGCAGGCGGCCTCAACTAGGGTCGGCTGGGCGCACCATGGAAATTCTCATTCTGATCGCCGGCGCGGCGGTGATCGCCATGGGCTGGCTGCACCATATCCACGCTCGGAGGCGGACGGCGCGCTCAGATGGCGTTGCTCCTGGCGTGGTGACCGCGAGCGAGGTTGTTCGCAGGATCGAAACGACCGCCGACCATGAACTGCAGGACGTCTACTACGCCAAGCCCTCCTACACCTACGAGGTGGAAGGCAAGACGCTGACAGGGACGCGGATCAGGTTCGGCTCGGAGCAGCGATACGCTGACCGGCGCAAAGCGGAGGCGGCGCTCGCGGGCTATCCGGCCGGCGCCACGATCCTGGTGCGCTACAATCCCCGCAAGCCTTCCGAATGCGCTTTGGAAAGCGCGTCTCCGTCCCTGGTTCCGCCGTTGCTCGCAACGGCGGCGGGGATCGCCTTGGCGCTAGTCGGGACGAGCCTAGCCCTAGGTCGCTAGTGAGCCGACGAGGCTATGGCCGGCGAGGTGCAACAAGACCCGAGACATTGGTGACTGAAATGAAATCGACCGCATTGACCCTCGCCGCTGTTCTCGGCTTGTCGTCCGCCGCCATCGCTGCGCCGCTCACACCCGATAGCGGCCCGATGACCACCTCGGGCACGTTGCAGGACAGTTCCGGCGGACGAGGGACGTTCTCCATTTCGGCCAGCTTGAAGGGCGGCGACTTCAGCGGGACGATGCGGCTATCGATCGGCGAGCAGTCTTTCGAGGGGCAGCTAATTACGGCGCGAAGCTATCTTGAGAACGGAAAGTGTTACTTTCGCGCCGAAAACGGACGGGCTCGGGCCGAACTCGGCGGGCCTTGCGACAGCGCCTCAATTGGTGGCCGGTTCGAGACTTTCCTTCCCGGCGATGGGGTTCGGAACGGCGCCATGGAGGGACATGTTCAGCTCGCGCGCAGTCCCGCGCCCGCTTCGTTAGGCGGCGTACTGCCAAAGGCCAAGCTCACCTGCGCCTATCAGAACCGCCGCATTGGCGTTGGGATGGGTCAGGCGACGGAATACAGCCTTGCCTTCAGCAACATGGCCAGCCTCGCTCTCAGTCCCGCCGGCGCCTATGTGGCGGGAACGAGCAGCGGCCGTTTCACCCGCGAGGGCGACAAGATACGTCTGACATCGGGCCCCTGGGCCGGGGCGATCGGGACGCTCGAACCGGATCGATCGGGACGCCCGGCCGTGGTGTTCCACATCGAGAACAATCGTCGCCCCAGCGGGGTGCATATTGTCGACCCCTATACCACCCGGTGCACCGAGGCCCGTTGATCGGGCCGCCAGACAGGTCATCAGAGCAACTGATCGGCGTCGATCTATGCGCGGGCAGAAGGCGTGCGGGCGCCGCTCAGCTCAGGCTGATATAGGCCTGTCGCGAACCGCACCACGAGCCCCTCCGGTCGCAAGCGCGGGCCGAACCGGCGACACGGATCAGGGCTTGGGATCGAGCGCGCCTTGTGGCCGCTCGTCGCAAAGGCGTTTCCCACCATGTCGCCCAGGGGCTCGGCAAGCTGATGGGCGTCTCCGATACGCGAGAGTGATGGCTTGTCCGTTCCCACGACCATGGCGTCCCTTCGCCAGACGATCGCCGCAGCTTGTCGCCCATCCGGCGTCAGCAGCTCCGCCTCCGCCCCAAGCCCGCCTGTTCCGCCGGGCGCGCGGACCGAGATAGGTCCGGGGATGAAAAAGTTGGCCACCGCCGCCGCCGCCGAGCCAGCCTGATGGGTCGGGCGGATGTGGGTGACCCCGATCCGCACGACGCCGGCGTCCGGCTCGGGCCCCTCGGCGATCTCGAACCGTTCGCTGAGCTCGTAGCATACCTGACGATCAAC
>Ga0247823_10004062_pt1 | contig 11754 bp, 11 predicted proteins | sample 13C_PalmiticAcid_2_FD_192426 | JGI IMG/M metagenome (GOLD analysis project Ga0247823, IMG submission 192426) | Soil microbial communities from agricultural site in Penn Yan, New York, United States - 13C_PalmiticAcid_Day30 | ecosystem: Environmental > Terrestrial > Soil > Agricultural land...
GTGTGACCGGGCCGCGACGCGGCCCGGTCACACCGGTTCAGCGAACAGGTTCGCGGCCGGCCGGAAAACCGGCTTCCGGCCAGGCCTGCGGCACTTTGCGCACGTCTTCCGGCTTGTAGCCCAGCGCCAGCAGGCGCGCGAGCAGCGCCTCGTAACGCTCCGGCGGCAGTGTCGGCGTACGCGCCATGATCCAGGCGTAGTCGCGCTTGCTGCGCGCGACGATGGTTTCCTGGTAATCCGCATCGACGTAGGCGATCACGTATTCGGCACGGATGGGCCAGATGAACTGCATGCCCCATACGGTATCGCCGGTGCCGGGCACCGCCCAGCCTTTTGGCCGCATCACCTTGAGCGGGCCGTCCGGCGTCTTGCGGTAGCGGAAGGTAGTGCGGATGGTGCCGTCAGCATCCAGCACGTAGCTTTCGATCGCATTGTGCGCGTGCCGCTCGGGCCAGCTGGGCACGTGGGCGATGACGTACCAGTCGCCCATGAAGCGCGGCAGCTCGACCTTGTCCATGCGCGGCAGCGTCGCCGGATGGGCGGCGCAGGCGGCGAGGACCAGCGCAAGCGCGGCAAACGCGCCGCTGCGCGCCGTCATGACACGCTCCGCGGCACGAAGCGATAGTGCGCCACCATCCATTCGCGCCCGCCGTCGTAGCCGAACAATTCCGCGCAGGCCATCCAGAACATGCGCCAGCGCTGGAACCACAGCGGGGCCGCCGCGCCGTAGGTTTCCCGCAGGACCGGCATCAGGACCGCGCGATGCCGATCCTGCCCGGCCAGCCAGTGGTCGGCGGTGCGCGCGTAGTGCGTGCCATCGACCAGCCAGCGCTGCTCCAGGGCGAGATCGTCCTGGAACCAGGCCAGCATATCGGCCGAGGGCATCAGCCCGCCGGTGAAGAAATGCCGTCCCATCCAGTTGTCGTCGCCGTGGGTCTCGAACGGATAGGCCAAGGTGCGATGGCAGAAAATATGCACAAACAGATTTCCGTGCGGACGCAGCCAGCCGCTTATGCGCTGCAGCAGCACTTCGTAGTTGCGCAGGTGCTCGAACATTTCGATGGACAGGCAGCGGTCGAACGACGCCGCCTCCAGCTCCAGCTTGTTCACGTCGCAGGTGATCACGCGCACGTTGGCCAGGCCGCGTTCGGCGCAGCGCGCCTGAATGAATTCGCGCTGCGGCCGGGAGTTGGATACCGCGACGATGCGCGAACCGGGAAAGCGCTCCGCGAGGTACAGCGTCAGCGAGCCCCAGCCGCAGCCCAGCTCCAGGATGTCCTGGCCGTCCGCCAGCGCGGCGCGCTGCACGTACAGCGCCAGCATGGCTTCCTCAGCCTGCGCCAACGTCTCCTGCCCGGTGGGGTAGTAGCAGGACGAATATTTCAGGCGCGGCCCCAGGCAATGCGCGAAAAATGCCGGCGGCAGCTCGTAGTGCTGCCGGTTCGCCGCGTCGGTATGCAGGGCGATGGCGCTGCGCGTGAGGCTGAGGCGGAGCGCCTGGAAATTCGCCTCCTGGATTTCCGGCCCCTCGGCCGTTTCCTCGCGCAGGCGCTGCGCGCACAGCCGGCGGATGCCCAGGCGCGTCACGGCGTCGGGCAGCCAGCCGCGTTCGGCCAGACCGGTGAGGCCGGGCGCGGCGCGATCGGTTTCGGGTTCGGCGGTCATGCGATAGGTAGTCATCGGTCGCTCCGGGGAAACCAGGGAAACAGCATCGGCGTGCGGCGCATGTAGTCGCGGTAGTCCTCGCCGCGTGTGCGCAGCGCCTGCGCCTCGGTGAAGGGAATGCCGCTGAGCCAGCGCAGGAATACGAACATCACCAGCGGGCCCAGCCATGCCAGCGCCCAGTGGGGCGAGCCCCAGGCCAGCGCGACATAGGCAAACCAGTGCAGCCATTCGAAGAAGTAGTTCGGATGGCGCGAGTAGCGCCAGAGTCCGGCCCGGCAGGTGCGACCGCGGTTGGCGGGATCGTCGCGGAAACGGCGCAGCTGGGCGTCGGCCAGCGCTTCGCCGGCCACACTCACCAGCCAGATCAGCAGTCCCGCGATCCAGGCCGGATGCAGGCTGTCGACAGGGCTGCCCGCCACCGCCGCGAAAGGCAGCGCGAACAGTACGATCAGCAAGGCTTGCAGCTGGAAAAACGCGAACCAGCGCCAGTGCGAATCGCCCCACAGCGTGCGCAGGTGCGCGTAGCGGCCGTCTTCCGCTTCACCGCGCACGCGCCGCCACAGATGCAGGGCAAGCCGCAGTCCCCAGGCCGCCCCCAGCAGCGCGAGGGTCATGCGTGACCAGATGGCGCCGTCGCCGAGCAGGGCCAGAACGACGGCCGTAGCGCCGACGCCGGCAGCCCAGATCGCATCGACAATGCCCGCATTGCGCCGCCGCTGCTGCCACAGCCAGCCGCCCGTCTGCGCCAGCGCGGCGCACAGCCAGACGAGGCCAAGTTGCATAAATACATTCATGGAAAAACACCTCCCGGACGGCACGGCGCCGGCCGCTGGCATCGCGCGGCCGCCGCCAGCAGTGGCAGCGCGATGCCCCAGGCCAGCGCCAGTGCGGCCGTGCCGTGCCACGGCGGCGCCGGCAAGACCACGGCACCCAGGCGCGCCGCTGCGAGATAGGCCAGCGGCCCGCCCAGCGCGCCGACGGCGGCAGTAACCGCCAGATGACGCTGCGCCAGAGCAAAGGAATGATGCTGGGTGAGGCCGAACGCGGCCCAGATCGCGAGCAGCCACAGTGGCGGCCACGGCGGCGACGCGGCCGCGTACTGCACGACGCCCAGCAGCGACAGGCTGCCGTCCAGCGCGAACCCCACCGCGACGGCCAGCACCAGCAGAAGCGTGTCGTCGCGCCAGTGCTTATAAATCCACAAATTTGCAAAGGCGAACAGCAGCGCCGCCACCGGCCCCGGCCAGGTCTTTCCCCGCGCCGCGCCAAGCACGGCGGCGAACCAGACCAGTTGGTAGCCCGCCAGATTGAGTGCGTTGCGCACTACACGCCCCCGTCGCTGTACGGAGGCAGGAATTCGGCGTCGCGGCATTCCGGACCGGCCAGCAGCAGCTGCGCCACGCCAATGGAGCGTTCGCGGAAACCGCCCTCGCAGTAGGCCAGATAGAAGGTCCACAGCCGGATGAATGCCTCGTCGAAACCCTGGGCCAGAACGGCATTGCGCTGGGCCAGGAAGCGCTCGCGCCAGATCTGCAAGGTACGCGCGTACGAGCTGCCGAAATCTTCCAGCTGGACCAGCGCGAGATCGCAGCTCTCGCACTTGGCCGACAGCAGCGCGGCGATGGACGGAATGAACGCGCCCGGAAACACGAAGCGCTTGATGTAGTCGACTGCGCGCAGGGCCTGCGCGTAGCGGTGATCCTCGATGGTGATGGCCTGCACCAGGGCCAGCCCGTCGGGCCTGAGCAGCCGGCCTATGGTGCGGAAATAGGCCGGCAGGTTGGCCGCGCCTATGGCTTCGACCATTTCTATCGATACCAGCTTGTCGTAGCGGCCGTCGAGGTCGCGGAAATCCTGCCGCAGTACGGTGATGCGGTCCTGCAGGCCGGCCTCGGCCACGCGCCGGACGGCCAGCGCGAACTGCTCCTGCGAGATCGTCGTCGTGGTCACGCGGCAGCCGTAGTGCCGCGCCGCATGCAGCGCGAAGCCGCCCCAGCCCGTGCCTATCTCCACCACGTGGTCGGCCGCTGACAGGCGCAGCTTGGCGGCGATGCGGTCGAGCTTGCGCGCGGAGGCGAGTTCCAGCGTGTCGTCGTCGCCGGCGAACAGCGCCGAGGAATACATCAGGTCGTCCGACAGGAACAGGCGGAAGAACTCATTGCCCAGGTCATAGTGCGCCGCGATGTTGCGCCGCGCGCCGGCGCGCGTGTTCGGCCGCAACGCATGCCAGCCGCGCAGCAGCCAGCTGCCGATGGCGGCGAGACCGCTTTCCATGCCGTCGAGCAGGTCGCGGTTGCGCACCAGCAGCCGTATCAGGCCGACGAGGTCGTCGCAGCGCCAGTGGCCCTGGATGTAGGCGTCGCCGGCGCCAACGCTGCCGTAGCCCGCTACCGCGCGGTAGAACGCAGGGTGCAGCACGCGCAGCGTGACGGCCGCGCCGTCGGCGCTGCCGCAGCGCTGCGTACCCAGCGCGTCTTCGACGAGCACGGCGCCGTGGCGCAGCTGGTGCATCTGCGCGAGCAGGCGTGCGCGCAGCCAGCGGTCCAGCGCGCGCCAGCGCGCATCGCCCGCCGTAGCGACCAGGGATTCGGCCGATGGATTCATGGACGGTTTCCTTCAGGGTGAGGATGAAACGGTGCGCGCTTGAGCCACAGCCGCAGCGCCTGCCAGTGGATGGCGCCGATGACCTGGGTAGTCATCAGCGGGTAGCGCCACAGCACCCGCGCCAGCGCGGCGGCATCCAGCGTGCGGCGCTGCAGGGCCAGGCCGGCGTCGAACACGCGACGGCCGCCGCGATAAAGACCCATGTGTACGTGCAGGTCGTCGGCAGGTGTGGTGAAGCGCCAGCGGTAGTCCGCGTCCAGGGCCTGGAACGGCGATACGTGAAAGGCCTTGGCGAACGACCAGTCCAGCGCCCGGCCGCGCCGCCGTGCCGTGTCCACGCTCAGCACATAGCTGTGCCGCTCGCCCCAGGGTGTATTGGTGATCTCGGCCAGCACGAAATCGAGTGCGCCGGTAGCGGCGTCGAAGCCGTAGTAGAAGCTGACCGGATTGAATACATACCCGGCGTAGCGCAGGTGCGTGAGCAGCCGTATCGGCCCCGACGGCCGCCGGCCGGTTTCGGCTTCGACACGGTCGCGCACCGCCTCGGCCAGCGGGCGCTCGGGCGGCGCGAGGTAGTCGCTGCGGCGGAATTCCGCCAGGTTGCGGCGATTCACCGACCACAGCCAGCGGCCGTCGAACAAGCGGTCGATCTCGTCCAGATCCAGATACAGCTGCGCCATGCGGTAGCGGAACCCATGCGGGCAGTCGCCGTGGCGCCGGTGCCGCACGACGCCCTCGTAGACGGCGCTGGACCATCCTGCCGCCGGCGTCTTCATAGGGCCGCCCGCGCCGCCGGCGCTGCATTCCATTGCACGCCCAGATCGCGCGCGACGTCCACCGCGCTGCGCATGCCGTCTTCGTGGAAACCCCAGCCCCAGTACGCACCGGCAAACCAGGTGCGGCGCCGGCCCTGGATCTCGGCCTTGCGCGCCTGCGCCGCGACCGAGGCATGACTGTAGACGGGATGTGCGTAGCGGCGCCGCGCAAGAATTGCCTGCGCATCGATGGCATCCGTGCGATTGAGCGTGACGACGAACGGTGCCGGTGAAGCGATGCCCTGCAGGAGGTTCATGCAATAGCTGACCGAACAGGGTGCGTCCGGCTCGGCCGGCACGTAGGCGTTCCACGCCGCCCAGGCGCTGCGCGAGCGCGGCAGCAGCCGCGCATCGGTATGCAGTACGACGTCGTTCGGCTGGTAGGCAATGGCGCCGAGGATTTCCCGCTCGCGCGCGTCGGCGTCGCCCAGCAGCGCAAGCGCCTGGTCGCTGTGACAGGCCAGCACCACGGCATCGAAGCGCTCGCGGCCGTCGCCCAGCGTCAGCGCCACGCCCATGTCGTCGCGCGTCACGCCGAGCACGGGCGTGCCGGTGCGCACCGTCGCCCGCCAGCGTGCCTGCAGCGCCTCGACATAGCGCTGCGAGCCGCCGCAGACCACGCGCCATCCGGGCCGGCCCGCCACCTGCAGCATGCGGTGGTGGGCCATGAACTGCACCAGGTAGCGCGCCGGAAACGCGAGGATCTGTGCGGAGGGGCTGGACCACAGCGCACTGGCCATGGGCACGAGGTGATCGTCGCGAAACGCGGCGCCGTAGCGGTGTTGCGCCAGGTATTCGCCCAGCGTGGGGCCCGGCCCCGGCGAATCCAGCAGGCTCGCCGCGCTGCGGTAGAAGCGGCGCAGGTCGGCCAGCATCTGCCAGAAGCGCGGCGACACCAGGTTGCGCCGCTGGCAGAACAGGCCCGCGAGCGAGGTGGCGTTGTATTCCAGGCCGGTCGCTGCGTTGTGCACCGAGAAACTCATCGTCGTGGCCTGGGTGGCCACGCCCAGCTCGGCGAACAATGCGCTGAGCAAGGGGTAGTTGTGCGTGTTGTGGACGATGAAACCGGTGTCGACGCGAAACACCTGCCCGCCCTGTTCCACCGTATGCGTGTCGGTGTGGCCGCCCAGGCGTTCGTCCGCCTCGAACAGCACCACCTCGTGCACGCGCGCGAGCAGGTAGGCGCTGGCCAGCCCGGCAATGCCCGATCCGACGACGGCAATGCGCATGGTCACCGCCGCGCCTTGGCCAGCACCCAGGCCGGCACGGGCTTGAGATCGTGCACCAGCCCCAGTGCGGCGAGCAGGCGCAGGCCGTACCAGCTCAGGTCGATCTCCCACCAGCGAAAACCCTGCCGCGCAGCGCCGGGAAAGAAATGGTGGTTGTTGTGCCAGCCTTCGCCGAAGGTCAGCAGCGCCAGCCAGAGGTTGTTGCGGCTGTCGTCGTTCGTGGCGAAACGGCGCGAGCCATAGCGGTGCGCGAGCGAGTTGATCGTCACCGTGGCATGGAATAGCAGCACGGTCGAGATGGCGAAACCCCAGACCAGCAGTTGCGCGCCGTTGGTCTGCAGCCCCGGTGCCCAGCGCTGCAGCAGCCAGCCCAGTCCGTACAGCCCCGCCGCCAGCGCGAGCGGTACGGCGCTGTCGTAGCGGTCCAGCCAGCGCAGTTCCGGAAACACCGCGAGGTCGCGCACGCGCGCGAGATCGGTGGCGAACGCGCGCGGGGTCAGGAACCAGCCGGCGTGGCTCCAGAGAAACCCGTGCACGCCCGGCGCATGCGGATCATCGGCCGTGTCCGCGTGACGATGATGGTGACGGTGATGCGCCGCCCACCACAGCGGCCCACGCTGCACACAGGCCGCGCCGACCAAGGCAAACACGAATTGCACGGCGCGCGAGGTGCGGAACGTGCGGTGGGAGAAATAGCGGTGGTAGAAGGCTGTCAGCGCGAACATGCGCAGCACGTAGAGCGCGGCGGCGACCAGCACGGCCGTGGTCGACACCCCGACCCAGATCACGCCCAGACACGCCACGTGCAGGGCGATGAACGGCACCGCCCTGAGCCAGTCGATACGCGCCCCGTCAGCGGCGGTCGCCGCGTCGCTGTCGAACCAGGCACGCAGCGACGCCGCGCGCGCGGTCCACCGTTTCGTTGTTCCGTCCATTGGCCACGCCGGTCAGAGAGATGCCGGAGTTACGCAGGCCGGAGCGGTTTGGATTCAGCGTTGCGTCAAATCGACCGGATGTCAGATCGACCGGATGTCGCCGCGGGCGACCACGGGCCCGTTCGGCGCGCGGTGCGGTATGCCGGCCTGGTCTTCCAGGGTCACCGCCAGCGTCGCGCCCGCCGCGACCATGCCGCGCAACGGAGCCGGCACGTCGATCGTGTGGGCCTTCTCGTTGGACAGGAAACCCAGCGACTGCGGCGCACCGCCGGCCGGGATGATCCACAGTTCGTGGACACGGCCCGACGCATCGGCCGGCGTGGGCACCGGCACCATCAGCACCTTGCCCTGCACCGCGTCGATACGCGCAATCCAGCCGGTCGCGCCGCTGTCGCGCGCCAGCACCGTGACCGGCCGCGCCGCCTGTTCCTCGGCCACCGGCGGCGCGGGCGGCGGCGTCCGCGCGAGCAGCACGGCGACGGCGGCAATTCCTGCCGCCGCGGCCAGTCCGGTCAGGCCGCGCCAGAATGCCGCATTGTTCCAAAGTGTGCTGCGCACCGGCTGTAACGCTTCCCAGCCCAGGCGCGACCGGATGCGCGGCCAGACATGGGCCGACGGCGGCTCGGGCGATGCCTGCAGCAGCCAGGGCGCGAAGCGCTGCTCCCAGTCGGCGACCAGTTGCGCGAACGCGCTGTCGCGGGCCAGGCGCGCCTGGATTTCCCGCCGCTCCGCGGCATCGAGCAGACCGGTCACATATTCGGCGGCGCGCACATCGTCGCTGGGCGGCAGGGCGCCGTTGCCATCGCTGGAGGAATCGCCGGACGTATTCATGATTCGAGGCACGCGCGCAGTTGCAGCAGGCCGCGGCGTATCCAGCTTTTGATCGAGCCCAGCGGAGAGCCCGTGCGCTGGGCCAGATCCTCGTAGGTGGCGCCGTCGAAGAAGGCAGTGCGGATCAGGCTGCGCCGCCGCGCATCGAGCTGGTCCAGGCAGCGGTCCAGCTGCGAACGCACGCTGTCGGCTTCGGCGCGCGCGCCGGGCGCGGCATCGGGATCGGCCTCCAGTTCGTTCAGCTGCATCGGCTCGCGCGACACCAGCGCCGGCGTCGCGCGCAGGCGGTCGATGGCACGGTGACGCGCGATGGAAGCCAGCCAGGTCATTGCGGACGACTTTTCGGGCGAGAACTGCGGCGCCTTGCGCCAAACGGCCACATAGACGTCCTGCAGCACGTCCTCGGCCTCCGCGCGATCCGGCAGTACACGCAGGCAGATGCCGAGCAAGCGCGCGGCGGTGGCGTGATACAGCTGCTCGAACGCCGTTCTGTCGCCGTCGGCGATGCGCCGCAGCCAGGCCTGCTCGGGTCCTGCGGCACCGGGATCGTCCTGCACGCTGGCTTGCATCGGGTCGCGTCCGTGTAAGTGGGTTTCTTCCCGCCGGGCAGCGCGCCGTGAGCAGCTGCTCCAGCGGCAGGATTCAGATCCTGGCTGAGTCTGTGTGGCGAACTCGTGTACAAACCGGAAAACGGTGCCATGGATTCACGATCCCGCGCAACGTGCGACCAGAGGTGCCGCGATCGCCGCCGCGATGTCGTCGGGCGAAGCCGCGATACCCCTGCCACTGTCGAGAAACTCCACCCGGGCCACCTGACGCCGGCCGCGGTAGTCGCGGATGGTCACCGCGCCGTCGAACTCGCGCAGCGAGCGGCCGTCACGGTCATAGGTCACGCTGATTCCCGGCGCGGCAAATGCGTACCAGCGGTCCAGCTCGATGGAGAAGGTGACGTCGGAAGAGCGGCCGGCGGAGGGCGAGCGCTGGGCCAGACGTATCACCACAGGAACAAGATCGAAGTCGGCGGGAAGCAGAAAAGCCGTTCTGATCGAACGGCCCGCAGACAGCGCGTCCCAATGCCGCCGTATGAAACTGTCGAAACCCGCGTCGGCGACCGCATCGGTCCCGAGCCGGACCGGCTTGCGCTGCTGGGCTTGAGCAGCGTTGGGCTGCCAATAGACCTGCCTGCCCGCCGGACTGCTGACCAGCCCTTCCCGGTAGCCGTCGCGCTGGTCCAGGAAATCGAAATCCGGCGACGCTTCCGTGGCGGATACCCAGTGCATCTGCTTGCGCGCAAACGGGCTGCCGTCAGCACAGCGATAAAGCACCAGCCTCCTCTGCGTGCCGTCCTCGGCATAGCGCCAATGCGTTTCCCGATAGGCGACGTGGCCCGAGCGGTCGAAAGCCGTGCCTTCGTACCGGTCCGCTGCCTGCGCAACGCCGGTGCCTGCGGCGAGAATGGCCACGAGCCGCGCGCAGGTGCAGAACGATGGGAAGCGTTTCAAGCTCATGCAACGAACCAGAGGGAGGTCGGCAGTGCTATACGGCCTCGGGCGCAGGCCGGATGCAGGCACGCGCGAACGCTACGCCCGCGCCGTCGGGTTCGATGCGATCGAAGCGGGCAGCGGCCAGGCGCCCCCTGCCTTGACCGCGCGCCTGAGCGGTCCTGATCGGGGCAGTTCCGGTCGGACACCCCACCGCCGCAGCCGGCGGCCGTTCGCCCGCGCCAGCGGCACGCGTCGACGAAAACCTCCATGTGCAAAACCATCGGCCCGGCGTGAAGCCAGGGGTCGCCGCGGCCGAACACGATGCCTGGCGGCCCTGTTCGCCACGTAAACTACACGGCCCGGCGGGTCCGGCTCAGGCCGGGCGGCGCAGCTGCACGGGGGTTACCGCTGCGAGCACCAGACGTGCATTCTGCGGCGCTGCCGGCGAGAGACGGCACAAACTGACGCAAGCGCAGGAACAGGAAAAGCTGTGAAGTCAGACACTAACAAGAAAGAACCGAGCAGCGGCGGGACACCCGAACACACCCCGCTGATGCGCCAGTATTTCGCCGCCAAGGCGGACTACCCCGACACCCTGCTGTTCTTCCGCATGGGCGATTTCTACGAGCTGTTCTACGACGACGCGCGCAAGGCGGCGCGGCTGCTCGACATCACCCTGACCCAGCGCGGCAATTCCGCCGGCCAGCCGATACCGATGGCCGGCGTGCCGTATCACGCGGCCGAGGGCTATCTCGCGCGGCTGGTCAAGCTCGGCGAATCGGCGGCGATCTGCGAGCAGATCGGCGATCCGGCGCTGGCCAAGGGCCTGGTCGAGCGCAAGGTCGTGCGCGTGATCACGCCGGGCACGGTTACCGACGAAGCGCTGCTCGAAGAGCGCCGCGACAATTTTCTGCTCGCGATCGCGGCCGGCAAGACCGGCTACGGCCTGGCCTGGGTCGATCTGACCAGCGGCCGCTTCCTGCTCAGCGAAACGGCCACGCCCGAAGCGCTAGCTTCCGAACTCGCGCGGCTGCAGCCGGCCGAAACCCTGGTCGCCGAGGACGTGGCCTGGCCGCGCTTCGTGACCGAGCTGCCGGGTCTGCGCAAGCGCGGTCCCTGGCATTTCGACGGCGATACGGCGACGCGCCAGCTGTGCCGCTTTTTCGGCACGCGCGATCTGTCGGGCTTCGGCTGCGAGGGCCTGCCGCTGGCCGTCGCCGCGGCCGGCGCGCTGCTCGGCTACGTCGAGGAAACCCAGAAGAGCGCGCTGCCGCATCTGTCGGGCCTGGCCATCGAAAACGCGAGCGAAACGATCGCGCTGGACGCCGCGACGCGGCGCAATCTCGAGCTCGACACGCATGCGAGCGGGCGCAACGAACACACCCTGCTCGGCGTGCTCGATCACAGCGTCACGCCGATGGGCGCGCGCCTGCTCAAGCGCTGGCTGCACCGGCCGCTGCGTGCGCAGGGCGTGCTGCGCCACCGCTACCAGGCCATCGCCGCGCTGATCGACCAGCGCCGCGGCAACGCACTGCGCGAAACCCTGCGCGGCATCGGCGACCTCGAACGCATCCTCGCGCGCGTCGCGCTGCGTTCGGCGCGGCCGCGCGATCTGTCCACCCTGCGCGACGGCCTGCTCGCCACGCCGCGGCTGCGCGAACAACTGGCCGGCGCCGACGATCCGCTGCTGGACCGTCTGCTGAACCAGCTCGGCGAACACGCGCCGACCGCCGACTACCTCGCCGCGGCGCTCGTCGACCAGCCGCCGGCGCTGCTGCGCGACGGCGGCGTGCTGCGCAGCGGGTTTGACGCGGAACTCGACGAGCTGCGCACCCTGTCGACGAACGCCGACCAGTTCCTGCTCGACCTGGAACAGCGCGAACGCGAGGCCAGCGGCATCGCGACGCTCAAGGTCGGCTACAACCGCGTGCACGGCTACTACATCGAGATCACCAACGCCCATGCCGATCGCGCGCCGACGCATTACACGCGGCGCCAGACCATCAAGGGCGCCGAGCGCTACATCACCGAAGAGCTGAAGTCGTTCGAGGACAAGGTGCTGTCGGCGCGCGAACGCTCGCTGATGCGCGAACGCGCGCTGTACGAAGGCGTGCTCGACACCTTGAACACGCAACTGCACGCGCTCAAGCAGGCCGCTGCTGCGGTGGCCGAGCTCGACGTGCTCGCGACG
>Ga0247823_10004063_pt1 | contig 11750 bp, 12 predicted proteins | sample 13C_PalmiticAcid_2_FD_192426 | JGI IMG/M metagenome (GOLD analysis project Ga0247823, IMG submission 192426) | Soil microbial communities from agricultural site in Penn Yan, New York, United States - 13C_PalmiticAcid_Day30 | ecosystem: Environmental > Terrestrial > Soil > Agricultural land...
GGCGCTGACGATCACCGCACTCGCCGAGCACGCCATGGCGCAGGTCCCGCCGGCGACTTTGGGACGATAGGCGCCATGGCGACAGATCCCACCACGGCCGAGGACCGCTCCAACGGGATCGCCGAGCGCCTGGTCGACGCGGCCGTCGCGATGCTGGCCGAGGAGGGACCGTCGGCCATCAAGGCGCGGGCGGTGGCCGCGAGGGCGGGCATGTCGAGCATGGTCGTCTACAACTACTTCGGCGGCGTGCCCGAGCTCCTCAACGCTGTCGCGGACCACGGCTTCAGCCGGCTCGGCGAGGCGTTCGAGCGGATCGACGTCAGCGAGGACCCGATCGCCGACCTGTTCGCGATGGCACTGGAGACCTTGTCCCAGGCCCGCTCGAACCCGCACCTGTACGACGCCATGTTCGGCCTGTCGACCCGGGCCACCTACCGACCCGCCTCTGCCCGGGGCGAGCGACGGGCCGGCCACTCCCCCGCGTTCAACGCCGCGTACGCCCATGTGCTGGAGGCCGCCGCGCGCCTCGGGACCAGCGGACGCCTCACCGTCGACGACCCGGCGGTGGCAGCCGGGGCGCTGTGGAGCTTCGTGCACGGCTACATCACGCTCGAGCTCGCCAGCCACTTCACCGCCTTCGACGACCCGGTGCGGCAGGTGCTGGTCCCGATGGGCGTCACCTTCTGCATCGGGTTGGGCGCGGACCCTGCGGCAGCGCGCGCCTCCCACGAGGCGGCGCTGGCGCGGGTGCCCCTGCCGAGCTCCTGAGCCCGGGCCCAGGAGCTCGGTGGACCGCGGCTCAGCCGACCCTGAGCCCCGCGCGCTCGGCGGCGGGCAGCTCGGGGAACGGGGGCGTGTCGGTGCCGAGGGTCCCGCTGCACGCGAGCGGCCGGACCTGGAGGAAGACCCCGACCTGATGCGTCTTCGCCTTGAGCGCGTGGGTCATGGCGCTGGCATGGCCTCCCGGCCGGTAGGCGAAGTCCTGGGCGAGGGCGTAGGTCTTCCAGAGGCTGATCGAGGTGTGCTCGAAGGGCAGCTGTGAGGAGATGTCGATGCTGCCGCGGTGCCCCGGGTGGTGGGCGGCACGGCTGGCGGCGTGCACGTTGTTGCGGACGAACGTGAGGAGCTCGCCACGACGGAGGACGCCGTGGACGATCGCCACCATCGGCTCCTCCTTCGCCAGCGGCTCGGCGTCGCCGGCACGTGGCTCCCAGCCGTGCCAACCGTCGCTCTCCGACTCCGAGTCGACCCTGACCCGCACGACCTCGCCGTCGAGGCTGAACCGTCGGGGCTGGTCGATCGCGTCCCTGAGCGGGCCCGCGAACGCGGCCTCGGCCGCATCCGGGGACTCCCACGCCGCGACCAGCGCGCACCCGCCGGGCAGCAGCGACGGAGGCACGGCATGCGTGCCGTCGTTGGAGTAGTTGACGCTCGCCCCGCGCAGTCCCTCGACACCCTCGGCGATCAGGCGGCGCAGCGACCGACGCCAGCGGATCCGCCCTCCGGCCGGGCGGGCGAAGGCGTCGATGGTCACGAAGTCGGGCTGGCTCGTGCTGGCCATCGCTCAGCCCGCCAGGAAGGAGAGGACCTCGGGCACGAACTCCTCGTGGTACTGGAAGACGCCCCCGTGCCCCGAGTCCGGATAGATCCGCAGGCGTGCGTCGGGGAGACGCTCCGCCATGTCCCGGGAGTGCTCGCTGGCGACCATGAGGTCCTTGTCCCCGTTGGCGACGAGCACCGGCACGGTGATCTGCGAGAGGTCGTCGGCGGGATGCAGCCCGGCGCTCGTGATCGCCCGCAGCTGGGCCAGGCGCGCCTGCGCCGAGATCGGCTTGTCGCGTCCTGTCCTCCGCTCGGCCAGGCGCTGGAAGTACGCCGCGGCCGCCTCCTTGCCTGCAGCGGTGCGGGGGAAGAAGAGGAAGTGGCGCGGGTCCTTCCGCGTCAGGAACGCCTTGGTGTAGGCGCCACCCACGATGAACGGCATCTTCCAGATGCCTCCGCCGCCGCGGGGGCCGCTGCCGGCAACCACCATGCGTCGCACGAGGTGCGGAGCCTGCAGGGCCACCATCTGGGCGACCGCTCCACCGAGCGAGAAGCCGATCAGGTCCACCTGCGGGTGGCCGAGCGCACGGATGAAGGCGATCGCGTCGGCGCCCATCTGCTCGATGTCGTGGGGCACCCGGCCGCCGGTCGCCCCGACCCCGCGGTTGTCGAAGGCGATCACGCGGTGCTGCGCGGCCACCCCGTCGATGACCCGCGGGTCCCAGTCGTCGAGGACGGCGGTGAAGTGGTGCAGGAACACCACCGGTACGCCGTCGGGCCTGCCGAGCTCGCGGTAGGCGAACGGCGTGCCGTCGACCTCGACGGTCTTGTTCGGGGTGGTCGTCCAGGTCGTCATGACTTCTTCCTTCGTGAGGTCGCTGCGGGGAGGGCTGGTGGGGCGAGGGAGCCGGGTGGCGCCGTACGGGCGTCGAGCCTGGCGAGGACGTCGAGGATGCGGCGGTCCCGTGCGAAGCGGGCGTCAAGGGTCGGGTTGACGAGGCCGCGCAGCGAGGACACCGGGCGCCACAGGCCGGGCCGCACGACCCGCGCCGCCCGGACCTCGAGTCCGTCGACGATCCCCGCAGCGGCCTGGGCCGGGGTGATCCGCTTCAACATGACCTTGGGCAGGGCGCCCAGCAGCTCCATGACGACCGGGTCCTCGTCGACACCACGGGCGATCATGTCGGTCTGCACGAGCGAGAAGTAGGCGGTGAGGACGGAGACGCCGTGGTCGGCGAGCTCGACCCGCAGTCCGCGTCCGAGCTGCTCGACGGCGGCCTTGCTCATCGCGTAGGGGATGGTCCCCATCCCGTTGAGGAAGGCGAACACCGAGCTGATCAGGACGACCTGGCCATCGTGCTCGATCACCTGGGGCAGCGCGGCTGCCACGCTGTTGGCGACGCCGGTCACGTTGACGGCCAGGGTGGCCTCGATGTCGGCCACCGGAGTGGTGCGCATCGTCGCCGCCTTGGCGAGGAGGCCGGCGTTGGCGATCACCACGTCGAGGCGCCCGAACCGCTCGACGGTCGCGGCGACGGCGGCATCGAGCGAGGCACGGTCGCGGACGTCGGCGACGCATCCGAGCGCGTCGACCGGGTGCAGCCCCGCGGCGCGCGACGGCGTGGCCGGGTCGATGTCGACGACGGCCACCTTCGCTCCCCGACCAAGGAGGGCGCGGGTGGTCGCGGCACCGATGCCGCCGTTGCCGCCGGTGATCAGCACGACCTTGTCGGTGAGGTCGTACCGGTCGCGGCTCATGCGACACCCCGGCGGGGCTTGACCGAGATCCGCCCGTTGCGGCGGATCATCGACGCGGCGGTGCGCAGCGCTCCTCGCTCCAGGTCCGGCTCCTGGCCGCGGGCCAGACGGTGCATCTGGTCCTCGTTCCAGGCCAGGTTGAGCACCCCGTCGAGGGTCTTCAGGTCGGCGATCCGGCCGATCACGCGGCGCATCCCCACGCCGATCTCGTGGGTCTCCAGGGTCGCGGTACGTCCCCTCAGGATGGCGTCGGCCGCGTCGGTGGTCGTGACGGTCGGGCGCGCGATCCCGACGACGTCGCAGTCGCCGGCCGTCAGCGCCTCCTGCATCCCGGCGTGGGTGCGGAACCCTCCGGTGACCGCGAGCGGTACGCCGCCCGCGGCAGCGCGGACCGACCGGGCGTAGTCGAGGAAGTAGGCCTCGCGGGCCCGCGTCGACGGAGCAGCCGAGCCGGACATCGCCGGGGACTCGTAGTTGCCCCCGCTGATCTCGATCAGGTCGACCTTCTCGGCCGCCAGCGCGGCGACCACGGCCCGCGAGTCGTCCTCGCTGAAGCCGCCACGCTGGAAGTCGGCGGAGTTGAGCTTCACCGCCACGGCGAATCCGGGGCTCACCCGCCCACGGACCCGGCGGACGACCTCGAGGAGGAACCTCATGCGCCGGTCCGCGTCACCTCCCCACTCGTCCTCGCGCAGGTTCGTGAGAGGCGAGAGGAACTGCGTCGCGAGGTACCCGTGCGCGGCGTGGACCTGGACGCCGTCGAAGCCGGCCTCCTCGCACACCGCGGCGGCCGTCGCGAAGCGTTCGATGATGTCCTCGATCTCCGCCGAGGTGAGCTCACGTGGGACGACGGCCCCCGGGAGCGACAGCGCCACGGCGCTGGGCGCGACCGGGACGTGCCCGATGTTGAGCAGGTTCGACTGCCGGCCCGGGTGGTTGAGCTGGGCGAAGATCGCCGCTCCTCCGTCATGGGCTGCCTTGGTCCAGGCCAGCAGCTGGGGCAGGTCGCGGTCGTCCTCGATGGCGATGTTGCCCGGCTCCCCCAGGTGCGCGCGGTCGACCATGATGTTGCCGGTGACCAGCAGGCCGTAGCCGCCGTCCGCCCAGCGCCGGTAGAGGGCGACGATGCGGTCGTCCGGGGAGTTGCCCCCGTCCCCGAGAGCCTCACTCAGGGCCGCCTTCGCGATCCGGTTGGGCAGGCGCAGGCCCGACGGCAGGTCAAGGGGATCAGCGAGTACGGGCATGGCGGGCTCCAATTCGGGATTGCATTACGTTCGTAATAGTATGATCGTACTGTTATCCTTCTGGCAAGCCCCGAGAAGAGGAGAGCGCGTCATGGCGAGGTACAGCCCCGAGCACAAGGAAGCGACCCGGCGCCGGATGGTCGAGACCGCCGGCCGGCGGTTCAAGAGCGACGGCATCGACGGCTCCGGCATCGCCACCCTGGTCGCCGACGCCGGCCTGACCAACGGCGCCTTCTACGGTCACTTCAGCTCGAAGGACGACCTGGTGGCGACGGTCGTCGCCCAGCAGCTCGCGGACCAGGTCGCGGTGATCGACGCGATGCCCGCGGGCGTCGCCTCGGTCGAGTCGTTCCTCAGGTACTACCTCTCCCCCGAGCACCGCGACGACCTCGCGGGCGGCTGTCCCTCAGCCGCGCTGCTCGACGAGATCGCCCGCTGCGACGAGGCGACCCGGCAGGCCTACACGGATGGCGCCCGGGCGATGGTGGCGGCGATCGCCCGACACCTCGACGACGGCGACGCGGCGCGCACGGAGCAACGCGCGATCAGCCTGTTCACGCTCCTCGTCGGCTCGCTGCAGCTGGCTCGCGCCGTCACCGATCCCGTGCTGTCCGAGCAGATCCTCACCGCCGCCCACGCCCAGGCCATGCCCATCATCGGCGCAGCTTCGGGCACCACCGCACCACTCGAGCAGGAGACATCATGAGAGCCTTCGCCGTCACCCACTACGGACCCGACGGCCTCGCCGCAGCCGACGTCCCGGCGCCCGCGACCGGGCCTCGCGACGTGCTGGTCGACATCCGCGCCGCCAGCATCAACCCGCTCGACAAGATGGTGCGCAACGGCGAGTTCAAGCAGCTCATCAAGTACCGGCGACCCTTCGTGCTCGGCCACGACCTGTCCGGCGTGGTGACGGGGGTCGGAGCCGACGTCCGCGGCTTCGCGATGGGCGACGAGGTCTACGCACGCCCGCGCGACCGGCGCATCGGAGCCTTCGCCGAGCAGATCGCCATCGACGTCGACGACGTGGCCCTGAAGCCCACCACGTTGACCTTCGAGGAAGCGGCCGCCGTGCCGCTCGTCGCACTTGCCGCGTGGCAGGCCCTGGTCGACGTCGCCGCCGTGCAGCCCGGGCAGAAGGTGCTGGTCCACGCGGGTGCCGGCGGACTCGGCTCGACGGTGATCCAGGTCGCCCGGCACCTCGGCGCCCACGTCGCGACGACCGCCCACACCAAGGACGTCGACAAGGTGCGCGACCTCGGCGCCGACGAGGTCGTCGACTACACGCAGCAGGACTTCACCACCGTCCTGTCGGGGTACGACGTCGTGGTCGACTCGCTCGGCGCCGACAGCCTGGAGAGGTCGCTGACCGTGCTCGCGCCCGGCGGTCTGGCCATCAGCGTGGTCGGCCCGCCCGACCCGGCCTTCGCGGCCCAGCTCGGACAGCCGCTGCTGAAGCCCGTCATGGCGCTCCTGAGCCGGAAGGTCCGGCGGCAGGCCCGCAGGCTCGGCGTGCGCTACTCGTTCTTCTTCATGCGCGCGAGCGGTGCCCAGCTCACCACACTGGCAGCCCTCTACGACGCGGGGATCCTGCGACCGGTCCTCGACCGGACGTTCCCCTTCGACCGGACGCTCGACGCGATGGCCTACGTCGAGCAGGGCAAGGCGAACGGGAAGATCGTGGTGAGCAGATGACGCCCTCAACAACCACCACCGCCACCGCCGCCACGACCCCGACGCGCCACGCCGAGGTCGACGGCACCCGGTTCACCTGGCGGGAGCTCGGCCCACGCTCCGGCGTACCGCTGGTGCTCCTGCACCACTTCACGGCCACCATCGACGACTGGGATCCGCGCGTCCTCGACGGCATCGCCGCCGAACGTCACGTCGTGGTCGTCGACAACCGAGGGGTCGGGGGCACCCGCGGCCGTGTTCCCACCACGGTGGAGGCGATGGCTCGGGATGCCATTGCGTTCATCCGTGCTTCCGGCTGGCCGGAGGTCGACCTGCTGGGCTTCTCCCTCGGCGGCTTCGTCGCCCAGGTCATCGCGACCAAGGAGCCGCAGCTGGTACGCCGGCTCGTCCTCGCCGGCACCGGACCGGCCGGCTTCAAGGGCGTCGGCCGGTTGAACCGCCGCCTCCTGACCGACACCGCCCTGGCAGCCGTCACCCTGCGCGACCCCAAGCCCCTGCTGTTCTTCACCCGGACCGGGCCGGGTCGGTACGCCGCCGCGGCGTACATGGCGCGCCTCGGCGAACGGTCGGGCGACCGCGTGCCGCGGACCTCCGTCCGCGCCGCTGCCCGACAGATGCTCGCGATCGCCCGCTGGGGTGCTGGGGACCCGCTGGACCTGGGCGCGATCCGGCATCCCACCCTGGTCGTCAACGGAGAGGACGACCGCATGCTCGCCACCCGCGGTTCCTTCGAGCTGGCCCACCGGCTGCCGGACGCCCGCCTGGTGATCTATCCCGACGCGGGCCACGGTGGCGCCTTCCAGCACCACGACCGCTTCGTCCCGGAAGTCCTGACGTTCCTCCGCTGACGACGCACGACGCGAGCCGGGCCGGCGCTGGCGTCCTCCCCACTGCACCCAACGCCGGCGGCACCCCCCACCACGCCCCGAGGATCACCATGACCACCAGCAATGACCCCGTCATCACCTCCTATGCACTCGCTCCGACACGGACCGTGACCACCGCCGGGGCGACCTACGCCTATCGGGAGCTCGGCCCGCGAGGCGGCATCCCCGTGGTCCTCTTCGTGCACCTCGCCGCGAACCTGGACAACTGGGACCCGCGGATCGTCGACCCGATCGCGCGGAACCGCCACGTGATCGCCTTCGACCAACGCGGCGTCGGCCGTTCGACCGGCAAGGTCGCCCGCACCATCGAGGAGGCCGCCGACCACGCACACGAGTTCATCGCGGCGCTCGGGTTCGAGACCGTCGACATCCTCTCCTTCTCGATGGGCGGGTTCATCGCGCAGGACCTCGTCCTCGAGCACCCGGGCCTGGTACGCCGGCTGGTGCTGACCGGGACGGGGCCGCGCGGCGGCAAGGACATCGACAAGGTCGTCGGGACGACGTACCGGGACATCCTGCGCGCGACCCTCACCCGGTCGGACCCGAAGGAGTTCCTGTTCTTCAACCGCGACACGGCCGGCAAGGCGGCCGCCAAGGCGTTCATCGCCCGCCTCCAGGAGCGCACCACCGACCGCGACAGGCCGGTCGGCGTCACGACCCTGCGGACCCAGCTCAAGGCGATCCAGAAGTACGGCCGATCGGCTCCCTCGGACCTCTCGGCGATCACGCAGCCGACCCTGATCGCCAACGGCGACCACGACCGCATGGTGCCCTCGGCCCTCTCCGAGGACCTGCACCGCCGGATCACGGGCAGCCGCCTGGTCATCTACCCGGATTCAGGCCACGGCGGGATCTTCCAGTTCCACGAGGAATTCGCGCCGGTCGTCGCCGACTTCCTCGCTGGCTGAGCGGCCGCACCCGTCCTGCGCAGGGCCGGCCCACCGCTGTGTCTGGCCCGATCTGCCATTGCCTCAGGCCTTGCCCACTGCTACCGCGGGGTTGACCTCGGAGGGCCGGCCGAGTGAGACACCGATGCCGTAGCGCCCGACCTCCTCGCGGAGGCTCATGTCGCATGGGTACGGGCTGGCCGCGGCGCCGATCGTGGCTGCCTCCGCGTCCAGCGCGTCACGGCCGCGTGCGGCGAGTGCCACCCCTGCGCCTTCGCGCGCCAGCGACCTTCCCTTCGAGCGTCTTCATCAGGACTCAGACGTCGTAGTCGACGGCGACCGACGGGGTCGTCGGATGCGATTGGCAGGTGAGCACGTACCCGGCTTCGACAACAGCTGGCGACAGGGCGAAGTTCTGTTCCATCGTCACCGAGCCCAGGAGCACCTTCGCCTTGCAGGTGCCGCATGCTCCGCCGAGACAGGCGTACGGCGCGTCCAGTCCCGCCTTGAGGGCGGCCTCGAGGACAGTGTCGCCGGCTGTCAACGAGACCTCGTGCTGGTGGGCGCGCAGTCCGACCGCGACCGTCGCCGGGGTGAAGTCGTCGGCGACCTTGGGATTCTGGTAGCCGTGGAAGAGTTCCACGTGGACGTGGTCTGGGTCGGTCCCACGCTCGATCAGAACGCCGCGCAGATCGGTCACCATCTCCACGGGTCCGCACAGGAACCACTCGTCGACCGGGGACGTGGCCAGGTGGGCGCCAAGCCATTCCTCAAGCTTCGAACGGTCGATGCGGCCGCGCAGATGTGCCGGGTGCCGGGGGTCGCGGGAGCGCACGTGGATGATCCGGAGCCGGTCGGCGTAGCGCGCTTCGAGAGCGTCCAGCTCCTCACGGAACATTGTGCTGTCGGCGTCCCGGTTGCCGTAGACCAGCGTGAAGCGACTCTCCGTCTCGACGGCGAGCGTCGTCTGCAGGATCGAGAGCGCGGGAGTGATGCCGCTGCCGGCGACGACTGCCACATAGTTCTTCGTGGCGAGCGGGTGCAGCGGGGTGCCGAATGAGCCGGTCGGTGTCATCAGCTCGAGGGTGTCGCCGGCTCGGAGCTGCTCCATCGCGAAGGTCGAGAACGCCCCGCCGGGGATGTGCTTGACGGCGATGGCGAGTGTCTCGGAGGTGGCCGAGGAGCAGATGGAGTAGTTGCGGCGTACGCCCTCTCCTCCCAGGTCGGTGCGAACGGTGACGTGCTGGCCGGCCTCGAAGGCGAACTCGTCGCGCAGGTCGTCGGGCACGTCGAAGCGGATCAGCACGCTGTCCTCCGTGAGCCGGTCGACGCTCGCGACAGGGACCGGGTGGAACACCGCGGCATGGGCGGAGGATCGCTTCGGCATCCGCACCGGGAGGAGCCGGGCCAGCTTGCCGTTCAGCGCCTTCCAGTCGCGGTACTCGTCGGGGCCGAGCTGCTGGCCGAAGACGGTGCCGATCGCAGCATCGCGCTCGAGGTAGGCCTCCTCGTTGCGTCGCCAGGTCGCGACGTAACGGTGGAACGGGATCGAGGGGTGCAGGTGGTGGACGAGGTGGTAGTTCTGCGAGAGCAGCAGGGGCGTGAGGAGCCATTCAGCGCCGACGCGGTTGCGGGTGGCGCGGTAGCGGTTCTCCTGTTGCGTGTCCTCGAGGTCGTGGTGCGGCAACCAGTCGAACCACCAGGCCAGGACGAACATGGCAACCCGCGCGGGGATCAGGTAGAGCACCGCGGCGGTCCACAGGTGTCCCGTGACCGCGCAGACGACGATCACCGCGACGGTCGTGCCCATCAGGACCGCGGTCTCCAGCACCTCTGCGCGCGGTCGGCGACGCACGTTGCGTACCAGGAAGGTCAGGTAGGGAACGTCCATCAGCGGGAACCGCAGGGGAAGCTGCCACATGGGGGCGCCGCTGACGAAGTGGTCGGGATCGCTGCCGTCGTCCTCGTTGGTGTTGCGGTGGTGCTCGATGTGGATGAAGGCGAAGGACTTGAAGGAGATCAGCGGCGTGACGAAGAGCATCGCGGCCCGGCCGAAGGCCACATTGACCCAGCGGTGCGTGCTCACCGAGTAGTGCGCAGCGTCGTGCAGCACCGTGAACAGCACGAAGATGGCGGCCGCACTGATCAGGATCGTCGCCAGGACAGGAAGCGTGTCGGTCACTGCGGCCCACGTGGAGAACGCGAAGACCGCCAGGGCACCGAGGAAGATGCCCACCACGGGCCACGAGATCGTCGGAATCCCCTCACCCGGGTCGGGAAGCGCGTGGCGCGTGACTACGGGCGCAGATTGCTCGGTGGTCGCTGACATGGCCGCAATCTACGAACCGCGGGCCACCCCGACCAGTGCTGCCGAGCCCAGGTACGTGTGCGCGCAGCACATGCGTTCAGGTTCGGCGGGGTTCCGAGGTGAGCACCACGGGGCCGAGCACCTGGACCACCCGCAGCGCTGCATGCAGCTCGGCAACCCGCGCCGTCGCGGGACGCCCTCGACGTTCCTCCGCCCGGCGCACCCGCTGCAGCACCGTGTTGCGGTGCACGCCCAGCTCCTCGGCCGCAGCGGCCAGCCCGCCTTGTGCGTCGAGCACTGCCAGCAGCGCCCGTCGTTCCTCGTCCTCGCGGCGCCCCTCGCTCGCCAGGGCACCGAGCTCGCTCGCGACGAAGGCACGGGCGAGGTCCAGGTCGCCGCTCATCGCGTCGACCAGCGCGATCTCGGCGTACGCCGTCACCGGAGCTCCCCTGCCGGAGAGCTCGATGATCCGACGCCCGCGCTGCGCCTGGGCGTGGGAGTCCCGGAAGCCGCCCGCGCCCTGCGCCGGCGTACCGATGGAGATCCGGACCGACGTGGGGACCTGGTCGGCCAACGCTGCGAGGTCCGCCGGCGCCAGCACGGGAGGGCGCGTGGTGGCGACCCAACCCCACAGCGCCTGGGCGCCGTCCGGCAGGAGCAGGGGGCGAGAGGAACCGAAGTGAGCACCGACCACGGCACCGACGCGCGCGAGATCGGCGTCATCGCGATCGCTCCAGCAGACGAAGGCGGTCTGCCATCCGGTGAGCCGGTGCGACAGGGTTCGCTCGGCACGTTCGACGTCGATCTGGTGACCGGCGATCAACCCGCGGACCGCATCAGTGCGGGCGGCGCGGACCCGGTTCTGCATGCGGTCGAGCTCAGCGACGTACTCGGCCGCGACCTCGCTGGAAATGCGGTCGACATAGGCGAAGGCGAAGCGCTGCAGGTCGGCCACCACCGCAAGGGTGAGCGCCGGGTCGGGCACCACATCGGTGATCCCGGTGAGGATGCGCTCATTGAAGTAGGCGTGACCGATCCGATAGAAGCGCAGCATCACATCGACGCTGTAGCCGCGGGCCGCCATTGCGCGCGCATGCTCCAGAGCGGTGACCGGGGCCGTCGCGGAAGTCACGTCGATGCCGGCCCGCACCATCGACAGCGCTGCCTCGAGGTTCGACGAGCACGACCCCAGCGTCAGGCCGCGGAGGTGGTCATCAGCATCGGCTTCAGGGATCCGTTCGAGGATGTAGCCGAGCATGTCATCGGCGTAAGCCGACACGTTCCCGAGCAACTGGGTGGCGGTACGGCGCAACTCGCTCACCAACGACGCGGGGAGGCCGGCCGACCCACCCGCGCTCACGCCCATCGCCATCCCGCGAGACTACCGTTTCGCCGATCACCCATCGCGTCCGCTTCTGGTATACGCGAT
>Ga0247823_10004064_pt1 | contig 11750 bp, 7 predicted proteins | sample 13C_PalmiticAcid_2_FD_192426 | JGI IMG/M metagenome (GOLD analysis project Ga0247823, IMG submission 192426) | Soil microbial communities from agricultural site in Penn Yan, New York, United States - 13C_PalmiticAcid_Day30 | ecosystem: Environmental > Terrestrial > Soil > Agricultural land...
TTGGCGCACAGACCACGCATCGATTCGATGACGGACTCGTCGCCGGTTTCCGCATGGGCCCGGGTCAGATTCTCGCAACCCACACGCACGCCCGCCGCGCAGATCCGCAGGTAGTGCGGCTGCGCGGCGGCCCAGTTGCCGGCCAAGGCCTGCACATGTCCCAGCGCGTTGCAGCCCTGCAGTTTGCCGGCCTTGCAGCAGGCATCGGCGCCGCCGGGCTGACTGATGGTGGGGCAGTCCTCGACCAGCGGATGCTCGACGAACTGGCGCGGCGGGGCACAGCGATCCGCACCGCCCTCGCCACGCCGGTAGACCGAGTAGCGGTTCCAGCTGTCCAGTCCGAGCAGGCGGTCACCGCCAATCACCTTGAACACGAAATCGCCGCCCTTGTCATGGCGGATGCGGATCAGCCCGTTCTCCAGGCGTGCGCGCATGACGCTGCCGAAGCCGCCTTCGACCCGGCCGGCGTCGCCAAAGCCGAGCTCGGACATCAGCCCACTCTCCGCCGCGTAGTCGCCGCAGGGCAGCGCGACGGGCGCGGCGGCGATCAGATCGGCGGCGGTCAATGCCGCCAACGGTGTCGCCTTGCCGCAGGCTTCCTTGTCCTGTCCGCGCTCGCAGGCGACGGAGAGTGCGCTGCGCGCGTCGAGGTAACGCCCACCACTCCACAGCTTCTCCGCGGCTTCACCGCAGACCTTGGCCGAGCCACCGCGCTGGCAGAGTGCGAGGCTGCGGTCCAGATGCGCCGCCGAAAGCGGTACATCGTCCGCGTACATGCCCTTGAACGCGTCGGCGAACGCGCGGGTGAGCGCCTGCTTGGCCTTTTCCTCGCAGGCGGTTGCGGAGTAGGCCGGGTCGCCCTCGATGCATTCCGGCGGTGGCGATTCCGACGCGGTGTCGTCACCCGCCTGTCCGTCGGCGGTGTCCTGGAAACCCTCGATCAACGCGACACAGGCGAACGCCAGGCCTTCCTGTTCGCACCAGCGCGTGAGGGTTGCCTCGTCGGCGTCGAGCCTGGCGTCGAAGCAGGCCGCCAGATCCGCGCGGCAGCTTCCGGCGGGCGCCGGTGGCGGCGACGCGCACCGCGCGGGTTCCGCCAGGGTGTACACCTCGCCCATTTCGGTACGCAGCGCCCGATCACCGGACTCCGGCGTCCAGGTCTCGCTGTAGGCGCTTGCCAGATCGAAGGCGGTGATCCCGCCGTCAGCCCGGGTGTGATGGGCCAGCGGACGCGGTGCCTGGTAGTCGGTGTACTCGGTCGCGGTCGAAGCGCTGTCGATGCGGAGTTCGCGACTGCCGTCGGCGCTGCGGTAGACGCCGCACGCAGGCGCCGCGACCGCAAGAAGCGGCAGGCTGACAAGGAAGGCGCAGGCGGCGCGCAGGGCCAGCGTCCGTGCAAATGACATGTAAACACACTCGTTTCGGGGGAAATGCGCGCCAGTATATCGGCGACATCCCGCCGCGATGCGTCAGTGGAACTCCGCGCGTACGCCGGGCGTGCACAGTTTCCATGCGATGGCGCCGTGCAGAAGCGCGATCGCCAGCGCGCCGCCATACATCAGCATGCGCGTTGCGGCCTGCATGTTCGCCAGCAGGGGATCGACGTCGGCGGGATCCATGCCGGCCTGGAGGGTCAGGTCGGCGAGGAGTCGATCGAAAGCGAACGCGCCGGCGCATGCGAGCAGCGCACCGGCGGCCAGCAGGACGATGAAACCGAACCGTCCCCATTCCCGTCGTTGCAGCAGCCCCCAGGAGGCCACCGCCCACAGCGTCGAAGACAGGACGGACAGCAGCAACAGCAGGCCGATGTGATCGAACATCCACAGCAGCGGGGGCGGCAATGCCACGCCGGAGGCGCCGGCGGCGAAGGCGTCCAGCAGGCTCCGATCCACCGGAGCCGCCAGCAGCATCACGCCCTGCAGGAAGCCGGTCACCACGCCCAGCAGCGCCAGCCCCAGCGACAGCCAGGCCATGATCGTGACGAACTGCGAGCGGGTCACCGGCGGCATGGGCGATTACTTCAGATTGTTCTCGAACAGCTTGAGCACGCGCTTGTACTCGTCCAGCCACGAGTCGGCACGGGTGAAGCCGTGGCGCTCCAGCGGATACGGGGCGAGTTCCCAGTTGTCCTTGTGCAGTTCGATCAACTTCTGGGTCAGCACCACGGAGTCGCGGAAGAACACGTTGTCGTCGATCATGCCGTGCGCGATCAGCAGGTGGTCCTGCAGGCCGGCGGCGTATTCGATCGGCGAGGACGCGCGGTAGGCCTGCGGATCCAGCTCGGGCGTGTTGAGGATGCTGGCGGTGTACTCGTGGTTGTACTGGGTCCAGTCGACCACCGGCCGCAGCGCGGCGCCGGCCTTGAACACGCCCGGCTTGCGGAACAGCGCCATGAAGGTCATGAAACCACCATAGGAACCGCCATAGATGCCGGCGCGATCACGATCGCCCTGACGGGTCTCGACCAGCCAGTCCAGCCCGTCCAGGTAGTCCTCCAGTTCCGGATGGCCCATGTTGCGGTAGATCGCCGTGCGCCAGTCGCGGCCATAGCCTTCACTGGCGCGGTAATCGAGATCCAGCACGATGTAGCCACGCTGCACCAGCAGGTTGTGGAACATCTGTTCGCGGAAGTAGGTGGGATAGCGATGGTGCACGTTCTGCAGATAGCCGGCGCCGTGCACGAACATCACGATCGGGTAGCGCTTGCCGGGCTCCATCACCTTGGGGCCGTAGTACTTGCCCCATATCTTGCCCGCGCCGTGCTTCGACGGCACCTGCACGATTTCCGGCTGGATCCATTCGCGGGCCTTGAACGCCGGGGTGCGGGTATCGGTGAGCGCGGTCGGCGTGCCGCCGGCCGCGTCGAGCACCGACAGTTGGGTCGGTACGTAGGCGCTGGAATGCGCCACCAGCAGGCGGCGGTCGTCCGGCGACAGCGCGAAGCGTTCCACGCCGTCCAGCGCGGTGACCTCGGTGACCGCGTCACCGGCCAGATCCAGCCGGCACACTTCGTAGTCGCCGGGCGCGGTCCGGTTGCACAGGAAGAAGAAACCGCGGCCGTCGGCGGTGGGTACCGGCGAGGTCGCTTCCCAGTCGCCACGGGTGCGCTGGCGTGGCTTGCCGTCGCCCTGCACGGTGTACAGGTGCGAATGGCCGGACTGTTCGGACAGCAGCCAGAGGCTGCCATCGGGCAGCCAGCCGAACTCGTTGTTGTTCCAGTTGATCCAGGCCGGATCGGTCAGCCGGTGGCGCGGCTGCAGGCGCGCGTTGGCGAGATCCACCGTGGCGATCCAGCGATCCTTGTTGTCGATGGAATGGATCTGCACGGCGACCTGGCGGCCATCGTCGCTCCACGCGATCGCGGCGGTGGATTCGCTTTCCACCCGCACCGGGCGATTGCCCTTCAGCGGATCCTTGCCCGCCGCCTTGCGCAGGGCCGCCATCGGATCCTCGGCGATGCCGGGCAGCGCGTCGTAGCCGAGCGGGCGAACCGTGCCCGCCGCCACATCCACCAGCCACAGCGACTGCGGCACCGGATCGTTGCGTCCCACGCGGGTGCGCACATTCTGGAATTCCTCGTAGCCGGACTCGGTGACATACATCGGCATCTTGCCTTCCTGGCCTTCGTCCGCGCCCTTGGCCTGGGTCACCACCACCATCCAGCGGCCATCCGGCGACATCGCGCTGTCGGCGATGGCGACATCGGCGCCCAGGTAGACCGGACCCGGCGCGCGGCTGCCGTCGGCCTTGCGCCAGGTGGCTTCCTGCTGGCGCGCCGCCTCGCGCTGGGCGCGATCCCGCGCCAGTGTTTCCAGCGTGCGCAATTGCTGCTCGCGCAACGCGTCGGCCTTGGGCGCGTCGGCCGGATCCTTTTCCGCGCGCAGAACCGCGGCCTGGGAGACGCCGGCCTGCGGCGACCAGCGGTACCAGTCGTTGCCGTTGCGCCAGATCACGCCGCCGTCGCTGGCGAAGCGCGCCTGCGCTTCGGTGTCGTTGCTGCGGGTGATCTGGGCCAGCGCGCCGCTGCGCAGATCACGCAGGAACACGTCGCCGTTGCGGACGAACACCATGCGCTGGCCGCGCGCGTCGATCTGCGGGTTGGGCGCATCCAGTCCGCCGCGTTCGGCGTCGCCGACCCGTTCGGCCGCGGCGCCGCCACCGGCGGCCTGCGCGTAGGTGTCGCGGACCAGGCTGCCGGGGCGCTTGAGTTCGTACTGCACATGCCGGCCATCCCAGGACCACCACGCGCGTTCGACCGACGGACCGATCCAGTCCGGATCCGCCATCACCTGTTCGATGGTCAACGGCGCGGTCTTGTCCGCGGCGAGCTCCTGCGCGGCGAGGGTCCCGGCAAGGGACAACGACAGGGGAAGCAGCAGGGCAGGCAGAACGTGGCGCATGGGATTTCCGTTAGGCCGGTGTGAAAGGCGCAAGCGTAGCAGCCGGCGATGTCCGCATCGCCAGCCGATGGTCATGCGAACGCCTGAACGTGCAGGGTTTCGCCGCATACCGGTTTCCTCCACAATCTCCGCCATTCCCTACTTTTCCCGGCAGGACGCGTACGCGCGGATGCGAGCCTTCGTTTACAAAAGCCTGCGCAAGGCGGACACCTACGTGTACCTGACCACGCGCGATGACTTCACCCGCCTGCCGGAACCGCTGCGCACCCAATTGGGCGATCTGAGCTTCGTCCTGGAATTGGCCCTCACCCCCGACCGCAGGCTGGCCCGGGAGGACGCCGAAGTGGTGCGCGGCAATCTGGCCACGCGCGGTTTCCACATCCAGTTCCCGCCACCGCCGGACAGCGGCGAACGCGCCGATGCCTGAGTCCGTGCCCGAGTCCGCATCCCGACTGCGTCGCCTGGCCGCGATCGCCGGCCTGCTGGGCGTGGCGCTGGCCGCGCTGGGCTGGGTTGGTGGCCCGCTCGCCGCCGTGGGCGCCTGGCTGGCGCAGCCCGCCCTGGCCCTGGCCTGGTCCTGGCGGCGTGGCAGCAGGCCCTTGCCGGTCGCGCGTGATTGGCGCGAGTCGCTGCCGGCGCTGCTGATCGGCTGGGGAGCCGCCTTCGCCACCGTGGCGGTGCTGATCGCCTGGCCTTTGTCGGCCCTGCGGGACAGCGGCAGCCTGGCGGCGGCGCTGGGTCTGAGCGCGATGGTGGGCGTGCTGCTGATCGGGCTGTGGCGGACCTGGCCGCTGTGGCAGGGCATCGAGCGCGAACCCGGCAGTCTGGGGTGGCATTGGCGCGCCCTGGCCGAGCGGGATTTCCACGCCTGGCGTGGTCTGGGCGTGGCCGCCCTGGTCGCGCTGGCGGTGGCCGGCGGAGTGGCGCTGGCCTGGCCTGATCTGCTGTCCGTGGCGGCCCGTGGAATCGTCGCGCCGCTGTACGTGCTGATCCTGCCGGTGCTGCACTGGGGCATCCAGTCCATCGCCGCCGCGCGCGGACTGCCGGTGGTGGACATGGCCGCCGGCGCGCTTCCCGCATCGGCGACGCAGGAAGCGGTGGCGCCGCCGATGGTGGATGAGGTCGATCTGGAAACGGCGCTGTTCGACGCCGCGCGCGCTGGCCGGGTCGATCGCGCACTGGAATTGCTGGACGCGGGCGCCGATCCGCATGCGTTGCCGTTGGCGTCCTCCCGCGATCAGCGCAGCCTGGCGGTGCTGGCGGCAGTCCTGCCGGACCTGCGCCTGCTGCGCACCCTGATCGGCCACGGCGTGGATCTCAACCACGCCCATGCCGGCATGACGCCGCTGCTGGCGGCCACCCGCGACAGCTGGCATGGCCGCCCCGACGCGGTCACCACGCTGCTGGCCAATGGCGCCGATCCACGGGTCGCCGACAGTGACGGCAACACCCCGCTGCATCATGCGGCGCGCAGTTCCGATCCCGGTGTGGTCGCGCTGCTGCGCGACGCCGCCGCGGAGATCGACGCCATCAACCAGGACGGCCTGACGCCTTTGGGCGTGGCCTGCGTGGCCGGCAACTGGCGACTGGCCAAGTTCCTGCTCGAACGCGGCGCGCGACCGGAGCCGGCGAACGCGCAACCGGTGCTGCTGGCGGCGGCGGCCACCGAGGAGGACGATCCGGCCGGCGTGCAATTGCTGCTCAAGCACCGCGCCAAGGTGGATACCCGCGATGGCCTGCGCCGAAGCGCGCTGCACGAGGCCGCGTTGGCCGGGCACATCGACATCGTCAACACGCTGCTGGCCGCGGGCGCCGATGTGCATGCGCACGACGCCCAGGGCCGCACGCCGTGGCTGGAGGCCGCGCGTGGCGGCCGCATCGCCGTGCTGGAGCGGCTGGCCGAGGCCGGCGTGGACGTCACCGTGAGCGACGCCGAGCAGCGCAACGCCGTGCGCGTGGCGAGCGCCTCGGAGAACGCTTCGCCCGCCTTGATCCGGCGTCTGCTGGATTGGGGCGTGGTGGCGGATCAGCCCGATGCGCAGGGACGCCGGGCGGTGGATCTGGCCGCCGAGGCCGGCCGCTGGGCGATCGTGTCGGCGCTCGACGCGGCCTACCCGCTGCCGTCCGCGGTCAGCGTCGGCGACGACGATCAGCCGCCACCGGATCGCGCGCCCATCGCGCTGCTGCGCGAAGGCCTGCACGCGGATCGTCCGCGGGACGAGCTGTCCTCGCTGGTCCGGCTGGCCTCCCGCCAGGAACTGGGCACGCTGCTGCACGATCCCGAGATTGCGTTGTCGCCGTCGCGGCTGGACTGGCTGTTGGCGCAGGGGGCGGATGCCGATGCGCTGGATCCGGCCGGCGACACGCCGCTGTTCGCACTGCTCTCGCGCGGCGGCGACGCCATGGCCTCGATCCAGGTGATGCTGCGCCGCGCGGCGTCGCCGGCGGGCGCGGGCGGCGTGGCGCGGTTCCTCGATGCCTGCGCGCGCGGCGAACAGGTCGGGCGCGGTCTGGAACAGTTCGCCTGCGATCTGCTGGAGCGCGGCGCGGATCCGTTCGCGTCCTCGCCGCTGGGCGATCCCCCGCTGGCGCTGGCGGTTCGCCTCGGCTGGTCGCGTTTGCTGGATCGGCTGCTCGACATCGGCGTGGATCGCGAAGCGCGTGACAGCCACGGCATGACCGCGTTGCATCTGGCGGCGGCCCTGGGCCGCGAGCTGGCGCTGCGTCAACTGGTGTCCAAGGGCGCCCGTCCGGATTCGCGCGCCGCCGATGGCCAGACGCCGCTGGGCGTGGCCCTGGCCAGCGGCCGTCGCGATCTGGCGGACTGGCTGGACTGGCGCGGCTGGGCATTGCCGCGGCGCGCGCTGCGGCCAGCGGATCTGCCGGCCGCGGCGATGGTCGGCGACGCGGACGCGGTGCGTCGCCTGCTGGATCTCGGTTTCGCGGTGGATTCGCCGGATACCCAGGGCTGCACCGCGCTGTTGCGCGCGGCCGGTGGCGGCCATCGCGCGGCGGTGGAACTGTTGCTGGCCCGCGGCGCGGATCCGCAGCGTCCCGCCAACACCGGCGCCACGCCGCTGTCGGCGGCGGTGAGCATGCGCCAGGCCGACATCGTGGCGCTGCTGCTGCAGGCCGGCGCGGCGCTGGAGCACCGCCTGCCGGGTGGCGTCACCGTGCTGATGCTGGCGGCCGCGCTGGGATTGCCGGACATCGTCGCGCGCCTGCTGACCGCGGGCGCGAACGTGCACGCCGGCGACGCGCAGGGCCTGACGCCGCTGCATTGCGCCGCGCTGTACGGCTTCACCTCGCGCGACAAGCCACGGCTGGTCGCGCTGTTCGACACCCTGCTGCTGTCCGGCGCCGAACCTGATCAGGTCGCCGCCGGTTCGGTGACGCCGCTGCTGCTGTTGCTGGGCGCGCGCGCGGAGCCGGGCACGGCCTGCGACGAGGAAGTCGTGCTGGCCGGCGTCGAACGCCTGCTGGATGAAGAGGTGTCCCTGGAAACCCAGGAACCGCGCGGATTCGGGCCGTTGCACCTGGCCGCCTTGCATGGCCTGTTGCGGGTGGTCCAGCGGTTGCTGCGCGCGGGTGCGGATCCGGATCTGCGCGATGCGCTCAACCGCACGCCGCGCGAGATCGCGGTGATGCGCGGTTTCGTGGACGTGGCCGGCGAATTCGTGCCGGTGGCGCCCGGCGCGTCGATGGCGCGTTTCCTGCGCGAACCCGGCGGCTGAGTCCCGTTCCCGAACCGGCTCCCCGGCGCGCGACTCTCAGGTCGCGCGCGGCGCGGCATCCGTGGACGGAGCGGTAGTGTCGGCGCCCTCGTCGCTGGCATCGGCCTCGAACAGCTTCTCCAGATCGCCGACGGCGTCGCGCGCGGTCTGCACGACCGCCGCGTCGTCGTCGTAGACCAGGTACTGCGCGCGCAGCAGCTTTTCGTCATGCTCGCGGAAACGCCGCGCCTGCTGGGCCGCGGCCTCCGGCGAACGCCCCAGCGCCACCAGCGTCTGCTCGGCCATTTCCAGGCTGGTTCCCAGCGTCTCCCGGAACGGCTCGGTACTCAGATCCATCAGCCGCCACGCATGCTGGCGGTTGCGCGCGCGCGCCAGCACCTTGGCGTTCGGGTACATCCGGCGGATCAGCCGCACCGCCTTGATGTTGGTGTCCGGATCGTCCATCGCGATCACGAACACCCTGACGTGCTGCGCGCCGGCCGAGCGCAGCAGATCCGGGCGGGTGGGATCGCCGTAGTAGATGCGCGCGCCGCCGAACCGGCGCAGCGTGTCCACCGTTTCCGGACTGTGTTCCAGCGCGACGAACGGAATCCGCTGCGAGGTCAGCACGCGCGCCACGATCTGGCCGAACCGGCCCATGCCGGCAATCAGCACCTGCGGCGTCTGATCCGGAATGTCGTCGAAGGCGCGCCGGTCCTGCATGGGCCGGGCGATGCCCGACACCCAGCGCGAGAGGCCCATCATCAGCAACGGGGTCAGCGCCATCGAAACACCCACGATGGCGACCAGACGATCGCGCACGTCGGCGTCCAGCAGCTTCACGCGCGCGGCTTCGTTGAACACCACGAACGCGAACTCGCCGCCCAGCCACAGCGCGCCACCCAGCATCAGCGCGCCGCGCACGCCCAGCCGGCCCGGCCACAGGCCGAGCAGAAAGAGGATGCCGAACTTCACCAGCAGCAGCACCAGCACGCCGGCGCTGATGATCTGCGGTTCGGCGATCACCCGATCCAGATCGATGTCCATGCCCACGGCGATGAAGAACAGGCCGAGCAACAGTCCCTTGAAGGGTTCGATCTGCGATTCCAGCTCGTGCCGGAATTCCGAATCCGACAGCAGCACGCCGGCCAGGAACGCGCCCAGGCCCGCGCTCAATCCGGCCAGCTGCATGAACCAGGCCGTGCCCAGCACCACCAGCAGGGCGCTGGCGGTGAACACTTCCGGCATCCGCGTGCGCGCCACCACCCGGAACATGTGCCGCAGGACCAGGCGCCCGCCGAAGATGACGATCGCCATCGCGCCGATGGCCTGGAACACCATGGTCCAGGTCAGGGTTTCGTTCTTGGCGCCGCCCAGCAGCGGGATCGCGGCCAGCAGCGGGATCGCCACCAGATCCTGGAACAGCAGGATGGCGAAGCCAAGGCGCCCATGCTCGCTGGTCAGTTCCTTGCGCTCGGACAGCAGTTGCAGGCTGACCGCGGTTGATGACAGCGCCAGGCCCAGGCCGATGACCAGCGACGTCTTCCAGTGGTGTTCGGCCAACAGGGCGATGCCGCCCAGCGCCAGCGCGGTGAGCAGGACCTGCAATCCGCCCGCGCCGAACACCGGCTTGCGCATCACCCGCAGGCGCGACGGCGACAGTTCCAGGCCGATGACGAACAGCATCATCACCACGCCGATTTCAGCGGCGTCCAGGATCCGGTCCGCATCCCGGACCAGCGCCAGGCCATCCGGTCCCAGCACCACACCCGCGACCAGGTACGCCAGTACCGCGCCGATGCCCAGCCGCTTGAACACCGGCACCGCGATGACCGCGGCCAGCAGAAACACCAATGTCAGTTCCAGGCCGCTACCGTGCATGCAATCACCTCGGGTCGGCGGTCATTATGCAGGCAGGCCCGGACCGCCGGGGCGCGCGCGCCAATTGAAGCGGACCATCCGTCGCGCTAGGCTCGGCGGCGGTTCATCCAGGGAGAGGGAGATGAAGGGGATTTGGGGAATCGCGTTGTGGCTGCTGGCTGCAGTGGCCCATGCGCAGACCGCGGAACTGCGGATGCCGGTCAATGGGGAAATCGGCATCGATCCGGCGGGCGCCGTATTCGACTATCGCATCGACTCCGAGCTGACGCCCCAGGTCAAGGCGCTGGTCGAGCGCTCGGTCCGGCAATGGAAGTTCGAGCCGGTGCTGCGCGGTGGTGTCGCCACCCATGCCAAGGCACGCATGCACCTGACCCTGATCGCGCACCCGGTATCCGCCGGCTACCAGTTGCAGGTGGAGCAGGTGCGGTTTTCCGGCTACCGGGCTTCGATCAAGATGACGCCGCCGCGTTATCCGGTGGAAGCCGCCAGGGGCGGGGTCGGCGGCAGTGTCCTGGTGGCGGTCCGGGTGAATGCGGAAGGACGCGTCGTGGACGCGTCCGCGGTGCAGACATCCTGGCCCTACAGCAAAGTCAACGAGGCGGGACGTCGCTACTGGGGAAAGGTGCTGGAAAAAGCATCGCTGGAAGCCGCGCGCCGATGGACCTTCGAACCGGTGGATCCGGCGCTGCATGAAACCGGCGATGCCACCCTCGTGGTACCGGTCAATTTCTGGGTGGGGGAGGCCACGCCACCCGACGCGGGCTGGCGCCGTGAATCGGCGGGCCCATCGATGCCCATTCCCTGGCTGGCCCCGGAACAACAGGACTTCGACGCCTCCGGACTGAAGCAGGGCGAAGTCCTGGCGCTGGATTATTCGGTGAAGTTGAAGACGTCAGTGGTGGGAACCGCGCTTTAGATCCGAACCATGGATCCATGGGTGTCGAGTCGGAGAAAGGAATGATGAAGAAGCTCTGGGGGTTGGTCCTGTGGCTGCTGGCGTCGAGCACGCTGGCCCAGGAGGCGGGACTGCGATTGCCGGTGAACGGAGAGATCGGCATCGATCCCGCCGGCGCCGTGTTCGACTACCGGATCGACACGGAACTGACGCCTGCGGTCAAGGCGCTGGTCGAACGTTCGGTCCGCCAATGGACATTCGAACCGGTGCTGCGCGATGGCAAGGCCACGCATGCGAAGGCACGCCTGCATCTGACGCTGATCGCACGCAGGATGGCCGAGGGCTTCCAGCTGCAGGTGGAGAATGTCCGTTTCTCGGGTTATCGCGATGCCGTGTCGATGGAACCGCCGCGCTATCCGAAGCAGGCGGCGATCAATGGCGTGGGGGGCGATGTCCTGGTGGCGGTTCGCGTCGATGCCACGGGCCGGGTGACCGATGCGGTGGCCGTGCAGACCTCCTGGCCGTACAAGAAAGTCGACGCCAGGGCGGCGGAGAAATGGGGCGCGCTGCTGGAAGGAGCCTCGGTGGAAGCCGCGCGGCGCTGGCGGTTCGAGCCGGTCGACGCCGCCCTGCACGCGGAAGGCGATACCACGCTCGTCGTGCCGATCAGCTATCGGATGAACGTGGACCGCCCTCCCCGGGAAGGCTGGCACTACGAGTCCGCGGGTCCCGCCAGGCCGATTCCCTGGCTCGCGCCATCCCGGCAGGCATTCGATGCGACCGGCCTGATGGATGGCGAAGTGCTGGCGCTGGACTATTCGGTGAAACTCAAGACGCCCGTGGTGGGAACCGCGCTCTGAG
>Ga0247823_10004066_pt1 | contig 11745 bp, 9 predicted proteins | sample 13C_PalmiticAcid_2_FD_192426 | JGI IMG/M metagenome (GOLD analysis project Ga0247823, IMG submission 192426) | Soil microbial communities from agricultural site in Penn Yan, New York, United States - 13C_PalmiticAcid_Day30 | ecosystem: Environmental > Terrestrial > Soil > Agricultural land...
GTAATACGGCTCTCCCGAACGAGCGCGATTCGCGCGCTGTTTTTGCTTGGTTTCACCTATCGGCTTCGGCACGATCTACGCTCGATCGTGTCGCGAGACACCCGATGAGGGAGAAGCATACGGTATTTTTCGAGCCGCCGGATACGGCCGTGTGGAGGTTCGTCGGTGACATCAGCGAGACGGAGATGCGCGAGCTGACGTCACGGGAAAAATCCCTCATCGCCGGCCGCCCCTATCTCCTGAAGCTCGTGGATCTCTCGCGCACCGGAACCGTCAGCGCGGGCGCGCGCAGGGCGGGGGCGGAGAAGGTGCACGACGTCCCCGTGCTCGGCGTGGCCGTCTTCGGGGCGCACTTCGCGATCCGCGTCCTCGCGGACCTCGTCGTGCGCGCCGGCAGTTTCCTCCGGCGAATCGACGCAGTGCCCACCCGCTATTTCGCGACCGAAGCCGAAGCCCGCGCCTGGCTCGCGGAGCGACGCGTGCTCATCAAGGCCGGAAAGCAAAGCGGTTCCTCGTAATGGCAAAAGCCCGCCCGATTCGGACAGGCCTACTCGAAGATGTCGGACTCCGGCTCGTACAGAAAGACCCGCGCGCGGGGCTCCGCTTCGACCGACGTCTGACTCACCGCAACACCTCCCGGCTGCGCCGGCGGCAGTTTTTCCTGGCTTTTCGGGGGAAACCACCGTCGCAGCCAGCGGCTCATGATCACGAACGTCCCGACCCCGCTCTGCCCCGATCCCACCGGGATCGTGTACATCGTGTACGCCTCCGTCCTTTCGCCGCGGACCCTTAGAAACCCACCTGCGACCTTCGTCTCCTTCGCCTCGAACCCGAGCAGTACCTCTGGCAAGACAAACACGACCCGCGCCTCGTTCTCCTGTTTGTCCTGGTATGCATTCACGCGGCCCGGCAGGAGCGGTGCGGCCAACGCGCGTGCCCTCCGCATCACGCGGAGATCGGGCGTCCCTTCGAGCGTCCCTTCCACGCGCTCCACGATGATCCCGTCCCCCTCCGCCCTGTCAAAGGACAGATACGACATGGGCCCCGCAATCAGGCTCCGCCCCTTGTCTGCTGGTTTCTCCTGAAAATATCCGCGCACCTGCCCGCCGCCCATGCCCTGGAACTCCGGTTCGGCGTAGAACGGCGAGGGCCAATCGTCCTTCCCGAACTTCATCTCTCCGCATTGTCCCGGCGGCATCAAGCGGATCTCCTCCGCGGGCCCGTCGAGCCACGGATAGGGCCTCCCGCGGCCGTCCACAATCTTGATCGGCCGCACGCCCGCAATCCCAGGCCCGTCCTTCGGCGCTTCCTGCACCTCCTCCTTCGGCAGGTCGGCGACACGCACCTCGATCATCCGCACGACACGGCGGCTCCGCGCCTGATCGATCGAGGTTTGTCGCGAGCAACAGATCGCGTCGTGCTGGCAACACGCGGGGGCCTTCGGGGCCTTCGCCGGCTTCGTGGCGAGCGGCGGAGGCGCCTCCCAGCCCGGCGGCGGCGCGGGCGCATCGGCCGCGCGCGCGGGCCCTCCCTGCGTCGAAAGCAGCGACGCGCCGAGAACGAGCGCTACCACATTTCGCATTTCAATCCCCCCTCGCGCCGAGCGCTCCATCACAACGTCTCCAGGTAGGCGAGCAGCGCCTTCTTGTCCGCGCCGCTCAGCGTGCCGGGGAACATGCGTTGATCCTTCGCCGAGAGCATCTCGTCGAGCGTCGAATACCGCCCATCATGGTAATACGGCGCGGTCCCGCGCACGCCCAGCAGCGACGGCGTATCGAAATCAGCACGGCGCTCGCCTTTTTTCCCACTGCCCACGTCGTGTGGCTTCCCGTCCGTGCCCCCGTCCTTGTGGCAACCATTGCAGCCATAGGCCACGTACACCTGCTTGCCACGCTCTGCGATCTCCGGCTCCTTCGGCTTCGACTGCGGCGGCGGCGGCAGCGACGACACGTACGCGAGCAGCGCCTCGTACTCCTCCTCCGAATGCTTCGCGAGGCCGGTCCCGCCGAGCCGCGTGAACGTCTCGTTCAAGTGGTCGCGCACCGTCGCATGCTCCCCGAACCATCCAAATGGCCCCGTGCTCGCGACGCGCCCCGCGAGCATCGGCGTTTGCCTCACGCCGTCGGGGCTCGTCCACGCGAATCCGTCCTCGCGCCCTTCAGGATGGCAGCTCGCGCAGCCGCGGCCCATGCCGAGACGCGCGTCCCGCGTCGTATGAAACAGCCGCCGGCCTCGCTCGATTTTCGCGTCCCGCACCACGCCCGAGCGCCGCCAGAGCGGTACGCTCGTCACGGCGAACGATTCACGCTCGATACGCGAGAGCGCGTGATCCATCTCCGACCAGACGAACACACGTTTTCCCTCGTCGGAGAGCACGAGCGAGCTCGGGCCCGCGGGGAGCGCGACCCGCCGACGCTCGGCGAGGCTCGGATCCCCGACCCACGGATCCATCTCGATCACCGCGTCGATGTCGAGGCACGCGACGAAAAGGCCATTCTCGTCCGCCGCCGCGCTCCGCGGCAGGATACAATCCTGCCCGAATGCCGCATTGAATACCCCCGCCACGTGGTTCGTGATCGATCGCTTCGCGCCCGGATCGACGACGCTCACGAGCTGCGCCATCGTCCGCGGCCCTTGCCCGGATCCGCCGTATCCGATCGTCATTCCCACGGCTGGCGCACCTGGATCCACGCTCGTGTGCGGCGCGAAGATCCGGAGCGCGTCCCGCGTCCCGTCGCTGCGCGTCCCGACCACACGCGCGAGCGCATACCCTTGCGAGGCCGCGCGAGGTGTTTTGTCGTCGAACGTTCCATCCGCGCCCACGCGCCGGCCCGCGTGCAGCGAGATCGCCTCGGGCTCCTTCGCCGCGTCTTTCCAATCGACCACCGACACCACGCCCCCAACGGCGTGCGTGACGAACGCCGCCCCGCCCGCGTTCGCCACGATCACCGCGCGTGGCTCGCGCGGCAGCGGCGTCACGCGTGAAACTGAGAGATCGGCCGTCGCGAGCACTGTGAGCGCGCCGCCGAACCCGCTCGTCACCAGCAGCGATCCGCCCTCCTCCGCGAACGCCCACGGCTCGGCCGCCACGTCCACCGCGCATCGCTCCTCGAAGGGTTTTGCGAGCGCCTCATCGGCAGGCTCGAGCAAAAGCACGCGCGACGTATCGCGCAGCCCCACCGCGATGAGGCCACCTTCGAGCGCGAGCACGTGCCCTGGCCGGCCTTCGAGCGGCGTCACCGACACCTGTCGCATCGAACCCGTGTCGACCACATGAAGCGCCCGCTCGTCGTGATCCGCGATGATCGCGAGCGTGTGCTCTCCCGCACGGACGAGCGTCACCGCCGAGCTCGCGCCGCCCGCCGCTGCGCGCTCGAAGCGACGGGGGAAACGCGCCGCACAACGCGGCGGGCCGCTCGGCGCGACGGACGCCGCGGGCGCGGCTGGAGAAGCGGATGCGCTCGGCGCGGCGCCAACGTTCTCCCCACTACGATTGTTGGAGGTGCAACTGCTTCCCACGACGCCGCACGCGACGAGGGACGCGGCGAACGCCGCGCGTTTCCAGGGAAAGCGATGGGTCATCTTGATCGCGGCCTTTCGTGTCCGCGTGATGCGCGAGATTTTTTCGCGCTGCCTCCTCTCTGCGTCAAGGACCACGCGCGAAACCCTCTTGGGGGAGGCGTGTTCCCTCTGCTAGGATGCCCCTCGTGACGACGCCAAACGACGCGACGGACGACGCCCCGAGCACGCGGCGGGTCCTCCCGGATACGCTGGAGCGCGAGAGGGCCGAGCGCACTTCCCAGACCGCCCCCGCCCCGCGCGGCGCTCTCTACGAGATCGTCATATCGTACAAGGAACCAACGTTCGCCGAGCACGCGGGCCAAGAGGCTCGGATCTTCCGCGGCACGTTCCGTATCGAGGCCGCCGACGAGGACGACGCGCGTGTCCGCGCCGTCGCCGAGTTTCGCCGCATCCAGGCGAGCTCGTCCGTCGGCTGGCAGCGCGAAATCGTCGACGTCACCTGTCGCCGCGCCGACCCCTGAGCCATGCGCGCGCCGGGCGACGCGTGGCGGGATGTATACACCCCACGTGACTCCCGATATGCTCTCCCAAGCAAGCCCGGCGCACCTCGAAACCTCCTCGCGCGGGCCGCACGGCGCAACGTCATGCGAACCCTCCTCCGCGGTCTCACGGCGCTCATCCTGCTCTCGATCTCCTTGCCCGCGCGCGCCGTCGACGCCGACGAGCGGAGCCCAAAGGACGGCGCGCCACGAGCCCCAGACAATCCCGCCGAAGCGAAGCCCGCCACGCCGCCCGACGAGCCCCGCCCGACCTCGCTCGACCTCGGGGTCTTTTACGTCCCCTGGGGTATGCACTACACCCGCTCGGCCATCGGCACGACGCTCGGCTACAAAATTCCGCTCGTGCAAAAGAAAGGGATCTTGTGGGATTCGACGAACATCACTGTCGGCGTGCGTGATGTCTACGGCTTCGTCAACAATACCGTCGGGCCCTTCGTCGACATCACCCCGATCGCCTTTTTTCGGCTCCAGGTCCAGGGCGCCTACGATTATTTCATCAAGGAGCCTTTCAACGGCGGCCTCCGTGTCATGACCCCGCTCGGCCGCGAGCGTCTCGCGGCGGGGCAGATCCGGCGTGGCAGTCGGGCTGCCGTCGACTGGGTGAACCAGAACGACGACGAGGGAATGGATAATCCCGCCCATTTCCTCGCTCCCATCAATCACGGAGGCTTGCGTCTCCGGGTCCTCCCCACCCTCCAGGGCAAGGTCGGGAACATCGCTTTTCAATACAACTTCACCGCCGACTGGAATCATTACACCGCCCCGGGCGCGGACGCGGACGATGTTTATCACGACAACTTCACCTTCACCCTGCGCAAGCTCCAGGATTTCAGCCACGCGCACGAGATCCTCGTGGCCTACGCGGCCCCTGTCCCCAAACCCGGCGAGCTCTTGCTCGGCTTGAGCGGCCGGTATCAGCGCGTCCTCGGCACGGGCCTCGAACAGCTCACGCTGCACGCGGTCGCCTTCGGCCGGTGGCCGAAGAAATTCCTGTCGAATCGCATGTCGCCCTTCGCCATCGCGCAGGTCGGGACGAACCTCATCGACCCGATGTGGCAATACGCTTTCTCCTGGATCCTCGTCATCGGCGCGGATTTCAACCTGTACAAATCGAAGACCTGAGCCCAGAATCGGGTCCACGCCCTCATGAGAGACACCCTGGACCTGAGGTCCAAATTCCGCGCTCGCTTCGGTTTCAGAAGCCCCCCGCCCCGGGCGTTTTTTGCCCCTGGCCGCGTCAACCTCATCGGCGAGCACACCGATTACAACGACGGGTTCGCCCTGCCGGTCGCGCTCGAGCTCGGCGTCACCGTCCTCGCCGCGCCCCGCGACGACCGCCGCATTCGTGTGCATAGCCAGGATCTCGGCCAGACCGCCGAGCTCGACCTCGACCACCCCGGGGCGAGACAAACCGGCCGGTGGGTCAATTACATCGAGGGCGTCTCGCACATGGTCGATTCGCGGATCCAGGCGCTCCGAGGCGCGGATCTCCTCGTCGCGGGCGACGTACCGCGGGGCGCGGGCCTCTCCTCCTCTGCGGCGCTCGAAGTCGGGACCGGCTTCGCGCTGCTCTCGCTCGCGGGCGCGACGGTCGACCGCGTGGCCCTCGCCCTCGCCGGCCAGGCCGCCGAGCATACCTTCGTGGGCACGCGCTGCGGTATCATGGACCAGCTCGTCTCCGCGTGCGCCCGCGCAGGATCGGCATTGCTCGTCGATTGTCGCTCACTCGCGATGGAAGCCGTCCCCTTGCCCGGCGGCCCCGTCGCGATCCTGGTCAGCGATACCCGCAAAAAACACTCCCTCGCCACGTCCGAATACAACACGCGACGCGCGGAGTGCGAGCGCAGCGTCGCGCTCCTCCGCGACGTCCTCCCGCGGATCCGCGCGCTCCGTGACGTCACGGAGCAGGCGTTTGCCGAACATGCCTCGCTCCTTCCCGATCCCATCGTCCGCCGCGTGCGCCACGTCGTCACCGAAAATGCCCGCACGCAATCCGCCGCCGAGGCCCTTCGCCGCGGCGACGTCGCGGCCGTCGGCGCCTTGTTCGTCGCGTCGCACCGATCCTTGCAGCACGACTACGAGGTGAGCTGTCCGGAGCTCGACGCGCTCGTCGACCTCGCTGTCGCCCAGCCAGGCGTCTATGGCGCCCGCATGACCGGTGGCGGGTTTGGCGGCTCGACCGTGTCCCTCGTCGACGAATCCGCGCTCGACACGGTCATGGCTGCGGTCCGCGACGGCTACCGGAGCCGGTTCGGCGTCGAGCCCAACTTCCTCGTCACGCGCGGCGGGGAAGGCGCCCGGGAAATTCGAGGCTGAACAGCAAAGCCTCTTTGCGCCCGGGGACCGCCGGCTTATAAAGCCGCCGGCCGCATGAACCTCGGACGCCTCGCCCGCCTCGGTTACGCCGCGCTCACCAAAGATCCGCACCCGCCCCCGTGCGTCCTCGGCGCGGAGGACGCGCTTTCCTCGTCACGTTCGGCCTTGCCTGCGGGCTTTTTGCTCGGCACCGCGACGGCCTCGCACCAGATCGAGGGCGGCCTCGACAACGACTGGACCGACTGGGAGCGCGGGGCGTTCGGCGGCGGCGCGCCCCACATCAAGGATCGTACGGTCTCGGGCGCCGCGTGTGATTCGTGGAATCGCATCGACGAGGACATCACGCTCATGCGCCGGCTCGGCGCGAATGCGTATCGATTCAGCGTCGAATGGAGCCGCCTCGAACCCACGGAGGGCGCCTGGAACGAGGAGGCAGCGGATCGATACCTCGCCTGGGCGCTCGCCCTCCGCGCGGCCGGAATCGAGCCCATGGTCACGCTCCACCATTTCACCTTGCCCCGCTGGGTCGCGACGCAGGGCGGCTGGATGAACGATCGGACGATCGAGCTCCTCACGGCCTTCTCGCGCAGGGTCGCGAAAAAACTCGGTTCCGCGGTCGATCTCTGGTGCACGATCAACGAGCCCAACGTGCTCGCGACGCTCTCCTACGTGAAGGGGATCTTTCCGCCGGGGCTCTCGGATCAACGAATCGCCGTGCGAGCAATGGCGCGCATGATCAAGGCACACGCGCGCATGACCGAGGCGATCCGCGAGGCGGATACCACCGACGCGGACGGCGACGGGCACGCCACGCGGATCGGCATCGCGCACCACGTCCGCATCTTTCAGCCGGCGACGCGCTCCCCGCTCGATCGGCTGATCGCTGGCTTCACCGACCGATTCTTCAACGAGGCCATCGCGTCCGCGCCGTTCACGGGCCGCATCGAGCTCGGCATTCCCGGGATCATCGAGATCGACGAGGCCGTCCCGGGCCTGCTCGGCTCCTACGATTACATGGGCATCAATTACTACGGCCGCGACCACGTCCGGGCCGACCTCCGTGATCCTTCGCTCTCCAAGCAATACGTGCCCTCGGATCGGCCCGTCAGCGACCTCGGCTGGGACCTCTACCCGGAGGGCCTCTACCAGGTCCTCAAGCGGTATGGCTCGCTCGGGCTGCCCGTGTACGTCACGGAGAACGGCATCGCGGACAAGGACGGCAAGGTCCGCCCCTCGTTCCTTCGTTCCCATTTCGAGGCGCTCGCGCGCGCCGCGCGTGAGGGCATCGACGTGCGTGGATATTTCCACTGGTCGCTCCTCGACAACTTCGAATGGGCCGAGGGCTATGAACCTCGCTTCGGCCTCTTCCGCGTCGACTTCGACAGCCCCGACAAACGGCGCACGCCCACGCCCGCGGTCGAGGCGTTCCAGGACATCGCGCGAGCGCTCGGGCTCCGGCCGGACGCCGGCCAGCAGCCTGTGGAATTATCGTCGCGAGCGCCCCGAAGCTAGGGCGACGGAGCGAGGAATCCTGAAGGATTTCGAGCGATGTCGACCGACGATTCGGGGCGCGCAGCAGATAAGTCCACAGGCTGCTAGGCTTTTCTCTGATGCCACGCCCATGCATGGGCGAGGATCGTTTCGAGCTCCGGATACCGCGGCGACCAGCCGAGCAGCTTGTGCGCGCGCGCGCTCGATCCCACGAGCACCGGTGAATCCCCGGGCCTGCGCTCGGACTTCTCCACGGCGATCGGGCAGCCCGTGACGCGCGTCGCCGCCGCGATGACCTCCTTCACGGAAAAACCCCGCCCATTGCCCAGATTCACGGCCGTGCTCGCCCCGTCGCCGAGCAGATACGCGATCCCGAGCACATGCGCGTCCGCCAGGTCTGAAACATGGATATAATCGCGGATGCACGTTCCGTCGGGCGTGTCGTAATCTTCGCCGAAGATCCGGATCGACGGACGTTTTCCGAGCGCCGCGGAGAGGACGAGCGGAATCAGGTGCGTCTCGGGCTCGTGGTCCTCGCCGAGGAGGCCGCTCGGATGCGCGCCGGCTGCATTGAAATACCGAAAACACACGGACCGGAGGCCCCAGGCCGTCTCGCACTCCGCGAGGATCTTCTCGACGACGAGCTTCGACCGGCCATACGGGTTCAGCGGGTTTTGCGGGTGATCCTCCGGGATCGGGACGACCTCGGGCACGCCGTACGTCGCGCACGTCGACGAGAAGACGAACTTCGAGACGCCGGCCGCCTGCATTGCCTGGAGCAACGTGACCGTGCCGTGGACGTTGTTCTCATAATACCGGAGCGGATCCACGACGGACTCGCCGACCTCGATGAACGCGGCGAAATGCATGACGGCGTCGATCCGCTCGCGCGCGAAGATCGCATCGAGGGCAACACGATCCCGCGTATCGGCCTGGATCACGGGCGTGCCGAGCGCTCGCTCGATCGGCTCTCGGTGCCCTTTGCTCAGGTTGTCGAGCACGAGGGGCCGGTAGCCGCGTTCCGCGAGGGCGAGGGCGGCGTGCGAGCCGATGTACCCGGCGCCGCCGGTGACGAGAACGGTCCTGCTGTCGGGGGTCATGGGGCTCCAGCCGCGGCGCGCGCTCAGCGAAGCACGTTCAAGGCCTGCGTGACGAGCAGCGCATTGATGAAATCGATGAGAAAGGCACCCACGATGCTCACCGCGAAAAACGCCTGGGGCGCCGGGCCCGATTTGCGCACGATCTCGTTCATGCAAGCGAGCGAGTTCGCCGTCGTGCCGAGCATGAACCCGCAATACCCGCCTGCCATGACGGCCGAGGTGTAACTGCGACCCATCATCCAGTAAATGGCCGTCCAGCAGAGCCCGATCGTGAGCACGACCTGGCCAATCAGGATGAAAAGCACGGGGAGCGCGAGCGTCCGGAGCTGCCAGAGCTCCAGCGTGAGCAGCGCCATCACGATGAAAAGCTCGAGCGCGACGGCGCCGATCTCTTCCATCTTCTTCTGATCGATGCCCGCAAATTGCAGGCGATCGTCGACGTTGCGCATCACGCCGGCCACGATCATCGCCCCGATGTACGCCGGGAGCGTGAGCTTCCAGGCCGCGAACTGCGACGAGAGCAACGAGCCGAGCGCCATCGCCACGCCGAGCACGATGATGTGCACCAGGTAATCGCCGTGCTTCTCCGAGGGACCCGCGTCGATGTCGATCTCGGGCGCCGGCATCGCGTCGCTCTCGTCGGGGCGCAAGGCATGGCGGCGAATCAAGAAGCTGCCGACGAAGCCGCCGAGCAGACCACTCACGATGATCCCAAAAACCGCCGACGCGAGGCCAATCGCGGTCGCGCCCGGGACGCCCGCCTGCTCGAAGACCGGGCCGAACGCGAGCGCCGTTGCAGGCCCGCCCGTGAGCGACACGGCGCCGGGGATGACGCCGAGCAGCGGCGGCAACCCCATCACCTTCGCCGCCCCCGCGCCCCAGCCCATCTGCGCGAGCAAGCCGAGGACCGCGGCGCCGAGGAAAATGGCGACGCGCTTGCCCCCGAGCGCGAGCAGCCGGAGGCTCGCCGTCATCCCCACGGTCGTGAAAAACGCGACCATGAGGATGTCGCGCAAGGCGAGGTCGAATTTGAAATTGCAGACACGATCCCGCAAGGCGAGGCCGACGATCGCATACACGAGGCCGCCGAGAATCGACCCGGGAATGCTGAGCCGCTCGAAGACGGGCAGGACGCGCCGGATTCCGCGGCCGAGGACGAGCCCGAAGCAGGCGAGCCCGAAAACCTGAATGGACGAGACTTGAACGGTAGGGACATCCATGGCAGGACGACGCGCCTCAGGGTGAAAGAACGCCGGTCATCGCCTCGGCATAGGCGCGGCGGCTCTGGACCTGGAGCGGCGCCGTACTGTCGAATTCGTCCCGCACGCCGATGCGGAGGTAATAATAGTACCCGACGTCGAGCAATCCTTCCGGAATCCGCAGCACGGGCTCGTTCGTCGAGAAAGAAGCCATCGTCCGCGTGAGCTGTCCGCCGGGATCGAGCCGCCGGAGCGTGATGACGTACGCCACGGCTTTGCCGAGCGAAGGCGCGCTCCAGGTCACGGTGGGCGTCTTGCCAATGCCGAGGAGCTCACCATACGCAGGCTGATCGTTCACGCGGATGTCGAGCGGCGGGCCGAGCGACGGCGCAACCGCGCCGGAGAACGAGGAGACCGGGCCCGTGCGGCCAATGGCGACGGCCGTGGTCTTCGGAATGCCCGTGGGCATGACGTGCGTCACGGCATACGAGACCTGGACGGCGGCGACCTCGGCCCAGCCTTCGGGGAAAGGATTGCCATACACGAACTCGGCCGGGGGCTGCACCGCAGGAAGGCCGGAGAACAAGAGCAAATCGGGCGTGGGGGAGACGCTCGTTCGATCCGCGCCCCCCGGCTCCACGCCGATTCGAACGTCCTTGCCCGCGATCGTCGCCTCGGGATGCACGCTCGCGGCGAGGGCCTGGAAGGCGGCGTCATCGAAGGAAACAGCGAGCTTCTTCGGGGGCGCATTCACGAACGCGCCCTCGACGGGCGTGGTCGCGCCGTCGGCGAGCGTGAGCGACGTCGGCCCGAAGGCCTTGCGCACCGAGCGATAAGGCGCCCCGGTGCCGGCCGTCCCGACCATTTGCGTGAAATACGCCTGGTCCCCGGCGTCACCCGCGACGAGGTTCGGCACGACGAGCTCCGACGTGGCCACGCGAAAATCGGTGACCTGCGTGGCGCCCATCGCAGGCTGCATGCCGTTCGCCGAGGGAAGCGTCCCGATCGTGCCTGCGCCGAGCGAAAACACCTCGATGCTCGACCCTTCCCCCCAGGGGCTCAATCCATCGAACGTGAGCTCGAGCTCCGTCGTGTTCGCCGTCGCGATGGGCTCGGCGTCGGGACGGCCCACGAAGACGCGGCCGAGATCGATCGTGCGCGGCGCGCCCATGATGAACCGCGGCGGCCTCGTCCCCGTGCCGAAGAGCTCCGTGAAGCGGAGATCGTAAGGCCCCTCGGGGAGATCACGAATGCGGAACGAGCCGTCCTCGGCCACCTCGGCGAGGAGCTCCCGCGGCGCGCCGTCCTCGCCGGGGACCAGCGCAGCAATCTCGAATTGTCCGGGATCCCGGACGTTCGTCACGTCCCCCCCCTCGGTCAGGTGGAGATCGACGATCGTGCCGGTGACGTCGAAAAATGGCGGCTTGGGGGTCTCGCCGCCACCGCTGCAGCCGAGGACCCCGAGGAGGCATATCGAGGTAGCACCGAGGAAGGACCGCATGGCCCGCCGTACCACGGCGAGGCAGCCGCGAGAAGCCCCGATCGCCCGGTGAAACG